>Ga0310825_101233_pt1 | contig 10835 bp, 12 predicted proteins | sample WT_ome_9_FD_202243 | JGI IMG/M metagenome (GOLD analysis project Ga0310825, IMG submission 202243) | Sorghum-adapted microbial communities enriched on wild type (WT) sorghum from Joint BioEnergy Institute, Emeryville, California, United... ... | reverse complement strand
TTGTATACGGAGGTGGACGGAAATGCCGAAGCGGGGCCGGCCGGCATCACCGCTTGATGAGCGCCATTACCTCGCGATCGAACTGTTGACGACGGTTCCGACGCCGAACCTCGAAGAGATTGCGCGGGCTTGCGGAGTGAGTCGACGCCAGCTTTATACGTGGAGACAGCGGAGGGATTTCGCGCGAGAACTCGAAAAGGTTAAGCGTAAAAAGGCGGAAGCACATCGGCGTTGGGTTAAAGCGAAGATTAAATACGTGATGACCGCGCGTGATATCGAGGAGACGTTTCGGATGTGCGGATTGATTGCGTAAAGTTGATTGCGCTGCGGATGACGCGCGGTAAACCGTTGAGATGGCGCGGATTAGAGGCGATAAATTAGCTTCCCAAAATTGCCACTTTCGAGCGATTTTCCTGCACGGGGGCCGAGGCGCGTGCCCCTCCGGAAACTTTTCAAGCGCTGGCGGCGCAGGGCGGACGGCCGCGCAAAACTCGGGGGGTTGGCGGTAGATTTCGGTACAATAGTGCAAATAACGCGCCGGTCCTACGCTCTTTATGCGCGGTCGAAACGCCGAGAACGCAAGCGGGGCGCGGGATTGCGGTTATGGGCGGATGGCCTACGTGATTACCAATCACCTAGGTATGTACTGATCGCGATTGCCAGGCGCGGACCCCCCAAGGCACCCCCTCGCCGGCCGCGCGTCAAGCCCCCGTAAAATCCGCGCAGCAAAATAAACTCGTATGGTAATAATTGTAAGTATGAACTTGACTCCTATCGCGCTTCTATTATAATAGTAGATAATCGAAACAACGTAGAAGTATCGGAGTCAGTCCGGTATGTGTCCGTAAACTGAACGTTGATATTACGGGACATTTCCGAAATCAATGCGCAGATATGTGACTCGAAATCAACTAGGCGTCGCAAGGCGTGCGTGGGTTCGAATCCCACCCTCTCCGCCATTTAATAACTCAACAGATGATGATAAGGCCTTCTACGTGATGAACGTAGAGGGCCTTTTTTGTTTTCTAAGAATGGATTGTCCCATAGGACTTTGTGACATGAAAGCTTAGTACCGGTTCAGAATCAGGTTGGTTTTAAGGGAATCGGCATGAACGAGCCAACCTTTCGCTTCCAGCGTGTTCATCAGCTTGGTTCGATTTAATGCAGCTTCGCCGTAGCTGTCCGTCTTAAAGGAGATCTCGATCAAATTCTCCATACCTGTACCGTCTTCGGTTCGAATTGGCATGACTTCGATATTCGTTTCAAGACCGTTAAATTCACCTTCATATTTACTGACGATTACTGGGCCATGGGCGCGGGAGCTTTTTAGCATGTCTTTCCCCCAGCCGGACCCATTAGTATTTTTAAGCTTACCCGGAATGTTGTCTACCAGCATGTTCAATACTTTGCTCTCTGACGGGATGGTAAGTCCCTTGGATGCAGATTCTTCTTTATCATTTGAGAAGCTCAGCGTCTGCTTGCTGTAGCCCCAGTCTACTTCAGCCTCATAGTTATCATCAGAGGAATCAAAGCCGGCTTGATTCGCTGCGGTAAGTGCGGCGTTGATGTCCCCGTTTGTTACGGTGAATCTTTTCTTATAGGTCAGTTCGTATTTCTTCTTGTCTTCCTTCTTGCGGAATCTGACATTCCAGCCTGAGCCGTTCAAATCCTGCGCATGGGTGTCAAAATACTCCACGAGCTGTTGATCAGCAGGACTTGTGATGTGAAATTCGCTGGTTACGGAGCTTTGCAGAGAGCCGTCGGCGTTTAGCACTTTCCCGGCATCCAGCAGGAATTTTACTTCGTAAGAAGGGACAGCGTTGGAAGCTGCCTGGACATCCGTTGCGGTTTGCCAGCCTGTCAGCAGAACAGCCGCAGTTAATGCGGTAGCAGTCATAGATTTGACAATCTTAGCTTTGATATTCATGATTTTCACTCCTTTTTAAAGTGGGGAATGCCTACAGACTTCACTTTAAAGAGGTTGTATAAGGATGATGTCAAAGCTGTTTTATGTTCTGGTAAAAAAAAGAAACATTTTCTTTAGGGCATCCAAGATTTATTGCTGGTCAGGATTTAGGCATTGAGACAGATGGGCGGTAAACTTGCGCAGCAGTGCAGAAGGATGGCGGTTTCGGTTAGTAGCCATATAGACGTAACGTTTGGCCTCATTGTCGGGTATCTTTCTCATTTGCAGTAGTCCGCGTTGTACCTCATCCTCAACTGACATTCGAGAAACGAAAGAAACATACTTGCCAAGCATCACCGCTTGTTTAATGGCTTCCAGAGAATCAAGCTCCAGTGAGAAGGGAAGACGCAGGCGGTTGCTTTCAAGCCATTTTTCCGCAAAGCGGCGGGTGCTGGACTCCATACCGTGCAAAATAAAGGGGGAAGAAGCAATTTGATCCGCAGTGGGTTCAGGCTGTGCGGCCAGAACATGATCTGGCGATAAGATCAGCACCAAGTCGTCTTCGCAGATGGCTTCCGTTTGCAGTTCCGCCGATATAAAAGGTTCCGTTGAAATAATACCTAAGTCAATTTGGTGTTTCTCAAGCATTTCCCGGATCACCGGCGCTGGTTTGACGGACAAGGAGATGTGTATACCAGGATATTCATTGGAGAAACGATGAATCATTACGGGCAGAAGATAAGTGGCCGGCACGTAGCTGGCCCCGATCTGGAGATGGCCCTTTCTTAGGGCATCAAACTCGATAACAGCTCGCTGCGCTTCGGAAGCCAAGGCCCCGATTTTAATAGCGTAATGGTGCAGGGCATAACCCGCGTCTGTCAAAATGATTTTCCCCATACGAGTATCAAACAGCTTTACACCGAAATCCCTCTCCATATTTTTCATGTGAAAAGTAACCGTTGGTTGTTTAAGGTCTAAGATCTCAGCCACGGTTGTAATCTTGTTGTATTTCTCAAGCAGTTCGACGATTCGCAGCTTGAGCAGATTTAGATTCATGATCTCCATTTAACCTCACAATCCCTTCCTTTTGTACGGGCCCATGTCTATATATTTAATCTATGAATGTTAAAACAAATCATTGAAAAAATTAATTTTGCATTTACATTGCTATAACACAGGTATTGAAATCGGTAGGTAAACTAAGGAATGTAAGCGGCATGGCGCCGTTTACCAGTTAACTGGGCAAGGAAGGGAACCTAATGGATTTATATATTAAAGGGTTGGAAAAGCGTTTTGGCTCTACAACTGCTTTATACCCCACTGATTTGAAGGTTAGGCAAGGCCGGTTTACTACTTTGCTTGGTCCTTCGGGTTGTGGGAAAACAACGCTGCTACGAATGATCGCTGGATTAGAAACCCCGGATCAGGGCTTGATCTCTTTTGGTGATGAAGTTTTGTATGACGGACCGGGAAGCAAGGTGACACCGCCGCATAAACGCGGATTCGGTATGGTTTTTCAGGATTTTGCCTTATGGCCGCACATGACGGTGTTTGAAAATGTAGCCTTTGGTCTGCGGACAAGTCGGCAGACGAATGGACTTCGCAAAACGGTATTGGAAGCATTGGAGAAGGTTAAGTTGGGCGGCATGGAACAGCGGTACCCACATCAGTTGTCTGGCGGACAGCAGCAACGGGTCGCTTTTGCCCGGGCGGTGGCCGTGCGTCCCCGTCTTGTCTTGTTCGACGAACCGCTGAGCGCGCTGGATGCCGTACTTCGTGAAGAGATGCGTGTTGAAATGATGGCGCTCGTTAGAGACTTGGGCCTGACAGCCCTTTATGTCACACACGATCAGATTGAAGCCATGTCGATGTCCGACGAGGTTGTGGTGATGAATGCAGGACGCATTTTGCAGACCGGTTCACCGGAGGAGGTGTACGGAAAGCCAGCAGATCCGTTTGTGGCCCGATTTATCGGCAAATCCAACTGGTTAAGGCATTCTAGCCAACCAGGCTCGCATTTGGAGCTGGCATCCGGAACTCAGTCTGCTGCAACTGCAATGTTCAGACCGGAGCACCTCTTTTGGGAGCAGGATCGAGAAGGGAGCCGCCAGTCTTATGAGGTGGAGGTCCTGCAGGTTAGTTACATGGGGGATCGGTATGAGATGCACATTCAAGCTGAGGGACAGGAGGTTTGGACGGCTTATCATCACAGCCGAATTCCGGTAGGAAGCCGTTTAAATGTATACCTGCCAAAGGGCCGGGTTACAAGTTTCTTGGAGATTGATCAGGCTAACCAAGGTAGTGGGAATATCAAAGTCGGCAGTTTGAATAGCGCCGCAAAAGTCGTAGGGATAGGCTACGGCAAAAGCCCAGCTATCGCTGGGAAATAAGGGATAACAGTATAAATCAAGGGGGAAAAGAAACATGGCGAATCACATTCCTAACAAGAAAAAGGGTAAATGGGGGACAGGCAGCGCGCTTGCTCTAATGCTCACTTTCGGCTTAGCCTTGACGGGCTGCGGCAGTAACACAACTTCAGGGGGAGCAGCTAGTTCGAACAATGGCAATTCTGCTTCGACCAATACCGCATCAACGGTTGCTTCTGCACCGGCCTCTAATGAAAGCAACAGTACTTCCGATTCAGCAGATAAGAAACTGACGGTGTACACAGCAGGGCCGGAAGGTTTGGCAACAAAACTGATTGAAGGTTATCAATCGAAAACCGGAGTAAAGGTTGAGGTATTCCAAGGCACGACCGGTAAAATTTTAGCCCGGCTGGAGGCTGAGAAGTCTAACCCGGTGGCGGATGTTGTGATCTTGGCTTCTCTTCCATCTGCACAAGGCTTGAAGCAGGAAGGATTAACGCTCCCTTATCCGGAAGCCGTAAATGCTGATAAGCTGAATCCGGATTGGTCCGACGCTGAAGGCAATTACTTTAGCACAAGTGCATCAGCGCTGGGCATCGCTTATAACACCAATCTGGTGAAGACCCCGCCAACATCATGGGAAGATCTAGCCAAACCTGAATTCAAAGACCAAGTAAACATCCCTGATCCGTCGTTGTCCGGTTCTGCGCTCGACTTTATGACCGGTTACCTGAGTGTTAAAGGAGACAGCGGTTGGTCCTTGTTCGAGGACTACAAGAAGAATGGCGTCGCTATGGCCGGAGCTAACCAGGAAGCATTGGATCCGGTTATTACGGGGGCTAAAGGCATCGTAGCTGCTGCGGTTGACTACATGACCTACAAGGCGAAAGCAAAAGGCGAACCGGTTGACATCGTGTATCCGAAGGAAGGGACCGTTATCAGCCCGCGTCCTGCACTCATTCTGAAATCAACTCAGCATGAAGCCAATGCCAAAGCATTTATTGATTACCTGTTGTCGGATGAAGCTCAAAAAATGGTTTCCGATGCAGCCCTTCTGCCGGGACGTACGGATATCAAAGCGGAAAACCGGGCCAATCTGGATGAAATTGGACAGTATCAAGTGGACTGGAATTGGATGAACGAGAACGGCGCAGACATCACTGAAAAATTTACACAGCTGTTCAAATAAAATGATGAAGTACTTGTCACTCAAATCCGCTAGGGTCTGGTTTATCGGATTGGCCCTGTTGGTTCTTACCGTCATGATTGTTGTTCCACTGATTGAAATCTTCATTCAAACGGTGTATCGAAACGGGGAGCTGCAGTGGTCAGCTCCTTTCCGTACGCTGGCGAAGTCCGGACTGACCGGTGTAATGTTTAGCTCCATTTGGCTTGGGATCTGTGTCATAGCTGGTACTACGGTATTGGCTTTGCCCCTGGCTTGGATAATGACTGCTACAAGGATCGGCCGCTGGAAGTGGTTGGACATTGTACTGCTCATTCCTTTTATGACGCCGCCTTACATCGGATCCATGGGTTGGATTCTATTTATGCAGAAGAACGGATACCTGGAGCAGCTGATCCCGTCTCTATCCCGAATTACGCCTTACTTCTTCACCTTTGGCGGCATGGTATTGATTATGAGCCTGCATCTTTATCCTTTTCTGTATTTGCTGCTGCGCGGCGCGCTTGAGCGAATTGGAGGGAGTATGGAAGAAGCGGCGGCTGTGATGGGAGCCCCGTTTTTGTATCGTTTCCGCCGGATCGTGGCACCGCTGCTTCTGTCTGCATACGGCATGGGCGCCATGCTGATCTTTGTTAAAACTATCGCGGAGTTCGGCACACCAGCTACTTTTGGCAAAAGAATCGGATATGAGGTCATGACCTCGGAAATCCATAAATATATCTCCAGCTGGCCGATTGATTTCGGCAAAGCTACAACCCTGGCATCGTTGCTGCTGACGGCCTGTCTGCTGATGTGGTATGTCCAATCCATACTGAGCCGCCGCTTTACTTACAGCATGGTAGGTGGGAAAGGCAGCCGCCGCGGCGCACTGAGGGAGAGCGGCTGGCCAGTTTGGATTAGCGCTATTTTTGTGGGACTTCTGCTTGTTTTCTCAATCGGGGTTCCTTATTTCTCGATCCTGGCGGCCTCAATGATGAAACTTCGCGGTGTGGGCCTGGCTTGGAACAACTGGACGTTCGATTACTATAAACAGCTGCTCACCTGGGGAACACCGAGTATGAAGGCACTGATGTCCAGCATCTGGTTGTCTTTCGTCGCTTCTACGGTTGCTGTGGTGCTGGGCACCTGGTTTGCACTGGTGATTCAACGCTCACGTACTATTGGACAGCGGTCGGTTGACTTGTTAAGTCTGCTGCCGAATACCGTGCCTGGCATCGTGATGGTGGTTGGCCTCATCCTGTTATGGAACTCACCTTGGATGCCCATTCACCTCTATAACACCTATGGCATGGTCATTTTAACGTATGTTATTTTATTTGTTCCTTATACCGTTCAATATGTAAAAAGCGCTGCAGGCCAGATAGACAGTTCCTTATTTCAGGCTGGGCAAGTATTTGGTGGACGCGCCCTTTATATTTTTAGAAGAATCATGCTGCCTTTGATTGTACCGGGGATGATTTCCGGCTGGATGATGACCTTTACGATTGCTTCGCGGGAACTGGTGGGCTCACTATTAATCCTTCCACCTTCAGTTCAGACCTCGGCCACCTACATTTTTGCTCAATTTGAGCAGGGGCAGGTTTCGTTAGGGATGGCGATGGCCGTCGTTTCGGTTGGTTTTACCACCTTGATGTTATTAATTATCGAGAGCTTGGGCTCCAGAAGAAAGTGGAATGCAAAATGATGAAACTTCATATATGGGGAGGGGCCGGAGAACATGGCCGCTCCTGTTATTTACTTGTCGGCGACCATCATCGGATATTATTGGACTGCGGCGTAAAAAAAGAAGACGAAGGCCAGTATCCGCTGCTCGATCCTGAGGTCATTCCTCAACTAACGGCGGTTTTTCTGTCGCACGCTCATGAGGATCATTCGATGGCACTTCCGTTACTATATAAGCACGGCTATAAAGGTCCGATCTGGACGACCAGGCCAACCGTTGATCAATTAAGCAGCTATTTCGCCAACTGGCGCAGTTATGTGAATGGCAGAGGCGCCAAGCTCCCATATACGGAAGAGCATATTGAAGCACTGCATTTCCGCTATCTTGAGGATCTGGCTCCCGCCATGCAATGGGCAGATTTGGGCATGCATCCAGCTTCTGTCCGGGTGAAGTGGGGGAGGAGCGGCCATTTGGCTGGTTCCATTTGGCTGCGGCTCGAGGTGGAGGATCACCAAATCTATTTCTCGGGTGACTATAGCTCGGAGTCGTTGCTGCTGGCTGTTGACTCGCCTAAGGAAAACGAGAGGGGAGCTGGCTTGGGGCCGGAGGAACCTGCCGATTTAGCCATTGTAGATAATGCCTATGGCAATGATCAAGAATCTCAAGAAGACAAACTGTTTCATCTTACCAAGGTTGCTCAAAAGACACTGGAACTAGGCGGGCATCTGTTGTTACCTGTGCCGGCTTACGGAAGAGGCCAGGATATGCTGATTTGGACCTGCGAGCAGTTCGAATCCTATAACATCATTGTTGAAGAGAAAATATGGGCTGGTCTGCAGCGGCTGCTGGAACAGCCGGAATGGCTTAAGGTTGGAATGAGCGAACGAATTCGACAGGCGCTGGATAACAGCCGACATAGAATCATTTTACCGAAGAATAATGAGGAACGTCTTCAAGCCTTAGGTCAGAAGGGGCCATGTGTCATTTTCACCAGTGACGGTATGATGGAATCCCCAAGAGCTCGCTGGTACTTCGATCAAGTAGCCGGGGATCCCAAGCATGCGGTCGTGATTACAGGACATGCTGCGCGTCATACGTTTGCTCACAATATACTGGTGGGGGGTATAAATAAACCGGATTGCCGCGTTCATCATATCCGTTACAAGGTACATCAAGGGCTGGGGGATGTAAGAAGGATGCTTGCAGAAGTTCCTGCTTTAAAGACATTACTTGTACATACTTCCAAAGTGAAAACGGACGAAGTATGCAGATTACTGTTAGAGGAAGGCCACCAACATATTTATTCCCTGCAACCAAGCGAAGAATTGGGGTTCTAAAACAAATGAAAACAGGACCCCGAAGGGTCCTGCTGACGGCGTTACTGTGGAGATTCTATGCTCACATCAAGGAATAGGATTTACTGCCCCTGAAGGCAGCCTTGCCGTAAAGCGAAAACTTTGCGGTGTTTCTCCTTACTCCAATCTTGAGTTAGACTCCTAACAGCTCATGAAAAGCGATCTGGACCAACGGAACCACACCTCTCTTGTCGCCGTCGATTGTATTATGTGCAGATTCCCTCGTTTTATACACATCCATTACGAAAAATATAAATTAGTGAACACGAGCCTTTTCTTCTTTCTTCCACTTGCGATTCTTGTTTGTCGTTTCAGGGAATTTATCGCCCTTGTTCAACGTGATCCGTTTTGGATCTTTAATCTGCGTATGAAAGCTGCGCGCCTCGCCTACCTCAACGTAAACCCCCGGGTTCGGAGCGCGCATGCCTTCCTCGAATTCGGTTTGTTCACCCATACTGCGTTCCTCCTTTGCAATGCATTAGACTACATGGATATTGTTTGTCATGCGTTTTTTTTCATGTATCTTTATGGACCGATAATTATTTACAGGCAGCGTAATTTGAGGGAGCATACGGTTAGCATGGTAAAGCGCATGGGAGCGATCGATATGAGTATCGTATGGGCACATGGTGATCAATAGCAAAGGCAAGTTGTGGGAACTTGATCTGATCCTTGCGTGCCGACTTTGGATTTGATATACTATTACGGTGCGAGTTTACTCTCGCTCCTTGCTCCCAAACGGGACACGTATTGGGGGCCATAGTCCAAGAGGAGGTGAATCAGAATGCGCAAATACGAAGTGATGTACATTATTCGTCCTGACGTTGAACAAGAAGCTGTTCAAGCTACAGTCGAAAAATTCCAAGGCATCATCCAAAACGGCGGTGAAATTACCAAACATGAAGTTTTGGGCAAACGCCGGCTTGCGTATGAGATTAACAAGGTTCGTGATGGAATTTACGTTCTCGTGAATTTCACCGCTGCTCCAGAAGTTGTTGCTGAGCTGGAACGGATCTTGAAGATTTCCGACGAGGTTATCCGTTATCTCATCACGAAAGACGTAGCCTAATTCAAGTTTGAGTAACCATTGCCCGAAGGAGGGGATTTGATTGTTGAACCGTGTCATTCTCATCGGACGTCTTACCCGGGATCCGGAGCTGCGATATACGCCAGCTGGCGTAGCGGTAACTCAGTTTACTCTTGCTGTGGACAGACCGTTCACCTCGCAAGGGGGCGAACGTGAGGCGGATTTCATCCCGGTTGTTACCTGGAGACAGCTTGCCGAGACTTGCGCGAATTATTTGCGTAAAGGGCGGTTAACGGCTGTTGAAGGACGTATTCAAGTACGGAACTACGAAAATAACGAAGGTAAACGTGTATACGTAACCGAAGTTATTGCCGATAATGTCCGTTTCTTGGAATCGAACCGCGAGGGCGGTGCAGGTGGCGGCGGTACGCGGGAAGAGTCTCCATTTGGAGGCGGCAGCGGCGGCAACAGCCGTGGCGGCGGATTCTCGCGCAGCAATCAGAACGATCCTTTCTCCGACGACGGGAAACCGATCGATATATCGGATGACGATTTGCCATTTTAACAACGGAAAGGACTGAAAAGCATGAGCTTCAAGCAAAGAGAAGGCGGAGACGACAAAAGACCGGCTCGCCGCGGCGGCCGCAACAAACGTCGTAAAGTGTGCTACTTCACTGTGAATAAAATTACTCACATTGACTATAAAGATACGGAGCTGTTGAAGAAATTCATCAGCGAGCGCGGCAAAATTTTGCCTCGTCGTGTAACTGGCACTAGCGCGAAATACCAACGCCTTTTGACGATCGCGATCAAACGCTCCCGTCAAATCGCATTGCTTCCATACACAACGGAATAAGCGTGATCAGTTAGAACAACAACCGAACCTCAGGGTTCGGTTGTTTTTTGTTTCTATACAAAAAGGACTTAAGTCATAGAGCTTCGCTTACGACAAATCCAAGTAAACCTATTTAAAATAAAGTCGATTTATGACGAGAAAGATAGAACGAACTCGAAAAATGTTAACATCAATAGTACAGGACAAGTAAGAAAAATTAACGTTCAACTTTTTGTAAACGCTTCATATTAAATATTTCTATAAAATACTAGTAAATTAGGGTTAATTAGGAGCCGACAATCGACTAAAAAAATTATTGACGTAAGATATTTTCACATGTATTATGATCAATAATTGAACTGGTGCATATCCCTGATAGGGACCGGCTTAAGATGCTTATTAACCGATGGTTTATATCAAACCTATGTCACACTTTGTTACAAACGGCTGACGTTGTGTCTCTGTTTTTAGGGTACAAGTCATGGGGAGATAGAGCC
>Ga0310825_101229_pt1 | contig 10892 bp, 9 predicted proteins | sample WT_ome_9_FD_202243 | JGI IMG/M metagenome (GOLD analysis project Ga0310825, IMG submission 202243) | Sorghum-adapted microbial communities enriched on wild type (WT) sorghum from Joint BioEnergy Institute, Emeryville, California, United... ... | reverse complement strand
TTGACCGTGCTGGTGTTTAACTTGCTGGCTCGCTGGCTCGGACGCGTGATGCTCAAGAAATTTACGGCGACGAAATAGGAGGGCGAAGCCAAGTGTCTAACATTGAACTATCCACGAAAAACTTAAGCGTCTATTACGGAGAGAAACAAGCCGTTAAAAATATATCGCTCGATTTCGCCTCCCGGCAGGTGACCGCCTTGATCGGCCCTTCAGGCTGCGGCAAGTCCACATTCCTGCGCAGCCTGAACCGGATGAACGATTTGATCCGCGGGGCGAAGATTACGGGGGAAATCTGGATCGGGGACGACAATATCAATGATCCGAAGACCGATGTCGTGCTGCTGCGTCAAAAGATCGGCATGGTATGGCAGCGTCCTAACCCGTTCCATAAATCCATCTATGAAAATATCGCCTTTGGACCGCGTTACCACGGGATTCGCGACAAGAAGAAGCTGGATCAGATCGTGGAGGAATCGCTCACCAAAGCGGCGCTTTGGGACGAGACGAAGGATCGGCTGCACAGCTCCGCCTTGGCCTTATCCGGCGGCCAGCAGCAAAGGCTGTGCATCGCCCGATCGATTGCGGTTAATCCAAGCATCATCCTGATGGATGAACCGGCGTCGGCGCTGGACCCGGTGTCCAGCGCCAAAATTGAAGAGCTGATCGCCGAGCTGAAGCAGGAATTCTGCATCATTATTGTCACGCACAATATGCAACAGGCGGCTCGGGTGTCGGAAAAAACGGCGTTCTTCCTCATGGGGGAACTGGTCGAGTACGGCGATACGACCAAAATCTTTACCAATCCATCCGAGAAACGGACAGACGATTATATCAGCGGCCGCTTCGGATAAAAATTCTTCTCTCCATCTCCCACTAAATCAGGACTGGTCCCGGGGCGGGGAATCGCCCCGTCTGCGGACTCTTTTAGATTGGAAAATCTCCGTATATACTGATAACATAAAGAGTGGACTCAATTGGTGTGGGCAGCGCCTGGTATTGGTTAAAGGAGATTTGGATGATGAACGTTTTGGATTGGATTGAAAGGATGTTTGAGCATTACGGCTATTTTGTTCTGCTGCTCGGACTTCCCATTGATTTTATTGCGCTGCCGCTGCCTCCAGGTCAAACGACGCTGACCTATACAGGATATTTGGCTTATAAAGGCGTGCTGGATTTCTTGCCGGCACTCCTCGCCGGATATGCTGGGGCGGTGATCGGGGTGACGATTACCTATTTCGTCGGACATCGGGTCGGCGCGCCGTTGATCGAACGTTATGGCAAGTGGATTATGGTCAAGCCTTCCCATTTAGAGAAGACGAGGCGGGTCTATGAGAAGTACGGCAATCGAATGCTGTTAATCAGTTTCTTTGTGCCGGGTGTAAGGCAGTTTTTTGGTTATTTTGTAGGCATTATGCGCATTCCTTTTCGAACCTTTGCCCTGTATGCTTACACAGGAGCCGCACTTTGGGTCACGGTTTTTGTAAGCATCGGCTTGGTGTTTGGTGAACAGTGGCAAGTTGCCATCGACCTGGTCGAGAAATATTTAAAGTTTTTCTTTATTGGGCTGGGGGCGTTACTATTGGTACTCGTATATTTGAAATGGCGGAGATGGAGGCTAAAAGTGGCCAAGTTGTCACGTTAACCTTTTAAAGGCGCTGGAGAGCTCACTCCGGCGCCTTTATTTATTTCCGTTTTTTCTTTTTATTTTTGCTTTTGATTCTATTATTATCCTTATTTTCAGGGTTGCTTCGGTGCAATATGAAATCGTCAAGCAGTGTCTCCTCAAAGCCACTGCCATTCTGCGATTTTTCCTCTTTCAGTTTCATCAGGGAGAGCAAATCGAAAATATCTCCAAGCACGGTGAACCCGGCGCCGATAATGGCCAAGTCGTCCGAGGAAAGGTCATTTTCTTGGATTCTTTGGTATTGTCTCCTCTTTTTTCCTCCCAAGAGCACCACCTGCTTTTAAATCGACTTATTTCATCTTATGCAAATGGCGTTTGGCTTGATTAGGCGTGAACTGGGCTACAGCCGCCACCTCCTCTCCAGCAAAAGTACTGGGGGAACGGATACCCATTTTCGCCCCTCTCCGCGAATGTCCCGATCGTTCACAGGCGAACCGTAATATGATGTTCTATATTTAAAAAGGAGGGAAAACAATGTCGGGATATGAAAATGGCGTAGGTGGCGTAGGTTATGGTGGTTTCTGGACTTCCACAGGGACGATTCTGGTTCTCTTCATCCTGTTGGTTATTGTATCCAGAGCGCTTATCGTATAATTGAATGTGTACCCCATGCAAAGGCCCTGCTTCAGCAGGGCCTTTGTTCTTTATAGCTACCCTTTCGTTCCCCCTTGCAACCCAAACCCCTTGGACATAAACCGCTGGGACAAGATGTACAGTACGATGGACGGGATCGCATACATAATGGAGAAGGCTGCAAGATTGCCATACTCAATCATCCCGTACTGACCAAAGTATTGGTATAACTTCAGGGAAGCGGGGAAGTTCTCCGGATTTTGCAGCAAAATGTATGGAACAAAGAAATTCCCCCAGCTGCCTGAGAAGGTGAAGATGGCGACCGTGCAAATCCCCGGCACCATCAGCGGTGCTACAACTCTGCGAATCCCCGTAAATACCGAGGCCCCGTCGACCCATGCCGCTTCCTCCAGATCCAGAGGGACGGAATCCATAAAGTTCTTAAGCATCCAAATGCCGTAGGGCATCGATGAGGCTACGTAGAACAGGATCACGCCAAAGATTTGGTCATACAGCTTCAAACTGAGAAACAGCTGGTAGACCGGGACCATCACCGCTGTGATCGGCAAGGAAGTCATAAACAGGATGGTCAACATAAACGGCTTCTTGTATTTCATTTGATATCGGGACAACGGATAGGCGGCCAACAGTGCCAAGAGGACGACGAGCAGCGCCTGCCCCAGCGACATGATCAAGCCGATCAGGAATGCACGTTGGTTCTCGCGGCTGGTGATCACGTTGATATAATTATCCGCCGTGATTCGCTGGGGCATTTTTAGCGTCTGCATGGCATTGGGATCGACCGAAGCAACTACCACCCAGAGCAAGGGTAAGACGAAGCAGATGCCGATGATCGTGAGGATCGTATAGGGCAAGATCCGGTAGATGATTTTCCGTTGTTTTGCGTTCATAAGAGGTTCTCCTTGCACTTGGACTATTTCAACGAGCGGGTATAGAACAAGCTAAGCACGATTCCGATGAGCAGTAGCAGCAAGGAGATCGCGGTTCCGTACCCTAGTTGATAGTTCACGAAGGCTTGGTTGTACATGAAGATGGGCAGTGTGGTCGTAGACGTTCCCGGGCCTCCGCCGGTCATGGCATATATCAAACCAAACACGCCCAATGTCTGTAACGTGATCAGCATCATGTTGGTCATAAACGAATCTTTGATATAAGGGATGATAATCCGAATCAGTACCTGCCATTTTGAAGCGCCATCGACCACTGCCGCTTCTTCTACCTCGCTGGGCACGTCGTCAAGAGCCGCTTGAAAGACGAGCATCGAGAAGGCGGTACCGTGCCAAATGTTCGCGAGGATGATCGTCAGCATTGGAACAGTATACAGCCAGGTGACTGCCGGAAGCCCCAATGAAGTGATGATCGAGTTCAGCGTCCCTTCGTCGCCGAAGAAGCTGTATAAGCATAGCGCACATACGATTTCCGGGGTGACCCAGCCGGCGAGGACGATCGTGCCAATCACCCGCCGGAACGTCCGGTTCTTGCGCTTCATCAGGAGGGCGATGAATAAGCCGAGCAGCTGCTGGCCAATCACCGCCGAGCCAAACAGGAAGACCAATGTGTTCCAAATACTAACCTTGACCGTCGGGTCCTTGAACATGTGAATATAGTTGTCGAACCCAACGAATTTTAACTCTCTTGCCGATTCCCCCGTTAATGCCAGATTCGTAAAGGAATAGAAGAACGTAAGGAAGACCGGGGTGATGAAAAACACCAGCATTATCACAATCGAAGGGAGCAAGAAGTAAAGCCACGTGTACGAGTTGCGATTTCTGGAATATCCTTCAGCCGTCATGCTGCTCATGGTTCGTTCTCCTTCCGGAAGGCAGTGCTTTGCCGCTTATTCGAATTCGTCATTTTCGGATGACAGCGTCCTCGCCTACGATGCGGGTGACGTCTTGGGCGTATTTTTGGGCGGCCTCTGCAGGGGAGGTGCCTGTGGCGACGGATTCCACCATCGTCTGAATTTGCGTCGATACTTCCGGGTATTTCTCTTGAGCAGGCCGGAATTCGGCGTTCTGCAGATATTCCGTAGCGATTTCGTTAAACGGCATCTGCGTGTATTCCGGATCTTTGGCGACGTCAGCTCGCACCGTAATATTGCCTGAGGAGGTGACGAGCTTCTTGCTGTTTTCTTTGTTTAACGCGTATTTGATAAACTCCCAGGCTTCGTCTTTATGCTTGGCGTTGCTTGGAATGGACAATGCCCAACCGCCAGCGAGCGTGATGGAACCTGGTGCCTGACCTTGACTTGTTGGCATCGGAGCAAAGCCTAGCACGTCCTTGTATTCCGGCCATGGAGAAGCGCCGGTTTCCAGATAGTTGCCGGTAATCCACGAGCCGTCGAGGGAGATGGCCAGCTTGCCTTGAGGCAAGTATTCTCGGGAAGCGGTGTTGCCGGCCTGCCCGTTCAGCACCTTGGAGAGCGGCGGGCCGAGCTTCTCTTTGTTTACGGTTTCAATGAACCCTAAAGCATCCAAGATCCCTTGACTTTCGATAATCCATTTTCCGCTTGCATCGTCATAGAGTCGCTCACCGGTGCCGTAAAGGAGCATTTCGTACGTCTGCATGGAGGTGGCTTCCCCGGTCGCCTTGCCCATGTTCATCCAAATCGGGACGATGTCCGGCGCTTTTTCCTTAATGGTGCGAGCTGCATCCAGCACTTCCTCCCAGTTCTTCGGCGTCCACTCTTCAGGAAGGCCGACCTGCTTAAAGATCTCTTTGTTATACCAAAGACCGCGGGAATCCGTATTGTAAGGTACGCCGTACACTTTGCCGTCGCTGGCGGTAACGCCTTTCTTCATCGCCTCGATAAACGAGCCGTTCGACCAATCCTCCCAGTCCTTCAGCCGCTCATCCAGCGGTTCCAAATAACCGGCGCTGGCGTCGGAATTGAGAATAAACGTATCCTCGGTCACGATATCTGGAGCGGTATCTTTGGATTTCAAAGCTAAGGCTACCTTCGCAAAATAGTCCCCTTCCGAGGCTTGAATCGGGGATGGCTTGATTTCAACATCTTTGTTCGGGTAATCTGCAGCAATCTCGGTGAGCCAACGGTACAATGTGCCTTTTTCTCCGGCTCCGTCATCGCGATACGTCACCGTTATTGTTGTTTTTCCGGAGCTGCTAGACTTGTCGCCCGAACCGGAACAACCGGCTAATAGCACCCCGCCTAAAGCCGTACACAACAATACGGAAGCGATGGCCCAACCTCTTTTTTTCATCAATGCCATGTTTGATCCCTCCTTGGTTTGTAAATCTCATCGTGTTAAGCGCTTAACTCGATGGTTTAACTCATGAATCAATTCTGTGTACATCCCTTCCAGTAAAACATACTTGCCGAAGATTCAATTTATTCAAAAAAACGTCACGAATAATATTGATATCAAAAAAACATTGATTAACTGCATCGCGACTGAGGGGGACACCCACATAAAAGGCGCGGCTGGTTGGTTCCAGTCGCGCCTTTCACTTGGTGTTACTCTTGCCTTGCCCTTGTTTACATGCGATCCGGAGCTGGCAATCCGATGACCTCCAGCACCTCTGCGATGGTCTCCTTAAATTTTGCCGTAAGCCATAGGCGGTAGGTCTGCCGCTCGGGCTCGGCTTTTAGGATCGGACAGGCGGTATAAAAATGATTAAACAAGGTAGCGAGCTCATAAGCGTAATGACAGATCGGTGTTGGGGATAGTTCCTCACACGCAGTGCCCAGCGTATCCGGCCATGCCGCGATTTGTCTCAGCAGGACGTGTTCCGCACGATCCTGAGGGGCGATGTCCTCCGGAAGCTGAAGCGATTCCGCCCGAGGAATCCCGTCGGCTTGAGCTTTGGCCAAGATGCTGGCCGCCCGGGCATGCGCGTACATCAGATAGACGCCGGTATTGCCGGTCGTCTCTGTGGCCTGCTGAATGTCGAATACCACTTCGGTTGGTAAAGCGAACCGGAGCAGGTAATACCGGATCGCCGCTGCGGCAATCCGACGGCTGGACAACCCTTCTGAATCAGAACGCTTGGCATCGATCTGCGTTTCCATCCGATCCAGCAATTCGGACACTTTGATACCGATTCCTTGTCTGCCGGACATGGCGTACGAAGCTTTGCCGTCTGAGGTGTCGAGGCCCAGCTCCCGGGCTGCGGCCGGGCTTAGCGAGACGACGCCGTAACCAACGTGACGCAGCTTCTCCGCCTGGGTTGTGAAGCCTAACGCCTCCAGCGCTTGCTTCACCATCGCCTGTGGATACGCTTGCCTGTGGTCGATTACGTTCACGACGAGATCTGCTTTGCCGTAATCAGCAGTGACACCGTCTGCACGGGTTGTCCAGAGCCCGTCCGCAAACGACTTGTACTTGAAATCATTTCCGAGTACCCCGAACTTCCACAGATGATAGGCGATATCTTTGGCCGTATAGGTCAAAATTCCGTTGGACCGAACGAGCACCTTATCAGCCTGATGCTCTGCTTCAGGATCCACATCTTCGTCTGCAGGTTGCTTCAGGACCCAACACCCCTCCAGTTTACCAGACGTCTCCTTCTGGAAGAGTGCGGTTTGCTGGAGCAATCGGAAGGCCGTGTCCCAGAACCCTTCCCGGACAATGTTGCTCTCCCAAACTAACAAATCGTAATCAATCCCAAACGCCTTCATTTCTTCCAAATGCTCCCGCACGATGCGCTCTGCTGTAAGTAAGCCAACCCAAGCCAGATTCCCGTCCCCAGCCTCCAGCGCTTGCAGCACCTTCGTTCTCTGCTCTAACAGCGAAGGTTGATCCTCGTATTCCTTGTTCACGTTGGAATAGATGTCCCAACAGAAATCCCCGAATCTCACATGAGCAGCCTGATGATCTACATGAAGCAGCCCAACGACGGTGTCAGCCAACTGATTCCCTAGATCGTCGATGTAATTATGCACTTCGACTTGGTAACCAGCTCGCTTAAGCAGCCTTGCCAGCGAGTCGCCGATGCAGGCATTCCTCAAATGACCAATATGAGCGGACTTGTTCGGATTGATGGAGGTATGTTCGATCACGACTTTTTCACGAACAGCCTGCGGAAGTAGAAAATCTTTGCGAGCCCATTCATTCCAATCCAGATGGAAGTTCAGGAAGCCCGGCGGCGCCGTTTCGATCTGGTGGAACAGCCCTTCCATGCGGCCCGTTTGCTCCAGTTCATTCTTAAGCAGCGCGGCAATCTGCAGCGGCGGTTGGCGCAAGGTTTTGGCCAGCTGCATCGCGATGTTGGTCGAATAATCCCCGTGTTCGGCACGGGCGGGGCGTTCAATTACAATGTCTGGCAGCTCCTCGACGCTGTGTCCAAGCCTTGAAAGGACTTGCTGTACGGTCGTTTTCAGATGCTTTTTCATCGATCTACTGATCATTCCATCCACTCCTCCGGGGCAAAAAAATAAGCCTTCATCTCATCAAAGAGACGAAGGCATTACGCGCTCGCGGTACCACTCTTGTTGTTAAACTCTACGTTTAACCACTCTGCAGGATAACGGTCTTGGGCCGTGGTTGCTTACTTTACTTTGCGTTCAGCAACCATTCTCATGGGTCCGCTTCACTGTCAGCCCTGTACCGGTTTCCACCCTCCCGGCTCGCTTGGACTAGAACGGACAGTTACTCTCCCAATCGTCGAATGTGGGATATTTTGTATTATTATATCCGGTTCGCTTGGAATGTCAATTCGCCTTTTCCTAAAAACAATCCTTGAGTAGCCTTTTCGAGTAGAATTACTAAATTTTGGTCATACTCTGCTGACAGGTTGTTGGAATCGCAATGAATTAAATGAACTATCGATTGTGCTCGCTATGGGAATCGACAAGAAGGATGACCTTTATGAGGTCAGCCTTCAGGTTGTGAATCCCAATCAAATGTCGCGGAAGCAATCGTCCGAACGTACGCCGACGTTCGTACTTTCGATGCGTTCTGATTCCATTAGTGAAGCCATTCGCAAAATGGTGGGCATGTCGTCGCGGAGATTGTATATGTCCCATATGCAAATTTTATTTGTGGATGAAGCCACGGCCCGGGAAGGTATGCATGAACCGTTGGATTGGCTGTTACGTAACAATGAGATTCGGCCCGTCTTCGATCTAATTATCGTTCGGGACCATTCGGCGAAGGAAGCATTAACCTTCGTGACGTCCACGGAACTTTTTCCCGCCCTGGATATGCATAAGGCATTAAAGCTGTCCTACAAAAGCTGGGCTCCGAACATATACAGCCAAGCCAAGGAATTTCTGGAGAGTTTAAACAAGGACGGGGTCGAGCCAGTCATCACCGGATTAAAGCTGGGGGAACAGGCCGATAAAGCTCAGAAGATGGATAACGTGAAGCAGTCTCCGCAGCATGCGAACTATTTTTTCAGCGGTATGGGTGTCTTCCAGGAGGATCGCCTGGTTGGTTGGATGAACCCGTCCGAAAGCCGGGCTTATAACTATTTGACGAATCATGTGGACAACAGTCTTTTCAAAGTAGAGTGTCCGAATGCGAAAGAGCATTTTACGTTGGACGTCATCCGGCCCAAAACGAAGTATGATCCTAAGATCGTGAATGATCATCCGGTCCTCGATGCTACCGTGTACATTGAAGCCAACATTAATGAACTGAGATGTAAGAAGGTCGATCTCAATAAAGAGGAAGACCTGTTGAAGCTGCAGAAAATTGCTGCAGACCAGTATGTAGAGGCGATTAATCGAGGGATTCGGAAAGCTCAATCGTTGGGTACGGATATCTTTGGGTTCGGCGAAGCCTTTCATCGGGCATATCCGGCAAAATGGCATGTATGGAAGAACGACTGGGACAAGCGCTTCGAAGAGCTGGATGTGAACTTGCGTGTGACTCTGCAAATCAAGCGAAATGGGAAGATCGTCAGTCCCTACGGAATGCCACAGAATAAACAGGAGTGAGGAAGAACGTGCTATACGCTTTATTGTTTGTATCATTGGCGATATCGGCCTTGGAATACCAGAGGATGTTTCATAAAAAAGAGTTCAGGGATCTCGCTGTGCATGCTTGTTTCCTAAGCGTAGGCATTGTTCTCCTCGTACTTCAATTGCTTCATATTCAAGTACCGTCACCGCTATTGGCAATTCAAACTTTTTTTGAACCGGCTAGCATGTTGATCGCTAAATTGCTATCTTGAGGAGTATCGGAATGAACAAACGGAGTATATCGGTAAGGCAATTCGCATTATGGATTACAATGTATCAAATCGGCAGCGCCTATCTCCTCATCCCATCGAGTCTTGCCGCCGTTGCCAGACATGATGCCTGGATTTGTACCGTAGTGGCCATTGCCATTCATTTTCTGCTCATCCCGCTCTTGTCGGCAATTGCCGGGCAAATGCGCGGAATGTCCTTTGTTCAGCACCTTCGTCGTTTAATTGGCAACCCCACTGGAAGGGTGTTGTCGATCCTGTTCATTTTGCTGGCTTAATCCTTATCTTAACGTTGCGAAATTTAAGCGACTTTATCACCATATCGATTATGCCTTTAACGCCTCCTTATGTCGTATTGATGCTCATGCTAGTCGTGGTTGTTTATTCGGTCTGGTCAGGGGTGCCGACGATTGGCCGCAGTGCGGAACTGTTATTCTTCTTGCTGCCAGTGATTTTCCTGCTAGTTGGCCTCTCGCTGCTGTATGGGACCCATTGGACGAATCTTGCTCCGATTTTGGAGTATGGCTGGAAACCGGTGTTGCGGGGTCTTTCTCGTTATTAGCCTTTCCTTACTTAGAAACGATTGGATTTCTATTTCTTGTTCCGGAGCTTCCGAAATCCAAAAATTGGAGTAAGGCGGTCTGGATTGGATCAGCCATTAGCGGGACCATGTATTTGCTGATGATGGTACTAACAATCGCGACGCTCAGTGAAGGGGTAATGGCCAATCTTACGTTTGCCAGTTATTTTGTGGCCCGAACGATCGAGATCGGTGATTTTTTTCAACGGTTTGAGGTTGTGATTACGGTGTTTTGGTACATCTCGATTTTCTTTCGGCTGGTGATGTTGTTGCATATCTCCGTACAGGGGCTCGGCGAAGCCTTTGGATTGAAAAATAAGAATACGCTGTTTCTCCCGCTGGTGTTGCTTGGCATCGTGGCCTCCGGCATCATCTGGCCCAATTTCGCCTATTTGATCGACTTTATGAAGGTTTGGCCGTTGTACGCCATGATCTTCGGAATCGCATTTCCAGTCTGCTTGTGGATCATGGGGAAAGTGAAGAAGCTGAAGACATGAAGTGAAGGTGCGTTTCAATCACCAATCCATCGGCCTGTGGGGTAATCAGGGAACGTTGCTCGAAACGATGTCTTGTGATACATTATTTTCCATAGTGGATATTTCGATATTTCGGTATGAAGCACATGCCGCTTCGATCTGGCTTGCTCTTGGAGTAGGGGATCGGGGCGGTTTTTTTATGGACTTTTGAAAGGGAGTGGCAAGGATGAGTGAGTTTGATGCGGTTTACTTGGAGTGGTTGGAACGCCAGATCAACGAAGAGACAAACTTAAGAAGAAAGGAGTTTCTCAAAAAGGGATTAAGCCGAGGGACAACGGACTTTCTGCGGTACATTTGGTATCCCGCCATCGGAAACCTTAACGATCTCTATCCGGAGTATGAGGTT
>Ga0310825_101228_pt1 | contig 10918 bp, 8 predicted proteins | sample WT_ome_9_FD_202243 | JGI IMG/M metagenome (GOLD analysis project Ga0310825, IMG submission 202243) | Sorghum-adapted microbial communities enriched on wild type (WT) sorghum from Joint BioEnergy Institute, Emeryville, California, United... ... | reverse complement strand
GGATCACACGGAACAGGCGTTGACTTGAGCCATGACCAACAAATGGACGAATTTGAAAGTGTTCGTCTATCCGAATGGATTGTCCGGAGCATGACTGCAGCACGCCGTACCATCGCCGGAAGACTTCCCGGCGGCATTTCCGGCCGCCGGAACGTCTCTCCGGCTTGTTTCGTGCCGTCCGCGGGCTGCGGAGTGTATTCCACGTTACGGAACCGCGGCGCTACAGGTCAAGTTCAGACACCCCTTGAACGAACGACTTCCATGCCTCAAATGCCGTCTCGTATACCCCGAACCGGAAAGCGCACTGACAGGCCAGCCACATGTCGTCCGGAAGATGCCCCAAATCACCGGGAAATCCGCTTCCGCCCTTCCGCCCCCTCCCCCGCGATGCTTGCGGCGGATCAGATGAGCTCCGATTCCTTCAAATACAGATAGCTGAACAACGCCGTGTCCATCCCGGACAGGTGGCGAAGTTGGTCCTGCTCCACCGTCATCCACTCGACGCCGATCTCCCGCGCCGCCTCGACCGAGCCGCGGATATCGACGACGCCGGTGCCGAGCGCGGTCCATTTGCCGACCTCGTCCGTGCCGTAGACGTCCTTCAGGTGAATCGCCGGCACACGGCCCGCCATCTTGCGCAGGATGTGCGCCGGGTCGGCGCCGCCGAGCGTGATCCACGCGACGTCCAGGCGGAAGTGCACCGCCTTCGGATCGGTATGTTCCGCCAGTATGTCCAGCGCGTACACTCCGTTGAACGCGGTGCGGAACTCGTGGGCGTGGTTGTGGTAACACAACCGCAGGCCTTCGGCGGCCAGCCGCGCGCCGGCCGCGTTGTACAGCTCCGCGTCGCGCAGCAGCTGCCCGCGGGAGTCGGCGGGCGCCCACCACAGCGTGACGTCCTTCGTCCCGAGCAGACGCGCCTCGCGGATGACGCGGTCCAGCTCCTTCCCGTCCGCGAGCTGCTCCCGGGTCACGCTGTGCGTCGCCACCTGGAGGCCCAGCGAGCGGAAGCGCGCGACGTTCGCCTCCGCATCGCCCTCGAGCAGCTTTGCGCCGCCTTCGATTCCCTCGTAGCCGATCGCCGCGATGCGCTCCATCGTTCCCCAGAAATCCCGCTCCGCTTCCTCGCGGATGATGCCGATCAGTCCAAGCTTCGGCCTCGTCATGTTGTTGACCTCCCGTCCGAGGCCCGCGTGAACCGGCCTTCCTGCAGCATGGTGATGAACGGATTGTCCGAAACCCCTTCAAGCGGCAGTTCCACCCGCGCGTTGCGCCGAACCGACTCGTAGAAGGCGTAAATGATCTCCGACGCGCGCAGCGCCTTCTTGTACGAAACGTCCGGCTCTTCTCCGGAGATCAGGCAGTCGACGGCATGTTGGACGTACCCCGCCATCTGCTCGGCATGCGGCGTCACCTCGACTTCCGGCTTCCAGGACGGATCGGCGTAAATGGCGCCGCCCGTGATCTCGCCGTCCCACATCACCTCGAGGAACCCGTCCGTGCCGATGACGCGGACGCCGCCCCAGATGTCCAAGTCGGGTCCACCCGCCTGGATGTTCGCCCGCACGCCGTTCCGGAAAACGACCAGCCCCGCGGCGACGGACTCGGACGGCACGTTGAACCAGTTCAGCGTCTCGCTGGCGTCGACGGCGCCGAGCACCCATTTCGCCGGCGTCTCGTCGATGAAGCTCATCGCCTGGTCGAACGTGTGGATGCCGCAGTCGAGCAGGTTCGGCGGCGAATACAGGTCCATCCGCACCACGCGGCCGATCCGGCCTTCGCGGATGAGCCGCCTCGCGGTCCGGTTGCCGCGCGCGAACCGGCGCTGCAGCGAGAACGTGAGCTGGCAGCCCGTCTCCCCGGCGATGCGGGCCATCTCGAGACACTCGCCCCATCCGGGCGCCATCGGCTTCTCCGACAGCACGGCCTTGACGCCCGCCGCCGCGCAATCCCGGAAGACCGGCAGATGCAGCGGCGTCCAGAGACAGATAATGGCGATGTCGGGCTTTACTTCGTCGAGCATTTTCCGGTAATCCGTGTACACGGCGGCGCCGAAACCGAAGGCCTCGTTCAGCGCCGCGGCCGATGCCTCCGAGATGTCGGCCAGCGCGGCGACCTTGAGCCTGCCGTCGGCCTTGACGCCGTGGGCATGCTCGTGGGCGCGTTTGCCGCAGCCGATGAAGGCGACGCGGAATGTCGGGTTCGTGTTCAAGCAGCCATCCCTCCGCAATGTTGAAATGTTTGTATCCTCTTTCATTTTGGAACGGCCGGCAGGAAAGCTCAATGCACGCAAACGAAGTTAAACTGGATAAGTTTGATGCCGTGAGCGGGATCACATCCCGCGGCGGGAGGATCGGGCCTATAATGGAAGAATAAACCGGCGAAGGAGTGCATGCGGCATGGAAAACGGCAAACGGACATTCGTCATGATCAAACCGGACGGCGTGGAGAGGGGATTGGTCGGCGAGATCGTGGCGCGCTTCGAGCGCCGCGGGTTCAGGCTGGCGGAAGCGCGGCTCATGCGGATCAGCCGGGAGACGGCGGAGGAGCATTACGCCCAACACAAGGACAAGCCGTTCTTCAGGGAACTGGTCGATTACATCACGTCCGGCCCGGTGTTCGCGATGATTCTCGAAGCCGAGGGCGCCGTGCGGCTCGCCCGGCAGCTGATCGGCGCGACAAATCCGCTGAATGCGGCGCCCGGCACAATCCGCGCCGACTATGCGCAGTCGGTTGAGGCGAACGTGATCCACGGCGCCGACTCCGACGAGAGCGCCGAGCGCGAGATCCGGCGGTTTTTCGGGCCGCAGGCGTAGGGAAATGCAGGAACGGGAGGCCGGAAGGAGCGCGGGAGGCGCACGGCGGCCTGAAGGTCAGGCGGGAATACGGGAAACATGCGGGGAAGAGATGGTGGTCCGGACGGACGGCGGGCGACGGGGCGAAGGCTTAAGCTCCGGCGGTTCTGGTTATACTTGGGCCAAAACGCATCCTTCCGGAGGGACACATGCCCGTGAACCGCATTCTGCGATACCGCGCCATCATCGGTCTCATCATCTGCTCGCTCGTGCCGCCGGACCTGCTGCCGGGCGGCGGCATGCCGGGGACGGCCGCCGCGGCCGCGCATGCCGCGGCGGCCGATCTGTCCCAACTGGAATCCGCGATCGCGGCCGCGATGCTCGAGCGGCGGGAGACCGTGAGCATCGATTACACCGGCGACGGCCGAGAACTGACGGCCCGCATCAAGGACGTCATCATGGGGGCGCTGAAGCGGGACGACTACACGTCCTACATCGTGGATTCCTATTTCTATTCGATCCGCACGCTCGACGGCCGGTCGCACATCCGGCTGACGCTGAACTACCGGGAGACGCCGGAGCAGACGGCGGAGGTGGACCGGCAGGTGCGCGAAGTGCTGGACCGGCTCGTCACGCCGGAGATGAACGACCACCAGCGGGTGAAGGCGATCCACGACTGGATCGTGCTGCGGCTCGCCTACGATGTCGGGCTGAGCCGCTACACCGCGTACGAGGCGCTCCGAACCGGGAGGGCGGTCTGCCAGGGCTACGCGCTGCTCGCCTACAGGATGCTCAACGCCGCGGGCATCCCCGCGCGGATCGTGGAGGGCGCCGTGCCCGAAAGCGACCACGCCTGGAACCTCGTGCGCGTGGACGGCCGGTGGTACCACCTGGACGTGACCTGGGACGACCCGGTGCCTGACCGGAACGGCGCCGTTTCCTACGACTATTATTTGAAGACGGACGAGGAGATCCGCAAGGATCACGCCTGGACGCGCGCCTATCCGTGCGCGGACACCCCGTATCGGGAGGCTGTCGCGGCGGCGAAGCGGGCCGATCCGGGGCGGGCGGGCTTCTACGAATCGCTGGAGGCGGCGCTCGGCTGGAAATGGCTGCGGCCGGAGCACACGTCGGCGACGCCGGACGACCTGAGGCGCAGGCTGGAGGAAGCGGCGGCGTCCGGCGCGGACGGGTTCAAGGTGCGCTATCTGCGCGGCGACGCCGTCCGCGGCGACCTGAAGCGGGCGGCGGCGGAGGCGAAAGCGGCCGGCGTCCGCGCGTTCGAGGCGTCGATCGCGCCGTTCGGGGAAGACGGCGCGGTGTTGCTCGAGGTGTCGCTGATCCGGTGAGGGGCGGCCGATCGGACGGCTTGCCTCCGTTCTGCCGCCCGGCCCGCGGGCATATACTCCTTACGGCGAGCACGAAGCCGGAAAGGAGCGGAGAAAGTCCATGAACATGGCGAGCCTTGCGGAGGAGGGGCCGCTTTTTGAACACCGGTTCTGGCTGCAGATTCTGGGGGACCACGCCCGGTTCATCCTGATGGCGCTGTCGCCGAACGAGAAGGAGGATGTCCGCCAGGCGGAATCGTTCATCGCGCGCTTCGACGCGTTGCTGGCGGCCGCCCGGATGCAGGACGCGGAGACGAGGCTTGCGGCGCTGAACCGGGAGGCGCTGGAGGCGACCCGGGCGCTCAAGGCGTTCAAGCTCGGCCTGCTCGAGCGGCTTCTCACCGGCAAGGTGGACCTGCTGCTTACGCCGACGTTCCTGAACCACATGGTGAACGAACTCGAGGAATACGAGCGCATCCTTGAAGAGCTGCTGGCCGGGCGTCCGGTGCCGCGCCTGCATCCGCTGCACTATGATCTCGTCTGGCTGCAGGACGCGATCGGCCACGCGGCGGAACTGTCGTTTGACATGGACCTGGTGGAGCGGCGCTGGATCGAGAAGAGCCGGGCGTTCCAGAAGGAGTTCGGCGCGTTTTTTCTGAAAGCGATTGAAATGGCGGGATATCTCAGGACTTCGCTCAGCACGTTTCCCGCCTTCGAGAAGTTTCACTCCGACATCGACCTCGAGATGAAGCTGTTCATGCGTTTCCTGCAGGAGATCGAGGAGTTGCAGATCGGGCCGAAGCTGTTGGACCGGATCCATCCGCTCATGCCGGACCACATGTTCCGCGAGGAATGCTACTATCTGACGAAGCTGGCCGCCTACGGCCTCGTGCCCGATCCGGGCTGCGACCCGGCAAGGCCCAGGCTGGCCTGACGGAAACGTTACCCCGTCCGGGCAACCGGTTCGGGGCATCCGTCCGGGTCGATCGTGTCGATTCGGCTCGAATCCGGGCGGGAATCAGGGCAAGTCTGACTATTTTCCGCAGAACCGTGCGATGTACCCATTCCTTGTCCCCCAAACCCCCCATATACTGGAACGGGGCGAGGAAGGAGTGATCGCGATGAGGCGAATGGTCGGCAGACTGCTGCTCGCGGCGATGCTTGTTTTGACAGGCGCGGTCGCCGCGGCGGACGGCGAAATGTCCGCCCGGACGGAACCATCCGTCTATCGGCTGGTGCCCGGCGATTTCGGCATCTACACGGATGGCACGCATCCCGCGGAGACGACGAAGGGATTCAACGATGCGCTCCGGTGGGCGCACGATCAAGGATACACGACATTCATCGTTCCGCCCGGCACCTACATGATCAAGAAGGGCGTGAAGGGTCAGCCCAGCCCGGACGCGCGCATCAACATGGTGCCGGACATGAAGCTCGTGTTCGAGGAAGGCGCCGTGGTGATGAAGGAACCGAACGACGCGGAGCGGTACGAACTGCTGTACATCGGCTACGGCGCGGACAACGTGACGATACGGGGCGGCGTTTTCGTCGGCGACCGGGACCAGCATGACTACAGCAGGAAGGACAGCCCGTACTCTTCGGGGACGCATGAAGGCGGCATCGGCATCCTGGCGGTTGGCGCGAAGAATCTCACGATCGAGGGGATCGAAGCTTACGGCTTCACGGGCGACGCGATCGCGATCGGGGGCCGCGGCCAGCTGATCCGGGACCTGTACGCGAACCATTTCGTCTCCGGCACGATCGGCCCGGACGGCAAGCCGGCGGCCGACCCGAACCGGATCCGGACGAACCAGCCGGTGTCGCTGAACCACGAGCTGTTCGGAAAAGAGCCGTACTTCGAGCTGTCGAACAACATCAACCTGCCCGCCGAGTTCGACCTGTATTTCTACAACGCTGCCGGGGATCTGGTCGGTTCGAAGAAGGAGGCGAGGGTCCGGCAGCGGATCCGCATTCCGGACGGCGCGACGTCGATTCATCTCGCGTTCGAGCGGTCGACGAACACCGGGTCGTACATCGAGATCTGGTGGCGGGAGCCGTCGCGGAATGTCATCATTCGCAATTCGGAGCTGTATGACAACCGGCGCCAGGGCATCACGATCGGCGGCGCGGACAACGTGCTGATCGAGAACAACGTCATTCACGGCATGCGCGGGACTGCGCCCCAGTCCGGCATCGACGTGGAAGGCGGGTACGGCCAGAACGGCTTCCTGAACACGAACATCCAGATCAAGAACAACGAATTCTTCGACAACGCGTCCTACGACGTCATCCTGTACGACGGCAACAACGCGGTCGTGGAAGGGAACCATCTCGCGTCGCGGGGCGCCATCGGGCTGGCGGTGTCGCCGCCGTTCACGGGCGCGCTCGTCAAGAACAACCATTTCGACGGCGCGCGGCTCCTGGTCTACCATGACGTCGCGATCGTCGGCAACAAAATGAACGATTCGTACACGTTCATCGAGGGACCGAACGTCACGGTCGACGGCATGAAGTTCACGGACGCCACCTTCAACGTGAACAGCAGCCGGCCGTTCGGCGTGGAAGTCCGGAACATCACGATGACGCACAACAAGCGGGCGGACAGCGGTTTCGGCATCTGGGTGAGTCCGATCCGCGTCACGAACATGACGATCATCGGCGAATCGCGGCTCGGCGTCATCAAAACGGGCAACGCGACGGGCAACGTGTTCACGAATCTGCGGGTGATCGGCCACAGCGGCGGCGGGCTGCCGAGGGGAACGTACAACGGGTGTTATTTCGAAGGAGCGCCGGACAACAAGCGCGAGCTGTCGATCAACAGCGGCGGCGAGTACGTGTTCGAGAACTGCACGTTCAAGGCGCCGATCGTCCCGCTCGGCATCTATCACGCGGACGCGGACGTGACGATCCGAAATTCGACGATCGAGCTGACCGGCGACAGCCACGGCGTGAACGTCGGCGCGGCGAAATCGTTCGTCTTCGAGGAGAACACGGTGAAGGCGAACCATATGAAGCGGGCGGATCTCGAAATCGTGAAGATCAACGACTACTGGCAGCGGAACAATCCGGCCGACGTGCTGAAGGCGGTCATCCAGAAGAACGTGATCGAGTCGAACATCGCGGCGCGGGGCATTTCGACAATGTATGCCGGCGTCGGCGCGCCGCCGTACATCGTGAAGGACAACACGCTGTACAACGCGAAGCTGTTCCTGAAGGACAACGATGTGCAATCCGGCAACAAGGAATTGACGAAGTGACGACCCGGATACGGCCGTCATGACGGAGAAGACCCGGCGACGCGCGGCTTCGCGCGGTCTTGCCGGGTCTTCGTCCGTCCTTGCGCCTATTGCTGCGCGTCCTGGCGCTCCCGCCTTGCGGCGGTCATCTGCTGCCACACCGTGCCGGCGGCTTCCTCGCCGCGCTCGATCCGCTCGAGCGCCATCTTCGCCTGCAGCCGGACTTCGAACTCCTCGTCCTCCGCCGCTTCGCGCAGCGCCGGCAGCGCCGATTCGTCCCCGATCTCGAACAGGAACCGGGCCGCCCGCCAGCGGACGAGCCTGTTCGGATCCTTGAGCGCTTCGATCATCGCGGGCATCGCGGCCGGGTCGCCGAGGTCGTTCAGCGTGTCGCCCGCGGTGCGGCGGACGGCGGGCGACCGGTCCTTGAGCGCCTCCGCGAGCAGCGGCAGCGCCTCCGGCGAGCGGAGATCGCCGAGGTAGACGACCGCGAGCCGACGGACCGAGACGTTGTCGTCGCGCAGCGCCTTCGCCAGAAGCGGCAGCATGCCGGGCTCCGGCTGCGTCCGCTCCAGCGCCGCGTAGCGCGTCTGCCAGTCCGGCGCCTCGAGCGCCCGCGCAAGCTCCTCCGCGGTGAGCGGCCGCCGCTCGCGCGGCGCGGCCGGGACGTCCGGCGCGGCCGGCCCCGCCGCCTTCGCGGCCTCGATCAGCTCGCGCAGCCGTTCGTCCGTATAGGCGGCGTCGAGCTCCGCCGCGACTTCGGCGGCGATCTCCTCCGGCTCTCCGTAGCGGATGCCGTATTCCTCCAGGCGGCGCTCCATGATGAGCGTCGAGCCGGCCGCCTCGTGGACGGCCTTCGCGAATTTCTCCGGCAGCCCGAGGCGGGCCGCCTCGCGGTCGCCGATGCGGACGCGGACCTGCATCGGGATGCCGCGGTATACCTGCACGAGGACGTGCAGCTCGCCGAACGCGTCCGGCCCGGCCGGCGCCGGGGCGGTTCCCGCCGCGCCGTCCGCCGTCTCGAACAGCTTCGCCGCCTCGGCCAGAATGCGCGGCCAGTCGGCGCCCGGCTTGCGGTCGAGCGCGATGAAGTCGGCGGTGCGGAATACGCCTTTGACGCCTTCGATCTTCAGCAGGCTTCGGAGCGGCTCGGGCGCTTCATCCGCCCGCTCCGGCGTGTACGCGGCGCGCCGTCCGGCCGGCCACCGCTCGTCGACGTTCAATTTCATCGAGTTCGGACTGGGCGTCGGTTCCACGGATAACAGCTTCATGCGAAAATCTCCTCCTTGCGTCCCCGCCTCATGACGTTTCCGACGATTGCTGCTGATCCTATAGTAACCGATCTCCGCGTCCGAACCAAACGGGAAGAGTAAAAAAGCACACAAGGATGCCAAATGCGCATCTAGGATGCCGCCGCCCGCGGGACTATACTGGGTACGGAGAGACAACCATGCCGGGGAGGACAACGGGAAATGACTGGCAAAGTCCGCATCGGCGTCATCGGCGCCGGAATGATCGGGAATGAGCATTTGAAGAACTTCGGGCAGCTCGGGGACGTGGAGGTCGCCGGCGTGGCCGACGCCTTGCCGCAGGCCGCCGAGCGCCGCGCGCGGGAGCACGGGGTGAAGGTGTACGAGACGCCGCAGGCGCTGATTGACGACGCGTCGATCGACGCCGTCGTCATCGGCGTTCCGAACCGGTATCATGCGCCGCTCGCGATCGAGGCGATGGAGCACGGCAAGCATGTGCTGCTGGAGAAACCGATGGCGGTGAGCGAGCGGGCGGCGAGGGAAATCCTCGAAACGCAGCGGCGGACGGGGCGGGTACTCATGATGGCGCATCAGATGCGCTGGTCCGGCGTCGCGCGCGCCGCCAAGGCGAAAATCGACGCGGGCGAGCTCGGCCGCATCTACAATGCGAAGGCCGGCTGGTTCCGCCGGAAGGGCATTCCGGGCTGGGGAAGCTGGTTCACGCGCATGGACGAAGCCGGCGGCGGTCCGCTCATCGACATCGGCGTCCACATGCTCGACCTGACGCTGCATCTGATGGGCAACCCGAAGCCGGTGTCCGTCTTCGGCACGACCTACGCCGAATTCGGACCGCGGCGTGAAGGCATCGGCAATTGGGGAACGCCGGACTGGAACGGCTACTACGACGTCGAGGATCTCGCGACGGCGCTCATCAAGCTGGACAACGGGGCGACGCTGTCCCTCGAGGTGAGCTGGGCGGCCCACTCCGCCGGATTGCCGGAGCAGCCGTTCGTGCACCTGATGGGCACCGAAGGGGGCATCGGCATCATCGGCGACCGCGGCACGTTCGTGACGCATCGGGACGGCCAGGTCGTCGAGGAGGAGCTGAATCCCGCCGAGGGCGAGGCGGATCGGCTCATGCTGAGCCGGCATTTCGTCGAATGCGTCCGCGAAGGGAAGGAGCCGATCTCGCCGGCGCTGTCCGGCTACGTGAACAACCGGATTCTGAGCGCGATCTATGAATCGTCCCGCACGGGCAATGAAGTGAAGCTGAGTTGGGATTGACCCGGAAGAAGGCTCCCGGTCGGCCGTTCAAGCCGCCCCGGGGGCTTGTTTCCGCTTCAGGCGCCGAATGGCTGGCGGCTTGCTTCTGTGCTATAATTCGTAAGGATGTATTCCAATACAGGGGCAAGGACGGGGAAGTGATCCGATGATCAGCACCAGCGGCGTGACGCTTCGGTTCGGGAAGCGCGCGCTCTTCGAGGATGTCAATATCAAGTTCACGCCGGGCAACTGCTACGGCCTCATCGGGGCGAACGGCGCGGGCAAGTCGACGTTCCTGAAGATTCTGTCCGGCGAGATCGAGCCGACGAGCGGCGAAGTGCACGTGACGCCGGGCGAGCGGATCGCCGTGCTCAAGCAGGACCATTTCGCGTATGACGAGTTCAAGGTGCTCGACACGGTCATCATGGGGTACAAGCGGCTGTACGACGTGATGAAGGAGCGCGAGGCGATCTACGCGAAGCCGGACTTCACCGACGAGGACGGCATGCGCGCGGGCGAGCTCGAGGCGGAGTTCGCCGAGATGAACGGCTGGGAAGCGGAGTCGGAGGCGGCGACCCTGCTGAACGGGCTCGGCATTCCGAACGAGCTGCACGACAAGCTCATGAAGGAGCTGGACGGCAACCAGAAGGTGCGCGTCCTGCTCGCGCAGGCGCTGTTCGGCAATCCGCAGATTCTGCTGCTCGACGAGCCGACGAACCACCTCGACCGGCAGTCGATCGAGTGGCTGGAGGATTTTCTGCTGAACTATGAGGGAACGGTCATCGTCGTCTCCCACGACCGGCATTTCCTGAACACGGTCTGCACGCACATCGCGGACATCGACTACGGCAAGATCCAGCTCTACGTCGGCAACTACGACTTCTGGTACGAGTCGAGCCAGCTCGCGCTCCAGCTCATTCGCGAGCAGAACAAGAAGAAGGAAGAGAAGATCAAGGAGCTGCAGGCGTTCATCCAGCGGTTCAGCGCGAACAAGTCGAAGGCGAGACAGGCGACCGCGCGGAAGAAGCTGCTCGAGAAGATCACGC
>Ga0310825_101223_pt1 | contig 10967 bp, 10 predicted proteins | sample WT_ome_9_FD_202243 | JGI IMG/M metagenome (GOLD analysis project Ga0310825, IMG submission 202243) | Sorghum-adapted microbial communities enriched on wild type (WT) sorghum from Joint BioEnergy Institute, Emeryville, California, United... ... | reverse complement strand
AACGTTGAGGTTGAAGTCGCTTTTCGCCCCTGCGGGGCCCACCTCTACTTTAGAGCTCCTGCTGGCTGTGAGGGCTCATGCTTAGAAGGGGAGCGAGGAGAGACGGCGGTGTTTTCGGAGGGACTGTGAGCAAGGAGGCGCTGTCTCCTACGGAGATGCGCTTAGGTTAGAGCAGGGCAATGAGGGTGGAGGTTTCGAAGGTGAGTGAATGATGCTGAAGAGGGGCGTATGAATCTGCGGATAACAGTGATCGTAGGATCAGACGATGAGTGGAACTATGAAATTTACGAACCCTCTTCATTGAGATATAACAAACTACTAGCGAGGTGAAACCCATGCTTAGTGATACAATTGCTGCGATATCGACGGCGGTGGGCGAAAGCGGCATCGCCGTGATTCGCGTTAGCGGGCCGGAGGCGATCTCCGAAGTGGGGCGGCTATTCCGCTCCAAGACGGCGCTGCCGGAGGCGGAAAGCCATACGGTACACTATGGCTTTATCGTGGACCCGGCGACGGGCGAGAAGCTCGAAGAGGTGCTCGTCAGCGTCTTTCGCGCGCCGCGCTCCTTCACCACGGAAGATGTGGTGGAGATTAGTACGCACGGCGGGATCATCTCTGTTAAGCGCGTGATGGACCTGCTGCTCCAGCAACGCGGGATTCGCCTCGCCGAGCCGGGCGAGTTCACGAAGCGCGCGTTCCTGAACGGGCGGATCGACCTGTCGCAGGCGGAGGCGGTCATCGACCTGATCCGATCCAAGTCGGATCGGGCGTTCTCCGTGGCGCTGAAGCAGGTCGAAGGCCAGCTGTCGCGCCAAATCAGCAAGCTGCGGCACACGTTAATTGAGACGTTGGCGCATATTGAGGTGAACATCGATTATCCGGAGCATGACGTGGAATCGATGACGATGGCGTTTATCAAGGAGAAGTGCGCGGAGGTGTCGGAAGGCATCGACGCGCTGCTGAAGACGGCGAACCAGGGCAAGATTCTGCGCGAGGGGATTACGACGGCGATCGTCGGCCGCCCGAATGTCGGCAAATCCTCGCTCATGAACGCCCTGGCGCGCGAAAATAAAGCGATCGTCACTGACATCCCGGGCACAACCCGGGACGTGATCGAAGAATATGTGACGATCAATAATATTCCGCTGAAGCTGCTCGACACGGCCGGGATCCGCGAGACGATGGACGTCGTCGAGCAGATCGGCGTGGAGCGCTCCAAAGCGGCGGTGAGCGAAGCGGACCTGATCCTGCTCGTGCTCAACAGCGCCGAAGCGCTGCATGAGGACGAGATTGCCTTAATGGAGCAACTGCAGGGGCGGTCCACGATCGTGCTTTTAAATAAGATTGATTTACCGCAGCAGTTGGATCGGGAGGTGGTCCGGCGTTATTTTTCCGAGGAATCGATCGTCGAATTGTCGGTCAAAACGGAGGAAGGGCTGGATCATCTGGAGGACGCCATTGCCCGGATGTTCTTTGGCGGGGAGCTGGAGTCCAATGATTTAACGTATGTCAGCAACGTGCGGCATATCGCTTTGCTGAAGAAGGCCAAGCAATCGCTGGCAGATGCCTATGAAGCGGCGGACAGCGGCATTCCGATCGATATTTTGCAGATCGATGTTCGGCTGGCGTGGGAGCAATTAGGTGAAGTGATTGGGGATTCGGCTCCGGATGCGTTGATTGATCAGATTTTTTCGCAATTTTGTTTGGGGAAATAAAGAGGTCTTTCGTATCAGCAGCGCCTGTTCATGGTATGATGATACGGATAGCGTTTTGAATGGTGCAAGGTAAAGGAGGTTGACGATAGATGGGTTACGCTGCCGGAAATTATGAGGTGATCGTGGTCGGTGCGGGGCATGCAGGCTGTGAGGCGGCTTTGGCTGCAGCGCGGATGGGCTGTCGGACGCTGATGGTCACGATCAATTTAGATATGGTTGCTTTTATGCCGTGCAATCCTTCGATTGGAGGTCCGGCTAAAGGCCACGTCGTCCGTGAAATTGATGCCTTGGGCGGCGAAATGGGCCGTAACATTGACAAGACGTTCATCCAAATGCGGATGTTGAATACCGGGAAAGGCCCGGCCGTTCATGCGCTGCGCGCGCAGGCGGATAAATTCTTGTATCAGCACGCGATGAAGGAAACGTTGGAGAAGGAGCCTAATCTCACGATGCTCCAAGGGATGGTCGAGGAGCTCATCGTGGAGGACGGCCAGTGTGTGGGCGTCATTACGAAGACCGGCGCAGAGTATCGTGCGAAAGCGGTAGTACTGACGACCGGTACGTATTTGCGCGGGAAAATCATTATGGGCGAGCTGATGTACGAAAGTGGTCCAAACAATCAGCAACCTTCAGTACATTTGGCGCAAAACTTGAAGGACTTGGGCTTTGAGCTCGTTCGCTTCAAGACAGGGACGCCGCCGCGGGTGCATAAGGATTCGATTGATTTCTCGCAAACCGAGATTCAGCCGGGGGACGAGAAGCCGAAGTTTTTTTCCTATGAGACCAAAAGTTCGGACAATAAACAGCTGCCTTGCTGGCTGACGTATACCTCTGAGGAAACTCACAAAATTATTACAGATAACTTGCATCGCGCACCGATGTTCTCAGGGGTTATTGAAGGCACAGGGCCTCGCTACTGTCCTTCCATCGAGGACAAAATCGTACGTTTCAGCGATAAGCCAAAGCATCAGATATTCCTGGAGCCGGAAGGCAAAAACACGTCGGAATACTACGTACAAGGCTTCTCCACCAGCATGCCGGAAGAAGTTCAACTGCAGATGCTGCGTTCGGTTCCTGGCTTGCAAAATGTGCAAATGATGCGGACCGGTTATGCGATTGAATATGATGCGGTAGTGCCAACGCAGCTGTGGCCTTCGCTGGAGACGAAGCGATTGCCGGGGTTGTTCACGGCGGGGCAAATCAACGGTACGTCCGGTTATGAGGAAGCGGCGGGACAAGGCATCATGGCCGGGATTAATGCTGCGCGCAAGGTGCAAGGCAAGGAGCCGATTGTGCTTGATCGTTCGCAAGGCTACATTGGCGTGTTGATCGATGATTTGGTGACCAAGGGAACCAATGAGCCATACCGTTTGCTGACTTCACGGGCAGAATATCGGTTGCTGCTCCGCCACGATAACGCCGATTTGCGTTTGACGCCGCTAGGTTATGAAATTGGATTGATTTCGGAAGAGCGGTATGCTCGGTTTTTGGATAAGAAGCAGAAGGTCGAGCAGGAGATTGAACGGTTGAAGGCGACAAAGATTCGCCCGTCTGAAATCAATCCGCTGCTGGAGTCGATTGGTTCTGCCCCCATTCAAGACGGAAGCAATTTGCTGACGATTTTGCGCCGTCCGGAAGTGACGTATGCGCATATCGCTTCGATTTCTCCATCAGAGGTTGAGCTGGATGAGGAAATGCAGGAGCAGGTTGAGATCCAAATCAAGTATGCCGGTTATATCGAGAAGCAATTGATCCACGTTGAAAGATTACAAAAAATGGAAAAGAAAAAGATCCCTGAAAATATCAACTATGACGATATTCAAGGCCTGGCCATTGAGGCGCGGCAAAAGCTGTCCAAAATTCGCCCGATCTCCATTGGGCAAGCTTCGCGGATTTCAGGGGTTACGCCTGCGGACATTTCCATTTTGTTGGTGTATTTAGAGCATTATAACCGGGTCACGGCTGCGGGAGGGTAACTATTGGATTCGATACAAGCCCAGTTTTGCTCGCTGCTCCAGGAACATGGCATTGCGGTGTCGGAGGAGCAGCTCAAGCAATTTGAACGTTATTATGAAGAACTAGTTTCCTGGAACGAAAAAATGAACCTCACCGGGATCACCGAACGGGATCAGGTCTATATCAAGCATTTTTATGATTCGATTAGCCTGGCTTTTCATGTCCCGATGGGGGAGATCGAATCCATGGCGGATATCGGATCTGGCGCCGGGTTTCCCGGCATTCCTCTAAAAATTTGTTTTCCGCATCTACAGCTCACGATCGTAGATTCGTTAAACAAACGGATTCAGTTCTTGCAGCATGTGGTGGATGAATTAGGGTTGTCCCAGGTGCGTCTGCTTCATGGACGTGCAGAGGATTTAGGACGCCAGGAAAACCTTCGTGATGCCTTCGATTTGGTTACCGCCCGAGCGGTGGCTCGTATGGCGATTCTTAACGAGTTCTGTTTACCATTTGCGAAACCCGGCGGCTTATTCGTGGCGATGAAGGGGAGTAATCCAGAGGATGAAGTGAAGGAAGCGGCCCGAAGTTTATCCGAGCTGAAAGGGAAATGGGTCAGCACGCCGGCATTTTCTCTTCCATTGGAGAACTCCGAACGTCATTTGGTGCTGATCCAAAAAACGTCTCCTACGCCAAAGAAATATCCGCGAAAAGCAGGAATACCAGCGAAAACACCGTTGGTTTAAACGATTATAGAGGTATCCCCCTTAGCAAAATGTTCCACGTGAAACATCGCTAAGGGGGCTTTTTGTCCGTTTGCACGCTTATCCTATCTCTTTTCTATAACTTCTCTAAATTAGAGAATAGGATTATAGAGGAAAAAGTGGTAGAATAGATATATCGGGTTGGTTGAGGGTTGGATGGACGTTTTGAAGCCACGGTTCATTTGGTGGACAAACCCTTAACGAACGTGCATTTCGTTTAGAGCAATGTCATCCAACGGGGATGATCCGTAAGGCTTAGCCTTATGTCACTTTGAAATTAGGTGGTAATCGACGGAATGAAAGAACAATTTTCTAAATTGTTTGGGCTAACCGAACGAAATAGCGGAGATGAAGTGAGACAAATTCCGGTGGGGGAAATTGTCGGCAGTCCTTATCAGCCGCGGACGATCTTTGACGACGAGAAAATCGATGAACTCTGCCAAACGATCCGTACTCATGGCGTGATTCAACCAATTGTCGTACGGTATCGGAATGATAAGTATGAGATCATTGCCGGAGAGCGTCGTTGGCGTGCCGTCAAAAAGCTGGGCCTCGAGTCCATTCCTGCGATCTTGCGCGATTTCAATGATTCGCAAGCCGCGTCTATTGCTTTGATCGAGAACCTCCAACGAGAAGGGCTGACTTCGATTGAGGAGGCGATGGCTTACCAAAACTTGATCGATTTGCATCAATTGACGCAAGAGAGCTTGGCTCAACGTCTTGGGAAGAGCCAATCCACGATCGCCAATAAGATCAGGCTGCTTCAGCTTCCAGATGAGGTAAAGAATGCGCTGATGGAACGGAAGATTACAGAGCGTCATGCGCGTGCTTTGTTATCCTTGGATTCGGAAGAGCTGCAGCTGAAGGTGTTGGGTGAAATCATCAGCAAAGAGCTGAATGTAAAACAGACAGAAGCCCGCATTGCCTTTTATAAGGAAGTAGCTAAAAACAAAAAGTCTCCTTCGAGACGAATCTCCTTTACTAAGGATGTTCGATTGGCTCTTAATACGATTCGCCAGTCGATTGATATGGTTACAGGTTCGGGTTTGCAAATTAAAACGGAAGAGAAGGATCATGAGGATCATTATGAAATTGTGATTCAGATCCCGAAACGTTCATAAACTCGCTCGCTGACCCTAACCGCGAGGTTCTGGTCAGCTTCTTTTTCGGTCTTTCTTGAATAGTTGTGAACATGCGATTGCTGAACTATCTATGGACATGTGGATAATGATTATCCTTATGTACATGGGGTGGATATATCGGTTCATAGCTGCTCATCTCTCGATATCGACCGGCAGGTGTATTCACCACGCATTGCTATAGGTCTTTTTGTAGCTGCAGCCTAGAATGCGTACATGAGTACTACAAAGAGATTCTTCTATTATATTGAGGTGAACTGGATTGTCTAAAATCATCGCCATAGCGAACCAAAAAGGGGGCGTCGGTAAGACGACGACTTCTGTCAATTTGGGAGCGGGATTAGCTGCCATCGGAAAGAAAGTACTGCTGATCGATATTGACCCCCAAGGGAATACGACAAGTGGTGTTGGCATTAATAAAGCAGATGTTGCGAATTGCATTTATGATGTACTCATTAACGAGGTTCATCCAAAAGATGCAATTGAACATACGGAGATTGAAAATTTGCATATCATCCCGGCTACGATTCAACTCGCTGGGGCTGAAATCGAATTGGTTCCCACCATTTCGCGCGAAGTCAGACTTAAGAAATCGTTACAACCGATTCGGAACTTATACGATTATATTTTGATTGATTGCCCGCCTTCGCTAGGAATTCTTACCATTAACTCCTTGACCGCCGCTGATTCCGTTCTCATTCCTATTCAGTGCGAATATTACGCTTTGGAAGGACTTAGCCAACTATTAAACACGGTGAGATTGGTTCAAAAGCATTTAAATACTTCGCTGCAAATCGAAGGGGTCTTACTAACGATGTTTGATGCCCGGACAAATCTGGGTATTCAAGTCATTGAAGAGGTTAAGAAGTACTTCCAGCAGAAGGTTTATAAAACTGTGATTCCACGTAATGTGCGTTTAAGTGAAGCGCCGTCCCATGGTCAATCCATTATTACGTATGACCCTCGTTCGAAGGGTGCGGAAGTATATCTTGAGTTGGCAAAGGAAGTGGTATCTTATGAGTAAACGATTGGGCAAAGGATTGGATGCTCTGATCCCGGCACTGTCTATTCAGGAAGATGATAAGGTTATAGAGATCCCACTTAACCAACTACGTGCCAACCCGTATCAACCACGCAAGACCTTTGATGAGGAGGCTATACGGGAATTGGCCGAATCGATTCGGCAACATGGGGTTATTCAGCCAATTATTGTACGCAGCGTACTTAAAGGTTATGAAATTATCGCAGGGGAGCGCCGGTTCCGTGCTTCACAATATTGCGGTAATACAACCATCCCGGCGGTTGTTCGGAGTTTTTCAGACCAACAGGTTATGGAAATTGCGCTAATCGAGAACCTGCAGCGTGAAAATTTGAACGCGATGGAAGTGGCGGTAGCGTACCAAGGGCTGATGGATCAATTCCAGCTCACACAGGAAGAGCTTTCGTTGAAGGTAGGAAAGTCTCGTTCTCATATCGCGAACTTTTTGCGATTGCTTTCCTTGCCGGACGAAGTGAAGGAATATGTTTCACGTGGAACATTATCGATGGGACATGCCCGAGCTTTGGTTGGGTTGAAGGATCCAGACATAATTAAGCAGTTGGCTCAGCAATGTATCGATCATGAATGGAGCGTTCGTGATCTGGAGAATGCGGTGCAACAACTGGATCGCAAAAAGCAGGAAAAACCAAAACCGGCTGGAAAGAAACGGGACCCTTATATCGAAGAAGTGGAAGAGAGTCTGCGTGAACGGTACAAGACGACAGTCAAAATTAAAGCGAATAAAGATAAAGGGAAAATCGAAATTAACTATTACAGCCAACAGGATCTGCAACGGCTGCTCGATATGTTAACTTCGGGATAAATGAAATGACATATCCAACTTTTGGATAGCTCCTAAAGTGGGGGCTACAGAAGGAGGGTATGTCATTTCTTGGTCTGGCATTCGATTGAACTGGAATGAATGGTGAGGTTGAAACTCTAATCCAAACTTACACCAATATCCTAAGGAGGGAATGTGTTTGCGTGAGGGAAAATCCATTATCTATTTGGATCATGCGGCGACATCTTGGCCAAAACCTCCTAGGGTAGGAGAAGTGATGTTGGAAATACTAAACGGACCAGCTGCTAATGCAGGACGAGGGAATCATGGGATGGCGCTCCAAGCAGGAAGGGTGTTGTACAAAACGCGTGTCAAGCTGGCCCAGCTATTTGGAGTCTCCAATCCCAATGATATTGTGTTAACCTCCAGCACAACTTCGGCTTTGAACTTAGCCATTAAAGGATGGCTAAAACCAGGGGATCATGTGGTGGCGACCACCGTTGAACATAATTCGGTAAGACGTCCTCTTGAGTTTTTGAAGCGGACTTCAGGCATCGAAGTAGATTATGCTGAGGTGGATGCTTACGGTCGATTAGATTTGGAGCAGGTGGAGAAACTTTTTCGCCCTCACACACGTTTACTTGTATGCTCTCATAGTTCGAACTTGTTGGGATGTATTTTACCGGTTCAAGCTTTAAGCCAGATAGCTCATGCACACGGAGCGATTTTATTGGTGGATGCTGCGCAAACGGCAGGGTGCTATCCGGTGAATGTTCAGGAAATGGGGATTGACTTGCTTGCCTTTCCAGGGCATAAAGGGTTGCTTGGTCCACAGGGGACTGGGGGATTATACATCCGCTCGGATCTTGATCTAGAACCGCTAATGCATGGGGGAACAGGCAGTCAATCCGAAGAACTTGAACAGCCGTCGGTACGTCCTGACCGGTATGAAGCTGGCACGGTGAATACGCCCGGGATTGCCGGGTTAGGTGCTGGCGTGGAAACCGTGCTGGAACGTGGTGTGGAGCAGATTCATCGTCACGAGTGGGAGTTAACCCAATTTTTAATGAAGGAACTGTATGAGGTTCCTGGTGTTCGTCTGATCGGTCCAGAGATCGGTCAGCCTCGAACGGGTATCGTATCGTTTACAATCGAAGGACGAGATGCCTCGGAGGTCGCCTTTGTGCTGGATCGGGAATATGGCATCGCAGTTCGTGCAGGATATCACTGCACGCCGTTAGGCCATCAAACGGCCGGCACACTGGAAGGCGGAGCCGTTCGCGCCAGTGTAGGTTATCTGACGACCGAGGCAGATCTTCAGAAGTTAGTGGATGCAATTCATAAGTTGATGAACTGATCTCAAGCACAGAGGAGTAGAAAGTCGCATGCGGGAATGGAATGATCTCATCTTTGAGCAACTAGTCTGGATCGTTGGAGGTTTCGTTCTCCTGATCCTTTGGATGTTGATCTGGAATTTGATTCAGGGAAGTAAGCTTCGTAAGATGAAACGAAGATACGAACTGATGATGAAAGGTGCCGGCGTACAAGACCTGGAGACCTTGCTCATCGATTTAAAAATGCAGCAGGACAAAATCGAAGATGTCCAGGAAGAACAGAAGCAACAACTCACACAAATTCAAAAGTGGATGCCTATGCAAAAATCAAAAATCGGAATCAAACGCTACAATGCTTTCGGTGAAAAGGGGAACGACTTGAGCTTCTCCATTGCGATCATTAATGATCAGCAAGATGGCGTAGTCCTAACGGGCCTGTACAACCGCGATGGTTCATTTGTATATGCTAAGGGCTTGGAAAAAGGGGAGTCACCGCATGCGCTCTCTCCGGAAGAACGGGAAGCTATAGCTCTTGCCGGGCTAAAGAAATAGAACCCTGAGTCCACTCTTTGATCGCGGTATACAAGCATTTTGATATAATTTCTGAAAGACGCATAACTAGACTGAGACGTGTGTTCTGCAAAACAAAGTATTCCATGAAGCCGCCGACATTGACGATGCCCGTAAGATGGATATCGCCGACCGGCGGTAATTCTTTATTTACCCCTGCGCCAGGACGGAGGGGGCCTTGCACTACTTGAATCGATCCAACGCTGGATGTTTGACCGAGGCAGGCGTCTATGCTGATGATATAAGGGTCAGGGAATCGTGCGTGGATTTCATCTAACGTTTCTTTTAGATTCATAGCATGTACAGGCTCATCGAGAGTACCGTAGAGGTGAAAGTATGGGCAGCGATACTTTGCCAACGCGCTGCCAACCAGAGGGCCTAAGCAATCTCCGGTGGAACGATCGGTCCCGATGCAGACGACAACGATGTCTTGTCCTGGGGTAACCTGTCCAAAATGCAGAAGCAACCGGTGAATGATGGCCGAATGAATGCCGGGTTCGGTATGAGGGATTTTTAAATAAGGAATTTCTTGTCCTGAAATGGTCGGTTGAATCTGTGACATGGAATCTTCCTTTCCGCTGAAGATCAAGTGCGTATCCGCACTTTAAAGATTTAGTAGATAGTATATGGAAGAAATGCGTATTATATACTCGTACCAAAGTCTTAATGAGTAAAAAGGAGAGGAATCTGAGTGGAAGAGGAATGGTTGGTGATGGCGTTTGATTCAACCCAGCAGGCACTGCGTGCAGAGATGCTGCTGGAGTACGCTGAGGTAGAGATCGATTTGTTTCCTACCCCCAAAGAAATCACGGCAGGATGTGCGTTATCGATTCGTTTTCCGCAAATGTCGTTAGACGTGGTGAAACAAATCATCACTTCGGAATCCGTAGAGATTCGAGGGATTTACTCCCACGACGGGATGAGCTATCATAGCATCAAGCTTTAGAGCATTGCAGTTTTTGACTCATATCTCATATATTGATGAAACTCACAAAGGATTGATAGATATGCTGCTGGCGAATGAATCGGAAGTGATCCAGGATGCGGCCGAAACGGTGACCACTTGGAAGGATAAATTATGGAATTGGTTTACAGATATGGATATGTGGACGGATGTGCTTTTTTCAGGGATTAAAATCATTTTAATTTTTGTCCTTACCCGATTGTTTGTTCGAATTTTATTTCGAATAATCGATCGATCGTTGCAGAAGAGGGAGAAAAGCCGGTTACATATGAACCCGCGACGGTTAGTTACCGTTGGCGAACTACTCAAGAATGTCACCACCATCACCAGCAATTTTATTATGGTTATGTTAGTGTTGGGGGAGATTGGGTTTGATCTGGCACCGCTGCTGGCGGGTGCCGGAGTTCTTGGCTTGGCGATTGGTTTTGGTGCTCAAAGCATGGTGAAGGATGTAATTACCGGCTTTTTTATCATTCTGGAGGATCAGTTTGCTGTCGGCGACGTCATTCAAACCGGAACTCTGAAGGGAACGGTGGAGATGATTGGACTGCGCTCCACACGGCTGGTAAGCTGGACGGGGGAGGTTCACATTATCCCGAACGGAATGATAACGAACGTAACGAACTATTCCGTGGGGACCGCATTAGCGGTGGTTGACTTGCCGTTTAGCAACTCCAGGAAGCTGGAGGACAGTGTAGAGCTGCT
>Ga0310825_101221_pt1 | contig 10985 bp, 5 predicted proteins | sample WT_ome_9_FD_202243 | JGI IMG/M metagenome (GOLD analysis project Ga0310825, IMG submission 202243) | Sorghum-adapted microbial communities enriched on wild type (WT) sorghum from Joint BioEnergy Institute, Emeryville, California, United... ... | reverse complement strand
ACATGGAAGGAAGTCATTCAGATTACCCGGCAGCAAAACCACCGCACGAGCAAGGTCGGACAAGCATGACAGGTAAAAGCCCGGGATTTCAGCAGCTCGTCAACGACCTCTCGGAGAAATCAGAAAAGCTCCTCAGCCATCTGAAAGAAGCGGACGGCCGAAAGCGTTATGAGGATGCTTTTATTGAAAAAATCCAGCATCTTCTTGAAGAACGCCAGACCGTCATCGATGCCCTGCAACATACCGCTGAAAGCGTGGGCGATTTAAAGACGTGGGCTGCGGCCAATCTTTCGAAGGAAGAACGCGCTTCGCTCATTGACTTGGAAAAAGCCATCGCCGAACGGCTGCGGCAAATTTTATTGAAAATCCAACAAAGCCGCCAGCTTTTACATCAAAAGCAGCGGACAAGCCAACACTATCGCCATCCCTACTCCAACATACCCCGGGATGGTATGTTTATCGACCAAAGAAAATAATCCCTCCAGCGGGTTGGTTAGGCATCGTCCGCGGCGATCGGGGCATTTCTTTTAAAAAACTGGGCTGCGGCAAATCTTTCGAGGGAAGAACACGCTTCACCCATCGCTGTGGAAAAAATATCGCAGAACGGCTTCGGCAATGCCTGAGTGAAGTTGTTATAAGAAAATTTTTCCGCGGGCATAACGCCCGTTTTTTTCTTTTTTTCGACGCTATTCGACTTTGAAACTCAAAAAAAGTTTTGATGTTTATTTGCTAGAAAATAAGTGCATAAATAGGATGAAACCTAGGTAATCCCTAGATTTTACGGCATGTTCACGAAATCTTATGGAAAGAAATAAAAAAATATTTTTGTTGGAGATTAGAGGGATAAAGGCCAGCCGTGTCGAATAAATATTATATAAACTGCAAAGGAGGAGTTCTCATGAATTTCAACATTCGTGGTGAAAACTTGAAGGTGACCCCCCCTCTTCGGGAGTATACCGAAAAGAAGATCTCCAAATTGGAGAGGTATTTCAACACACCGCTTGCTACCGATGTGAACGTGAACATGCATGTTCATAACAACGAGCAGGTCATTGAGGTCACGATTCCCATGCAAGAACTTCTTTTGAGGGCGGAGGTTGCGCATGAAGACATGTACGCAGCCATCGATCTCGTTGCGGAAAAACTGGAAAGGCAAATTCGCAAGTACAAGACGAAGATCAACCGCAAAAGCCGACAATTCCACAGCAGTTTAAAGGGAGGCCAATTGGCTGTCTCCGGCTCGAATGCCACCTACCTGAAATACGATGAAGAGGAAGAGGAATTCGAAGTCGTCCGTAAAAAGCGGTTTAACTTGAAGCCAATGAATGTTGAAGAAGCGATTTTGCAGATGGACATGCTTGGACATGATTTCTTTGTCTTCTCCAATGCAGAAACCGGCGAAACGAATGTCGTTTACCGCCGGAAAGACGGAAAGTACGGTTTGATCGAGCAAGAATCCTGACAAAAAGTGACATTCCCTCCGACCAAGATGCCCTGAGCGCATTTAGCATGAGGTAAGCATGTGTAGAAAGAACGACGTGGCGTGCGCTTCATCAACGGCGCACTGAATAGATTGATTGTTCAACACGTACCGAGTGCACAGCTCTTGAGGCTGATTGGCGGCAAATATAAAACCAAACCGGCGCGGGATCACCTGTGCTGGGTTTTTTTGCGCTGGTAAAATAGGATAACATTTATGACCAGTATAAGGGCAACGGAGGCTTGGTCTTCACTCTAAAAGCTCGTTCGGCGTACCAGCTTTGACGGTATTACATCGCAACGAAGCCTTTGCCTTTACCCCAAAAGGCTTGCACCGGTAAACTAGCATAAGCGTAAGTGTAACTGAGGAAAATAAGAGTTAGAAATGTAAAAAAACTGGAGCGTATGCACAATTTCAAAGCAGAACGGCATATAAAATGAACAAAAACCGCATTTATGCTCATTTTTCAGCTGGAAGAACCACAAAAATGAGCAGACGCTCCACAATTTGGAAAAAACACAATGAAATATGTAAAAAACTGGAGCGTATGCACAATTTCAAAGCAGGACGGCATATAAAATGAGCAAAAACCGCATTTATGCTCATTTTTCAGCTGGAAGAACCGCAAAAATGAGCAGACGCTCCATATTCTGGAAGAACCACAGTAAAATATGTAAAAAACTGGAGCGTGTGCGCAATTTCAAAGCAGAACGGCATATAAAATGAGCAAAAACCGCATTTATGCTCATTTTTCAGCTGGAAGAACCGCAAAAATGAGCAGACGCTCCATAATGTGGAAAAACCGCGGCTAAATTTGTAAAAAACTGGAGCATGTGCGCAGTTTTAAGGCAGAGCGGCATAGAAAATGCGCAAAAACGGCTTTTATGCGCAATTTCCAGCATGGAAGGCTGTGAAAATGAGCAGACGCTCCATAATGTGGAAAAACCGCGGCTAATTTTGTTAAAAACTGGAGCGTATGCACAATTGCAAGGCAGATCGCCATAAAAATTGAGCAAAAACACAATTTATGCTCATTTTTCTGCAGGTAAGGTCGTGTAAATGAGCAGATGCTCCAGATAATGGAAAAACAAGCACCTAAAATGTATAAAACTGGAGCTCATGCACGCAAAACTCGGCATGTTCCTAATCCATAAAGGACCGGGTCTATGTCCGTTTTTTCATAAAGTAAGAGAAAGATCGACTACAAGTGTCATCTTTCAGATTCATAATAAGTTTTATTGTTTATCTTTCTCTATTTGCTCAATGAGTTTATCCACTTTGCCTCTAAGTTCGTTAAGTTGATGATTGAATTTTTCCCTTTCATTTTTCTTTTTTTCAAAGTATCTAACAATTAAAGGCGCACACATAATTAGTAATAAGATGAGTAAGATCCCCAATTTTCCTACCCCCGAACTTTTCCTTTTGCAAGGACTCTGTTATATTGAGAGGAAAATTTATAATTTCCAGTCCAGCATAAGGTCAATAAAGGCTTTGCCTCCGTTCCATAGCTTAGCAGAGCCAAGTGAGCTTTAAGTAGAGAATATCAGGCTAGCCACGGTGAAGCGGACAGAGGTGCCCCATCCTCCTAGCTTTTCAATAGAAGATTCAGTTTTCTGAGTCGGCGTTTCCGCTGTTTGCGTCAAATGCCCCGCCGTCTCCTAGCTTCTCAACAGGATATTCAGTTTTCTAAGGGCTTCTGCCGCTTTCTCCAGTTGCTCGGGCGTGTCGGCTTCGAGGGTATGCAAATGCACGCCTTCCGTCAATTCCGAAAGCAGTGATGCTTTAGTCTCTTCCAGCTTGTGAAGGAATTGGTCGACTTCGTGGCGGTTTTTAAGCATCAATGAGCCGGTCAGCTCCCCGTAAATCGGGTGTTCGACGATGACATTTTGCACCGTCACACCAAAGTCAACGATCGTGTAAAGTTCCGCAGCGGTTTCTTCATATGTATGTTTTACGGCAATGATTTTTTGATGCTTCTGTTCGATTTTATTAGATAAATAAAGGTAACCCCTAGAAGTGGCGATGATTGGTTCGCCGCTTGCTTTTAATAATGAAATGTCTTGTACGATGACTTGGCGGCTGACGTTCGTCCTCTCGGCAAGGGCTTGGCCGGTTAACGGCTCCTTCGAGGTTTTCAACCATGACAGAATGAGATTGCGCCTTTTCTCACCTAAAATTTTATCCCCTTGGTCGGGCAATTCCGACACCCCCAAATCCGTATTCTGCTATCCATTATAACGGAACAGCCCCACCGCAAACAAAAAAATTGTAAAAACAGTTGTCAATTCAAAGTGAGTGTGCCAATATAATGTAAAGACACATGTAAAGTTTTTTGGGTATAATATGCTCAATTCTTCACAATCTTATTATTGTGTCTTAAAAAATAAAAAGGAGAGGAAACAAGTTGCCAAAAACGAGAAAGTTTTGGCTGTGGATGGAAGCGCTCGTTATTTTACTAGCTCTTATTCTTCCTTATACCGTTTTCCGAAACGTGCATGCTTGGTACGGCAGCTTCCTATGGTGGACGCTCGTCGGACTTCTCACCGTTTTTATTAATTTTATGATGACAAAAGATTGGGGTAAGGACGAATGAATACAGCATGGGTTTGGACGGGACTTGTAATCTACATGATGGTTGGGCTAATCGTCGCCGTGCTGTCTAGGGCGAATAAGCAAACCGATATGGCCGGCTATTTTGTTGCGAATCGCAAACTTGGCGGCGTGGTTTCTGCGCTTAGTTATAGCTCTACGACCTACAGCGCCTTTATGATGGTCGGGCTAGCTGGTCTGACCTATAAAGGCGGTGTCGGGGCGCTTGGTTTTGAAATCATTTATTTTACAGGGGTTTCGCTCGTTGCGATTTTTGGGCCGCGCTTTTGGTTGGTCGGGAAAAAATTTGGCTACGTGACACCGGCAGAAATGGTCGGCGATCGTTATGACAGTAAAGCAACCGCTGTAGCTATCGCCCTTGTTAATTGTCTGTTTCTCATTCCGTACAGCGCCGTCCAGCTGATGGGGATTGGTTATTTGCTCGACGGGCTAACGGCTCACCATATAACATTTATGACCGGCGTCGTGATCGCCACAATCCTAACTATTATTTTTACACTGTTTTCCGGTATCCGGTCTGTCGTTTGGACAGACTCCTTGCAAGCGCTGATTATGATTGTCTCATCAACGGTTGTCGTGATCGTGGTCATTGCAAAAATTGGCGGTTTCGGGGAATTTTTTGGTTCCTTACAAACCCACCATCCTGAAGCGCTTGTCGTGCCCGGTAACGGCACTTTTAGCTTCTTGTCCTTTTTGGGGCTTGCGGTACCGTGGTTTTTCTTCAGTCTGTCCAATCCGCAAGTCAGCCAGCGTCTGTTTATGCCCAAAAATTTTAAAGGTTTAAGGCAGATGCTGATCGGCTTTTTAATTTTTGGTTTTATATATACGATCGTCTCTGTTCTGTGGGGATTTTCGGCATTATCCATGTTTCCCAGTTTATCAAATCCTGATTTAGCGACACCAAAACTTTTATCTTCAGACCTCGTGCCGCCGGTATTAGGCGTCATTGTGATGATCGGGATTTTTGCGGCGGCTATCTCGACGATCGAATCGATTTTACTGACATTGTCCTCGCTTTTTTCACGGGATGTCTACGGCCGGTTCGTGCGTGATGAGAAAAAGCAGTTGACGGTCGGTAAAATCGTCATTCCGGTTATCGCTGTGCTGGCTTTTCTTTTTGCACAGTTAGATCTGAACCTCATTGCCGTTTTGTCTGTCGCCTCATCTGCCGGGCTGATCGTTGTCGTTCCGGCAACAATTGGCGCCTTTTTCTGGAAAAGAGGCACAGCTGCTGGTGCCTTCAGTAGCATTGTCGTCTCGGCACTGGCCGTCCTCCTCCTTCAATATAAAGGGTGGACACCGCTAGGTCTTGCCGCTGGCATTTGGGGATTAATTCTGTCAACGGTCCTGTTTATCATCGTCAGCCTGTTGACAAAAGCGCCAGCTGAAAAAGCTAGGGACTTTCTCGGCAGTATTAAAAATCCTGAATAAAATGGGTGCCGTGGAGCTGGGTGCTTCGCCGTTGTTTGTTCCGGAACTTTGGGAGCGGTAACGACGAAAAGCACCCGGCTCTTTTTAATGATAGATTCGGAGAAACGTCGGTGCTGCTAAAATGGCATAACCAGCAGTTTTTGCTTTACAACGCCAAATACATACAAAAATGAAACCAAAATTCCCGTCGATTCGTATTTTATAAATGGCTGGCAGATCCTATTATTAAAAAGGCAACCGCCCTAGCGTGTTCGCAAATAGTACTTTTCTTAGCCCGCCCGCATAGGATCATCTAAGTGCCAGAAGCAGGCAACGGGCGGCCGCAGCGCGCCTGTATTTCCCCCGCTGCATCCGTTGCCAGTGATTCACAAAATTGTTACAATAGTAGAGTGGTGGACAAGGTAAGCGGGTTATCTCGCGCTCATCTCCAACACCACCTTTATTCTCATATGGTCGCTCGCCGTTACAGAGCGGAACGAACAGTACAAGCAAAGGCTCAATGCTCGGAATGGAATCTGTTTTTTTATATAAACGAGGTGTTATGAATGGGATTATTGAAAAAGCTCGTTGACCCAAGTCGGCGCCAATTGGCGAAAATGGAAAAAATTGCTGACGCCATTGATGCATTGGCAGGGGAGATGAAAGCCCTTACCGATGAACAGCTGAAAGCGAAAACGGATGAATTCAAAAAACGGTTAGCCGATGGCGAAACCCTTGATGATTTGCTGCCGGAGGCGTATGCCGTCGTTCGCGAGGCGTCAACGCGCGTATTAGGCATGACGCCGTTTTATGTCCAATTATTAGGGGCGATTGCCTTACATCAAGGCAACATCGCCGAAATGAAAACCGGTGAAGGGAAAACCCTGGTGGCGACGATGCCGCTCTATTTAAATGCGCTCACCGGTGAAGGCGTCCACCTCGTCACGGTTAACGAATACCTTGCCGCCCGCGATGCTGAGACGATGGGCGAGCTCTTTAATTTTCTCGGCTTGACGGTCGGACTCAATGTCACGAACCTTTCCCACGAGGAAAAGCAAGAGGCATACCGAGCGGACATCACTTATGGAACGAACAATGAATTCGGCTTTGACTATCTGCGCGACAACATGGTGCTTTATAAAGAAGAGATGGTGCAGCGGCCGTTGAACTTTGCGATCATCGACGAAGTTGACTCGATTTTGATTGACGAAGCGCGCACACCGCTCATCATTTCCGGTAATGCCGAAAAATCAACCATTCTCTATACACAAGCGAACAGCTTTGTTCGGCTTTTAAAAGAAAATGTCGATTATACGGTCGATTTGAAAACGAAATCGGTGCAACTGACGGAAGAGGGAATGACGAAGGCCGAGAAGTTCTTCAATATCAAAAACCTTTTTGATTACGCAAACGTCTCCTTGAACCACCATATCCATCAAGCGTTAAAAGCGCACGCGATCATGCATCGCGATACGGATTATGTCGTCCAAAACGGTGAGATCATCATCGTCGATCCATTCACCGGCCGACTGATGGAAGGTCGCCGCTACAGCGAAGGCTTGCATCAGGCGATTGAGGCGAAAGAAGGCGTACCGATCCAAAGAGAATCGAAGACGCTCGCGACAATTACGTTCCAAAACTATTTCCGCATGTACAAAAAACTCGCCGGCATGACCGGTACGGCCAAAACCGAGGAAGAAGAATTCCAAAGCATTTATAACATGGATGTCATCGTTATTCCGACAAACAAACCGGTTCAGCGCATTGACAAACCGGATGTCGTCTATAAAACGATGAAAGGCAAATTTAAAGCGGTCGTTGATGAAATTGTCCGCGCGCATAAAACCGGCCAACCGGTTCTTGTGGGTACCGTTGCGGTGGAAACGTCGGAACTCATCTCAGACATGTTAAAAAAACGCGGGATTCCGCATAATGTCTTGAACGCCAAAAACCATGCCCGTGAGGCGGAAATCATCGCCCAAGCCGGTCAAAAAGGTGCAGTCACGATCGCCACAAACATGGCTGGCCGCGGAACAGATATTAAACTGGGTGAAGGCGTGAAAGAACTCGGCGGCCTCTATATCATCGGAACGGAGCGCCATGAATCCCGACGGATCGATAACCAGTTGCGCGGTCGTTCCGGCCGTCAAGGCGACCCCGGGGTTTCACAATTTTATTTATCCATGGAAGATGAACTCATGCGCCGCTTCGGATCTGAGCGGATGCAAAGCATGATGGATCGGCTTGGCATGAGCGATGACCAGCCGATTGAAAGCCGCCTCATATCGAAATCGGTGGAATCGGCGCAGAAACGCGTGGAAGGCAATAACTTCGATGCCAGGAAACAATTGCTGCAATTTGATGATGTCATGCGCCAACAACGGGAAATTATTTACAAACAGCGCTATGAAGTGCTCGACTCTGAGGACTTGAGTGATGACATCCGCGAAATGATGAAAAACGTCATCCGCCGCACGGTCGATGTGCATGCGCCAGAGCATGAGATTCCGGAAGAATGGAATCTGAAAGCCATCGTCGACAGCATGAATGGGACAATTTTTACGGAAGGCGATTTTACGGAAGCAGATTTGAAAGGCTTGGACAACGAAGAAATTTACGAATTCCTTGTCGAAAAAGCCATGAAGAAATATGATGAGAAACGGGCGGCGTTTGACCCCGATAAAATCCGTGAGTTTGAGCGCGTCATCATGCTGCGAACGGTGGACATGAAATGGATGGATCATATCGATGCCATGGAACACCTTCGCGAAGGCATCCACTTGCGCGCTTATGGTCAAGTCGACCCGTTCCGGGAATATCAAATCGAAGGCTTCCGGATGTTCGATGAAATGATCTCATCGATTGAAAACGACGTCGTCACCTACATTATGAAAGCCGAAATCGAAGACAATATGAAACGGCAAAAAGTGGCGGAAGGCCAAGCCGTTAAAGCCGGCTCAGACAGCGGCGAAGTCGTGAAGAAAAAGCCGATCGTCAAAGGCCAAAAAATCGGCCGCAATGATCCCTGCCCATGCGGCAGCGGAAAAAAATATAAAAATTGCTGCGGCAAAGCCCAATAATAGTTACAAACGACAGTGGCGGCTGTTCCATCCTGTGTCGTTCGGTGGAAGACCCCAGTAAAACAACAACTTGACGCATGCTATCTTTGACAAAAAACACGGGGTTACTTAATGTGTTGAGACTCTATCGGCGAAAGAGGATGAAAAGCCGCCCGTCCGGCAATTTAGAGAAAATGGAGTGGTAACCATGGAATTAGCAGAAATTAAAAATGTTTTAACAAACATGAGAGAAAAACTTCGTGAATATAGGAGGTCTCTTTGACTTAGCGGCCAAAGAAGACCGCATTCAGCTTTTGGAGGAACGCATGGCGCTTCCCGGATTTTGGGATGACCAATCCGAAGCCCAGAAAGTGATCGCCGAGGTCAATGCTTTAAAAGATAAAGTCGGCGGATTTAAAGCGCTCGAAGAAGGTTATGAAAATCTCGAAGTTTCCTATGAATTGTTAAAAGAAGAAGAGGATCCTGACCTCCGCCGCGAGCTGGAAGAGGAACTCGGCATCCTTCAGGATCGCTTTGAACAGTTTGAGTTGGAGATGCTTTTGAACGACCCGCTTGATAAAAATAATGCCATTCTAGAACTTCATCCGGGAGCCGGCGGAACGGAATCGCAAGACTGGGCCTCGATGCTTTTACGCATGTACCAACGCTGGGCAGAAAAACGCGGCTACACCGTTGAGACGCTGGACTTTTTACCCGGTGAAGAAGCGGGCATCAAGAGCGTCACCTTGCTGATTAAAGGGTACAACGCTTACGGTTATCTTAAAGCGGAAAAAGGCGTTCACCGCCTTGTCCGCATTTCACCGTTTGATGCTTCAGGAAGGCGGCATACGTCTTTTGTTTCCTGCGAAGTCATGCCGGAAATGGACGATGACGTCGAAGTGGAGATCCGGCCGGAAGATTTGAAAATTGACACTTACCGGTCGAGTGGCGCTGGCGGCCAGCACGTCAACACGACGGATTCGGCCGTGCGCATCACCCACTTGCCGACAAATACTATAGTGACTTGCCAGTCAGAACGGTCTCAAATTAAGAACCGTGAGAAAGCGATGAAAATGTTAAAAGCCAAGCTTTATCAGCTGGAGTTGGAAAAACAACAAGCAGAACTTGCGGAAATTCGCGGTGAACAAAAAGAAATTGGATGGGGTAGCCAAATCCGCTCTTACGTTTTCCATCCCTATTCAATGGTCAAAGACCACCGCACGAATGTCGAAGTCGGCAATGTGCAAAGCGTCATGGATGGCGAAATTGATGTTTTCATCGATGCCTTTTTGCGAATGAAACTTCAGGAAGGTTAAAGTAAATAAAGTGATGCGGCCCGTATTGAAGACGGGCCGTACTTTCTATCACCCCTATTTTTTTATGAAATAAACATTCGCTGTCGGGACATTGGCTCTCGGTTTCTTAGCTTTCGCGAGGTTTTTATGGATTTGAAATCTGTAAACCTCGCGCTTTTTTCCATTTGCACTCGCAGGTGCTCGAAATCTTGCGTTATGCGGTACGATAGCTGATCTTTTAGGTGTTTTGGTTCCGCTCGCAGCCATCGCGTGATCTTTTTGTTGACTTGTGGGCATGATAGCTTTTTTAAGATCTCACCGGCCTCTGCCTATAAATACGTTCGAAAATGATTGTAAATAATTGTCAACAATTTAGATATAGTTTTTTGTAAAGCTTTACATCCTTTTGATTTATAATAAGGGTATAATTTATTCGACAAAATGGTCACGGAGGGCCTTATGAGTAAATCTGGCAGGGAGACCGCGAATGTCGCTGAGCTTTTAAATCAATGGTTTCGGCAAATTGAACAAGATGAAATGGAAGGTGGCCGCAAGATTCAGTCACGAGTAAAGAAAATGCTTGACGCGGTCGAAGATGATGCGGACGCCAAGCGCTATTATGCATTATTAGACCGCCATCATCAGGACCGCCTTCATGGGAAAAAAGGCGCGGGTGAAGTACATCCATTGCTGACCTATTATTTTCATCTCCATCGGGGACTTCATGCCTTTAATCTCAATGCCTATGAAGAAGCGTTAACTTGTTTCCGACAAGCGGAACAGTATTTGGACTTTGTCAAAGACGAAGTCGAAAAAGCTGAATTTTATTACAAGTTCAGTGGATTAAATTATCATATGTGCCTGACTGACCTTTCGCTCGAAATGGCAAGAAAGGCGCTTGCAATTTTTGAGCCACGGAAAGATTACGAGATGCGCACAGCTGCGTGCTATGTAATCATAGCCCTTAACTATATTAATCTCAAAAAATTTTCACAGGCTGAAGATTTGTTTGCCTTAGCTTGGGCATCTGCCGTATATAATGGAGATGCCGTGGCGCAAGGAATGATATGCCACAATTTAGGATTGCTTTATAAGAAAAAACAGGAGCCAGCTACTTCTATAAAATGGCTG
>Ga0310825_101209_pt1 | contig 11099 bp, 9 predicted proteins | sample WT_ome_9_FD_202243 | JGI IMG/M metagenome (GOLD analysis project Ga0310825, IMG submission 202243) | Sorghum-adapted microbial communities enriched on wild type (WT) sorghum from Joint BioEnergy Institute, Emeryville, California, United... ... | reverse complement strand
GGGCGCGAGCCGGGCAACAGCAAGGGGAAGGTGAATATTAAGAAGTTCCTGCAGGTGTTGTTCATTGAAGTGCAGGAGCAGTTGGGCGGCTGAGAGATGAATTGGAATTGGGGCTAATGCATCGCGGGCGTGCAACTAAAGTAAGGGACGCCGATGTCGCCGGAAAAAGTGGTAGAGTGCAGGTTGTTGCCCGGTCGTCAGGCTGCAAGCTAAAATAACTGGAAAAAGTAAGGTTAAATTCGGGGAATCGACGAGAAATTGGCAATTTAACTGGAAATCCTGCTGTTATTTTGAGCGGTAGATTGGAATTTTGGGGTTTTGGTCCGAATTAAGAGTAACTTTTACATCTAATTGGTTTCAAATACGGAGGATAGGCAAAATTAAAGGTACTTTTTACAGTAAATTTGCGGTAGACTTCTGACCCAGAACCGCATTCGATAGAGACCCTAGTCTGTTTGACAGACTAGGTTTTTTGTGTTGGGGAGACATTGTTCAAAAACGAACATTCGGATTTTACATTCTTTTAATGTTCGGATTTGAGTTGACATCCCGTGTCCGCCATTGGTACACTAGGAGAGGAAAGGCGGCTCGCCGCCGAACATCATAATCTCGTATAATGCCGGGAATAGGGCCCGGAAGTTTCTACCCGAGAACCGTAAATTTTCGGACTACGAGCGAATACGTGATGAAGGTAAGGCTACTCCGCACGGAAGGCCTTCTTTTTATGAGCCTGGGCTTGTAAGCACCGGGCTTTGCGTTGCCAGCGGCGAGGCTGTAGCTGCCCGCACGCAGGTGTCGTATTTCGCAGGGTCCGCGAATTTCGGGAAATAGTGTTCCCAGGAAGTTCGGGGCCCTTTTTTACGTATTCGGCTAATTCTATAGATAGGTTCACAAGAAATATGAACGTGGAGGTTGAGGCATGACAGCACAAGTCGCCGTAATCATGGGCAGCAAATCGGACTGGGAGACGATGTCCCATGCCTGTGACGTTTTGGATGAACTGCAGATTCCTTACGAAAAAAATGTCGTATCCGCGCACCGCACCCCGGATTTGATGTTTGAATTTGCCGAACAGGCCGCAGCCCGCGGTTTGAAGGTCATCATCGCCGGGGCTGGCGGAGCCGCCCACCTGCCGGGGATGGTGGCGGCCAAAACTACGCTGCCCGTCATCGGCGTGCCGGTGAAGTCGGCCGCGCTGAACGGGCTTGATTCGCTGCTGTCGATCGTGCAGATGCCGGGCGGCATCCCGGTGGCGACGGTAGCGATCGGCAAAGCCGGGGCGATCAACGCCGGGCTGCTGGCGGCGCAAATTCTGGGCGCGTTTGACCCTGAGGTCATGCGCCGGGTGCAGGAGCGCCGCGATCGGATCAAAGCCGAGGTGCTGGAGAGCAGCTCGGAGTTGGGAGCCGCGGAATGAGCAGCGGCGTGATGGGCAAAACAGGCGGCAGCAATGGCGCCCCGGTGATTGCGCCGGGCGCAACGATCGGCGTGCTGGGCGGCGGACAGCTTGGCCGGATGATGGCGCTGGCCGGGAGCAATCTTGGCTACCGATTCGTAGCCATGGATCCGACGCCGGATGCGCCTTGCGGTCAGGTAGCGGGGCAGATCGTCGCCCGCTACGATGACCAGGACGCGGCGCGTGAGCTCGCGGCGCGGGCCGATGTGATCACGTACGAGTTCGAAAACGTCGACGCCGGCGTAGCCGCGTTGTTGGAGGAAGCCTCGTACGTGCCCCAAGGCAGCCGATTGCTGTATACCACTCAGCATCGGCTGCGGGAGAAGCGAGCCATCGAAGCAGCGGGCGTGAAGGTCGCGCCGTACGCAGAGATCGGCAGCGAGGAAGAGTTGCGCGCAGCCGTGGCTCGGTTGGGCCTTCCGGCTGTGCTGAAGACGGCCACCGGCGGGTATGACGGCAAAGGCCAATGGGTCATTCGCAGCGAGGCCGAGATTGCGCCGGCCTACGCCGCGTTGAGCCGGGCTGGGACCGAGCTCGTGCTCGAGCAATTTGTCCCGTTCGTCAAGGAGCTGTCGGTGATTGCGGCGCGCAGCCCGCGCGGGGAAATAAAGACGTTCCCCGTAGCGGAGAATATCCATATCGACAATATTTTGCATGTCTCGATTGTGCCGGCTCGCGTGGAGGAGCAGGTGCAACGGGAGGCAGAACGGCTCGCGGCCCGAATCGCCGAAGGCTTGGAGGCCGTTGGCCTGCTGGCGGTAGAGATGTTTCTGACCGAGGACGGGGAGCTGTTCGTCAATGAACTGGCGCCAAGACCGCACAACTCCGGCCATTATACGATGGAGGCTTGCACGACTTCCCAATTTGAACAGCATGTTCGGGCGATCTGCAATCTGCCCCTAGGTCCGGTGGAGCTGTTAACGCCGGTCGTGATGGTCAACATTCTGGGCGAACACTTGGAGGCGGTACGCAAGGCCGTAGTTACGGGCCAGTGGTTTGGCGAAGCCGGCGGTGAAACTGGATTCCCGGTGATCCCCAAAGTACACTTATATGGAAAGCACGGAGCCGCTCCTAAACGGAAAATGGGGCATATCAATCTGATCTGCCGCAATGTGGAGGACGGGCTGCGTTGGATAGAGCAAACCAACATTTGGAGGAATGAACGTAAATGATTGAACGCTACAGCAGACCGGAAATGAGAGCGATCTGGACGGAGGAGAACAAATTTAAGGCTTGGCTGGAAGTGGAGCTGTGCGCTTGCGAGGCTTGGGCCGAGCTTGGCGTGATCCCAAAGGAAGACGCCAAGCTGCTGCGCGAGAAGGCTTCGTTTGACATCAACCGGATCTATGAAATTGAGCAGGAAACCCGCCATGACGTCATCGCGTTTACCCGCGCCGTCTCGGAAAGTTTGGGTCCGGAACGGAAATGGGTGCATTATGGCTTGACCTCGACCGACGTCGTCGACACGGCGCTGGGGTATTTGTTGAAGCAGGCCAACGCGATTTTGGAACGGGATATTTTGAACTTTATCGACATTCTCAAAGAAAAAGCCTTGGCTTATAAAGATACCCCAATGATGGGGCGGACCCACGGTGTCCACGCAGAGCCGACCACGTTTGGTCTGAAAATGGCGCTTTGGCACGAAGAAATGAAACGGAATCTGGAGCGGTTCCGCCGGGCAGCTGAGAATGTTCAATTCGGAAAAATCTCCGGTGCCGTTGGGACTTACGCGAACATCGATCCGTTTGTAGAAGAATTTGTTTGCCGGAAGCTGGGCACGACACCGGCGCCGATTTCGACGCAGACGCTGCAACGCGATCGTCACGCCGAATATATGGCAACCTTGGCTTTGATCGCGACCTCGCTCGACAAGTTCGCCACGGAAATTCGCGCGTTGCAGAAGAGCGAATTCCGCGAGGTGGAAGAGGCCTTCGCCAAAGGGCAAAAAGGCTCCTCGGCCATGCCGCATAAACGTAACCCGATCGGCTGCGAGAACATCTCCGGCTTGTCCCGCGTGATCCGCGGTCACATGATTTCGGCTTATGAGAACGTGACGCTGTGGCATGAACGCGACATTTCCCACTCTTCGGTGGAACGGGTGATTCTGCCGGACGCGACGATGCTGCTGAACTACATGCTGAACCGCTTCGGCAATATCGTGAAGAACCTAACGGTGTTCCCGGAAAATATGAAGCGCAACATGGCTCGCACCTATGGCGTACCGTTCTCCGGCCGCGTGATGACGAAGCTGATCGACAAAGGCTTCAGCCGCGAGCAAGCGTACGACACAGTGCAGCCGCGGGCGATGCAGGCGTGGGAGACCCAACGTCAATTCCGCGACATTATTGAGGAGACGCCGGAAATTACCAGCGTCTTAAGCAAAGAAGAAATTGATGATGCTTTTGATCCGTCCTGGCATCTGAAGCATGTGGATACGATTTTCCGGAAGCTTGGATTGATTGAGTAGGATCTGATCTTGCAGTGATAGGGAGGAGAGCTTCATGACGGTACCGGCAATTTCTACCGCGGCGGATTTGGTGAAGGCCCCGCTGCTGTACAAAGGCAAGGTCCGGGAGTTGTACGAACTCGGCGAGCATTATTTGATCGTGGTCACGGACCGCATCTCCGCGTTTGATTATGTGCTGGAGCCGGCGGTGCCGGACAAGGGGAACGTGTTGAACCGGCTGAGCGCGTTTTGGTTCGACAAGACGCAGCATCTGCTGGAGAATCACGTGATTCATACGGACGTGGAGCGGCTGGGGGCCGTGATTCCGTCAGAGCATCGCGAGGCGTTGCGCAACCGGATCATGGTGACCCGCAAAGCTGAACGCATTGACATTGAATGTGTGGTGCGCGGTTATGTGACCGGCGGCGGCTGGCGGCAGTATGAGAAGACCGGCACGATTAACGGCATTGAGTTGCCGGAAGGGCTGCGGAAGAACGCGAAGCTGGCGGAACCGATTTTTACGCCGGCGGCGAAAAATGACGTGGGCCACGACGAGGACATCTCGTTCGCTGAGATGGTGGACAAAGTCGGCCAGGAATTGGCTGAACAGCTGCGGGATCGCAGCCTGGAGATGTACGCCTACGCCCGGGATTACTGCGAGGAACACGGCATCCTGCTCGCAGACTGCAAGCTGGAATTCGGGATGGTGGACGGCAAGTTGATTGTGATCGATGAGATGTTTACGCCGGATGCATCGAGATTTTGGGCTAAAGAGAACTACGCGCTGGACATCGAGATCGACAGTATGGACAAAGAGCCGGTGCGTACATATCTAGCCGGTTCCGATTGGGATAAAGAGAGCCCGCCTGACCCGCTTCCGGCGCAGGTGGTTGAAGAGACGACACGGCGGTACCGTGAAATTTACCGGCGATTGACGGGAGCCGAGTTGGCGTAGGAACCGTGTTCAACATAGCCTTTTTGCTCTAATGGACCTCAGAGCCCTTATCGGTACAGATTCGCAGGGAAGACTGATATAACGGACCGAGGGGACCTTATTTGGCCGGGGCGGTCCAGTTTGTTGCCGGATGGGGCCCAATAGCGGCGGTAGAGTCCGTTAGCCGGGGAAATATACGGGAAATGAGTAAATAACGTCACTGAGGTCCATTAGAGAATGGACATGGGGTACTCTGAGGCAGGTCTTCTAAGCATTATCCCTTTGGATCAGAGGGGCAGGAGCTTGGGAGACAAGAAGACCCTCAACGAGCGAGTCAGCAAGGAAATTAGACAGGAATGCCAGAAAGCAAGCTTAAAGCATGAAGGAAAGTTGGAAGGCAAGCATAAGCACGAAGGCAAGTTAGAAGGCAAGCTTAAAGGTTAGCTTTAAGGCAAGCTAGAAGCCAAGCTTTAAGGCAAGCTAGAAGCCAAGCTTTAAGGCAAGCTTGAAGCCAAGCTTGAAGGCAAGAAATGCCCCAAGCGATAGCACAAGCAATTATCAAATGTAATTATCATTTCCATCCAGATACCAAGCGGCTGCGCCGCACAAGTCCAAACTTAGGAGGAACACGAGGAACATGATTAAAGCGAGCGTTTATGTCACGATCAAGCAAAGCGTACTTGACCCGCAGGGGGTTGCCGTTCAAGGGGCACTCCATTCGATGGGGTTCAGAGAGGTGGACAGCGTCCGCATCGGTAAATATATGGAGCTGACGCTCGATACGAACGATCGCTTCGAAGCGGAAGCTCGAGTGAAAGCGATGTGCGAGAAGCTGTTGGCCAATACGGTGGTAGAAGACTACCGCTTTGAATTGGAGGCTTAAACTATGAAATTCGCGGTACTCGTATTCCCCGGTTCCAACTGCGATATCGACTGTTACAAAGCGGTGGAAGAGACGTTGGGTGAACCGGTTGACTATGTGTGGCATACAGCCACCGATTTGTCTGCTTACGATTGCATCTTAGTTCCCGGCGGGTTCTCCTACGGCGACTACCTGCGGTGCGGGGCGATTTCCCGTTTTGCGCCGGTTATGGCGGAAGTGAGCAAAGCTGCGGAGCAAGGGAAATACGTGCTGGGGATCTGCAACGGATTCCAAATCCTTACGGAAGCTGGATTGCTGCCAGGCACGTTGCGCCGCAACATGTCGCTGAAGTTCCGTTGCCACGACACCAAGCTGCGCGTGGAGAACAACGAAAATCCATTTACATCGCATTATGCGAAGGGCGAAGTCATCACGATTCCGATCGCGCATGGCGAAGGCAACTATTATTGCGATGAAGCAACGTTGGAGCAGTTGAAGCGGAATAACCAAATTATTTTCCGGTATGTTCAAAATCCGAACGGCTCGGTGGACGACATCGCCGGCATTTCCAATGAACGCGGAAACGTCGTCGGCATGATGCCGCACCCGGAGCGGGCGGTCAGCGATTTGCTGGGTTCGACGGACGGCAAGAAGATGTTTACATCCATTTTGAAAGCTTGGAGGGATCGGCATGAGTCAGCAAGTGTCCGCTAAGGAACCAAATGCAGAACAAATTGCAGAGCAGAAAATTTACAAACAAATGGGCGTTTCCGACAGCGAATACGAACTGATTTGCGGATTCCTTGGGCGGAAGCCGAATTATACGGAAATCGGCGTATTTAGCGTCATGTGGTCCGAGCACTGTGCCTACAAAAATTCGAAGCCGCTGTTGCGTCGTTTCCCGACCAGCGGCCCGCGCGTGCTAATGGGCCCGGGCGAAGGCGCCGGGATCGTGGATATCGGCGACAACCAAGCGGTTGTCTTTAAAATCGAAAGTCATAATCACCCTTCGGCCGTGGAGCCTTATCAAGGCGCCGCAACCGGCGTGGGCGGGATTATTCGCGATATTTTTTCCATGGGGGCAAGACCTGTCGCGCTGCTGAACTCTTTGCGATTTGGCAAGCTGGAAAGCGAGCGCGTGAAATATTTGTTCGAGCATGTTGTATCCGGAATCGCGGGCTACGGCAACTGCATCGGGATTCCGACGGTTGGCGGAGAAGTGGTGTTCGACGAGAGCTACGAAGGCAATCCGCTCGTAAATGCGATGTGCGTTGGGCTGATCGATCATGACAAAATCCAACGCGGCGTTGCGAAAGGCGTTGGCAACCCGGTGTTTTATGTCGGGCCGCCAACGGGCCGGGACGGTATCCATGGCGCGACGTTTGCTTCGGAGGAACTGACAGAGGAATCCGAAGCGAAGCGGACAGCGGTGCAAGTAGGTGACCCGTTCATGGAGAAGCTGGTTATGGAAGCTTGTCTGGAGTTGATCGACAGCGGCATCGTGTTGGGGATCCAGGACATGGGCGCGGCAGGCTTGACCTGCTCCAGCGCGGAAATGGCCAGCAAAGCCGGCAACGGTCTGGAGCTGTACCTGGATGAGGTGCCGCAGCGCGAGGAAGGCATGACGGCATATGAAATGATGCTGTCCGAATCGCAGGAGCGGATGCTGTTCGTCGTGGAGCCGAAAGATGAGGCGAAGGCGCGGGAGATTTTTGAGCGTTGGGGCGTCATCTGTGCGAAGGTTGGTAAAGTGACGGACGACGGCCGTCTGAAGCTGTTCCATCATGGCGAACTGGTCGGCGACATGCCGGTGAAGGCGCTTGTGGACGAATGTCCAATCTATGAGAAGCCTTCGGCAGTTCCTGCTTATTATGTGGAAAATGAAACGGTCGACACCACGCGTTACGAGGAAGTTCAAGATCTGGGCGCGGCGCTGGAGAAAGTGCTGTCCTCGCCTTCGGTAGCTAGCAAAGCGTGGGTGTACAACCAATACGATTATATGGTTCGCACGAGCACGGCGGTTCGTCCGGGTTCGGACGCAGCCGTAGTTACCGTTCATGGCACGCGCAAGGCGCTGGCGATGACCACCGACTGCAACGGGCGGTTCGTATATCTGGATCCGGAAGTTGGCGGACGGATCGCGGTCAGTGAAGCGGCGCGCAACATCGTTTGCTCTGGTGCAGAGCCGCTGGCAATCACCGACAACCTGAACTTTGGCAGCCCGGAGAAACCGGATATTTTCTGGCAGATGGAACGGGCGGTGGACGGAATGGCGGAAGCTTGCCGTGTGCTGGACACCCCAGTCATCGGCGGGAACGTCAGCTTGTACAACGAGAACGCCAAAGGCGCAATTTACCCAACGCCGGTAGTAGGGATGGTTGGTCTGGTGCATGATACGGACCACATCACGACGCAAGGCTTTAAATCGGCTGGGGATATCGTGTTCCTGTTGGGCGAGACGAAGGCCGAGCTCGGTGGCAGTGAGTTCCAGGCGGTTGTTCATGGTGTTGTCGAAGGCCGTCCGCCGCAGCTTGATTTAGAAGTAGAGAAAAAATTGCTCGGCACCGTACTGGAAGCCATCCAAGGCGGGCTGGTGCGTTCGGCGCACGACTTGTCCGAAGGCGGTCTGGCTGTGGCGCTGGCTGAATCGTGCATCAGCGGCGGGGTTGGTGCCAAGGTGGATATTACAAGCGAGTTGCGCCCCGACTTCATGTTGTTTAGCGAATCCCAATCTCGCATCCTGTTGTCGGCTTCGCCGGAGAAGGCGGAGGCGCTGGAGAAGCTGCTCGCGGAACGCGGCGTGCCAGCAGCACGAATTGGGGTTGTGGAAGGTTCTGAACTGAACGTTGCTGTGAATGGAACGGAGGTTCTGAGCAAGCCGGTGGACCAGCTGAGACGCGTCTGGGAGGATGTCATTCCATGTCTGATGCAATAAGACCCGTGCAGAGACTTTGGACCGGAGACTACTATAACGAAGGGGCGGGGCATGCGGATCCGTTTGATACGTTACGCGAGGAATGCGGCGTGTTTGGCGTATTTGGTCATGCCGAAGCCGCCTCTCTATCCTACTACGGGCTGCACGCCTTGCAGCACCGGGGGGAAGAAAGCGCGGGGATCTGCGCTACGAATGGGGAGGACTTCCATTACCACCGCGGCATGGGGCTGGTGAAGGAAGTGTTCGACCGCGACAAGCTGGCTTCGTTGCGCGGGGACCGTTCAATCGGGCATGTCCGCTATTCGACAAGCGGAGACAGCAAGCTGACGAACGCCCAGCCCTTGATCTTCAAATACCGTGACGGTGATCTGGCGGTGGCTACGAACGGCAACATCGTCAATGCACCGAAAATCCGCCGCCAGCTTGAGCAAAGCGGCTCGATCTTTCAAACGACCAGCGATACGGAAGTGATCGCGCATCTGATCGCCCGCTCGTCGAAGGATTTCGTTGAGGCGGCAAAGGACGCGCTTCGTCAATTGGTTGGGGGCTTCGCCTTCCTGCTGCTGACGAACGACAAGCTGATCGCCGCCAGCGATCCGAACGGCTTGCGCCCGCTGGTGATGGGCCGGCTTGGCAATGCGTACCTGTTCTCGTCTGAGACGTGCGCGTTCGAGGTCGTTGGTGCGGAGACGATTCGCGAAATCCAGCCGGGCGAAATGCTGGTGCTGGATAAGGACGGCCTCCGCGAGGAGCGTTATGCCGAGCCGCAGCGGAAGGCGCTGTGTGCGATGGAGTACATTTACTTCGCGCGTCCGGACAGTGACATGAATGGCTCGAACCTGCATGCCAGCCGCAAGCGGATGGGGCAGGTGATGGCCCAGGAGTCTTTTGTGGACGCCGATGTGGTTACTGGGGTTCCGGACTCCAGTATTTCCGCCGCGATTGGCTATGCGGAGCAGACCGGCATTCCTTACGAGCTGGGGCTGATCAAAAATAAATACACCGGCCGCACGTTCATTCAACCGAGCCAAGAGCTGCGCGAGCAAGGGGTCAAAATGAAGCTGAGCGCGGTGCGCCGTGTCGTGGAAGGCAAACGCGTCGTAATGATCGACGATTCGATCGTTCGCGGCACGACCTCGCGGCGGATTGTAAACTTGCTGCGCGAAGCCGGCGCGACGGAGGTGCATGTCCGCATCACCTCGCCGCCGTTCAAAAATCCTTGCTTCTATGGCATCGATACGCCCGACCGCGGGGAGCTGATCGCCTCCTACAAAACGGTAGAAGAAATCTGCAAGGAGATCAATGCCGACTCGCTCGAGTTTCTCAGCCCGCAGGGGTTGATCCAGGCGGTAGGCGGAGATAACGCGACGGACTACAAGGGCGGCCTCTGCATGGCCTGCTTCGACAACGATTATCCAACCCGGACGGATTTCGACGGGGAAGAGAAGTTCGGCTGCACTTGCTAAATTCGTTAGCGTAGATTCGACTTATTTCACATGATGAATTGATTTCGTGATAACTGGGTTTTCCGTGTTCATTAAGTTAAAGGAGTGGGTCCCTCTCGTGTCTGAAGCATATAAGAAAGCCGGCGTTGATATCGCAGCCGGGAATGAAGCGGTAGAGCGCATGAAAAAACACGTCAAACGGACGTTCCGGCCGGAAGTGATGACCGATCTGGGCGGATTTGGCGCTTTGTTCGGTTTGAACAAAGACAAATACGCAGAACCGGTGCTCGTGTCGGGAACAGACGGTGTGGGCACGAAGCTGAAAATTGCCTTTGCGATGGATAAGCACGATACGATCGGCATCGACGCAGTGGCAATGTGCGTGAATGATATCGTCGTACAGGGGGCAGAGCCGCTCTTCTTCCTCGATTATTTGGCTTGCGACAAGGTCGTGCCTGAAAAAATCGAGGCCATTGTCGCCGGTATCGCTGAAGGGTGCAGCCAATCGGGATGCGCCTTGATCGGCGGCGAGACTGCGGAAATGCCGGGCATGTACAGCGAAGGCGAATACGACATCGCCGGGTTTACAGTAGGTGTCGTTGATAAGAGCAAGATCGTCAACGGCAGCCGCATCGCCCCTGGCGACACGGTGATTGGCCTGGCCTCCAGCGGTGTGCACAGCAACGGGTTCTCGCTGGTACGGAAGCTCTTGCTGGAAGAAGCAGGTTACGCTTTGACCGACAAGCTGCCGGAATTAGGCGGAGCATCATTGGGTGACGTGCTGCTTACGCCAACCAAGCTGTATGTGAAGCCGGTATTATCCCTGTTGGAGAAAGTCGATGTCAAGGGAATGGCTCATATTACGGGCGGCGGCTTCATCGAGAACATCCCGCGCGTTCTGCCGGAAGGCGTAAACGTGGAGATCAACTACGGTTCTTGGCCGATTTTGCCGATCTTCGACTTGCTGCAGAAGAAAGGGAACGTGAGCAACCGCGATATGTTCACGACGTTTAACATGGGC
>Ga0310825_101207_pt1 | contig 11113 bp, 8 predicted proteins | sample WT_ome_9_FD_202243 | JGI IMG/M metagenome (GOLD analysis project Ga0310825, IMG submission 202243) | Sorghum-adapted microbial communities enriched on wild type (WT) sorghum from Joint BioEnergy Institute, Emeryville, California, United... ... | reverse complement strand
GTTCCGCGAGAATGTCACGGGACTTCCGGAACGCATCAAGCAGCGGTTGACGTTCGAAAACGATGACAAGACGTTTAATGCTCGCGAGACGCTAGAGCTATGCGAAGCGCTGGGGATTCCGATGGTGCTGGATATTCACCACCATTGGGTGAACAATGAAGGCGAAAGCCCGGCGGAGCTGTGGCCGCGAATTCTGGCGACATGGCAAACGCCGTATGCGCAGGCCGATTCGCCGGCAGACGATCCGCTGCCGCCGAAGATCCATGCGTCCAGTCCGAAGAGCGCCAGCGATCCGCGTGGGCACGCCGATCACGTCATCGTTCTGCCGCTGCTTGAGTTTCTGCGCAGCATCGCTCCGATCACCGATCGGGTGGACGTGATGCTGGAGGCGAAGCTTAAGGACGGGGCGCTATTTGCGTTAATGGAGGATTTGGCGCGATACCGGGAGGAAGGCGTGGAGATTTTGGATGGAGCAAGCGTGCGCATCCAGCCGTAATTTTCGTGGACAAGCCCGCTGAACGCTGGTTCTCTTGAAAAATGAAGGGAAATACGGTAAGTTGTACAAAATGAAGGTGTATTTAATATAGAGGAGGATTTTCATGGGTGATTTGTTAGCGGGGAAAAATGTGATCGTGATGGGGGTTGCTAACGAGCGCAGTATCGCATGGGCAATTGCGCAAAGCTTGGCAGAGCAAGGTGCCCGTCTGGCATTTACATATGAAAGTGAACGCGTAGAAGGCCGGGTCCGCAAACTGGCCGAAACGATTCCAGGTTCGTTGATTCTGCCGTGCAACGTGACGGTAGATGAGGAGATCGACCGACTGGCTGACACACTGAAATCTGAATTTGGCGTTCTGCATGGTCTGGTGCACAGTATTGCGTTTGCCAAAGGTGAGGATCTGGCGGGTGAGTTTATGGACACGTCCCGTGAAGGTTTTGCATTGGCTAACGACATCAGCGTCTATTCCCTGGTGGCCGTATCGAAGCGCTTGTCGCCGCTCATGACGGAAGGCGGAAGCATTATGACGATGACGTATATGGGATCGGAGCGCGTAATGCGCAACTATAACGTAATGGGCGTGGCAAAAGCCGGACTGGAAGCATCGGTACGTTACTTGGCTAACGACCTTGGGCCGAAGAACATCCGCGTTAATGCGATTTCGGCTGGACCGATCCGTACATTGGCTGCGAAGGGGATCAGCGATTTCAACTCCATCCTCAAGCAAGTTGAGGAGAAAGCTCCGTTGCGCAAAACGACGGACACCGCTGAAGTTGGCGACACGGCGATGTTCCTGATCAGCCATCTGTCCCGCGGAATTACCGGAGAGGTCATTTTTGTAGACGGCGGGTATAATATCGTAGGTGCATAACGTAAAGACCGCTTGCGGTTAGTCAGCAAAAAGTTCGTTTCCGGCGGGGTACATTCTCTGCGATTGGACACGGACTTTTTGCATATAAAGTAAAGCGGCTTTCGTTTGATTTCCATGGCGGGCAGGCGAAAGGACGCAACTTTGCATATTTCAAGACGTATAGTTTTTAGGGAGTAAATTATCAGTATAAGATGAAAGTAGAGTGAATCGATTGGAATCGAATCCGAAAGTTCCATATGTGGTAGGCAGCAAGAGTCCGACGGCCGTAGCGATCAACTGCGCTGCGAAAGCGGGAGAATGGATTAAGAGCCGGCTGGGGGACTACCGTGATCTGAGTACGAAGCAATCGCCGCAGGATTTGGTAACGGATGTGGATAAGGGTGCGGAAGCGATGATTCGCAAGTTGATCTTGACGCATTTTCCAGATCATGAGATCCTTGGCGAAGAAGGTGTAGCCCCAGGAGCGGCGGCATCTGCTGCAGCGCTGAAGCAGGGGAGCGAGTCGGAGTATTTGTGGATCGTCGACCCGGTGGACGGAACGACCAATTTCGTGCACGGCTTTCCATTTTTCTGCGTATCGATAGCGCTGGCATATAAAGGGGATGTCATAATCGGCGTGATATATGACCCAATTCGCGACGAGATGTTTGTGGCAGAGAAAGGCAAAGGCGCCTACATCCACGGGCAGAAGTCGAAGGTGTCCAACGATGCAACATTGTCCGGCAGCGTGATTGCGGTAGGGTTTAACCCAGACCGGGATTTTGCTTTGCCGGTAAATATGCGCGGTTTGAACGCGTTGTCTGGACAAGTGCGCAGCCTGCGCGCTGCCGGTTCAGCTGCATTGCATTTGGCGTATGTTGCTGCGGGACGGCTTAGCGGTTATTATGAGGTTGGATTGAACGCTTGGGACGTTGCGGCGGGTGCACTGATCGTAAAGGAATCCGGAGGAATAGTGACGGATACCGCGGGCAACCCTTATCACATCGGCGTACGTCATTTGGTTGCCAGCAATGGCAAAATTCATGACGAACTGCTTGGAGTTATCCGGGCTGCCGACGCGACGGGCCTGTAAAAGAAATAAAATTTTGATTTAGATTTGGCGACAGCAAATGCTTAATCCATATTTACCGGAAGGAGTGTCCAGGATGAGCGATAGCAAGGATTTGGAACGCGAGCTCAGCGAGATGCTGACGGAAGGGGAATACGGCAATGAGAAAGAACGCCGTGAGGAGGAACGCAGAAGATTGTCACCGAAGTACGAAATCCGAATTCAGACCACGTTGGATCCGATTGTGGAGGAGACGCTGAATTACCGGAAGATGGCCAAGGAAGTCGATGGCCGTTATGATGAGTATTTAAAAAGGACCGGGCGCGCGGAGAATAAGCCGGAATAGCACAGAGTGCGCAGCATTCGCCGGTGTAAGATGCAACAACGAGACCTGAGGCCAACAGCGAAAAACCTCAGGTTTTTCGCGCTATTATACTTATTTTTATCCAAGGAGTTGAATAGCTTGAAGCATCCTCGTATGAACAAGGTTTCCGCCGTTGCGGGAGCGCTCGCCCTCATTCTTATCTTGGTCAGCGGCATCGCTGCAAAACCAACCCAAGCTGCGCCAGCGGTCGATGACTACCTGATCGTTGCGCTGGGCGATTCCATTACAGCCGGGTACGAGCCGGGCATGACTGAGCAGAGCGTCCCTTACGGCTTCGTGGAACGTCTTAAAGAACAGGGGCTGTTCCATGCACGGACGTCTGCCGTGAATTACGGTATTCTGGGTCTGACCAGCGAAGGTTTGAAAAATTACGTGACCGCCATCCAGAAGGGGGTACCGGTGGCTGGCGCAGACATTCAAGCGAACTTGCCGGATCCTCGCATTGCTTCCTTTGCGTCGGGGGTTGCTCAAGCAAAGGCTGATCTGCAGAAAGCTGATTTGATCACGATTACGATCGGCGGGAATGACCTGCTGAAACTGCTTCCGGATATGAAAAACATCTCGCTGGATCAACTCCGCGCCCAAGGCGATGAGGTGTTGACGCATTATGGCGACAACCTGCGCGAGATCGTCCGCATCTTGCAGGAGTTGAATCCTTCGGCGCAAATCGTGATTGCGGACCAATACCAGCCGGTGCCGAAGCTGGCCGGCACGGCGATCTACGATGAGCTGCAGCAGTTCGCCGGTAAGTTTACCGGGATCGTGGATGGCGTTGTTGCCGATCACGCTGGGGATGCGAAGCCGGTCAAAGCAGCCCATGTGGCAGCCGCCTTTATCGGGCGGGAAATTTCGCTGACGCATATTTTCTCCGACACGGATATCCATCCGAACCAAGCGGGATATGAGGAAATCGCCAAGATTTTTGCTGAATCGGTTTGGGGAAGCTATCGGACGACGACCGCCAAGACAGGTGGAGCTCCGATATCCGTTGTGGTGAAGGGCCAAGAGTTGAACACGCCGTATCCGCCAATCTTGAAGAACGGGCAGACGTTTGTGGCTATCAAGGACATCACCGATGCAATTGGAGCGCAAAGCAAATGGGATTCACGCACCGCCACCGCCACGATTACTTATGGCAGCCGGACGGTTGTAATCCCGATTGGCGCGAAGCAAATCAAAGTAGATGGAACGCCGGCGACGACGGCAACCCCAGCATTCCTGCAAAAGGTCGGCAAAGAGAACAAAACCTATGTTCCGCTGGCTTTGCTCGTGCAGGGACTTGGGCTTGACGTGCAATACAGCAGCAAAATGAAGACGGTATTTATCAACGAACTTTAATTTTTATCGAGTTGGCCAACAAATCAGCCGGAGCGTGGAGAACGCTCCGGTTTTTTTGCGTTGCGGGTGCCGCGAGCTCGGCGGGATATATATGGCGGCCGGTTCTTCTCGACATTATCCCGATGAGTCAGGGGGGGAGTAGAAGAAGAGGGACGAGTGAAAAAAGCGGCGACTGAATAAAAGCGGCAACTGAATAAAAGGGAAGATAAAGCCATAAGAGAGGCCTGAATGAACGGGATAATGGTGCAGAAGATCAGCAGGACCTGACACAAAGGGATACAGATGTAAAGAGACTGTCCTGAAGGAAAGGGATACAGATCTAAAGGTGTAGGTCCTGATGGAAAGGGATAAAGGTGTAAAAGGGTGGAGTCTGAATGAAGGGGATAATCATGTAAAAAGGGTACTGAGCTAAAGGGATAATCGTGGAATAGAGGGGGAGAGATGTTCCAGGGATACGGCGGGTTGGGCGGCTGGATGCCAAATCCGTACGATCGCACATAAGCTCCTTAGTCCTGGACATTTGGCCGCAACGGGCGTTCCGCTAAGCTAAGTGGGAGAGGTTTATCTTATGGATACACATAGAAGGAGATGGCGGAACATGCCGAAAATCGCGGACAAATATTTACAGGTCGACCCTTGGAAGGTCGTGGAGGTCGGCTTTGATCCGGGACGTAACCGGGTCAGCGAGTCGATTTTTTCACTGGGGAATGAATATATGGGGGTCCGAGGCTACCCGGAGGAGGGGTATAGCGGTGATACGTTGCTGGGCAGCTATTTCAATGGATTGTTTGAGGAGAGCCCGGTGACAGCTCATTACAAGGGAATTATCAAATCGTTGCGCTTTATGGTAAACGCAGTGGATTGGTTGCATACGCGGATTACGTTGGACGGAGAAACGCTGGATCTAGCGGAGAGCCGGTTCAGCGGCTTTCGGCGGGAGTTGGATTTCCGCACGGGCATCTATACTCGGGAGTTCGTGTGGCATACCGCCAGCGGGAAAGATGTTCAGCTCACATTTGAACGCCTCGTCAGCATGAAGGTGTCTCATCTCGGGGCACAGCGAATCACATTGACGCCGCTCAACTTCTCTGGTTCAATCCAGGTGCGAACCGGCCTGAACCTCAAGGTAATCCATGAGGATCAGCAACGGTGTTACTGGAAGGAACTGAAGCAAGATGAAGCCAAGGCGAGCGATGGAACCCCGATCGCAGCAATTCTAGGGGAGACAGTGAACACGGGGAACCGGTTGTTTTCCGGGTTCCATGTCGTTGCACCGGACGCGGTTACGGACGAGTTGGTGCAGGAAGACAGCTACATCGGCCGGGTTCTGACTTTGACGCTGGAGCAAGGCAAGCGCAGTACGCTGGATAAACTCGTAGTGAACGTGGCTGATAAAGATCGCTCCACCCAGAATGATGACCTCTGGCTGCGAGGGATCGAGCTGACAGCGCAACACATACAGGCTGGATTTGATGCGGCTGCGGCCAACCAGCGGGCATACTGGGATCAGGTATGGGCGGAATCGGATATTGCCATCGAAGGTGACCCGGAGAATCAGCAAGGGATTCGCTTTTGCATTTTTCAGCTGTATCAGACTTACCATGGGGATAACCCCGGCTTTAACATCGGGGCGAAGGGGCTGACCGGCGAGGCGTATCGCGGGCTGGCTTTCTGGGATACGGAGTCGTATTGCTTGCCGTTTTATATTTTCAACAATCCGAAGGCGGCGCGGAGCTTGCTTGAATTCCGTTACCGGACGCTTCCTGAGGCATTGAAGCGGGCCAAGGAGTTGGACTGTGAAGGAGCGTTTTATCCGATTGCGACCATCGACGGAACGGAAAGCTGCGATCTGTGGCAACACTCGAATCTGCAGCTGCATGTCGGCACGGCGGTTGCGTACGGGTTGCGCCATTATGTGAAGATGACGGGCGATAAGTCGTTTTTGTATGAAAAAGGTGCGGAAATGCTGATTCAGATCAGCCGTTTTTATGCGTCACGCGGTCAGTGGGGACAGCAGTCGGGCAAATACGGCTATTTCGGCGTCATGGGCCCGGATGAGTTCCAGCTGATGGTAAACAACAACTGTTATATCAACCTGATGGCCAAGAAGCTGTTCGAGTATACACTGGAGGTGCTGGAAGCGATGCGGAATGAGGCTTCCGCTGCTTATGACAAGCTGGCAGCCCGCCTTGGCCTGACGGAGGAAGAACAGCAGGATTGGCAAAACAAAGCGCAGCATATGAAAATTCCGCGGGATGAACGGACGGGAATTTTTGAAGAGCATGATGGCTTTTTTGACCTGCCGCATCTGGACATCCATTCGATCCCGGTCACGGAGTTCCCGCTGTATTCGCATTGGTCGTATGATCGACTCTACCGTTATGACATGATTAAGCAGCCGGATGTGTTGATGTTCATGTTCCTGTACAGCAGCGAATATTCGCTCGAGGAGAAGCGCGCCAACTACGATTATTACGAGCCGCGCTGTATCCACGAATCGTCGTTGTCGCCGTCGATCCACTCGATTTTGGCGGCGGAAATCGGACGTTCGGATGAGGCGTATAGGTTCTTCGAATTTGCGACCCGGTTAGATCTGGACAACTACAACCGCAATACGCGGGAAGGTCTGCATACCACGTCGATCGCTGCCGCTTGGATGAACATCGTGTACGGTTTCGGCGGGATGCGGTCTGATGGGGAGCTGCTTGCGTTGAATCCAAGCATCCCTGAACGCTGGGAGAGCTATCGATTTATGGTGACGTATCGCGGCACGAAGCTGCAAGTTGAAGTGGACCAGAACCAGGTCAGTATCCGTGCGATGTCCGGCGGCGTGGCGGAAGTTCAGGTGTACGGCAACCTGGTGAGCATCGATGAAGCCGGGATTCAGTTGCCGCTGCGAAAGGCGGTCGTTCAATGAGCTGGATCATTCGTGAAAGCGGGTTTGACCCGGAACGAATCGCACATCACGGCAACAAGTTTATGATCGGGAACGGGGTTCTCGGATACCGGGGGACATTGGAGGAGTTTGGCAAAAAAGAGCTGACTGCAACGATCGTCGCTGGACTGTACGACCAAGTGGGGGGCAAGTGGCGTGAGCCGGTGAATGCTCCTAACGGGCTGGATACGAAAGTTTATTGGAACGGTACGCGGCTAAGCGTGTTGGAGGCCGGAAATGTGGCCGCAGTAGACAAAGCGGTGAACAGCGTAAATGTAGGCAGAGAGCTTGATCACAGCCGAGTGGAGCTGGCGAGCCATGAGCAGTCGCTGGACCTGCGTCAGGCGGTGCACCGCAGACGGTCGGTGTTCCGCACCGCGGATGGCGCGGAGGTCACGATCACTGCGGAGAGGTTCTGCAGTGCGGCGCGCACAGAACTGACTGTATGCCGGTTCACCGTGGAGAGTAGCCGCGATGGCGAACTGACGATTGTCACCGGCATTAACGGTGACGTATGGGACATCAATGGACCGCATCTTGTGCAGATGGAGAGCGCCGTGGACGGGGCAGAGGGCGGCGCGGCTTGGGAAGTCGTATCGCTTAGCGCTGCGACGCAGGAGCTTGGCTTGCCGATCACCGTAGCGGAAGCGGCAGAGGTGGCGAGCGGAGGGGAGCATGAAGTTTTACGGGAGGAACTATCTATCCGCCGCCGGTTTCATGTGCATTGCCGGGCTGGGGAGCCGGTCGTGCTTGTGAAAACTGTCGCCGTGGCAGCCGGCCTGGAAGGGGAAACGGCTGATGAGGTTCGAGCGGCTGCGATCCAGTGGGCCCGGGAAGCGGGGCAGCTTGGATATGATCAGCTGCTAAGCGAGCACGCTGAATATTGGGAGCGCAAGTGGAGCGCCTCCGACATCCTCGTTGAAGGCGATGAGGAAGCCCAGCTGGCCTTGCGCTATAGCATGTATCAGCTGCATATCATCGCACCAGATCGCTCGGAGAAAGTGTCTATTCCGGCCCGGGGGTTGTCCGGCCAGGTGTACAAGGGTGCGGTGTTCTGGGATACGGAGATGTTTATGCTGCCGTTCTTCCTGTATACCCAGCCCGAGGTGGCGCGGAATCTGATGATGTATCGGGTGCATACACTGGCCGGGGCGAAGCGCAAAGCAGCCGAGTACGGCTATGAAGGTGCCTTTTATGCCTGGGAGAGCCAAGAAACAGGGGACGACGCCTGCACCTTGTTTAACGTCAATGATGTGTTCACCGGCCGTCCGATGCGAACCTATTTCCGTGATAAGCAGGTGCATATCAGCGCAGACGTAGCATACGGAATCTGGCAGGTTTACGCGTTTACCGGTGATGACCGTCTGCTGTTAGATGGCGGCGCAGAGGTTGCGTGGGAGTGTGCGAAGTTCTTTTATTCGTATGGATATTTCAATCCTCGGAAGCAGCGCTACGAAATTCTCGACGTGACGGGGCCGGACGAATATCATGAGCGGGTGAATAACAACGCGTTCACGAACCGGATGGTGAAGGAGTGCCTGCGTATCGCTTTGGATGCGATGGAGATTTTGAAGCGGGGTAACGTTGAGCGTTATGAGCAGCTGCTGGCAGACAGCCCTATACAGCCGGAGCATATCCGCGACATGTATGAACGGTTGTACGTTCCCGAGCCGGATACTCAAAGCCGCTTGATTGAGCAGTTTGATCGCTATTATACGCTGGAGGATGTTACGCTCACACAGCTGAAGTCGCGCATGCTGCATCCCCACGAATATCTCGGCGGAGGGAACGGACTTGCGACGACAACGCAAATTCTTAAGCAAGCCGATGTCGTGCTGATGCTGCACCTGTTTAAGGACGATTACGATCCAGCCGTTAAACAAGCGAACTGGGCATACTACGAGCCGCGCACCGAGCATGGATCGAGTCTCAGCGCTTGCATTTATGCGCTGGTGGCGGCGGATACGGGATCACCGGATTGGGGTTACCCTTACTTTATGCGGACGGCGACGATTGACTTAACCGGTGATTCTAAGCAATACGTCGGTGACTTATACATTGGCGGGACGCATCCCGCGGCGAATGGCGGGGCATGGATGGCGGCAGTGTTGGGATTTGCCGGCTTGCGGTATGACGGGGACAAGGCGGTGCTTCGACCGGCGTTGCCGTCGGCCTGGCAGGCAATCGAATTCCCGGTACGCTTAGGCGGTGGTTCTTATCGGATCCGGGTCAGCCGGGAAGGGGTGACCATCACGGCACCTCGCGATAATCCGGCTGCACTGCGGTTTATCGTGGGAGGCCGAGAGCTGACGGTGGCGCCGGGCCACGAAGTTCACATCGCGTAGAAAAAGAGCCATTTGGAAGCTACCCTAAGAGATTAAAGGAGAATCCATTATGTTAGAAACGATGAAAGGTGCGATCTTCGACCTCGACGGCGTGATCGTGGATACGGCCAAATACCACTATCTCGCCTGGCGGGCGCTGGCGCACCGGTTAGGCTTCGAGTTTACCGAAGCCGACAATGAGCGGCTGAAGGGCGTCAGCCGCATGGAATCGCTGCGCATTCTGCTCGAGGTGGGCGGCGTGGAAGCTACGGAGGAAGAACGCGAGAAGATGGCAGCCGAGAAAAATCGCGAATATGTTGAGTATATTTCGAAGCTGGAGCCTTCGGAAATTTTGCCGGGGGCGAAGGAGTATTTGCTGCAGCTGCGCGAGCGGGGCGTCAAGGTCGCGCTGGGGTCGGCGAGCAAAAACGCCGGGTTCATCTTATCCCGGCTCGGCATCGCGGAGCTGTTCGACGCGGTGATCGACGGCACCAAGGTGTCCAAGGCGAAGCCGGACCCGGAGGTGTTCCTCGCGGCCTGCACCGCGCTGGCGTTGCCGCCGTCTGACTGCGTCGTGTTTGAGGATGCAGAGGCGGGCGTGCAGGCGGGCAAAGCCGCAGGCTGCCGCGTCGTTGGCATCGGCAGCCCGGACATTCTGGCTGACGCCGACCTTGTCGTCAGCGGGCTGCATGAACTGGTGTAATGGGCACGTTTGATCGCTTGGCCCGACACTGAAGTAAGTCCCTCGGAAACTTCCGAGGGACTTTTTGTTTTTTTAACTGGCAAGAAACTCAAAATCCCCTACACTAAGAATTAGGCAGGGGCCCGCCATCCGCGAGAACAGGAGGAACCGCCACGATCTTCGTAGAAACGCGCATACTTGCCGGTTTTTAGAATTGCTATAGTTAAATTGCCGGAGGTGCAACACCATTGAAGCTAAAACTTAGGAACCCGCTAGCTAATTTAAATGTGAAACAGCAGATGATCCTCCTCTTCATTGTGATGGTCATTCCGTTATTTATTCTGAACGCCTACGGCAACTATAAAGCGGATCAAGTGTTGAAGCGAAATGTCACCAACGCCTATATCGAGCTGAATAAGCAGAATTTCCGGCTCATCACCCGGGATATCGAGGCGATTAACAAAGTGACGTCAACCGTCTTCCAGCATCCGTTGCTTCAGCAACTGAACCCTAGCGGTGAAAGCTCGGAGACCGTTCTGGATCGGGTCAAAAATTACGAAAGGCTGGAGAACCTGCTGCTCAATTATTCGCAGGAAACCGATCAACGCGAGCCGGTGTATTATTCGCTGTACGTTTACGATCCGGACAACGCATATTTCTTTGCTCCGTACTATCCGGATGCGCGGAAAGCTGGCGTCTATTTTTTTCTTGAGAACGAGAAGCCGGAATGGTTTGATGAAGCTGTTGCGCAAAAAGGGAACGGTTATCTACGTATCATTGAGCACCTGTCCCCCTCTGGTCAAGGCTTACAAAATCAAAAAACGCTCGCTTATATCCGGGCGATTAACAGCATTTACAAAAACGGGACGATTGGCGTGCTGGTCGTGTCCAATGTAGACGGGCGCATCGGCGAATCGCTGCAAACCGTCTCAATTCCAGAGGGCGAGCTGTATTTTACCGATTGGAACAACCGGATCCTGACCTCCACACCGAACCTTTCGTCCACGCCAACGGGTTCCATATTGGATTTG
>Ga0310825_101203_pt1 | contig 11152 bp, 10 predicted proteins | sample WT_ome_9_FD_202243 | JGI IMG/M metagenome (GOLD analysis project Ga0310825, IMG submission 202243) | Sorghum-adapted microbial communities enriched on wild type (WT) sorghum from Joint BioEnergy Institute, Emeryville, California, United... ... | reverse complement strand
CTCAAGCGGCGGGCGGAAAGTCGGAAGTTTGGCGCATATGACGATTTTCAGTTTCCATCCGGTCAAACCGGTCACAACCGGAGAAGGCGGCATCGTGACGACCGATTCCGAATATTACTACGAGCGGCTGAAGCGGTTCCGCAGTCACGGCATCGTCCGTACGCCGTATTCGGAAGATCAGGGAGCCTGGCATTATGAGATGCTGGAACTCGGGTACAACTACCGCATGACCGATATTCAGGCGACGCTTGGGATATCCCAGTTGAAGAAATTGGACGGCTTTCTCCGAAGGCGGAGGGAAATCGCCGGGATGTACCATGAGATGCTTTCCGATATTCCGGGCATCATAACGCCGCCGGCCGATGACGACCGGATCGTCTCCGGATGGCATCTGTATATGATCCGCATCGATTCCGCCGCGATCGGTTTATCGCGCAAACAGGTGTTTGAAGCGATGCGCCAGCGAAATATCGGCGTTCATGTTCATTACATCCCGGTCTATTGGCATCCGTACTATCACGGCTTGGGTTACGAGAAGGGGCTTTGTCCGAAAGCCGAAACGTACTATGAACAGGCGCTGACTCTTCCGATTTTTCCTGGTATGTCGGATGAGGATGTGGAGGATGTCGTGCTGGCGCTGCGGGAGGTTGTGAATGAACGTCACCGGATTGATAGATGACGGCCGAGGGGAGCAAATTCATTTGTTCCCCTTAAACATTTGGTCGGACTGTCCGATATTAATATTAGCAATGCATACGGACGAGGAGGAAAAGTTATGAACATGCGTATCGGCGGTCTGGCATCCGGCATGGATGTGGACAGCATAGTCAAGCAACTGATGCAAGTGGAACGCATCCCGAGGGATCGGATATACCAGAAAAAACAACTGCTGGAGTGGCAGCGCGATGCCTACAGAGAAGTCAATCTCGCCCTGTCAAAGTTTCGCGATGCCATGGCCGGTTTGCGTCTTGAGTCCACATTCATTGCGTACAGCGTCGGTTCATCCGATACGAACGCGGTAACAGCCAAGGCGAGCACCAAGGCAGTGCCCGGAACGTACCAGGTGGAAATTCACCAATTGGCAAGACCGGCATCGCTGACGTCGAAAACTGCGCTGATCGCGGATACGGATACGAATGCCAAGGCCAAATCGACGGATCGCGTGCTGCAATCCGGTGAATCCGCAACGTCCTTCACGGTCACGACGAGCGCGGGTACGGCGACGATCCAGGTGACGGCAAGCGATACATACGAATCATTGGCGCGCAAGATCTCGGAAGCGACCGGTGCGGACGGTAAATCCTTGGGCTTGAAAGCCAACTTTGACAACACGACGTCCAGATTTTTCATCTCCACGAAGGAGATGGGGAGCGATCAGAAGATCGAATTTGGCGGAGATACACAGTTCATCGCCGAAAAAATATTGGGGCTGTCTTCCCCGTCGGAACTGAACGACGATCCGAGCGATCACATGTCCTACGATGACGTGGAGGATCTTATTGTGATCACCGGGCAGGACGCGAAACTCACCTATTATGACGGAACTTCTTCCGCCGGCATCGTCGTGGATGGACTGAAGTCGAACGAAGTGACGATCAACGGCATTACGATGAATCTGATGGCGACGACGCCGGGCAAGGTCAGCCTGACGGTGAAGAGCGATACGGACGCTCTGTTCAACAAGATCAAAGAGTTCGTCGATAAATATAATGAACTGGTCGATGATCTCAGATCGCGGCTCAACGAACCGAAGTATCGCGACTATCCGCCGCTGACGGAAGAAGAAAGAAAGGCGATCAGCGAGAAAGAAGCCGAGCTCTGGGATCAGAGAGCGAAGAGCGGATTGTTGCGCAACGACTCGATTTTGCGCGAAGCGCTGGACAGTTTGCGCAAAGCGATTTACGACCCGGTGAAAGGCATCAGTTCCAACGAGCTTAACCAGATCAGCAAGATCGGCATCACGACGGGAGATTGGCGCAACGGCGGCAGGCTGGAACTGGACGAAGAAAAGTTGCGCGAAGCGTTGGAGAAAAATCCTGAGGAAGTCATGAATCTGTTCACCCGGTCTCCGGAAGACTCAAGCGATGCTTCGCAACTGGGGATTGCCGAACGGGTCTATGCGGAGCTGAACAAGTCGATCAACGCGCTCCGCGATAAAGCGGGCACTCCCGGATACACATCCGGCGATCAGAGCGTGCTGGGAAAAACCATCTACAGTTTGAACGATGAACTGGCGGATTGGGAAGTCCGGTTGAAATACATCGAAGATCGGTACTGGAAGCAGTTTGCCGCCATGGAAACGGCTCTGGACAAGCTGAATCAGCAAAGCTTGTGGCTGCAGCAAAACTTGCTCCAAATGAGCGGTTACTGATATAAGTGAGGATGGACAACGGTGGATGCGCATAACATTAATCAAAATGTAGGACTATCATATTCCCATCGGGACAAGGGCATTCAACAGATAAGAATGAGGTCTGGTATCGATGCGGCCAGGTTGAACCCGCAATCGGAGATGCAGGACGTGCAGGAAGAACAGTAGCGGAACGATGTGCAAAAGGTGAACGATACCATCAAATTGCGGAATACGACACTGAAAGTCGAATGGAATCAGGAGACGAACCGCAAGGTGGTAACCGTGCTCGATACGATGACCGGAGAGGTTTTGAAAGAAATTCCGGCCAAAGATTTTGTAGAATGGGAAGAGGCTTATGTGGAGCTTCTCGGGATGCTCTTTGACGAGAAAATCTAATCCGGGAGCGTTATTAAGGTTATTCATGGGGTGACGAAAAAATGAGCGTAGGAACGATCAGTAGCGGTTATGGTGTGCAACTGAATGCAGCGCTGACATCTGAGAAAAACACGCCATCCCATACCTTCCATATTCCGATTCAAACAACTGAAGAACTGACGCAGGCGAGACTTCGCGGTGAAAACGTCCCGATCGGCGAAGAACAGTGGGTCAAGGTCATCGAGAAAGTCAACAAATCTCTTGTCGGAACATACACATCGCTGGAGTTTTCCATCCACGAACCGACGAAGCAGATTATGGTGAAAGTGTTGAACCGGGACACCGGCGAGACGATTCGGGAAATCCCGCCTGAGAAGATGCTGGACATCGTGGCGAAAATCTGGGAAATGGCAGGCTTGCTGGTAGACGAGAGAAGATAGTGACAAAGATCGCGATATCTTTAAGGAGGCAGGGCCGATCATGAATCAGGCACAGCTGCAACGCAACAAATATTTGGAGACGACGGTACAGACCGCTTCACCTGCACAATTGTTGATCATGTTGTACGATGGCGCGATTCGTTTTTGCAGACTTGGGATTGAAGGCATCAGGGAAGGCGATATTGAAAAGAAACATACGAATCTGATGAAGGCGCAGAATATTATCTACGAGCTCATCGCCACCCTCGACCGCAAGGCTGAGGTCAGCGACGGATTGCTCCGTCTTTATGATTACTTTATTTATCGTCTGACGGAAGCCAACACGAACAAGTCTGCGGAACCTGCCGAGGAAGTGTTGAACTATCTGATCGAATTGAAACAGACGTGGATGGAAGTTGCTTCCAAACTACAAAGTCACAAACAGGCGACGGGTGCTTCTCATGGATAATGTCATTCGACGACTCTATGAGATGACGGAGACGATGGCGGGAGAGCTGGAGGATGCGGATTATACGAAGCTCGAACAGTTCGTCGCCGAACGCGAGCTGGTTTTGAATGAGTTGAAAGCGCAATATGCGAGACAACAGCCGGCACCGCACCAACGGAAGATGATCGAGCAAGTGTTGACCTGGGACCGAATGATCATGGGGCGGATGGAACAACTGAAGTCCGAGGCGTCAAAAGGTCTTCGCAGGTTGAATGACAATCGCAAGCAGCATGAGGCTTACGCGCCTGTTTATTCGATCGATGGCGTATATTTTGACAAGCGGAAATAACAGAAGGACAATCTTGCAGAAGGAAGCTATTCTGGAAGTCTGTAGATCAGACTGAGGGAATAGCTTTTTTATTTGATCGCTCAACATAATGGTGAGTTAAGTGATGGTCGAAATATATTATCCCAATGACATGACATAAAATCAAAATATGGACGATGTTCATGCAACAGCAGAAGATGTGGAGCAAGCTGTAAGCGAACTGTCGGCGTCCATGCGACGGCAAGCTCGGACCGAACCGGACAACGATGGGGCCCCCTGTCTTGGGGGCTCTTGTTTTCTTACTGGAAGGAGTCGGAGGAAAAGTTATCCCCATTATTCTGTCCACATCTTTGTGGATAATGTGAATAAATCTGTGCATAATAATGAAAATAAGCTTTCATTCTGTTGAAAAGCATGTGAATAATTTTTTGCGGATATGCACAACCTATGGGATGTACTGCGCAGTACCCTGAAGAAAACGCATACATTTTGTTGCGGCATCGAATTCCTGCAATTGACTTTATGGATGACGAATGATATAGTCAGGGTGTGAGCTTTAAGTTTCACGTATTTGATTACGAAGGGAATGTGTTACATGCAAGGTAGAGTAAAATGGTTCAATGCAGAAAAAGGTTATGGTTTCATCGAGTCTGACGAGGGTGGAGACGTATTCGTTCACTATTCGGCGATCCAAGCGGAAGGATTCAAGACGCTTGAAGAAGGTCAAGCGGTTGAATTCGATATCGTGGAAGGCGCTCGCGGACCACAAGCAGCTAACGTAGTAAAACTCTAATCCGCCCGGTCACTCGTGATCGATGGTATAGATGTGATTTAGCTACAGTCAGCTCAAGAACACCCCGATTTGATCGGGGTGTTTTTTATTTCACATGACGTTCTAATTGACCCAGGAAATTTTGTTTCAGGCGCTGAAAAGTTTGCGCAATCTTCGCGACAGATCGAAATTCGAACCGTGGTTTTGGCGGCTGGCGGATAATACGCTGAAAGTGTACAAACGCGGCAAAGCCAAAAACCGCCACGTGATGTCGTTCGATGAAGTCGCCGCGGTCCCGGTCGAAGACGATCATCGCTTTATTGAAGAGGAGCAGCTCCATACTTTGCGCCGGAACATCGCTCAAATGTCCGCCGCCTACCGGGATATTCTCGTGATGTATTATTACGACAATTTATCCTGCAGGGAGATCTCCCAAAACCTCGGACTGCCGGAAGGGACGGTTACATACCGGCTTTCGCTGGCCCGGGAAAAATTAAAAAAGGAGTGCGGTCAAATGAACGAACAGGCTTTGAAACCAAGACAACTGAACATCCGGATTACGGGCGAATTCAACATCAGCGGACAAGACGTCCCGATGCCGTGGCAGTACATCGACGACGCCTTGTCTCATAACATCCTGCTGCACGCGTATCGGGAACCGAAGACCGTCGAGCAGCTGTCCAAGCTGACGGGCGTGCCCGCCTTTTACATTGAGGACAGAGTGCAAAACTTGATCCGGCGTGAGGCGGTCATCCGGCCGACCCCGACGACGGTGCAAACGAATTTTCTCATCTTCGACGAAACGACGAGCCGGTATTCCGCCGAGCAGGCGCCAAAAGTGGCGGAGGCCGTTTCCGGGGAATTTTAGGCGCTGTCCCGTCAACTTGCGGAAAGCGTGATCCCGTCGTCAGGGCTGCAGGCATCGGGCCGTTCTTTTGATGAATTGCTCTGTTTGCTGTCCGTCATGTTGCTTGATCAGACGGTATCGGAGTACAGACCGTCGGAGTATACCCCCATTCCGCCGAAATATGACGGCCGGCGCTGGGACTATACCGGAACGGCTCCGGACTCGTCAGGCGAATCGGCGATCGGAGTCGGGATGGAAAAATCGATGAACAATTACGAGAGCGGGAAACTGGCCCATTATGTGTATCACTTCGCTCCTTTCGCGTATCGCAAGATGATGTATGATTTCGAGATTGATGTCTGTCACGCCGTTGTAAATCATGAGCAACTGGACGAGCAGCAAAAAGAAATCGCGGCGAAAATGATCGCGGGGAAGTATCTGGCGAGAAATGAAGCGAATGAAATCGTCTGCACCATTCCGGTATTCACGAAAACCGAATTTGAACGGTATCTCGCTTCGGCGAAAGCGATGTTTGCCGATTTCCTACCGCGTTACACTGAGCTGATCAAACAGTACCTGCATGGATATATCAGGCTGTTTCCCAAACATTTGAGGGAGGCCGCCGAACGAAACGGGTATCATATCTACGTGGCGATGTTCAAGGCGATCGCCGATGATTGGTTGAGAAACGGGAAGATTCATATTCCGAGCGGCGCCGTTTGCGACGTGCTGGTGATGATGTAAGAGAAGCGTCGGGCTCACGTTAAACCGCTTCGGATGATGGCATAATTGTTTGAAAAATCAGTAATTTTACAAAAACAACTTTGTGCCGCCGCCCGGCGATATGTTATGATGAAGGTGTAAAGACCAAGGAGGGATGCAGGATGAATATTCAAGTTCGTGGCGATCAACTGACAGTAACGGAGGCGCTGAGAGAGTACACCGAGAAAAAGATCAGCAAACTGCAACGCTATTTCGAAACTCCTCTGCATCATGAAGTGAATGTAACATTAAGCGTGAATCGCGGTTTGCATACGGTCGAAGTCACGATACCGCTGCAAGGAGTCCTGCTCCGTGCGGAAGAGACAAGCAATGATATGTACGCGTCGATCGACATGGTCGTCGATAAACTGGAGCGTCAAATCCGCAAGCACAAGACGAAGGTGAACCGGCGCTGGCGCAGAGAAGGCGTCCGCACGCTGTTCAAGGAGGGCGCCGATGCGGTCGATGTGGCGGTGCAAACGGAGGAACCGGAGGAAGATTTGCAGATCGTCCGTACGAAGCGGTTTACATTAAAGCCGATGGATGTCGAAGAAGCGATCTTGCAGATGAACCTGCTTGGGCATAATTTCTTTGTATTCGAAAATTCGGATACCAACGAAATCAACGTCGTGTATGTCCGTAAAGACGGCAAATACGGTTTGATCGAACCGGTCGTATGATGTGCGGCATTTCGGAATGCAGGAAAACAACAGTCCTTTGGTGATATTGGTCGATGATGGGAGCCACGGAAGTGGCTCCTTTCGCATGTATGCGCATTGAATTCGCGGCATGGCTGACAACTTGTGGTTCTTTTTTGGTTATACGTATCGGGTCAAGTGCGCGGTCACGGCCCGTTTGCGCAGCTTCCGCCGGGGAGAAGCAGATGGCCGGTGATGTCAAGTATGCTTGCTCTAGTTTCTTACTATTGTTACAATTTAAAAATATGCGGATCTGTTTTGGGAAAGGGGTCTAAAAACCATGGGTTGGTTGGCCAAGATTTTCGGCGATGCGAATGAACGCGAAGTGAAGCGGCTGTGGAAGCGTATCGAACCGATCAATGCGCTTGAGCCGCAGATGACCAAGCTGTCGGATGCTGAGCTTCGCGGGAAGACAGATGAGTTCCGCGAACGTTTGCAAAAGGGAGAGACGCTCGACGATCTGCTGACCGAAGCGTTTGCCGTCGTTCGCGAGGCGAGCAAGCGCGTGCTGAACATGCGGCATTTCGATGTTCAGCTGATGGGCGGAATCGTGCTTCATGAAGGCAATATAGCGGAGATGAAAACCGGGGAAGGGAAGACGCTGGTCGCGACGCTTCCGCTTTATCTGAACGCGCTGGAGGGCAAGGGCGCCCATCTCGTCACGGTGAACGATTATCTCGCTCAGGTCGGGCGCAATCTGATGGGACCGCTTTATGAGTTCCTCGGGTTGACGGTCGGCGTGAACCTGCATAACATGACTGCAGAGCAGAAGCGGGCGGCATATCAATGCGATATCACATACGGTACGAATAATGAATTCGGATTTGACTACTTGCGCGACAACATGGTGCAATACAAAGAGCAGATGGTGCAGCGTGAACTCCATTATGCGATCATCGACGAAGTGGACTCGATCCTGATCGATGAGGCGCGTACGCCGCTTATTATCTCGGGTACGGCGAACAAATCGACGGAATTGTACTACGCGGCGGACCGGTTCGTAAGACGTCTGCGCGCGGAGGAAGACTATACGGTCGATGTGAAGACGAAAAGCGTCATGCTGACGGAAAGCGGCGTGGCGAAGGCGGAACAGGCGTTCAATATCGCCAATCTGTTCGATTACGAGAATACGATGGTCAACCATCATATTCAGCAGGCGCTGAAGGCTCACGTGATCATGAAGCGCGACGTCGATTACGTCGTGCAGGATGATCAGGTGCTGATCGTCGATGAGTTCACCGGCCGGATCATGACGGGACGGCGCTACAGCGACGGGCTGCACCAGGCGATCGAAGCGAAGGAAGGGCTGCAGGTTCAGAATGAGAGCATGACGCTCGCCTCGATCACCTACCAGAACTATTTCCGGATGTACCGGAAGCTTGCGGGGATGACCGGTACCGCGAAGACGGAAGAAGAGGAATTCCAGAAAATCTACGGCCTGAACGTTGTCGTGATCCCGACGAACAAACCGATGATCCGGAAAGATTATCCCGATGTCATCTTCAAGACGAAGCAAAGCAAGTTCAAGCATGTCGTCGAGGAAATCGTCGAGTGTCACAAGCGGCAGCAGCCAGTGCTCGTCGGCACGACCTCGATCGAGACTTCCGAGATGCTGTCCGAGATGCTGAAGAAAAAAGGCATCAAGCATCAGGTTCTGAACGCGAAGCACCACGCCGAAGAAGCCGAAATCGTGGCGAAGGCGGGGCAGCTCGGCGCCGTGACGATCGCCACGAATATGGCGGGCCGCGGTACGGACATCATCCTGGGAGAAGGTGTCGCGGAGCTCGGCGGTCTGCATATTATCGGGACGGAGCGGCATGAAAGCCGGCGCATCGACAACCAGCTTCGCGGACGCGCCGGACGTCAGGGCGACCCGGGATCGTCCCGTTTCTATCTCTCGCTTGAAGACGACTTGATGCGCCGGTTCGGCATGGAGAATATGCAGAGTATTATGGAGCGTCTCGGTTTCGAAGACGATGTGCCGATCGAGAGCAAGCTCGTCACGCGGGCGATCGAAAACGCGCAAAAGCGGGTCGAAGGCTATAACTTCGACATACGCAAAATCGTCCTGCAATACGACGACGTCATCAACCAGCAGCGTTCCATCATCTACAAGCAGCGCCGCGACATTTTGGAACTGGAAGAAATTCACGACATCGTGCTGAACATGATCGATGAAGTGATCGAGCGGACGGTGGAAGCGCACTGTTCGGACGAAGATGTGCCGGAAGATTGGGACCTGCAGGGCATCATCGATTATTGCAACGGAACGTTCCTGCATGAAGGCCAGCTGACGAAGGAAGAACTGTGGGGCAAGGAGAAGGAAGAGATCATCGCCTATATGAAAGATCTCGCCCATCGCCTGTATGAGGAGCGGCGCGAGAAACTGGGCGAGGAACTGATGCGCGAATTCGAGAAGGCCGTCGTGCTGCGTGCGGTGGACAGCAAATGGATGGATCACATCGATGCGATGGATCAGCTTCGCCAGGGCATCCATCTTCGCGCTTACGGCGGTACCGATCCGCTTCGCGAATATCAGTTTGAGGGCTACGAGATGTTCCAGGAAATGATCGCGAAGATTCAGGAGCAGGTGGCCACTTATGTGATGAAGGCCCATGTCGAGGCGAATGTGAAACGTGAAGCCGTCGCCGAGGCCAAGTCGGTGACGACGAACGAAGACCGCGGCAAGTCTAAGCCGAGAACGCCGGTGCGCCGGACGGAAGAGAAGATCGGCCGGAACGATCCTTGCCCGTGCGGCAGCGGCAAGAAGTACAAATACTGCCATGGCGCATCATGATTGATCATCACAAATGAAATCGATGAATCACAATTAACTATTAACGATTTATGAGGTGGTTTGTATGGCATTGGAAGCGGAATTGAGACATAGCCTGCATGATGCGGGTGTTCGACTACAACAACTTAGGGGGTCTCTTTGACTTAGATCTGAAACGCGAACAGATCGCCGATTATGAGATCAAAATGTCGGCCCCTGACTTTTGGGACGATAATGAACGGGCGCAGAAGATCATCAGCGAAATGAACGCGGTCAAATCCGTCGTCACCGAGTTCGAGGAACTGTCCGAGAAGTACGACGAACTGCAGCTGATGGCGGAACTGATCGAGGAAGAGCACGACGAAAGCTTGGCGGCGGAGCTCGAGCAAAATCTTGAGAAATTCGTCGAAAGGCTGAAATCGTTCGAGCTGTCGCTTCTTCTGAACAATCAATACGACAAACTGAACGCGATTTTGGAACTGCACCCGGGTGCGGGCGGCACGGAGTCGCAGGACTGGGCGGAAATGCTGCTCAGGATGTACAGGCGCTGGGCGGAAGATAAAGGGTTCAAAGTCGAAGTTCTCGATTATTTGCCCGGTGATGAAGCCGGTGTGAAAAGCGTCACCCTGCTCATCAAAGGGCACAACGCTTACGGTTATCTGAAAGCGGAAAAAGGCGTGCATCGTCTGGTGCGCATTTCGCCGTTCGACGCGTCGGGGCGCCGCCACACTTCGTTCGTCTCGTGCGACGTCGTCCCGGAGATCGACGAGACGATCGAGATCGAGATCCGTCCCGAAGATTTGCGCATCGACACTTACCGTTCCAGCGGCGCGGGCGGCCAGCATATCAACAAAACGGATTCCGCGGTGCGCATTACGCATATTCCGACCGGCATCGTCGTCGCTTGTCAGACCGAACGGTCGCAGGTGCAAAACCGCGAGCGTGCGATGAACATGCTCCGATCCAAGCTGTATGAGCGCAAGATCAAGGAGCAGGAGGCCGAGCTCGCTCAACTTCGTGGGGAGCAGACGGATATCGCGTGGGGGAACCAGATCCGCTCTTATGTGTTCCATCCTTACAGCATGGTGAAAGATCATCGCACGGGTGTGGAGACGAGCAATGTTCAGGCTGTGATGGACGGCGACATCGATATGTTCATCGACGCGTATTTGCGCGGACAGATCAGCAAAGATAAAGGCGGCGACATCGATTGATGCAGGCTGCGCGGCCGAGCCGCTCAAGCCGCGGACGGCATGCCGCAGACGATACAACGGGGAGTCACAACAGTGGCTCCCTCATTGCATGGGCAGGGCGCGTCGCACGGCTGGAACGCATCGTCAATATACCGTGGCACGCGCCGCAAATATTTGGATG
>Ga0310825_101198_pt1 | contig 11232 bp, 10 predicted proteins | sample WT_ome_9_FD_202243 | JGI IMG/M metagenome (GOLD analysis project Ga0310825, IMG submission 202243) | Sorghum-adapted microbial communities enriched on wild type (WT) sorghum from Joint BioEnergy Institute, Emeryville, California, United... ... | reverse complement strand
GCGTTAGCCGGTTAAACGAGTCTATTCAATGGTACGGCCAGTATCTGGGCATGAAATGCACCCAGCATGATCCGAAGGGCGGCTACGCGGTGATGGAGATGAAGCTGAATCATTCCGAAGCCAAGTCGCTTTGGGTACTTGAGCAAAAAAGCGATAAGGCTTTCGTCGGCAAAGTGGACGGGCAGGTTCAGCCGGTATGTTGGATTCAGGAGCGCCAGGACTTGTTCAAATATTACCAATATTTAAAACAACGCGGGATCGAAACCTCTGGAATCGGGGGCTATCTGACCCAGGGACTTATCGGCTTTCATTTCTACGATCCAGACGGCAATCGATTTAATATCAGTAGTTTGTGAGGTGTAGGATGAGAAAATACATATATCTTATCCTGGCTTGTGTTCTAGTTGCTTCTTTGGTCCTCACGGGTTGTGAAGGGAGTCGTTCAGAGGTGCTTGACCTAGAGAACCACCTGCCAGATCAGGAAATCAAGGGCATCACGATTGAAAACTTGCCGATGGACAACGAAGAATATGCCATTCTGAAAGCAGCAGGATCAGATCGTGCCTTGGTCTTTGATGTGAACTTAGGCAAGGTTCAAGCCGATCGGGTTCATATATGGATCGATGATTATGAAAATGGGGAAAAAGTGGGCTCCTTGTTTGGGATGGAATCTTCTATAGATCAGATTCATGACAATTCCTTCAGATTATATTTAACGACGCTTGCAATGGGGAATGGGGACGAGGTCTGGACGCTTGCTTTCCGGCAAAATGGCAACGTGGTTAGCTCGAAAACGGAACTCGCCAAGCAAGATTATGATAGTGCGATGACCCATCCCATGACATCCATTACTGCGAACCCAAATGAAACGGCCGTTTTGGGCGTAATTGCAAGAAACAAAGGGAAAGACCATATGGAGTCCAGCGATGATGTCGATGCATTAATTCGTGACAATCAGGCGGTTTATGTCATGAGATGTACGGTGATTAAGGATCAATAAGGGTATGTTTTACGGGCTCACTGAGCTGCCTCGGCTCATTCTACGCTTCTCCCGGTTCCGTTTGCGGTCATTCCAATACAGCTGCAGCGCGGACAAGGCGCATAACAATGAAATCATTACAAAGATGAGCGACCACACGAGAGGAGCAACCCCTGTCAGCTGGGCCAGATTGGTCGCATCTCCCGCCTGGCTGGGCGATACAATGGAATTTAGCAGCAGCGTGACCGGCCCCAGCACCGACTCTTCCAAGCATAGGAACGACAGCAGCAGGTAATAGAAGTTGCGAATGCGTCCTCCCCACAGGAAAAATGCAGCGTTCACCAGCACAAACAAAATCAACCATCCCCGGCCGTAGCCTGAGCGTACAAACAGCAGCAGCGAGATCAAGGCCAGCATACTGATCAAGACAAGGCCGGCGGCTTGTTGTTGACGGGAATAGCCGAAGAACATGGCAACCGCAAACAGGGAAGCCGAGGTATATCCAGCCAAGGATACGGCGAATTGGCTCCATCCCGAAGCGAGTACCGAATAGGTGACGCCGCTGTGATCCGGGTGCAGTTCGATGCGAAGCACTTGCCCGGACGCAAGTAAAGTAACAAGGGCATGGCCCAGCTCATGCACCATCGTGTCCAGCATGCGGAACCAATCCGAGAACGGAATCAGTCGGGTTAAAACGGCCGCTCCAATTAGAAAAACACAAGCTTTCAGCCATTTATTCATTAAACCTTCGCCCTCCCCGGCAACTTGCAGTTGCTTTTCATTATAAGGGAGGGCAAAATAGTATTCAAAAGGCGAACAAATTTTCGGTCGGATGGTATAATGGTCGTGACGGAGGTTTAGGAACGATGAATGAAGGTACGGATGAGAAACACAGCTTTTTCAACCGACATTTACATCATAATCGGGAACAACAGACGAGCTCGGAACACCGGTTAATCTTCGCCGAATTGGAAGTGGTGGACGGAAGCAAGCCGGAGGAAGGCCGGAAGGAGCCGGTGAGCCGGGTTGTCGAGCCGGATCTATGGGAGCGTAATACGGATTGGCAGCAGGATTTTCGTTATATCTCCCGGGAGCAACGGTTTGTCCAGAAGGCGAAGGAATTGGCGGAAGCCGTAGAGGGGGCAGCGGAGTTTGTTCCTTTTCAAACGTATTGGCCGACCTATGATGAGATGCAGCCAAGGCAGCTGAAATGGTATTTGTTCTGGCGAGGGGAGGTCCGTTCCGGACGTTATCCGGATACTGATCTGTCCTACATCTTCGTTTATTTGTACGAGCTGATCCATGGAATCGGCTGGTCGGAGCCGGCCGAAGGATATACCTTAATGGAACAAGTCTGGCAGGGTTACCGGCAGCGTTATCCTAAACTGGATCTTTACGTACGGGAGTGGTTATTTGATTTGACCTTGGTGTTCCAACTGGAGGAACGTCCCACGGAACCGATGACAAAGCTGCCCCGCAATTTGTCCATGGAGCTGAAGGAGCTGGAATGGCGCAGAAGATTCACCGCTGAACCGCTGGACTTGAGCTGGGAGCTGTTGCTTAAGCTGATTGATTATGATGTGGAGAAGAGCCGTTTTTACCAGGAGCAAGGGCGTAAGGATATGCAGAATTACGTGCCGAAAGTCATCTCGCTGGTCGACGGCTATCTCTCTAGAAGCAAAGGCATTCGTATTCTGGAGCTGTATAAGCCGACGGAAACTCAAATCGCCCGCTATCTATTCCGCAGCGCGGTATATGATCATGAAATGTATGGGCGCACGAAGACGGTTATTGTCTTGCCCTACAGCGGGCATCCGCCGTTACGCGCATTTCTGACCCAGCTCGTTCGCTTGACGGAGAACTTATTGCGGGAGTTTACCGGGGTTAAGGGGAAGCTGAGGGGGATCGATGTAGGGCCGGAGATCGAGCAGCTGGTCCGCCGTTATTTGCACAAGGAATTTGAACGACGGAAGGCAGAAGAAGCGAAAGCCCGGGCACCCAAGGTGAAAATTAACACCGCCAAATTGCGCAAGCTTCAGCAGGAATCCGATGAAGTGCGGGACATGTTGCTCAGCGAGGAGCAGACGCTGGCCTTTACGCCGGAAGCACCGGGAATGCCGCTGGAGCGAGCTGTAACTTCTTTGGGACGCAAGCTTGTTGAAGTTGAACCGTTGCAGCCTGCTCTTGATTTTGAACGGGGATATGAGCAGGTATCGGAAGATTCCACGGCGGCGCGATCCGATCGCGAAGACTTGATCGGGGGGCGTAAAGAGGAGACGGTTATTGCTTCGCAGTCCCCGCAACCGGATAAACAAGCTTCTCAGTCCGTGACTGAGGAACGAAGTGATGCTGAGCAGGTCCAAAGCGAGGCGAATGCGAACCTGCCGGAGGAATGGCAGGAACTGTTCGCCGGCTTGACCCCTCCGCAGGCGCTGATGCTGGCCGCCCTGCTCCAGGGCTATAATGCTGCGGAGCGCCAAGCGATTGCCGAGCAGGCTGGCTCCATGCCTGAGTTGCTGATCGATGAGATCAATGAGCTGGCGATGGAGAGAATTGGTGATCTTTTGATCGATGGGGACGAAGTCGTCGAAGACTACCGTGCGGAGCTTAACGAATGGCTTGCAAGTCAACGCTGAGCGATAAGCGATACATTGATTGGATATAGGATAAGTTTGGAACGATGAGGTGAACGAGAATGAAACAGGTACAAATCCCCAAGCGGCTGACCACCGCGCTCGTCAATTCCTTGACGGCCGGGGTCGTGCCGCGTGTCGGGCTGGAGCATATCGCGGTCGGACGTAAACCGGAGGTAGCGTCGATCCTGCAGGATATGGACAATATCGCAGAGGGCGGGGCGGCTTTCCGCTTGATCACAGGGCGTTACGGAAGCGGGAAGAGCTTCCTGCTCCAAATGATTCGCAACTATGCGATGGATCGCGATTTTGTGGTGGCTGACGCCGATTTGTCGCCGGAGCGCCGGCTGGTTGGCACGAAAGGTCAAGGGCTGGCAACCTACCGGGAGTTGATGATGCATCTCTCCACTCGGACACGGCCCGACGGCGGCGCGCTGGAGACGATGCTGCAGAAGTGGATCGCCGCTCTCCAACAGGAGCAAATGCAAGCCACCGGCCTGCGTCCCGGTGATCCGCAACTGCATGATGCGGTGGAGCTTCGCATTTATGCGGTGACCAATGAGATGCAAAGTCTTGTGCACGGGTTTGACTTCGCCAAGGTGCTGGCCGCCTACTGGTCAGGCTACAAGCTTGGTGACGATGATCGGAAAGCCGCAGCCTTACGCTGGCTGCGCGGTGAGGTTCCGACCAAAACGGAAGCGCGCCAAGAGCTGGGCGTTGGTGTAATTATCGACGATGATAACTGGTACGATTACATGAAGCTGTGGGCGGAATTTGCCGTGCGCATCGGGTATCGGGGGCTGCTTCTGTTTATCGATGAGGGCGTGAATCTGTACAAAATCACAAACAGCATTTCCCGCCAAAGCAATTACGAGAAGATCCTGACGATGTTCAACGACACGATGCAGGGCAAGGCCCAGTATCTCGGCATCTTCATGGGCGGTACGCCGCAGTTCGTGGAAGACGAGCGGCGGGGGCTGTTCAGCTACGATGCTCTGCGCTCGCGATTGATCGACGGGCGTTACAGCAGCGGGACGCGCCGTTCGTATACGTCGCCAATCCTGAAGTTGGACATGCTGTCGCATGAGGAAATTTTGCTCCTGTTGCAGAAGCTGCGCGAGATTCACGCGATCCATTTCGGTTACACGATGCAACTGACCGATGAACAGCTGATCGTATTTATGCAGGCAGCGGTAAATCGACTGGGGGCTGAGGAATTGCTCACAACCCGGGAGGTCGTGCGCGATTTTATGGATGTGCTGCACCTGATGCACCAGCAACCGGAGCTTTCGTTCGAGGAACTTATGGGTGAACGGGAACAGGAATATGCGGCGTCGATGAGCCAAGGGGCCAAGGATAAAGGCGGCTCTGACGAGCTGGACGACTTTTTGGCGGAGTTTGAGTTATGAGCGGGCCTAGTCCTTTCTCCCGGTTAGCGCCGTTTATTCAGGAATACATCTATCGCAAAAAATGGGACTCGCTGCGCGACGCCCAGGTGGAAGCCTGTCGTGTGCTGTTCGACACGCCGCACCATCTGTTGATCGCATCCGGCACGGCGTCGGGGAAGACGGAAGCCGCCTTTTTCCCTGCGCTGACAGAGCTTTATCATCGGCCATCGGAATCCGTTGGCATTCTATACATTGGGCCGTTAAAGGCATTAATTAACGACCAGTTTGAGCGGATCAAGGAGTTGCTACGGGATGGGGAAGTGCCGGTCTGGCATTGGCACGGGGACGTCGCCCAAGCGGAGAAAACCAAGCTGATGCAGCGCCCCAGCGGTGTCCTGCAAATTACCCCCGAGTCGCTGGAAGGGCTGCTGATGAACCGCCCGAATGCAATCCCCGCGTTGTTCCATGACCTGCGGTATATCATGATCGACGAGGTGCACGCCTTTATGGGGGCCGACCGGGGGATTCAGGTCATCAGCCAACTTACCCGATTGGAGCGGATGGCTTCTTGTAAGCCGAGACGAATCGGTTTGTCGGCTACACTTGGTGATTACGAGATTGCAGCCCGTTGGCTGGGGGCGGGGACGCCGCAGCCGGTGGAGGTGGTCTCGCCGCCGGGCGGACGTAAACTGAAGTTGTCGGTGGAGCATTTCTCCTTCCCAGATGCCCGCGATGAACGGGAAGCGGAGCATCTTGAGCTGGCCAAGCAGAAGTATTACAACTTCATTTACGACAACACCCATCGCAAAAAAGCGCTCGTCTTCACCAACAGCCGTACGGACGCCGAGTTGACTACGCTGGAGCTTCGCCGGATCGCAGCGAAGCGGGAGGAGCGCGATGTGTTCCATGTTCATCACGGCAGCATTTCGGCGATGCTGCGCGAGGAGACCGAGGCCGCGCTGCGCTCCGGCCCGGGACCGGCGGTAGCCGCAGCGACGGTGACGCTGGAGCTCGGCATCGACCTGGGCGAGCTGGAGCGGGTCATCCAGCTTGGCGCACCCTACAGCTGCTCCAGCTTTGTGCAGCGGTTGGGACGCTCCGGCCGGCGTGGTGATCAGGCATCGGAGATGATGTTCCTCTGCGCGGAGGAAGAAGATGAGGACGCCCAATTGCCGGCACGAATGCCGTGGACGTTGCTGCGGGCGATCGCGGTCATCGAGCTGTATGTGCGTGAGCGCTGGGTGGAACCGGTCGAGCTGCGCAAGAAGCCGGTTGGCGTGCTGTACCATCAGACGATGAGCACGCTCAAGAGCATTGGCGAAGCGGAACCGGCGGATTTGGCCCGGGCTGTGCTGACATTGCCGGCGTTTCGCGGCGTTGAGCCGGAGGAGTACAAGGCAATGCTGCAGTACCTGCTGCAAACCGACCATATTCAGCAGACCGAGGAAGGCACCCTGATCATCGGACTCGGCGGAGAGAAGATCGTAAATAACTTTCGCTTCTACGCGGTCTTTAAGGATGACGAGGAGCATGTCGTCTATAACGGCTCGGAGGAAATCGGCAGTATCACTACTGTGCCGCCGCCTGGCTATTGCTTCTCGCTCGCCGGGAAGCTGTGGAAGGTCGAGGAAGTGGACAGCAAGCATAAAGCGGTGTACGTCAAATCCTCGCGCGGCAAAGTGGATACGCTTTGGCTTGGTGCTGGGGGAGATGTACATACACGGGTCATGCAGAAGATGCGCCAGGTGTTGGAGGAACACACCTTGTACCCGTATCTTGCTCCGGGCGCGGCTAATCGTTTGGAACGGGCGCGCCGGTTAGCCCGGGAGAGCGGGCTGCTGAGAAGTCCTGTCATTCCGGCTGGCGGCGATTCGCTGTTTATTTTACCGTGGGCGGGAAGCAAGCAGTTCCGAACCTTGGAACGTCTGCTGAAGCATAATTTGACGGACCCGATGGGCTTGCGCCAAGTCGTTCCGATGGAACCTTATTATATGGTGGTGTCAGGAAGAGCAGGTGCCGAGGAGCTGCTAGCCGCGATTCGGGCGGAACTGAATTCCATCCCTCATCCTGAGGCATTGCTGGCTGCATCCGAATCCCCTTATCTGGGGAAATACGATGAGTTCGTACCGCCTGAGCTGGTGCGTCGGGCTTACGCTGTGGATGGGCTGGATGTAAAAGGGTTGGCCGAAGCTTTAGAAGCGGCGGGGAAGCCAAGTGAATATCGCTCGGGCAGTTCTAAGGAGTAGTGGAGGGCTACCATGGAAATAGAGCTCATATTGGAACGTATCGTGAATCAACTGCAGGGAACAGAAGGTCTTCAAGCCATCGTTCTGGCAGGGTCGCGGGCGACGAATACCCATCGTCCCGATTCAGATATTGATATCGGTCTGTACTATGATGGCGAGAACGGCTTAGATATTGCTAGACTGAATCAAATCGCCAAGGAACTTGATGATCAGCACCGCAACAACCTGATGACAGGGATCGGCGAATGGGGGCCCGGGGTGAATGGCGGCGGTTGGCTGATCATCGGCGGATACCATGTGGATTTTCTGTAGCGGTGCGCAACATTCAATCGTTTGCATTCCGACCGGAACGTTACAAGGAACGATTGGATGGGGTTTACGCCAAGCTGGGCCCGGACCCGAAGGGAATCCGCGAAAGCATCCAAGAACTCCGAAGATTGATCGATGAAGTAAATGAGCTCGCGAAGACGTCAACCGGGAGGAAGCCTGATGAGTACGAGTAAAAAAACGAAATTTAGCCCTCCGCAGCTTACGGCTGAATTAACGGAAGCGGGTTGGGCGGATGTGCTGGACGATGAGGACCATGAGCTGGTTGGAGCATCGGTGGCGGGTGCATCCTATGAGTACGGGAATATCGAAAAATGCATTTTATCCAAAGTGAGGCTTCGGGGTTGTTCCTTTGTTAGTACCGCTTTTGAGCGAATGGACATGACCGACGTCGTGTTGGAAAATTGCGATTTATCCAACGCGGTGCTGGAGAAAGCCATCATCCACCGGGTGCATTTCAAGGATTGCAAGTTGACGGGGTTGAATTTGTCCAAAATAATTGCGGGCTCCGTGCTGTTTGAACGTTGCGTGATGAATTTATGCGATTTTGTGGAAGCTTCCTTAAAGCAAGTGAGATTTCAGGACTGTTCTCTGCAGAATGCGAATTTCTACGGCGCTAAATTCAAAGAGATTGAGCTGCTGAACTCGGATCTGAATGAGGCGGATTTTAACGATACCTCGCTAAAGGGGATAGATATTAGCACCTGTACGTTCGAACGCATTGACATCCCCGCCTATGCTTTGGCAGGTTGTACTGTTTCCCCGGAGCAAGCGATCGGCTTTGCCAAACTGCTTGGCCTGATCGTAAAATAATACAAAAACGCACATAACACCCGGATACATCCGGCAATATCTCGACGATACTCGTAAACGTGAATTGCAGGAGGGCTGACTATGCGATTCAAAACGAAACGGGATCCGTTATTTGTATGCCTTTGGCTATTCTTTCTCTTCGTTGCTAATCTCGTACTGCTCTGGCCGTTGCTGCTTGACCCAAAAGCGTTAACACGAACGGAGCTTGTAGGGATCATCGTGCCCGATGCGCTCGTCACCCTATTACTGGCTTGGTTAGCACTGGATATCTCCTATGTGATCAGAGAAGATCTGCTGCTAGTTAAAGGCGGGATGTTTCGTTCGAAAATCCGTTATAACGATATCACTCGAATCACGCGTCAACCGAATATCTGGCTGGGATATCGGCTTTTATTCTCGCGGGATGCAATCGAAATCCATTACCGGAACGGTGTCCTGGGCAGCGTCGTCATTTCGCCGGTGGATCAGGAGCGATTCATTCAAGAGCTGATTCGCCGGAACCCCTCGATCGAATTTAGCGACCAACCTTGAACAGGGGGCATAACAACCTGCTAGCACACTAAAAGGGGCGAAAGTGAAATTCCGCCCCTTTGCTCTGAAGTTTTAGCTTAGTTTACCTTCGTAAACATCCACTTCTGCGCATCTGTGCCGTTATCGGTCCACTGCTGTACCGCCGCTCCGTCCGCTGTTGAAGCGCCAGATACATCCATGACCAAACCGCTGGCTTTGGAGATCAGCTTGAAGTATCCGCCGCCGGCATCCACGATCCGCCACCGCTGCGCGTCCGTACCGTTATCCGTCCATTGCTGTAGCTGTACGCCATCGGCTGTGCTTGCACTAGGCACGTCCAACACCTTGCCGCTATGAATGGCGGTCAGCTTATAATAGCCGTCGCCGGTAGATTCCAGACGGAAACGTTGGTTGCTGGCGGAATAGTTGGTCCATTGCTGAATTTTAGCGCCGTCCGCAGTGGAGACATCCGTGACATCCAGTACCTTGCCGCTGACTTTGGAGGCGATGGTGTATACCGCACCGTTCTCAAGCACGGGAGAGGATCCCCCTTGATCCTGATAGACGCGAACATAATCCACAAGCATTTGTGCCGGGAACGGTGTCGAGCCGTTCGGGCTGCCCGGCCAGTTACCGCCAACGGCGAGGTTCAGCAGAATGAAGAACGGCTTCTGGAATTCTTCTGTATTTCCGGTTCCGTTGGCGATATAGATCTCGTTGTACTGAACGCCGTCAACGAACCAGCGGATATAGCTCGGATCCCATTCGATCGAGTACGTGTGGAATTGCGAGAAATCCAAATTGCCCGAAGCCCGGCCGTAAGAGGCATATCCATTGGCGTCCCAATGGACGGTTCCGTGGACAACCGATTCATTGTTGACATGTTCCATAATATCGATTTCTCCACAGTAAGGCCAACCGACATCTCTGAAGCTTTCGCCCAGCATCCAGAATGCCGGCCATATGCCTTGTCCAGTAGGAATCTTTATGCGGGCTTCGATCTTGCCGTACTTGAAGCTCTTTAAGCCTTGGGTTTTGATTCGTGCGGAGGTATAGTTTCTTCCTTCATAATTTTCTCGCTGAGCGGTGATGACCAGATTGCCGCCTGTAACCTGTACGTTTTGCGGCCTGTCGGTATAATACTGAAGTTCGTTGTTCCCCCATCCGTTATAGCCGGTGCCAATTTCGGGGGTCCATACGCCTCGATTCAACGAGGAACCGTTAAATTCATCGCTCCAGACCAACTGCCAGTTGGGAGCCGCGCTTGTTGTGTTGGGGACGGGAATAAAGACGACCAGGAGGGTAAGCACCAGGAAGAGGAGAATCGGTTTACCGCGTTTTAGCATCATGAACAATCGCTCCTTTCAAAATTGAATGGATTGGGCTGACAGTCCAAATGCGAAATTCATACTAAACCGGTTTCGATCTTGTTATGATAGCGCTATCATTACATAGATTACCATTTAAAGGTTTGTTTTACAACAACTATTTTTACAGGTTTTTCAAATTGATGGGGTTCTGGTATTCTGGTATCAATTCAAGATGGAACGGGGGAAAGCTATGAATCTGCGAATATTAAAAGAGGGCGATGCGCAAGTTTATCAAAGCCTGCGATTGCAAGGATTGCAGGAATATCCGGATGCCTTCGGTTCGACCTTTGAGCGGGAAGTGGCCTTTACGATCGAGATGGTGGCGGAGCGCATCAAAGCAAACGTATTTGGTTTGTATGTTACCCCGGAGATGCGCGGCAAGGGGATCGGCTTGGCGTTGATGGAAGAACTCATCGCACGTGCCAAGCGGATGGAGGGGCTGGAACAGCTGAATTTAACGGTGGTCTCAACCAATGATTCGGCTCGAAGGCTTTACGCCTCTCTTGGGTTTCAGCTGTATGGAACCGAGCGAAGAGCTTTAAAATGGGATGGAGCTTATTTTGATGAAGATTATATGGCGTTAAGGCTGGAGCGAATATGATCATCCTTGTATATCCCAAAGAATCGGCGGGTGAGATATGAGACTCGCCCTGAAGAGGTTGTTAGCCTATTGGATCGATTTCACGATGCTGGCAGTTGTTTTGGTCGCAGTACAATGGCTGGTGAATTTCGCCGCTTCCGGCTTCCCCTTTAGCGAATTTGACAAGGGGATTGAAATTGAACTATGGGTGCTGGCTACGATGTCGTTGCCGGTATGGAGTTATTTTATTGTGATGGAGTTGCGTCATGGACAGACGTTCGGGAAAAAGTGGCTTAACCTGTGCGTCACCAATCGCCAAGGTGATCCGATCCAAATCGGGCAAGCATTGGCTAGAACGGCGGTACGCTTGTTGCCGTGGGAGATGG
>Ga0310825_101195_pt1 | contig 11248 bp, 26 predicted proteins | sample WT_ome_9_FD_202243 | JGI IMG/M metagenome (GOLD analysis project Ga0310825, IMG submission 202243) | Sorghum-adapted microbial communities enriched on wild type (WT) sorghum from Joint BioEnergy Institute, Emeryville, California, United... ... | reverse complement strand
GTACCAGATGTCGTCCACCCGTAGGTAGCAAGGCCCATCGACGTTCTGCCGGGCCTCGTGGATCGTGATGCTCTTCGGCTCACCCATCGGTGCTCTCCTCCTCTGGTGGGTTCGGGCGGAACCAGCGGGTTGGGATTCCTTCCCGCTCCGCCAGCCCGGCGCAGTGTTCGGTGCCATGCGTGTAATGCGGCTGCGGCCGACGACAGTCCGGCTTGGTGCACGGCAACGCGAACGCCAGGCACACGTCAGCTCCCCGGCTCACCATGACCGGGTTCCGTTTCAGTCCGGCCGCCCTGCCGTGCCGTTTCCAGTCGGCCGGGTAGCGTTCGGCCCGGACCGGCCAGTACTGGCGACGGCTGCGCACCCACGCGTCGGCGAGCATGTCCGGTCCCTTCGCGGCGCCGTGCACGACCACGATCTCTGTGCAGCCGGCGGACAGGACCTCTCTGGCGACGATGTCCAGGGCGCCCCAGACGGTGTCCTCGTCGGACCAGTCCCGCGAGCCCGTGATGAGAATCCGGAAGACGCTCACGGCTGCTCCTCTGGTGGGTGGTCTGAGTACGTGCCGGCCGGCGTCAGGTACACCCACCGGTCGTAGCGCAGCAGCACCGGCACGTCGGCTGGGTCGTCGTACTGCGACACCAGCCAGCCATGCGCCAGTGCCTCGGCGCGGCGGGACTCGACAGTGCGGTGACACAGCCCGCCGGCGTACAGGAAGTTCGGCGGGCTGTTGGTGTCCTGCTTGCGGCTGCCGCCCATTGCCCGCGGCCGGCGGTGGTGGTACTGCGGGTCCAGGTTGGAGCAGGTCCGTCCGCCGCACACCTCACACACCAAGCCAGCGCGGGACCCTACGGCGTGCCTGGTCTGCTCGTCGGGTCCGGTGCTGCGCCAGCGGCGACGCATCGGCGTCCGGCGCATCACGCCCCCCGATCCGAGTAGCCGGGGCACATCAGGTCCTGGCCGGTGGTCTGACCCGTCCAGTAGTGCGGTCCGTGGTCGCGGCGGGACCCGCACAGCCGCGACGGCGGATGCCCATCCCACGTCCGCTCGTGGTGCGGGCATCCGCAGCCGGGCATCTGGCACAGGTGGTGTAGCCGGCCGCGGCACTTCGGCGACAGCGGGGGACGCTGACGCAACTCGGCGACGGCCTGCTTGACTTCGCCCCGGCTCATCGGTTTGCCCATCGCCGGCATGCAGTCGTGGAATCCGCAGTGGCGGCACGACCACGATTCGCCGTCGTACTCCAGGGCCTTGTGGCAGCGGGGACACCGCTCGGTCACGACTGCGCCTCCTGTGTCTCGTCCTGCGGCAGCTCGACCCGGGCGGTCACGACGAGCCGTGTCCCCGCCGGGAAGTCGTCGGCGTGCGCGTTGAATCCCGGCCCGAAGCTGAAGCCCGACCCGCCAACGTCGACGCCTTCCGGCCGCCAGAACATGCCGTAGCGTTCCCGCCGGGCAACCAGCACCTCGACGGTCTGTGGGTTGTCCGGCCGCAGCACCTTCTCCGGCTCCCGGTGGCGGGTGCACCGGTAGGGGTTCCGCTGTTGCCGGTCCCAGATCTCCCGGTACTCTCGCTGGCTGGTGTACGCGTAGGTGGCGTGTTCGGCGCAACCCGATGTGCCGCACCGGATCGTGGTGAAGCGTTCCCGGCTCACGGCTGTGTCTCCTGTGTCTCGTCCTGCGGCTGCTGGGCCTGGGGGAACAGTTCGTCGAGGCGCCGCACCCACAGCCGCCGCAACTCGACCGCGTCCTGCTCGGTGATGACCCCGTGGTCCACGGCCCGGCCTATCCGGGAGCGGATCTCGTCCAACCCCTCACGGGAGTCGGCCGCGCCGATCTCCCGGCGGGCGTTGGCCAGAATGGTTTGCCGACGCTGCTCGTCGACCTGCGGTGTGGCCGGGGACCGCTCATACGCCGCCGAGTCCGGGTCCGGCTCGTCGGTTGGGATGCACAGCGCCTGCAAAAGCGCCACCCGGAACGCGACCGACATGGCCTTGGGTGTGGACTTGTCGCCGCTGTCCATGGCCTCGCCGACAGAGACGCAGTCGATGCTGTCGCCGGCCGGGCCGTGGAAGCGGTACCGCACCCGCACCGTGCATTCCCGCATCGGTGTGCGCTTCTGCCCCACCTCGACGGTGTTGTAGCTGATGTCCTCGACGTGGGGGACGACGATGACGCCGTGCTCCCGCAGCGCCGGACCGACCGCGTTCACGGTGGCGTCGATACCGCGGAACAGATACTGCTGCTGCTGGTTGCGGCTGGTCTTCCGCACTGCCTGGACGGCGGCCATGACCCGGGACAGGGCCTCGACCACAGTGGGCCTCTCGGTCACCGGTCACCTCCCGCCGCGCCGGCCGCCGGAGTCTGCGTCTCAGCGGCCGGCGGGCTCACGGGAAAGACCATCGACGGGACAAAGTCCGAATGCGACCAGTCTTCGAATGCGATGTGCGCCAGCAGCGCCAGCGCCGACGCCATCGCCTCCTCCCGGTAGTGCCTGCAGTCAGAGATGGCCTGCTGCAGCCGGTGGTCGCCGGACGCCTTCACATCGGCGGTCGCCTCGTCGCGGAACGCCTGCCGGTAGGCGTCGGACACGGCGCGGTACATGCGCTTGGCGCGTCGCCATTCGGCGGTCGCTTCGGCCATCTCCTTGGCTAGCCGGCGGATCTCGCTCACGGTCTTCTCCCCTGTTTGTCGATTTCGGCCGCCTGCCGGGCGGCGATGTCCCGCATCCGCGCGATGAACGCCGCCCAGCAGTCGTCGCAGCCGCAGTCCGGCCGATGTGTGCCCAGCCGCCGGGCGGCCTCGTCCCGAAGGTCGGCGCAGTCCTCGCAGTCGCATCCCGGCGCCGGCTCGTCGTCGGGGTCCGTGGTCAGGTCCGCGTCCACCATGTCGTCGATGCGGCGGTCAGCGTGGCGGGACACCCACCGCAGGGACCACACCCCCGCGACGAACAGGGCGACGCCCGCCAGAACCCACACCCAGTCGCTCACGGCTCGGCCCCCACGGCGGGCACCAACATGGTGGGCATCAGGTCTTCCAGCGGGGTGAGTTCCGGGCGCCGGGCGGCCACCAGTTGGGCAGTGGACAGCTCGCCCCGGGCCACCCGGTGGGCGCCGCGGTACATGCGGCGACGAATCCAGCGCCTCACAGCACACCTCCGCGTCCGTACCAGCCCGTGCCGGACTGCACCTCGGAGATGCCCAGCCGGTCGTAGTGGACAAGGTCGTGGTCGTAGCGCATCCACGATGGACGTTCGGTGCCCTGCCGCTGAGCCGAAGGGAACGAACTGCTCAGCGGCAGGGCCGGGCCGGTGACCCCCTCGTCCTCCGGCCCGTCCGGGGAGCACCAGAGCGCGGGCGTGCTCGACCCGGAGCTTGCGTGTGCGGACAGCAGCCGCCGCACCGCCGCACGCACATCCGCGTCGCTGCGGTGCGTGTGGTCCACCTCGTAGCGGATGGCGGACACCAGCAGCTCGAGGCGGCGCACGTGCAGCCGCTGCCGCTCTGCCTGCTCCAACGCCACCTGCTCCAGCGCGGCGGCGTCCGAGTAGGACTCGGCCAGCAGCGCCTCCGCCCGCGCGATCTGGGGTGCGCCGACATGACGCAGACCCCCGTACTCTCCTCCGGTCACCGGGCACCGTCCTCAGCCGAACGGTCCCGGTCCTCACCGGTCCACAGTGCGGGGTCGTCGTCCAGGTCGGCGGGCACCTGGTAGCCGCCGGGCGTCGTGGTCCAGCCAGGTGGTGCCAGCTCGTCGGGGACCTCGGCGGCCGCAACGGCCGCAGACGCATCCGCCTGGGCCGCGTCCATGTACTCCCGGCGCGCCTTGCGGATGAACATGAGCGCCTCGTCGGCGGTGAGCGTGCCGTCGTCCAGAGCGTTGAGCGCGTAGTCGACGGTGCCGGCTAGCGCGTACAGCCACACCTCTGGGTCTGTAGGCTTGGGCATGGGATACTCCCTTGGTCTGGCGCCGTCACTCCGGGCTCGCTGCTGCTGGGTGGCGGCGCTGGTCGCTTGTTAGCGGTCTTGTGGTGCGTTGGGTGGCTTCGGCCACTGGGGCGGGTTCGGCTGGTGGCGGGTCCGCCACGCGCCGGCGGTGATCGCCGCGGCGAGGACGAGCACCACACCGGCCATCTCGCCGAGGGCTTGGTCGATCACGGGACCACCTCCGCGTTCGGAGTGTCGAGGAGCCGGTACAGGTCGGCGCGCAGGGATTCCTCCGGCGTGGCCGGGCGGATGATCTGCACGTCCGAGTGCGGGGCCCGCTCGAGCCTGGGGTTGGGGATGAGCGACGACCACAGGCCGATGGCGAGCAGGCAGCCGAGCATGACGTGGGGGATGGCCCTCATGCCGTCACCGCCAGGGCGACGAGCGCCAGCAGCGCCAGCACGGGGGCGAGGGCGATGGCGGCGCAGCCCCAGCCGTCCGGGTTGTACCGGCCGCCGGGACCCCACGTGCCGCCGGACTTGCCGTCGCCGCGGCCGCCGCGGCGACGGGAGCCCTTGTCGGAGGAGAAGATCATGCGACTCGCCCTCTCGCGTTGCGCTGCCAGATCGCCACCTGAATCTCGGCGAGCGCTTGGCTCAGCGCGTTCGCCGCGGCGCGGCCAGCTGGCGTTTCGGGGTCGAGCGGTGTGACCCTCGGCCCGCCGGGCGGCGGGGGTGTGCTCGGCCCGCCGGGCGACGGAGGTGTTGGGTTTCCCTCGGTCATCACGCCACCTGCTCGAACAGGGCGTCGACCGTCGTGCCCAGGTCAGTGGCCATCCGCATGGCGAGCGGCAGGCTCGGGTGGACCCGGGCGGCTCGGATGTCGAACATGTGCTGCCGGCCTATGCCGTGCAGCTGTGCTTGGGCGACGACCGTCTTGATCCCCCGCCGGGCGACAAGGGCGTCGTACACCTCAAGGCGCAGGCGCACTTTGACGTCGCTTCCGACGGACGATTCGTCGCGTTTTTGCGTCGCTCGCATGTCGCAAGGCTAGACCGTCGCAATCCTGCGACACAACAGGGTGATGGGAATTCGCGACGAATCAGCCGAACGGATGAGGTGTCTAGCGCCGGTGGCACACCTACCGTATCGTCGTCATAAGGCGACGATCCAAGGAGGTGACCATGGCGGGGCAGTGGCAACTAGTCGGGGGGACTCGTCGCCTCGCTAGACGTCGTGACGTGCACCTACGCGTCGTGAAAGAGCGACCGTCGTCCAACCACGATGATCCGTTCCTCTGCGCGTACCGTACGCATATGAGCGACGGTGCGCGGGAAACGTGGGCCGAGTACCTGCGTCGGATGACCGGCCAGCCCGGCTGGTCGGTTGCCCGACTGGCCCGCGAATCCGGTATCCACAGGGCGACGATCTTCCGGTGGATCAAGGGCGAGGGTGGCGCGAACGTCGCCAGCGTCCGCGCCATCGCGAACGCCCTCGGCGACGACCCGGCCAACGCCCTGCGCGCCGCTGGCAACATTGGCGGCGACGTCGAGAAGCCCACCGACCCGGACCTGATGGTGCTGATGCGGCGCCTATCGGACCCGGACACGCCGGAGTCGGAGCGGGAAGCCATCCGGGCCGGACTGCGGTACCTGGCCGAGCTGGCCGAGCGGACCGACCGGAGCCCTGGGCGGACGCTCAATCGCCGCCGACGCGCGTCGTAATGCCCCGCCGCCGTCTCGCCGCCGTGCCCGACCGCCCCGGCCGGGTCGTCGCCTATGTGCGGGTGTCCGCGCTCGCGGGCCGCGGCGGCGAGGACTTCCACTCACCCGACGTGCAGCTGGCCGCGATCCGCCGCACCACCGCCGGGCTTCAGGAAATCGCAGTGGTCGAGGACATCGACCGAACCGGCCGGCACTTCGCCCGCGAGGGCATCGAACAGATCCGGGCCATGGCGCAGGCACAGCAGATTGACGCCCTCGCCGTCTACGACGTGTCCCGCCTCGGACGCAACGTCCGCGAGTCCCTCACATTCCTCAACTGGCTCGCCGACCACGGCGTGACGATCCTGTCCGCCTGCGAGCAGGTCGACACGTCCACCCCCGCCGGGCGGCTGATGCTGACCAACATGCTCGCCATCGCCGAGTACCGCTCCGACGAGATCGGCCGCGGCTGGTCAGCCACGATCGCCCGCCGCGCCGAACGGGGCCAGCACCACGGCAAACCGCTCGGCTACATCCACAAGGACAAGCGAATGGTCCCGGACCCGGTGCTCGGCCCCGCCATGGCGGAGGTTTTCCGCCGCTACGCCACCGGCGAACGCATCGCCGACGTCGCCGCATACCTGGCCGCGGTCCGGGGCAAGCCGATCCACACGGCGAACCTGAAGAAGGCGATGCGCAACCCGGTGTACCGCGGCTACGTGGTCGCCGCCGGCGAACTGCTGCCCGGCGACCACGAGCCCCTAGTCGACGAGGAAACGTGGCAGAAGGTGCAGGACCGCATCGCCGCCGAGGCGACCACCCCGGCACGGCACCTCGCCCCCACCTGGTCACTGGTCGGGCTGTGCGAATGCCCGGCCGGGCACAAGCTGCAACGCCAGCCGATCAAGAGACGCGACCGGTACGAGGACCGGCTGGTGTGCGGAATGGGCCGCGGCGGAGTCGCCGGCAAATGCCCCGGGGTGGGCCGGCCGCTGCTCGACCGTGTCGAGGCGGAGACGCTGCGACAGGTGGCCTCATACGCGTCGAGGCTGCGCACCGACCACGCCGCACGGGCGGCGCGGCTGGCCCACCTGACCACCGCCCGAGCGGACCGGGCCAGCCTCGAACGGGAACTGGCCAGGACCCGGGCGGCGATGGTGCGGCTGACGAAGATGCGCGCCCTCGACGGCGACATCTCCGAGCAGGTGTACCGGGAGACGATGGCCGAACTGCGCCAGGCCGAGACCGCAGCGGCGGCGGAGCTGGCGAAGCTCGGCACCGGCGAGCTGCCGCCGGATCCGGAGCAGGCGGCCGGTGCCGTCGAAGCCCTACTGTCGATGTGGCCGCAAATGACCTACGCGGAGAAGGGCAAGGCGTTGCGGTCCGTGGTCCGTAGGATCGTGGTGCGGCCGGCCGCGTTCTGGCGCGAACCGGAGGACAAGCGGGTTGACGTGCAGTTTCGCTGGTAGCGGTTCGTGATGTCCCACGATAGTTGCGTAGGCCTAACCACCATTATTGAGCCGCTGGCTGATCCGCCTAAACGCCGCTAGTGAGCTCGGATCCATCCCGCCCGAGCTGGACTGGACCAGCTCCGCCAGCGCCGCCAGCTCCCGTTGCAGCTCCCGTTGCCCGCGCAGCGTCACCGCTACGGCCCGGCGGATGAGCCCGGCGATGACCGCCAGCGCCACCAGCAGGACCACCGCCGCGCGCGCAATGTCCAGCGCCACAGGCAGCGGCGCCAGCGCGTAACTGCCCATGACAGCGGCGGCCGTCAGCCCACCGCCCAGGTAGGCGGCTGCCAGCGCCGCCCACCGCTCCAGTCGCTGCGCCCCCCGCAGCTTGACCTCGATCCCCTGGGTTGTCTCTGTCGTGACCACGCTGTCCCGCCCAACAAAGAGAAATGTGCTGATAGCCCACTGTCACGCCGCCGTGCACCAGCCGCTACGGGTGACCGGACGATACGGGTTATCCGTTCGTCAGAGGGATCTATCAGCACATCATTCAGGGACCTTACCGCCGCGCAGCCACTCCACCACATCCATCACGCCCCCCAGCCGTGGCGCCGGTTGATGGCCGTCGCTCACGTCTTCTCCTTCACGAACACGCCCCGGGCTCCACCACATCCATCACGCCTCATCCGCCCCCCGGTCCGGGTCCGCCGGATGCCGCTCCTCCCGGAGCTGATGTGTGGTCAGCCGCTCCGTGACCGCCAGCAGCCCCCGCACAGCCTCAGTCCACGTGAGGTCGTGCCGCTCAACCCACGACGCTACGTACTGGCGTAGGTCGGCTTCGGCGGCCTGCACCGGCAGGGTCCGCGGATGCAGCCTCACAGTCCCGGCTCTCCGGGCCAGGCGGCATACACCGCGTCCATCCGAGCCTCGCCGAGCTTGACGCGCAGCCACTCCACCAGCTCCATCACGCCTCCCAGCCGTGGCGCCGGTTGATGACGTCCAGCATGTCCCGCGCGAACGCCTCCAACTGTCCGTCCGACCACGGCTTGCCCTCGGGCCACTCCACCCGCAGCCGAATCGGCCATCCAGCGAACGTCGTTTTGGAGTCCTCGCCGAGGATGGCGCGGAGCACGGCAGCAGCCTCGGCGTCGAGCGCATGCTGCATCAGATCGTGGGCACGCAGTATCACGTCTTCTCCTTCACGAACAGGCCGCGGCCTTTCTCGCCGACGATCAGCCCCCGGTCGTGCAGCAGCTGGATCGCGCGCTGCGCGGTCGACACGGACACCGAGTACAGGTCGGCGAGCTTCTTGTACGAGGGCAGCGGCGCACCCGGCGGGTACTCGCCGGTGTGGATGCGGGCTGTGATGTCGTCTGCGATTTCGCGATAGGTCAGTCGGGGCACGGTCATCGTCTCCACGGTTGGCCCCTCCATCTGATCACGATCGGTTGTCGGCTTCAAGACCATAGTTGACTTAGTTCACTACGTGACCTAGCCTAGCACGTGGGAGGCCAGTCCACGGTTGGCGCCAAGGGCACACGCCTCCCGTTCCCCCGGGGACCGGTTGCGTCGGACCCCCGGAAGAAGCGCGGCGGGTCGGCGCAGAGGTGTCCCGGCCCGCCGCGCCCGAAGACACCTCGACACCTCAGACCGGAGACACGAGATGAGCCACTACGCACCCTGGCAGCAGCAGCCCGCCCCGCAGGGCCAGCCCGTCTGGCCCCCCGCCCAGCCGCCGAAGAAGAAGCGCAGCGGCGCGCTGTGGATCGTCCTCGGCGCAGTCCTCGGCGTGCTGCTGCTGTGCGGCATCGGCGGCGTGATTGTGGCCGCCGGCGACGGGCAGCCGACCGCGGGCAACGCCCCGGTCGAGTACGCCGATCCGACCACCGCCCCAGCCGAGGAGCCGGCGGCGGAGCCCACCACCGCTGCGGCGAAGGCGCCGGAGAAGAAGGCCGCGCCCGCCAAGAAGACGTGGAAGACCGTCGCCACCCTGAAGGGGTCAGAGAACAAGAACGGCCCGGTGTTCCGGCTGTCTGGCGCCCCGGCCCGGCTCAGCTACACGTTCAAGAAGGGCAACCTGTCCCTCGTCGCGATCTACGTCCTGTCCAAGGGGACGGTGTTCGAGCGGGACGGCGGTATCCCCGAGGTGATGCCACAGTCGCGGAAGGGCTCCACCGAGCTGTACAAGGAGCCGGGCGAGTACTACCTGAAGGTCATCGCCACGAACACCACCTGGTCCGTGACCGTGCAGGAGCTGCGCTGACCCCAAGTACGTGCGGCGGCCGGTGAACGGATCTGTCCGGCCCGGTGGCGCCGGCCGCCGCACCACCCCCGATGGGAGTAGCCATGCTGTGGCAGACCACCATCATCGCGACCATCCGCGCCGTATGCGCCGTCGCGACCCTGTGCCTGGCGACCGGCCTGTCCGTGGACGAGCTGGCCGCACCCTACGAGCCGGTGCCGATCATCGGCCCGGACGGGGAGGTCATCCAATGACCCACTACCCGCTGGCCCGTCCCCGGCTGCTCGGCTGGCTGCCCCGCCGCTGCTCCTGTGGCGTCGCCCGGTGGGACCGCTGCCCCGACCGTCCCGGCGCCACCGACCCGGCACCCGCCGCGCCCCTGCTCGGCATCGTGCTCGCCATCGTCGTCCTGGCCGCCGCGGCCATCATCGGAGTCTTGGAGGTCGTGTCATGATCCGCCAACGTGACCTGTGGCCATCCGGCCGGCCGGCCAATCTGCCTGACGTGGATGCGACACTGCGGGCGCACGGCGACGACGGCACCGGATACTGCCGATGCGGGTGCAACCTGTACGGCTGGCAGTATCCGGTGGGGACGTGCCCGGCGGCGCAGGCTGCGGCAGAGACCCGGCGCGCGGCTACTGTCCGCCCGCCAGTGAGGAGTAGCAGATGAGCACAACCGTCTACATCAACGACGTGCCCGGACTGGACGGTGGACTCACGGTCCAGGTCGAGGGCACGACCATACGCACAAACCTGCCGAAGCCCAATACGCACTGGACGTATACGGACGCGGCCGGGCATTTCCACGCCTACAACCAGCGCCAGGGCGACGACCCGTACCCGACTCTGGATGCGCGGACAGAGCACCGCGACTGCGACGGCGCCCACACCTACCCGATAGCGGACTGCGACGGGTACGACGTCACCCGGCACTTCTGCCGCATCTGCGGCGAGGAGATCGAGCCCGGGATGGTCCCCGGCCCGCACTCCAAGACGGTGCCTGGCCGCACGAGGTGGTGGGCGGAGACCCGCATACCCGCGGACCAAGTGCTCGAGATGGTCGGGCAGCAAGTGTCGGTGCGGGTCGAGTCCGACGACGGCCTGTCGTTCGGCGTCGCGGTCGTCGGAGACCTCACCATCGCGTCGGATGATCCGTACACGACGGTGCAGCTGGAGGGGATCAGTCCGCTCGGCATGTGGCCGAGCGTGCCGGCCCGGACGTGAGACGGCGGGATGCCCGCGTGGTGCTGGCGCGGGTATCCCGCGCACCAACCCGGCCACCATACCGGCGGCTGGGACATAAACACGAAGGAGAACAAGACCACGATGAGGCGCATTCTGGCCGCGGCAGCGGTTGGCGCAGCAGTCGTCCTGGCGTTCGCCGCACCGGCGCAGGCTGACGTCACCTCGCACGACCTGTCCGCGTGGGACACCAGCGACACGCGGTCCGCCGGCCACTTCGAGGTGACGGATGAAGGTCTGCACATCTGGACGGACGACAACTCCAGCCAGGCGAAGGTGGCCGCCTACTACCCGGCGCCTGAGGGCGCGAACCTGTCCAACGTGGGCACGCCCGCCATCGACTGGGTCGGCACTAGCCCGGCTCCTGGGCTGCAGATCGTGCTGGACATCCCCGGCGGGACCGGCGTCGACGGCATCCTGGTCGGTGAGCCGGCGTTCTATGGCGCGAACTGGTGGCTGTCCAACAGCTCCGTGCAGGCGCTGAAGGACGCGGCACCGCACACCGGTGGCGGCAGCGGGTCGGAGTGGTACGGCACCCTCGCGGAGTGGAACACCGCGCTGGGTGGTGACGGCTGGATCCGCGCCATCGGCTTCTCGCTGGGTTCCGGCGTCGAGGGTGATGGGGTAATCAAGTCGCTGGCGTTCTTCGGCGAGAAGTACACCTTCACCCCGAAGCCGACGGCC
>Ga0310825_101190_pt1 | contig 11284 bp, 9 predicted proteins | sample WT_ome_9_FD_202243 | JGI IMG/M metagenome (GOLD analysis project Ga0310825, IMG submission 202243) | Sorghum-adapted microbial communities enriched on wild type (WT) sorghum from Joint BioEnergy Institute, Emeryville, California, United... ... | reverse complement strand
CGGCCGCCGGGCGGGGGTATAGTGGAGGCAGAAGCAGCCGGCCGCGGCGGGCTGCGGTTTTGCAGGCGGGAGGGCGAAAGGGATGCAGGTGCTTGCAGTATCGGAGGTGTCGAAGTCTTTCGGCAGCGTGCAGGCGGTGCGGCAGGTGAGCTTCACCGTGGGCCGGGGCAAAGTCTTCACGATCATCGGCCCGAACGGAGCCGGCAAGACGACGACGCTGGAAATGATCGAGGGATTGCAGCGGCCCGACGGCGGCACGATCACGGTGCTCGGCATGAACTGGGACCGGGACGCGGACAGGATCCGGATGCGGATCGGCGTCCAGCCGCAGTCGAGCGCGCTGTTCGACCTGCTGACGGTCGAAGAGAATCTGGCGCTGTTCGCATCGTTCTACGACCGCCATCGGCCGGTCCCGGAAATCATGGAGCTGGTCAATCTGACGGATCACCGGCGGAAAATGGTGAAGACGCTGTCGGGCGGACAGAAACAACGGCTCGCGATCGGTCTCGGCCTGATCAACGATCCGGACATCATTTTTCTGGATGAGCCGACAACGGGTCTCGACCCGCAGGCCCGCCGCAACATCTGGGACATCGTGCGCAGGCTGCGGGAGATCGGCAAGACGACGGTGCTCACGACCCACTACATGGAGGAAGCCGAGCAACTCAGCGACCGGGTGTGCATCATCGACCAGGGCCGCGTCATCGCGATGGACACGCCGAAGGCGCTGATCGGCCGGCTGACGCGGGAACGCGAGATCCATTTGAAGTTCGGGACCGAATCCGCTGCGGCGGCCGCGGAGGGCGCGGTTCGGACGGAGCCGAACGCGACGCGGGTCGAGCGCGCGGACGGGCAACTCCGGATTCGTTCCGGTAAGCCGGAAGCGACGCTGTACCATTTGCTCGGCTTCGCATCCGAATACGGCTGGTCCATCGAGCAGATTTCGATCCGCGAACTGAGCCTCGAGGATGTGTTCATCGCGTTCACCGGCAAGGAGTGGAGAGACTGATGGCAAGGAGCATGAAGCAACTTCGCATGTTGTTCGCCGCGCAGGTCAAGGAGATGTACCGGGAGCGGCAGGTCTGGTTCTGGTCGATCATGTTTCCCGTCCTGCTGCTCGTCATCTTCATGGTGATTTTCGGCGGGGGCGGCAACGATTTCTCGGCGAAGGTCGCGATCGTCGGCGAACGGTCCGGCGCGGCGGCGGAGACGTTCGTCGCGGCCGCGCAGGCGACGGGCGTGCTGGAGATCGAGACGGGACTCGGGCCGGAAGAGGCGGAGCGGCGGCTTGCGGACAATCGCATCGACGCCGTCATCGTCCTGCCGGACAACGCCGAATCCGGCGATTTCCGGCTGGTTCTGAACGCCGAACGGCAGGGCGGTTCGACATCCCAGGCGATCGGGAGCATCGCGGAGCAACTGACGGCCGCGGCCAACCAGGCCGCTTCCGGCGTCGCGCCGGCATTCCGGCTGAAGACCGAATACGTCTCGTCGGGGAGCCGGCAGCTTGAAGCCGCCGATTTCCTGCTGTCGGGCATGATCGCGCTGTCGATCGCGCAGTCGGGATTGTTCGGCATGGTCGGCCTGGTCGAGATGCGCCGGAACGGACTGCTGAAGCGGCTCCGGATGACGCCCGTGGACATGCGCCTGTTCGGCATCGCCAATCTCGGCGCCCGGTTCGTGCTCGGCATCGTGCAGTTCGTGCTGCTGGCGGCCATCGGCGTCTTCGCGTTCGGCGCGAACGTCGACTTCTCGCCGGCGACGTTTCTGCTCACGTTCGTCGTCGGCACGCTGGCCTTCACGGGCCTTGGCTACCTGATCGCGGCCGTCAGCAAGACGCTTGAAAGCTTCATGGGCATCGCGAATCTCGCCAGCTTCATCATGATGTTCCTGAGCGGCATCTTCATCGATGCGGGCGTGCTGCCGGATTTCCTCAAGCCGGTGTCGCAGGTTCTGCCGCTGACCTATTTCGCGGACGGCATCCGCGGCGGCATGGTGTACGGGAGCGGCATGGATGCGGAGCTGTGGCTGAACGTCGGGATTCTCGCGGCCTGGGGAGCGGCGTCGTTCTTCCTCGCCACCCTGCTGTTCCGGCGCCGCTCCGCCGCCGCCTGAGCCGGCGCCGTCCGGCACGCCGCCCGAACGAAACCGCCCGTCCCCCTCGCGCGTATGCGAAGGCGGGGGCGGTTTTTGCTTGGGGCGACATTTCTTTTTGTTTTCGTTGTAATTTTTCGTAACTTTTTCTGGAGTTGCGCCGTCTAACTGATAGGTTGGATATCGCCGCCTCTTGAGGATATCGGAAGGAGTGGATTCATGACATGCTGCGGCTGAGACGGACCACCGAGCGGCAGAGTGCCGCAGCTGCCGCGGCCGTGGAAGAGAGCGGCCCGGACAGAGAAGAAGGACCGTTGCTGGTGGCCAGGGGGGTCGAGCGCTCGTTCGATGTCGGCGGTCAGAAGCTGCACGTCCTGAAGGGGATCAATCTGGAACTGCACCCGCGCCGGCTTATCATGCTGCGCGGCCGTTCGGGGTCGGGCAAGACGACGCTGCTCAACCTGATCGGCGGGCTGGATACGCCGACACGGGGCGAAATCTGGTTCGGCAAGCACGCCTTCCATCGGATGGGCGACGACGAGCGGACGGTCATCAGAAGGAAGGAGATCGGGTTCGTATTTCAGGCCTTCGCCCTTCTTCCGCTGCTGTCCGCATACGAGAACGTGGAATTGTCGCTCCGGATGGCCGGCGTGCCCAAGGCGGAGTGGAAGGACCGGGTGACCCGGTGTCTGGAGCTGGTCGGATTGGGCAAGCGGATGCATCACCGCCCCTTCGAGCTGTCGGGCGGCGAGCAGCAGCGGGTCGCGATCGCCAAGGCGATCGCCCACCGGCCGAGGCTGCTGCTGGCGGATGAGCCGACGGCGGAGCTCGACTCCCAGATGGCCGCCCAGATCATGAAAGTATTCCGGGCGATCATCGAGACGGAACACGTGACGATCTGCATGACGACGCACGACCCTACGATTTTGGAGGTTGCCGATCATGTTCATGAAATGGTTGACGGAAAATTCATCTGAAGGGCGCGGGCTCCATCGCCTGTTCTCCGTTCGCCCCGGGCGCAGAATTCCGGCCCTGACCGCGCTGCTGCTCGCCTTCGTGCTGGCGGCCGGGGGATGCGCGCTGTTGCCGGACGAGGACGTGGAGGAGCAGCTGCCCGATATCACGCCGCCGCAAATTTCGAAGAAACCGGAATATGAAGTCACGACCGCCACGCTCGAGACGAAGGTGCAAGCGATCGGCAAGATCATGAGCAGCCAGGAGGAGACGCTCTTCTTCGAGCTGGACGGCAAGCGGCTCCGGACGCTGAACGTGAAACCGGGCGACTACGTGCAAGAAGGGCAGATCATCGGCGAGCTCGACGTTGACGACATGGAGAGAGATCTGCGCCAGCGGAAGCTGCAATTTCGCACGGTGGAACGGACCATGAAAGACGCGCTTCGCAAACGCGACGAGATGGATCCGATTGAGTTCGAACAGACGGCCCTTACCTTCGAGGAGCAGCGGCAGGCGATCGTCGATCTCGAGAACGAGATCGCGAAGGCGGTGCTCCGGGCGCCGTTCCCGGGAACCGTCGTCCAGGTGAACGTCGAGAAGGGCGCGCTTGTCAAGGCTTACGACCCGATCGTCACGATCGCCGACACAAGCCGGCTGGTGGTCACCGCCAACTTCTCGAAGACCGATCGCGAGAAGATCGCGGTCGGCATGCCGGCCGTCGTCGACATCAACGGGGTCGGCAAGCTCGAGGGCAACGTCTCGATGATGCCGGTCGCGAATGATGACAACAACGGTAACCAGCAGCAGAACCGGGCCGAGCGGCCGGAAGACTACGTGCAGATCGACATCGGGGAAATGCCGGAGGGCGCGGTCCGCGGCACGCCGCTGTCGGCGAGCGTCATCATCAAGCGGATCGAGAACGCGGTCGTCATCCCGCCATCGGCGCTCCGGACGATCGGTTCCCGCACCTACGTCCAGGTCGTGGAGCCGGACGGCAGCAAGCGCGAGGTCGACGTCGAGGTCGGCCTGCAGACGGCGACGCTGGTGGAAATTCTCGATGGTCTGACGCCGGGACAGAAAGTCGTAGGTCGATGAGCGATGCGTGTGCCGATCCTGCGGTTTCTGTTCCGCAAAATGTGGAATACCCGCTGGCTGACGCTCAGCACGGCAGCGGGGCTGATCGCGGCCGTCGCGTTCACCGTCAGCATTCCGATGTACGCGGACGGCGCGCTGAAGCGGGTCGTCGCCGATTCGCTCCGGGAGAAAAGCACGGGCATGCCGGCCGGCTCGCTGCTCATCCGCTATCAGGCGAGCGGCGGCGTGACGGCGGCCGACCAGGCCGGGCTCCCCGAGGTGGACGGGTTCATCCGCGAGAAGGTTCCGGATCGGGTCGGATTTCCGTATGACACGTTCGTCTCCGTGCGGTCGATCCGCGGCGCGGAGACGGCGCCGGTCGATCCGACGAAGGTCGACGCGAGCCGCGTCCGGCAGATGACGATCGTGACGATGTCCGGCCTCGGGGAGAAGGTCGAGATCATGCAGGGCCGCATGTTCAATGACGAGGCGGCGGAAGACGGCGTCATCGAGGCCGTCATGATGGAAGAGGCGCTCTATCGCAACGACCTGCACGTCGGCGACGAGCTCTATTATCCGATTTACGGCGGACTGAACCTCGTTCTCAGGGTGAAAATCGTCGGCGCCTACATGCCGCTCGACCAGACCGACCCCTACTGGTTCCAGGGGTTCGAGTCGATCATGAACCATCTCGTCATCAGCGAGAACGCCTTCGCCGGGAAGCTGCAGGCGGCGGGCGTGCCGGTGCACAACGCCTACTGGTACTATTCGTTCGATCTTCGCGAGATCAGAACGAGCCAGCTCGCGCCGCTCAGGCGGACGCTGGACCGGCTCGACATCGAGCTGTACCAGCTGCTCAAGGACACGCGGGTGGAAATCTCGTTCGCGAACACGCTGACCGAGTTCCGCCGGCAGGGATTGCAGCTTCAGACGCTGCTCTTCACCCTCGCCGCGCCGATGATCGCGATGGTGTTCTATTTCATCGCGATGAACGCGAGGCAATCGCTCGAGAAGCAGCGGAGCGACATCGCCGTCCTGCGCAGCCGCGGCGCCGGCACGCGCCAGATCATCGGCATTTATGTGCTCGAAGGCGTGCTGCTCGGCGCGGCCGCGCTCGTGCTCGGCCCGCTCATCGGCTGGTTCATGGCGAAGAGCATCGGCTCGGCGAACGGCTTCCTGACGTTCGTCGACCGCAAGTCGATCCCCGTCGGCTTCTCGAGCGAGGCGATGATCGCCGGAATCGCGGCGGTGCTGCTCGCCATCCTGTCGACGGTCATTCCGGCGATCCTGTACGCGCGGTCCTCGATCGTCGACTACAAGCGCAAGCAGGCCAGAAGCGACCGCAAGCCGATTTGGCAACGGTGGTTCCTTGACGTGGCGCTGATCGGCGTCGCCGCCTACGGCTGGTATCTGTTCGACCAGCGGCAGATGCTGACGCTTGCGACCGGCATGACAACGGACCAGCTGAACGTCAACCCGTTCCTGTTCTTCGTTCCGGCCATCGCGATCTTCGCCCTCGGGCTGTTCTGCCTGCGGCTGTTCCCGCTGCTCCTGAAGCTGATCGGATGGATCGGACGGAAAATGCTGCCGCTGCCGCTGTACCTGACGCTGACGCAGCTTTCCCGCTCGTCCGGCGCCTACTATCCGCTCATGATCCTGCTGATCCTGACGCTCGGGCTCGGCGTCTACAACGCCGCGGCGGCCCGCACGATCGACCTGAACTCGACCGAGCGCATCCTCTACCGCTACGGCTCGGACGTCATCATCCAGACCGTGTGGGAAGGCCGCGCCGAACTGCAGACTCCGCAGGGCGGCGGATCCGGCGGAGACCCGGGCGGCGGATCCGGGGAGAACCCCGGAGGCAACCCGGGCGGAAATCCGGGCGGAGGTCCCGGCGGCAACCCCGGAGGCAACCCGGGCGGCGGCGCGGGCACGCCGACCCGCATCAACTATATTGAGCCGCCGTTCGAAATTTTCCGCACGCTCGACGGCGTCGAAGCGGCGGCGCGCGTGCTGAAGACGAAGGGCAACATCGTCGTCTCCGGCCGTTCGATCGGCCAGGGCACCCTGATGGGCATCAACAACGACCAGTTCGCCAAGGTGGCCTGGTTCAGGAACGACCTGTTCCCGATTCACCCGTACTACTATCTGGATTTCATGGGCCGATACGAGCACGCGGCCATCATCCCGTCGAACGTGGCGGAACGGTACCAACTGAAGCCGGGCGATCTGATCTCGGTGGGGCTGACGGACGGCATGATCGAATTCGTGATCGTCGGCATTTTGCCGTACTGGCCGTCGCTCTATCCCGACCAAGCGCCGTTCGTGATCGCCAATCTGGACTACATCTACGACCAGGTGCCGCTCATCCCGTACGAGGTCTGGCTCAAGATGGAACCCGACGCGAAGGTGGCGCCGATCGTCACGACGCTCATGGAGGACGGCATCGAGCTGGCGTCGGTCACGGATGTCCGGTCCGAGCTGATCACCCAGTCGAAGCATCCGACGCGCGGCGGTGTTTTCGGCATTCTGAGCCTCGGCTTCCTCGTCTCGGCCATCGTCTCGCTGGCGGGCTATCTGCTGTATTGGTTCTTCAACCTGTCCGGCCGGATCGTGCAGTTCGGCGTGCTGCGCGCGATGGGGCTGTCGAGGAAGCAGCTGACCGGCATGCTGCTGCTGGAGCAGCTCTTCACGGGGGGCCTCGCGATCGGCCTCGGGTTCGTCATCGGCAAGGTGGCCAGCAGGCTGTTCCTGCCGTTCCTTCAGACGGCGGAGAATGTCGCAAGCGCCGTGCCGCCGTTCCGGGTTGTGTTCGAGCAGCAGGATACGGTTCAGCTCTATATCGTCGTCGGCTTCATGCTGCTGACGGGCGCCGCGCTCCTGTTCATGCACATCCGCAGGCTGCGCGTGCATCAGGCCGTGAAGATGGGAGAGGAGCGGTAACCGATGGAGATCGCGTCAGAGACGATGATCGAATGCGAAGGCTTGGTGAAAATCTACAAGACCGACGAGCTGGAGGTCGTCGCGCTGCAGGGCCTCAACCTGTCAGTCCGCAAAGGCGAAATGATGGCGATCATCGGCAACAGCGGCAGCGGCAAGTCGACGCTGCTCAACATTCTCGGCGGGCTTGACCGGCCGTCGGCCGGACAGGTGCGCGTCGGCCAATGGGATCTGTTGAAGATCACCGACGACCAGCTCGTCGAGTACAAGCGGAACACGGTCGGATTCATCTGGCAGAACAACGCGCGCAACCTGCTTCCCTACTTGTCCGCGCTGGAGAACGTCGAGATGCCGATGATGCTCTCCGGCAAGCTGGACCGCGCCTATGCGAAGCAGCTGCTCGAGATGGTCGGGCTTAAGGACCGGATGTTGAACAAGCTGCATCAGCTGTCCGGCGGCGAGCAGCAGCGGGTCGCGATCGCGATCGCCCTGGCGAACCGGCCGCAGCTCCTGCTGGCGGACGAACCGACCGGTTCGGTCGATACGAAAACGTCCGACCTGATCATGGATATTTTCCGGCGGCTGAACCGCGAGCTCGGCGTCACGATCGTCATCGTCACGCACGATCTGTCGCTGGCCGGCAAGGTGGATCGGGTCGTCGCGATTCGCGACGGCCTGACCAGCACCGAGTTCGTGAAGCGGAACGAGAATCTCGACAAGGCCGACGGCGAGATCCGCGGGCTCGGCGGAGCGCACGAGGAGTATGTCGTGATCGATCGCGCGGGGAGGCTTCAGGTGCCGAAGGATTATTTGACCGCCCTCGGCATTCGCGATAAAGCAACAATGGAATTTGACGGCGAGCGGATTATCATCACGGCGCCGAAATCTTTGGGGGGATAAGAACCATGGTCCACTATGGGAATCGTGCCGGCAAGTCCGGCGGATGGAAACGGGCGTTGACGGCTGCGCTTGCGGCGCTGATGATGGTCTCGCTGCTTGCCGCTTGCAGCCGGAGCTCCGGCGGATCGGGAGAACCGCAAACCAGGGTGCTCCGCATCGGCACGCTGTACGGCTCGTCCAGCGACGAAGTCTGGTTTCGGCAGCAGTATACCGATTCGTTCGAGCTGCTGAACCCGGACATCGAGATCCAGATCGTGTCGGCCATCGACTGGAACAAGCAGCGGTTCAGCACGGGCGAGGAGCAGCAGCAGATGGATCCGTACGAAGAGCTCACGAAGATGCTGACCGGCGAAAACCCGGTCGACGTGCTGATCACGGACTACGGCAATCTGCGCCGCCTGATCCAGGACAATCTGCTGCAGCAGCTCGATCCGCTCATCCAGCGGGACAAATTCGATCTGGAAGACTTCGTGCCGACGGTTCTGGAAGGGATCAAGTCGCTCGGCGACAACAACCTCTACGCGCTTGCGCCGACGTTCAGCTCGAACGCGCTCTATTACAACAAGAAGCTGTTCAACGAGAAGGGCGTGACCCCGCCGACCGACAACATGTTCTGGCCCGAAATCGTCGACCTCGCGAAACGCATGGCGGGCGGCGAAGGCGAAGAGCGGATGTGGGGCATCCAGTTCAACCGCTGGCTCGGCGATCCGTACTACGACATGCAGTACACGTACACCGCGCCGCTGCAGCTCCGGGTGTTCGACAACAACGGGGAGAAAATGACGGTCAACACGCCGGTGTGGGAGCGCGTATGGACGACGATGGCGGACCTGTACAAGAACAAGGTTGTGCCGACGTGGGAAGACACGCGCGACGCGTGGGAAGTGAAGGAAGGCGAGCAGCCGAATCCGTTCTCGGGCGACCTGTTCATCATGGGCAGGGTGGCGATGGTGACGGCCGATTACGGCTATATCAACGAGCTGCAGCTCGCGGCGGAGTACGCCAATCAAAACGCCAACTTCCAGGCTCCGGAGTGGGATGTCGTCACGCTGCCGCAGCATGAAGAGGCGCCGGGCATCGGCAGCAACACGTACCTGAGCTCGCTCACCGTGATCAACGCCAAGGCGCAGAATCCCGACGATGCCTGGGAATATGTCAAGTTCATCAACGGCCGCGATTGGGCGAAGCTGAAATCCCGCTCGATGCACGAACTGTCGGCGCGCAAGGAATTCCTGAAGCCGCCGGCCGGCCTCGATTTCAACATCGCGGCGTTCACGACGCTGAAGCCGGTTCCGCCCTCGAACTCTGAAATGGATAAATTGTACCGGGAAAATCCGAACCTGTGGCAGGCGGAGAACATCGGGCGGACCAAGTTCCAGGAAGTGCTCGAGGACAAGAAGACGGTCAAAGAAGCGCTCGCCGAATGGGAGACCGAAGGCGACGCCGTGCTGCAAAACAAGGGCGAATCGGGCGAGGTCGGCATCGAACCGGTCATCCCGTTCACGAAAGATGCAGTCGTCATAGACTGATGAGGCTTGCGCCCGCGGCTTGGCCCGCCGCCGGCTGCGGGCGTTCCGGCCATGTCCGTCCGACCGGTAACCGTCTGACCGATGATCGTCCGACCGGTGGCCGTCTGATCCATGGTCAGACGCCCGCTTGAATTTCCGCGGATGCGGGCATTCTAAACAACGAATCTTCAGCGGGGAGGATCGACATGGGTTGGGTATACTGGGTCCGATTATATGATACGAAGTTTCAGGCGGGCTGCCTGGTGAAGCGGATGGAAAACGACTGGTGGATGTACGGCTGCAACTCGCCGCGGGAAATCGAAGTGTTCCGTTCGCGCAAAGGCCGCTACGGCGTCCGCTATCTGCCGTAAAATCCGGACCCGCCGGAAACGGCGGGTCCGGGATCTACTTGACGCGCGGGGATTTGCTATTGTATAGTTAAGTTCGTCGCCGTGTGCTGCATTTCATTGGATTGTCGCGGGGTGGAGCAGTCCGGTAGCTCGTCGGGCTCATAACCCGAAGGCCGCAGGTTCAAATCCTGCCCCCGCAACCATGATCACCGCACGGATGCTCCGGGGCCCTTAGCTCAGTTGGTTAGAGCGGTCGGCTCATAACCGATTGGTCGGGGGTTCGAGTCCCTCAGGGCCCACCATCATGGGTTGGAATCGCGCCGGGGTGGCGGAACTGGCAGACGCACAGGACTTAAAATCCTGCGGGTGGTGACACCCGTACGGGTTCGATTCCCGTCCTCGGCACCATCGATAGTCCAAGATCCCTTGATACACAAGGGATTTTTGATTTGATGCATGGCGGTACCGATCGACGGTTCAACCTTGTTTTCGAGAGTCGGGAATGGAAGAAGGCGGCCGATGCGTCGGCCGCCTTCGCATCATTTTTCGGAGATCGACACCGATTTTGGCGCCCTGAGCCCGAAATAGGCGAGAATCGCGAAAATCACCCCGAGGAAAAAACCGATTATTCCGGCCACGCCGGTCAGGAGTGTTGTTCCGATGGCGCCGCCAATCGCAGCACCGGCTTGCTCGGCTTCGCTGGCGGATGCGTTGATTGCATCTGCCGTTGTGCTTGCGCCGAGCGCAAACGCGCCGATCGGAAGTGCGAAGCAAGCGATGCATAACACGAGCCAAACTCGTCCCCACGCGCGGCTCTTTCCGGTTCCGGCCCAATACCCGACTGCAATCCAGCCGACGAAGAGCGCCCAAACCTGAGGTGACGAAGCGAACATGGACACCAAAAAATAGATCGCAAGTCCGCTCAGGAATCCGCCGAGAATGGCCGGGAACCAGCGGATTTTTTCATGCCTATCCGCCCCTTTGTGACATGTTTTCGACAATATGATCATAATCGAGGCGGCCCAAAATGGCAATAGTTGGCGCAATTATATCACTTTGGCGGAATTTCCGGTCATATTGTGTCGACAATCAGCCGGGCGGGCGGTGCTCATTTGGGGGAAATATACGACAACATCTGAAGTCCTTGTCGAGCTTGCAATTCTTCGCGCCCGCCGCCTTGATGATGGTCCGGACGGTTTCAAGACGTCCCTGTTGCAGGGCGGTGTACTGCGGAGCAAACCGTGAACATCTGATCATTTGGAGATTGAAGCCCGGGGGTAAAGGCAATATAATCGAATTAAGCCGGATGGACAACCTTGGAAATCAAAGGAGCACTGTCGGAAGTGGAATATGTCCTTTTTGTAATCGGTTCATCCTTTGAGTATTTCGCTTATTTCATTTTCATGTTCACGCTGTTCCGTTTCCGAATCAAGCCCAGAATGATCGGGATGACGCTGCTGATCG
>Ga0310825_101167_pt1 | contig 11540 bp, 7 predicted proteins | sample WT_ome_9_FD_202243 | JGI IMG/M metagenome (GOLD analysis project Ga0310825, IMG submission 202243) | Sorghum-adapted microbial communities enriched on wild type (WT) sorghum from Joint BioEnergy Institute, Emeryville, California, United... ... | reverse complement strand
TCTCCTTCAAGCCGAGTAATTCATCTTGTTTTCCTTTAATGGCTGCATCAGTAAGAACACGAGTTGTTTCTTGGAAGGATGCCGCCGACAAGAATGAGTCAGTTTCAAGAGAGGCTTTCGTAATTCCGAGCAATACAGGTTTTCCGGTTGCCGGATTTTTCCCCTCGAGCAATGCTTTTTCGTTCGCTTCGGTAAATTGATGGATATCCATTAGCGTACCCGGTAAAACATCTGTATCTCCTGAGTCAATCACTCGAACCTTACGTAACATCTGGCGAACCATTACTTCGATATGTTTATCGCCGATTTCAACCCCTTGCATCCGGTAAACACGTTGTACCTCGTGCAATAAATATTGTTGAACGGTTTGAACATCTGTTACCTTTAATAGTTCTTTCGGATCAATTGAACCTTCTGTTAATTCCTGACCTCGTTTAACCATATCACCTACAGCAACTTTTAAGCGTGCTGTATATGGTGCATTGTATGTCCTTGTTTCAATACTACCAGAAACAACAATTTCTTGTTGACGATCTTTTCCTTCACTAATTGAAGTGATTTCACCGTCAATTTCAGTAATAACGGCTTGACCTTTTGGATTCCGTGCTTCAAAAAGCTCTTGAACACGAGGAAGACCTTGAGTAATATCATCCCCGGCAACCCCACCAGTGTGGAACGTACGCATCGTCAACTGTGTTCCAGGTTCACCGATTGATTGGGCAGCGATAATACCAACTGCTTCACCGACTTCGACTTCCTGTCCTGTAGCCAAGTTATATCCGTAACATTTTTTACATACACCATGTTTTGTATTACATGTAAATGCAGAACGAATCCAAACAGAAGTAATTCCTGCTTTTGCGATTTCTTTTGCGATGTCTTCAGTAATTAACTCATTTTGTCCTACGATCACTTTATTTGTTTCCGGATGCCTTACCGTTTTCCTGGAGTAGCGTCCGATTAAGCGTTCTTCCAGCGGTTCGATAATTTCTGTTCCATCCATGATTGCAGAAACGTAAATTCCGCGATCTGTTCCACAGTCTTCTTCTCGAATAATGACATCTTGAGCGACATCTACGAGACGTCTCGTTAAATAACCCGAGTCTGCTGTCTTAAGTGCTGTATCCGCCAGACCTTTCCGCGCACCATGGGTAGAAATAAAGTATTCTTGAACGGTTAACCCTTCACGGAAACTTGATTTAATTGGCAATTCAATGATTCGCCCGGCCGGGTTCGCCATCAAGCCACGCATACCAGCAAGTTGGGTAAAGTTCGATGCATTACCCCGGGCACCGGAATCACTCATCATAAAGATCGGATTAAAATTATCCAATGATTCCATCAGTTTTCCTTGAATATCATCTTTTGCCGCACTCCAAATGGAAATGACACGATCATAGCGTTCATCTTCAGTTATTAAACCTCTGCGGAATTGTTTTTGTACATTATCAACTTTTCTTTGAGCATCTTCCAAGATTTCATATTTTTGTGGAAGAACCGTAATATCCGCAATACTAATGGTAATACCTGCCTTTGTTGAATATTTAAAACCGAGATCTTTCATGCGATCAAGCATTTTTGATGTTGCAGTAATTTTGTATCGTTTAAACACTTCGGCAATAATTTTTCCTAAATAGCCTTTCTTGAAGGGAGAAACCAATTCTCTTTCTTCAAGAATTTCCTTAATATTTAAAGAAGGGTCAACAAAATACTTCTCAGGTGTCTTTTCCTCCAGATTTGAAGATGTCGGCTCATTTATATATGGGAAAGATTTCGGCAAAATTTCATTGAAAATTAATTTCCCAACCGTTGTTAATAGCAATTTTTTGTTTTGCTCTTCGGTAAATGTTGGGTTTTTCAATGAACCGGCATGAACCGCTACCCTTGTGTGTAAATGGACATATCCGTTTTGATAGGCAATGAGTGCTTCTTCCCGATCTTTGAAGATCATTCCTTCACCGATTGCCCCTTTTCTTTCCAATGTTAAATAATAGTTACCAAGCACCATATCTTGGGAAGGTGTAACAACCGGTTTTCCGTCTTTCGGATTCAAGATGTTTTGAGCAGCAAGCATGAGTAAACGTGCTTCCGCTTGGGCTTCAGCGGATAGCGGAACATGGACAGCCATTTGGTCACCGTCAAAGTCCGCGTTGTAAGCCGTACAGACTAACGGGTGCAAACGAATGGCACGACCTTCCACCAATGTTGGCTCAAATGCTTGAATTCCCAACCTATGTAGTGTTGGGGCACGATTCAATAAGACCGGATGTTCTTTAATAACTTCTTCCAACACATCCCAGATTTCCGGACTGAGCCGTTCTATTTTCCGTTTAGCTGATTTAATATTGTGAGCTAAACCTTTGGCGACAAGCTCCTTCATGACAAACGGTTTAAATAATTCAATAGCCATTTCTTTCGGCAAACCGCATTGATACATTTTTAAGTTTGGTCCGACAACGATAACAGAGCGCCCTGAGTAGTCAACACGTTTTCCGAGCAAGTTTTGACGGAATCGACCTTGTTTCCCTTTTAACATATGGGATAAAGATTTTAATGGACGATTTCCCGGGCCTGTTACCGGTCTGCCGCGACGCCCGTTATCAATTAACGCATCGACAGCTTCTTGCAGCATCCGTTTTTCATTTTGAACGATAATGCTTGGAGCGCCAAGATCTAATAAACGTTTCAACCGGTTATTTCTGTTAATTACCCGACGATATAAATCATTTAAGTCAGAAGTAGCAAAACGACCGCCATCCAATTGGACCATTGGACGTAATTCAGGCGGGATAACGGGTAGAACATCAAGAACCATCCATGAAGGATCGTTCCCTGAATTGCGGAAGGCTTCAATGACTTCCAACCGTTTTATCGCACGGGTTCTTCTTTGTCCTTGAGCAGTTTTTAGCTCTTCCCGTAAAGTAGCACTTTCCTTATCAAGATCGACATCTTGCAGAAGTTTTTTAATTGCTTCTGCGCCCATTCCGGCTTGGAATTTATTACCGTATTTTTCTCGATAAGAACGGTACTCTTTTTCAGATAGTAATTGTTTCTTTTCTAGTGTTGTATTTCCCGGTTCAGTAACGACGTATGAGGCAAAATAAATAACTTCCTCAAGTGCTCTCGGAGACATGTCTAGCACAAGTCCCATCCGGCTTGGAATTCCTTTAAAATACCATATATGTGATATCGGAGCTGCCAGTTCAATATGCCCCATTCTTTCCCGGCGAACTTTTGAACGGGTCACTTCAACACCGCAACGATCACAGACAACACCTTTATATCTTACTCGTTTGTATTTACCGCAATGGCATTCCCAATCTTTTGTCGGACCAAAAATCCGTTCACAAAATAGACCGTCTTTTTCCGGTTTTAATGTACGATAGTTGATTGTTTCCGGCTTTTTAACTTCACCATGTGACCATGAACGAATTTTATCCGGTGAAGCCAGACCAATTTTCATATATTCAAAGTTATTTACGTCTAGCAAGGGGTCGACCTCCTATTCATAAGGGTAATTCCCAATTTGGATCATTACAGGGAAAGAAAAACCCAATACACAGGCTCTCGATTTAAAATTGAGATCTGTAAGTATTGAGTTTTTTTCTTTTTTTACTCGGTGACACCTACTTTTTCAGATTCTAAATTATTGTTTTCTGATTGTATATTTAAAGCATCTGCTTGTTGAAAATCATCATCATCTTCTAAGTCCTTCATGTCGATTTCCTGTTGGTTTCCGGAAAGAATTTTGACATCCAAACCTAAACTTTGCAATTCTTTCATCAACACTTTGAAAGATTCCGGAACACCCGGTTCAGGAACATTCTCGCCTTTAACGATCGCTTCGTATGTTTTTACCCGACCAACAATATCATCCGACTTAACAGTTAAGATTTCTTGAAGCGTATATGCCGCTCCATAGGCTTCTAAAGCCCACACTTCCATTTCACCAAACCGTTGTCCACCAAACTGTGCTTTTCCGCCCAGTGGTTGTTGGGTAACTAACGAGTAAGGACCTGTTGAGCGAGCATGCAATTTGTCGTCAACCATATGTGCCAGTTTAATCATATACATGATCCCGACAGATACACGGTTATCAAAAGGTTCCCCGGTTCTACCGTCATAAAGAATGGTTTTTCCATCACGTGCAAGACCGGCTTCCTCCAACGTATCCCAAACATCATCCTCCGTTGCACCGTCAAAAACCGGTGTAGCAACATGGATGCCAAGTTTCTTTGCAGCAATCCCTAAATGCAACTCTAAAACTTGCCCAATGTTCATCCGTGACGGTACACCTAACGGATTCAACATGATATCCACTGGGGTTCCATCAGGTAAATACGGCATATCTTCTTCCGGAAGAATGCGTGAAATAACCCCTTTATTCCCATGTCGTCCAGCCATTTTATCGCCAACACGGATTTTCCGTTTTTGTACAATATATACCCGAACTAATTGATTAACGCCCGGTGGCAGTTCATCGCCATCTTCCCTATTGAATACTTTTACATCAAGAACTATTCCGCCTCCGCCATGTGGAACGCGGAGAGAGGTATCTCGAACTTCCCTTGCCTTTTCACCAAAGATTGCATGTAGAAGCCTTTCTTCAGCAGTTAATTCCGTAACTCCTTTTGGTGTTACTTTTCCAACGAGAAGATCGCCATCTTTCACTTCTGCCCCAATGCGAATAATCCCACGCTCATCAAGATTACGAAGAGCATCTTCCCCAACATTCGGAATATCTCTCGTGATTTCTTCAGGACCTAGTTTTGTATCCCTGGATTCAGATTCATACTCTTCAATATGAATGGAAGTATATACGTCATCTTTCACCAGACGCTCGCTCATGACGATCGCATCTTCATAGTTGTAACCTTCCCATGTCATGAAAGCAACGAGTACATTTCGTCCCAAAGCCAATTCCCCTTTTTCCATGGAAGGTCCATCGGCCAAAATTTCACCTTTTTTGACACGATCACCGACCTTGACAATTGGTCTCTGGTTAAAACTCATTCCATTATTTGAACGATCAAATTTATGAACTTTATAGCGATCCAAGTCACCGCGAACTTCTTGACCATCAATAGTTGAAATACGACGAACACGAATTTGATCTCCTTCAACATGTTCAACGATGCCATCATGTTTACAGATAACTGCCGCTCCTGAATCACGAGCACTAACATGTTCCATTCCCGTTCCTACAATTGGTGCTTCGGGAACAAGCAACGGAACTGCTTGACGCTGCATGTTCGCTCCCATCAATGCGCGGTTAGAGTCGTCGTTTTCAAGGAACGGTATACAAGCAGTCGCAACAGAAACGACTTGTTTTGGTGAAACATCGATATAATCGACACGGTCAACTGAAACAACTAAGTTTTCACCACGGAATCGTGCAAAAACTTCTTTTTCCAGGAAGTTGCCTTCATCATCCACTTTCGCATTCGCCTGAGCGACAACATAATTATCTTCTTCATCCGCTGTCATGTAATGAATTTCATTGGTAACTTTATTGGTCTCATGATTAACCTTACGATAAGGTGCTTCAATAAAGCCAAATTTATTCACTTTCGCATACGTGGAAAGCGAGTTGATCAGCCCAATATTCGGACCTTCAGGTGTTTCAATCGGGCACATTCTTCCATAGTGTGAATAGTGAACGTCCCGTACTTCCATACTTGCCCGTTCTCGTGTCAAACCACCCGGTCCAAGTGCAGATAAACGTCTTTTATTGGTAAGTTCAGCCAACGGGTTCGTTTGGTCCATGAATTGTGACAGCTGAGAACTGCCAAAAAACTCTTTAATTGCCGCAATTACCGGGCGAATATTAATGAGTTGCTGTGGTGTAATTGTGTTCGTATCTTGAATTGACATTCTTTCACGGACAACCCGTTCCATTCTTGATAAACCAATACGGAATTGGTTTTGCAATAATTCACCGACAGAGCGAATCCGGCGATTACCTAGATGGTCAATATCATCCGTTCTACCAACTTGATGAAGCAAATTGAAGAAATAACTAATAGATGAAATAATATCTGCCGGTGTGATATGTTTAATTTTTTGCCCTATACCTGCATTCCCAATGATATTAATTTCTTTATTCGCATCGTCGTTTGGGGCATATACTCGAATGGATTGGACTAAAATTTCCTCTTCCAAAACGCCGCCGGTCGGATTAAATTGTTTAAAACCAATTCCTTTTTCGATATAAGGAATAAGTCGATCCAAAGTACGTCGATCTAATACAGTCCCTTTTTCAGCAACAATCTCTCCGGTTTCGGGGTCAACCAATGTCTCAGCCAAGGTTTGCCCAAACAAGCGATCAGAAATATTTAATTTCTTGTTCATTTTATAGCGCCCAACATTGGCTAAATCATACCGTTTTGGGTCGAAAAAACGTGAAATCAATAAACTCTTTGCATTTTCAACGGTTGGTGGTTCACCCGGCCGCAAACGCTCATATATTTCTATCAATGCTTTTTCCGTGCTATCGGTATTGTCTTTTTCCAGCGTATTCCGCAAAAACTCATTATCACCTATTAAATCAATAATCTCTTGATCTGAACCAAACCCTAAAGCACGTAATAATACTGTAACCGGAAGTTTTCGTGTCCGATCAATGCGCACGTAAACAACATCTTTCGCATCGGTTTCATATTCAAGCCAAGCACCACGGTTTGGTATAACAGTTGCACTGAAACCACTTCTACCATTCTTATCAACTTTTGCATTATAATAGACACTAGGGGAACGAACCAATTGGGAAACAATGACCCGTTCAGCACCATTAATAATAAAGGTGCCTGTTTCTGTCATAAGCGGAAAATCACCCATGAACACATCCTGGTCCTTTACTTCCCCAGTTTCCTTATTAACTAACCGAACTTTTACCCTTAGTGGTGCTGCATATGTAACATCACGTTCTTTTGCTTCATCAACAGAATATTTTGGTTCTCCCAATTCATAGTCAATGAACTCCAGAGACAAATTACCCGTAAAATCCTCTATCGGAGAAATATCCTGGAACATTTCCCGCAAACCTTCATCAAAAAACCATTTGTATGATGCGGTTTGAATTTCAACAAGATTCGGTAATTCTAAAACTTCGCGTATTCTCGCATAACTTCTCCGCTTGCGGTGCCGTCCATATTGAACTAGTTGACCTGTCAACTGATTCACCCCTCAAATCAAACGTTTTGAAAATGCCAAAAATCATTGAAATGCTCTTCCTAAGTTATTGTAAAAAGAAAAAAGGGTTTCCTTTGAAAACCACAAAAAATCTAGTCTTATTTATACTATTTTCACCATTTTTCCATAAAAATATACGAATAATTATGGAAAAAATGGTTATATAGGTAAATACATATTGGCATTAAATTATATTAACATATGCATCAATCAGAGTCAAATTTTTTTTGCCTTTAAAATATAATATCCTTTATCCCGTTTTGCAATTTCTACTTCACTATATATTTCTTCCATCTTTTTTTTTGCCGATGGGGCACCTTGCTTCTTTTGTATAACAACCCAAAATTCACCACCAGCGCATAAATGCTGATAGCTTTTTTCTATGATTTCCATCACTACTTTTTTACCGGCACGAATTGGAGGGTTTGTTACAATTGCTGCATAGTTATGCTCAATGACATTTTCGAAGGCATCACTTTCAAAAATTTTTACATTTTGAATGTGATTTTGTTCCGCATTTTCTTTTGTCAGCTGAATGGCTCTCTCATTAATGTCAATCATATGTATTTGTCTGTTTGGATAGGAACGGGCGAGCGCCAAACCGATTGGACCGTAACCGCATCCAACATCAAGTATGGTTCCAGCAACATCCGGGGGTATAAATGTGTCGATAAGCAATTTTGATCCATAGTCTACCTCATTTTTCGAAAACACACCACGGTCCGTTTTAAAGCGAAACGGATATCCTTTTAGCTGACAAGACCAATATATCGGATCACTTGCTACATCTGGTTTACGGGAATAATAATGATCAACCATGATCATCACCTCAATTCATTTCTCAATTGAAAAGGGGGCAAGTTTTGTGAAAAAAGCTCGCTACTGTCAGCGAGCTTTTTTCATTTTATATAATCAATTCGAGCATGAACCTAGACTGAAGAAAATTATTTAACTTCAACGCCTGCTCCAACTTCTTCAAGTTTTGCCTTAATTTCTTCTGCTTCTTCTTTAGAAGCACCTTCTTTAACTGGTTTTGGTGTGTTGTCAACAAGATCTTTTGCTTCTTTAAGTCCAAGACCTGTGATTTCACGAACCACTTTAATAACTTTAATTTTTTGAGCACCGGCTTCAGTTAAAATAACATCAAATTCAGTTTTTTCCTCAGCAGCAGCTCCAGGAGCAGCACCGCCAACTACAGCTACAGGAGCAGCAGCAGTTACACCAAACTCTTCTTCAATTGCTTTTACTAAATCGTTTAATTCTAAAACTGACATATTTTTTACAGCTTCAATGATTTGTTCTTTCGTCATCAGTTTTTCCTCCTAATTGATAATTTTCATATTAAATAATCGAATTTCTTTAAACCGAACGAACCCTAATCTCTTGCATTAAGAAACATTTAAAAAGTTTAAATCAAGCGATCTTTATTGAGTTATGCACTTTGTTCTTCTTTTTGATCAGCAACTGCCTTTGTAACAAGCGCAAAATTGCGGATTGGAGCTTGAAGAACACTAAGCAACATAGAGAGTAAACCTTCTCTTGAAGGAAGTTCAGCAAGAGCTTTAATCTCTTCAACCGAAGATACTTTTCCTTCAATAACGCCTGCTTTCATTTCTAACGCTTCATGTTCTTTTGCGAAGTTATTTAAAATTTTTGCAGGAGCCACAACGTCATCATTACTGAACGCAATGGCATTCGGACCTGTTAAAACTTCAGTTAAACTGTTTAAATCAACAGCTTCAGCAGCTCTGCGGGTTAAAGAGTTTTTATAAACTTTAAATTCAATCCCTGCTTCACGAAGTTGTTTCCGCAGTTCTGTTACCTCGGCAACATTCAACCCACGATAGTCAACAACAATGGTTGAAACACTGTTTTTTAGCTTTTCAGCAATTTCTTCCACTAACTGTTTCTTTTGTTCAATAGCACTAGACATACCTACACCTCCCAGTTGATGATTATCACATCTATACCGGCCTGTCTACCAAAAAACCTCCTTGCCAGTAGACAAGGAGGTTTACATAGCCAGTCTTTTCGACATCCGAAATCCTGGTAATCATACGATCTATGTTTATTACCTCGGTAGGAAATTAAGCTCTTTTAGGAGCACCTACTGTCTACGGTATAAATGCTTTTATTTCATTCACGAAAAAAATCATAACACATATATACTTTATCAGTCAACTGTCATTTTTAAACAGTTGTTGGGTCAAGTTTAATTCCAGGTCCCATTGTTGAACTGATTGTTACATTTTTTATATAAGTGCCTTTTGCGGCAGCAGGTTTCGCTTTATTAATTGTTTCAACAATAGTAGCTAAGTTTTCGAGAAGTTTATCATTATCAAAGGAAATTTTACCGATTGGAACATGGACATTTCCGGCTTTATCTGCACGGTATTCAACTTTCCCTGCTTTAATTTCATTTACGGCACGTGTAACATCAAATGTAACTGTACCTGTCTTCGGGTTTGGCATTAAGCCCTTCGGACCTAACACACGACCCAATTTCCCAACTTCTGCCATCATATCAGGTGTTGCAACGATTACATCAAATTCAAACCAGCCTTGTTGAATTTTATTAATATAATCTGCATCACCTACATAATCAGCCCCTGCAGCTTCAGCTTCTTTTGCCTTTTCACCTTTCGCAAAAACAAGTACGCGTTGGGTTTTACCGGTTCCGTTTGGAAGGACAACTGCACCGCGGATTTGTTGGTCATTTTTTCTAGGGTCAATGCCTAAGCGAAACGCAACTTCTACCGATGCGTCAAATTTGACATAACTTGTTTTTTTCAATAGTTCAATTGCTTCTTTTGCATCATATGCTTTTGAACGATCAATTAGCTTTACAGCCTCAATATATTTTTTACCTCTTTTAGCCATAATAATCCTCCTTAACTGTGGTTTTAACGGTTGGGACCTCCCACGAATAGAGGTTGCGACTTGAAAATGAACACTGTTGCCGCAACCCCATACTCATCATGAAACAATTAATCTTCAATCACAATACCCATGCTGCGTGCAGTACCTTCAACCATTTTCATGGCTGCTTCAACACTTGCTGCATTTAAGTCAGGCATTTTTGTTTCAGCAATTTCGCGTACTTTATCACGTTTTACTGTCGCCACTTTTTTACGGTTTGGTTCACCGGAACCAGATTCAATACCAGCTGCTTTTTTGAGAAGTACAGCAGCAGGTGGTGTTTTCGTAATAAAAGTAAACGAACGGTCTTCAAAGACTGTAATTTCTACCGGTATAATCAAACCAGCTTGATCAGCTGTACGAGCGTTGAATTCTTTACAAAATCCCATTATGTTAACGCCAGCTTGACCTAATGCAGGACCGACTGGTGGCGCAGGATTTGCTTTACCTGCAGGAATTTGCAGTTTAACTACTTTGATGACTTTTTTTGCCACGAGACACACCTCCTTAAGTCCGTGATGTGGTAAATGGGTCTATGCCCTCCCACTCATTCAATAGCATTTATCTTACAACAGCACTAAAACACTGTCAATCTCAATAAAGAGACATACCGACTTAAAAATAGTATCAAATTTCAAGGCATTTTTCAAGCTATTCGTTATTATATTTTTTCAATTTGTGAAAAGTCTAATTCTACCGGCGTATCCCGACCAAACATATTCACCAGTACTTTGATTTTTGCCTTAGCACGGTCGATATCTTCAACAGAAGCTGTAAAGTTAGCGAATGGGCCTTCAATTACTTTTACAGTGTCCCCTACTTCCACATCAACTTCAACACGTTTTTCTTCAATTCCCATCCGTTTTAAAAGTGCACTAACCTCTTCCGGTAATAACGGTATCGGTTTTGAGCCGGAACCGGTTGAACCAACAAACCCTGTTACTCCCGGAGTATTACGGACAACATACCAGGAATCATCTGTCATGATTAGCTCCACTAACACATAACCCGGAAACACTTTTTTCTTTACAACTTTGGATTTTCCGTTTTTTATTTCTGTCTCTTCTTCTTCGGGGACGATCACACGAAAGATTTTATCTTCCATCCCCATCGTTTCAACCCGTTTTTCTAAATTTGCTTTTACTTTATTTTCATACCCTGAATACGTATGGACAACATACCAATTTTTTTCCATTGAAGAGGACTATGTCCTTCCCTCCCTAAATCAAAATATAAGATGAAGAAAATTCAAGCGTCCGAGCCTTTATGGGCGACTCGTGACACATAGTTCACCAAAAAATAATTTTTTTTCGGTTACGATTTATCGTGAAAAAGTCATTGCTCTTTCAACTGCGGAGCCTATACTTTCGAAGCCTTCTTTGCGCTACACAGCATTCCTTGTGCACTTATATATAAAACTTAAAATTTTC
>Ga0310825_101164_pt1 | contig 11551 bp, 9 predicted proteins | sample WT_ome_9_FD_202243 | JGI IMG/M metagenome (GOLD analysis project Ga0310825, IMG submission 202243) | Sorghum-adapted microbial communities enriched on wild type (WT) sorghum from Joint BioEnergy Institute, Emeryville, California, United... ... | reverse complement strand
GAGATGATAAAGTCAACCGAATGTTGAGCTAAATATCCCGTAAGATCAGCTTTCCGAACGGAATCCAATACATGCAGCTCAGGGAATTTGCGCTCCAGCTTGCTGCGCAAGATTTGGGACATGCCCACCCCCATATGGCAGACGGTCACGATTCGCTTCCTTGTCTCCGCAGGTTGGCTCAGTCTCTCTACTGAAGCCTGAAAATGCAGCGTCAAATATGCTACCTCCTCTTCAGGAATGGTGAAGGGGTACCCTTCGCTTAACTCTCTCGTCGCATAAATCACCATATCGAACATGTAAGGATACATTCGCTTGATATCCTGCAGCATCGGATTCGATACGGTAAGCCCATAACTTAACCGGTTCAACGTGGAATATAAATGAATGCGTAAGCCTTCCATCAAAGCCTCATCTTGGCCAAAATCGACCCAGGTTAAGGCAGACATCTTCCTTACGAGCGACTCCGCTAAACCGCGAGCTTCCGCCGTTTCCGCAGATGGGCCGGCTTCAGGCTCCGCCGTTTCGATCCGTGCCCGGGAGCGAATCTTCCCGCCCAGAATATGCGCGGTCAAATAAGCAACTTCATCCTCAGGGAAATGAACCGCGAAGAAGCGCTCTAGCTTCCGAATGAAGGCTCCCGTCCAGCGGAACTCCGGCTTCCCGCGGACAAAGACCTTCTCTTGCTCGGAGAAGGTAATCGGCTGTTTCAGTTTCGTTCGCCGAATCATCAGCAGCGTATGAATCAGCAGATTGTCGAACGCTTCATCCGTAAAAGCAAGCTGCGCATCAAGCTCGAGCTGCTTGAGCTCGCAGGTCACGATAGCAAGCTCATGGGGAGCAAACCGATCCTTGATGAAGGCTTGGCCTGCTTCGCCGGTGAGTTGGGACAGCTTGGACAACGCCGCGCGTTTATCCCGTTCTTTCCCTTCGAGCAGGACGCCGACCTTTTGCTTGGAAACGACGGTCAGGTCCCATTTGTCGAGCCAATCCCGCAAGGTATCCAAATCTTTTTTGATTACGGTCTTACTGGTGTAGTGCTTGTCGGCCAGCTCTTGAATTGTGACCGGCTTCGTCTCCATCAAGAGTTGGTAGGCCACAGCAATAAGCCGCTCCTCTTCCGTTTCCTGTTCCTTTGGCTTGCTGGACCTTGATCGGAGCAGTTCTGCGGTGAGTTGAGCCTTGTCCGACTCAGAAATATCCAAGGTCACCCCGTATCCAGGCTTGCGGACCACACGGCTAGTAGACGATTGAGCTAAATACTGATCGATTTCGTCCAGATCGTTACGTATCGTTTTCTCCGAGCACCCAAAGTGCACGGCGATATCCCGGATCACCAAGTGAGGCCGGGCATCGGTAAGCAGCATATGTAAAATGTCCATCTGACGGTCGTTCATCGTTTCGCGTCACCCCCTTTATCTAAATGATGGGATTAGCATTTCTGGAACAGGTAGATTCGATACGGCCGGGCACCAATCCCCTCATCCGCACGTACACTAACCTAGATTCACCTGAATATTGACAAGGAGGGGAACAGGTTTGATCCTACTGCCGCCACAAGATAAGAGGCAACTTGCCCAAATGACGCTGCCTCCGCTTCAAAGGGAAATTGTGCAGGCGCAAGAACGAAGCCCGATACCCTATCGTTACGGTTCTTTAGATGAATTGCTGTTCGAATTGGCGCTCCGCAACTCGATCGTGGATTCGGCCTTGGCGCTGAATGGAAGCGGGGCTCAGTTTGCGGTCTACCGTAAATCCCGATGCAATGAGATGTACTGGAACCGTACGGAGGAAGGAGGGTTTCGGCTAAAAAATGGAGTAGCGCCGTCGGATGCCATCACCGACATTTACCGGAACGGTCCGCTTTATGGCTTCGAATGCTCGATGGCGATGATGATCGTGATGTACAAGGCCGTACTGGATCAAATCGGCAGCCGGGCGTTTAATACGTATTTTACCAACTTGTATCTTTACGATTGGCAGTATGACAGTGATCTGGGATTTCGTCAAGGAAGTTTAAGACTGGGGCCTTATCCCGGGGATATTCTCTATTTCAAAAATCCGGATCATAACCCTGAAACTCCGGAATGGCAAGGGGAGAACGTCATCATGCTGGGCGAAGACCGCTATTATGGCCATGGCATCGGCATCCGTTCTTCCGCCGGAATCATCGACGCGCTCAACCGAAGAAGAAAACCCGGCAGCCGGCGATCGGCGTACCTGATGGATTTGATTATTTATCCCAATTACGATCATATTCGTTCCTTACGCGGCGTGTATGCTCGGATCGGCAGCACCGTTTATCGTCGCCGCGGCTCTCAGAACGAAGCCTATCACCCGGATTCCAACCAAGCCTAAGAACAACAAAGCCTCCCGCATCTGGCAGGAGGCTTTGTTGCTTTAAGATTAGAAGAAGAACGGGAAGAAGAATCTTCTGAAGAAGAAGAACGGGTAAGGCCGGCGAATAAAGCGGCGGAAGCGGCGCGGATAGCCATATCCGTAACCAAAGCCTCCGTAGTAAGGATAACCGCCATAAGGGAACCCGAATGCGCGATCATCCATATCCCCAACCGGAACGAGCAGATAGACGTGGTCATCATCCATTCCATCGATGATCCCTTCATACATTCTGCCATCGGTGCCTTCCATTTGCATGAGGTGATGATGATATTTTTTACACATCTCCATCATCTGTTTCTTGTGATCGTATCCCATCGGCTCTTGGCTCATCGGGTTTACTTGGCTTGGTGTACCGCCGTAAGGTGAATACATACTATGCATTTCCATCCATTCCTCCTTTGTTCTTGCTGCAGTATATTCACGGAGATGGGCATTTGTGCCGATGGTTCGTGTCCTTCATTTTGCGAGTGATCTGCTTTGTACCGGATTGCGTGCGAATATGCTAAGATGGGGATGCATTGAGCGATGGCCTCATCACAATCATTTATTATGAAAAAAAAGAAGAGGAGCAACCGCACATGGACAAACAACCGTTAGGCAGCAAGGTGATTACGCAAATCGGAATTGTCGTTAGGGATATTGAATCCGTTTCGCAAGCCTACGCGGATTTCCTGGGCGTGGAGAAGCCCGCTTGGTTTTGGACGGATGCTTCAGCTGCTCGAAGGACGCGGGATGCCGCTGTTGCAAAAAGGGGAATACACCGGCGGACGATATGCCTATATGGACGCCACGCGGGACCTGAAGCTGTGGATCGAGCTGTTGGAGAATGACAAATAGGCGATAATCACGAAGATAGTTATATGTTGAGCAATGGTCGTAATTAGAAATGAAAACGGATTCATACTATCTCAAGGAGGCAAGGTTGGACGATGAAACTGATCGTAACAGGAGCGGGAAAGGGACTTGGCTTGGAGATCGTTGGGGAAGCGTTGCGACGCGGCCATGAGGTAGCGGCTGGCATGCGCTCGCTGGAAACGAACGTAGATGCGTTGAAGGAGCGGCAGGAGGGAGCATCAGGGAAGTTGACGCTGCTTGAACTCGATGTGGACGAGGAAGATTCGATTGCCAAAGCCAAGGAAGCCATGGCTGCCAGATGGGGAACGGTGGACGCGCTGATTAATAACGCGGGGATCTTGCTGGCCCGGGACCAGTCGATCGAGCGATTGGAATTCGCTGCGGTGGAGAATACGTTCCGCACCAATCTGTACGGCCCGATGAAGATGGTGAAGCATTTCCTGCCGCTGCTGAAAGAGAGTGACCGCCCGTTTATTCTAAACGTATCCTCGGAGGCTGGATGCTTTGCCGGTGCTTACGGCGGCGACTATCCGTATGCGTTGTCCAAGGCGGCGTTGAACTATTTTACCGCTCAGTTGCGCAAGGAGCTGGTGCCGCAAGGGTTCGGCGTGTACGCGATGCATCCAGGCTGGATACGCACTCCGATGGGCGGCAGTCAGGCGCCCGGCGATCCACTGGATTCGGCGAAGGCGATCCTCGACTTGGCGGAAGGCAAACTGAAGGCGGATACCGACGCCGTGATGATCGGTATCGATGGGAAAGCGATGCCGCAGTAATATGGACGAACCAAGGGGCTGCCCACGTCATCGCAAATGACGAGTGGGTCAGCCCCTTCATTTTTCTAATCTGTTTCAATCCGAATCGCTTGCTTCTGCGCCTCGATACACAAAGCCGCAGCTTTAAAGGCATGCTCTTGGGTCATGGCGTTTTCCGTTCCGTTGAGGATATCCAAAATAAAAGCGCCGAAATAAGGGTAACCCACTTTCCCGGAGCAGTCATAATGGAATTCGCCTTCATGATTCACTAAATAGAGATGATTGCCGGAGGCTTCCCGGGCGATGTCGATGTATTTGCGAATTTCGATGTAGCCGTCCGTCCCCAAGATGAGGGTCCGGCCGTCGCCCCATGTCCCCAAACCGTCGGGAGTCAGCCAATCCACCCGGAAGTAGAAGGTCGCCCCGTTATCAGCGAGCAGCGTCGCATCGCCAAAATCCTCAAACCGAGGATATTCCTTGAACTTGTAATTGCCTACTTTGCTGTGGAGTACCTTCGCATCCTTTGCGCCTGCGTAATACAGAAATTGCTCGATCTGGTGCGACCCAATATCACATAAAATCCCACCGTAACAATCGGGGTCAAAGAACCATTCCGGCCTTGCCTGCGGATTGGCCCGATGCGGCCCAGTGCCGATGACCTGGACAACCCGACCAATGGCGCCTTCCTCGATCAGTTGGCCGGCAAATACTGCGCTCTCTACATGGAGGCGTTCCCCATAATAAATCCCCCATTTGAGCCCGGTCTCTTCCGTTTTTCGTCGCGCTTGTTCGACCTGCTCCAACGTCGTAAACGCTGGTTTATCCGCAAAGTAATGCTTGCCATGCTCCATCGCCCGGAGCCCGAGGGCGCATCGTTCTGAAGGAATGCAGGCCGCAGCGATCAGCCGGATCCCCGGATCTGCCCAAATCTCCTCCTCGGACGCCGCCGCCTTCGCTTGAGGAAACGTATCAATGAACCGCTTCACCTTCTCCGGGTCCGGGTCATACACCGCCGTGAGCTCCGCTCCGGCCTCGATCAACCCGTTGCACATTCCGTAGATATGCCCATGATCCAATCCGATCGCCGCAAAGCGGAAATCGCCTGTGCCAACGACCGGATTGGGCTTTCCTTTCGGCGCATAGTTCATGCCATCTTGCTTCTTCGTCATGGCGACTGCCCCTTTCGTGAATTAGCTGTTGCCCCCTGAGGTGATCGTATTCTCGCTAAAATTCTCGATGCTGGTCTTCTTCTCGTAAAAATAAGTTGCGTTCTGCAAGATCCCTTGCCGTGTATAAAAGGGACTATCCGGACCCAGCGGCAGCTTCACTGCTTGGCCGGTACTCGCGGATTGATATATCGCCGTAATCAGCTCCAGCGTCCTGCGGCCTTGTATGCCGTCGACCAGGACGGGCGTCCCATGTTCAATCGCATTCAGCACATCTTGAATTTGGCCGCGGTGACCTTCATGCGTCAGCTTCGGTTGCTCGTCGTAAGCCTGCTGTATTTTCGCCTCCAGTTCTACATCCGGCTCAGGGAATCCATTGGGCTTCGATAGCGAAGCAGCTACTTTCCACGGTGCAGACACCCGCGCGTGCTTCCCCTGGAAAATCAACTGCTGCTCCTGCCCGTGATGCACGACGGAGCTGGTGAGCTGAGCCAGGGCCCCATTATCGTAGCGGGCGATGGCGATCGAGATGTCCTCCACCTCGGCGTTATCATGGGAGGTGTTGCTCATCACGGCAGTGATCTCCGCCGGCATACCGTTCATCCATTGAAAAATATCGATATGATGCACTGCATGATTCAGCGTGCAGCCGCCGCCTTCCTTCTCCCAGGTACCTCTCCACCACAGATCATAGTAACAGTGGCCTCTCCACCAATAAGAGTCGACTTGCGCGTGTACGATCGGCCCCATCAGCTTCGTGTCCAACACCTTTTTCAGCTTCATCATAGGGGTTGTGAATCGGTTCTGTGCGACGACGGATAATATCTTTCCGCTCTGTTCTGCGGCTTCGTTCATCCGATCACATTCCTCCAGTGAAGAAGCCATCGGCTTCTCCACAATCACATGCTTGCCCGCATTCAAAAAGGCGATCGCTGTCTCCGCGTGAGTATACGGCGGGGTGCATACGGAGACCAGGTCGATGTCGCTGCGCTGGAGCAATTCGGAATAGTTGGCATAGATGTCTACATCCAACTGAAATTCATTTGCCCTTTGCTGCGCCTTCTCTGGATAAATATCGCAGATCGCCACGATCCGGCACTGCTGCGGAAACTGTAAATACGCTTGAATATGGGCCGGGGATATCGCACCAGCCCCAATCACGGCTACATGAATCATTTGGGTTCCCTCCCTAGCATGGATGGGAATCGGGCCTTTCCGAGAACTCTCCGAAAGGCCCGATTCCGTATCTATTACTTCTTGTAAAACTCGTCGTAAGCCGCTTGTTTTCCTTCCATGACGGCTTTACCGCCCATGGCCATGTATTCCTCGACCTTCTGGTCATAGACCTTGTCGAATTGATCAGGTTTGGCCGTGACGATCTTCGCGAGCATTTCTTTTTCGAAATCCTCTAGAATTTTGGCATATTTAATCTCAGCATCCACCGCGATGTCTACACGAGGCAGGGTATATCCGTCATTCGTTCCGACTTGGATACTCTTGACGGTGAAATCTTTGAAGTCAGGATCGAAGGCGTTGGCGGCAATGTTCTTGTTAGGATCTTCGGTAGAAATGTATTTGCCGTTCAGGATGATGCAGTAATCGTAATAGTTGTACAGCAGGTTTTGAGCTTCCGGCGTATTCAACAGCAAAGGCAACCCGTCTTCGCTCATTTCGTACGAGACGCCTTCCTCCCCGTTTTGCAGCACGAGAATGTTGCTTGGGTCGGCCATCCAGTTCAAATATTTCACAGCCGCCTCTGCGTTTTTACTTGTCTTCGGAACCATGATGTACGCGCCAATCGGTTCATACACTGGCTTCGGATGCTTCCCGTCCGGAGTCGAGAACGGATCGATCGCCTCCAGTACCGCGTCCGGATTGTTCGCTTTCAAGTTGGCATAGTACCCGTTATAAACCGGCTCATTGGTGTTCGGCGTGCCGGCCCCGGCAATGCTGTTCACGACCTGTTGGGCAAAAGCTTGGCTGAAGTCGTCGCTAAGTGCGAAGTCCGGATCAATCAGCCCTTCATTATACATTTGGTTCAGCAGTCGGTAACCGTCTTTGCTCCCCGGTTGCAGCCATCTCGGTACCGCGTACAAATCTCGATCCGTGATTTCATCCCATTTCCAGAAGGAGTTGACGAGAGGCATCATGTGGAACACGTCGATGTAGCTGTAAGGGATGACCTTGCCGCCCGTCTTGCCGGGATCCTTCTCTTTAAAGGCGCGCATGGCATTCACAAATTCCTCCGTCGTTTGCGGGAGCGGAAGGTTCAGTTGATCGAGCCAGTCCTTGCGAATGAACGTCGTGCTTTGAGCTTGAATTACGCGCAGTGCCGGAATGACATATTGCTTCCCTTCAAATACGCCGTAGGGGAGGGAAGGCTCCAGCACTTTCTTTAAGTTGGGGCCATATTGATCGATGAGTGGTCCCAGGTCAGTTAGGCCTCCGCTTTTCACGTAGTTTTGCACGGTAGGCTTGCTGTACGTGAATACAATGTCCGGAGCGGAGCCCGAGGCCATCAGAACGTTCAGCTTATCGACCTCTTCGGCACGCGGCACCGTCACGAATTCAACGTCGATGTTGTTCGGGTCGCCAAAGCTCTTCTGGATGTATTGGGTCATGAAGTTATCCGTAATTGGCGGTTCCCCAGCCGGCGTATTGTTGCGGTCAAACAGCTCCACCTTTAAGGTAATGCGTTCCCCCTTCGGTGCGGATTCCTGGGAACTGTTCGTCGCTGCGGAATTCCCGCCGCTGTCCTTTCCGTTTCCGCTGGATGAGCTGTTGCTTCCTCCGCCGCAGCCTGCTAAAGCGAAGCTTGCGGCCATGACCAGCGCCACTAAGGCGAACATCGAGGAGCGAAATGGTTTGCGCATGGTGTTGCCTCCCTTTTGAATTGGTTTAAATATAGTGACCTTCGGCTTGGAGGCCGAAGAGCAGCTATCCACATCGGGCTGCTTCCTGCCAAGCAGGGGGGAAGGACCTATCCTTTAATGGCCCCCTGCAACATGCCGGAAATGAAATATTTCTGCAGCCAAGGGTAGACCAGCAAGATTGGCACGGTAGCAAACATAATGCTGGCTGACTGAATGCCTTGAGGAATCGGCGTCGCGGCATTAAAGCCTTCCTGCGCCGTGGCATCGTTCACTTGGCTGTTGATGACCATTTGATAAAGCTTGAGCTGGAGCGGGTACAAATTTTTATCATTGATGTAAAACAGAGCGTCCTGAAACATGTTCCAACGGTCCACAGCGGAATAAAGTCCGATGGTCGCAAGAATCGGCAGCTGTAGCGGCAGTACGACCTGAAGCAGAAAGCGGAAATGGCCGCAGCCGTCCATCCATGCCGAATCCTCCAGTTCATGGGGAACGCCGGAGAAGGAAGTTCTCATAATAATCAGCAGGAACGCATTAATCATTAGAGGCAAGATGAGCGACAGGGGCGAATTGAGCAGGCCCAGCTCTTTGATCAGCAAGTAATTGGGGATGATCCCCGGGTTAAAAAACATCGTGACAATGATCAGCCCAAACATCACGTTTCGGCCTCGGAAGTTTCTCCGGCTTAACGCATACGCGGCCATAATGGTCATCACCAAGGCGACCGCCGTATAGACGACGACCAGTATCACCGTCAGCAACAGGGACCGCATCATGGAGCTGTCCCCGAATACGGCGGAATAGGAATGGAAGTTCCAGTCCACCGGCCACAGGAATACCTCCCCGGACATAATGGCCCGGTTGCCGCTGAAGGATAAGGCAAAGATATGGATCATCGGCAAGACGCAAAACAAGGCAAATAAGCCGATGAACACGATGACGAACGTATCGATCACTTTATCAACCGGATTCCGGATCACGCTTCGCTCCCTCCTTGACTAGAAGATGCCTTGCTGGTTTATTTTTCGGGATATGAGTTCGGCCGTGAGCAGCAGAATCAGCCCGATGACCGACTGGAACAATCCCACGGCGGTCGCCAGCGCAAATTGAGCCGATTGAATGCCCACCGTGTACACATAGGTGCTGATCACCTGAGCGACATCCATGACGTAGCCGTTCTGCAGGGCATACGGCTGCTCGAAGCCGATATCCGCCATATGGCCGATCTGGATAATAAACAGCACTACGATCGTAGGCTTAATCCCGGGGAGCGTAATATGCCAGATTCGTCTCAGCCGGCTGGCTCCATCGACCTCGGCAGCTTCATAAAGCTCCTTATTGATGCTTGTAAGCGCAGCCAAATAAAGGATCGTTCCCCAGCCTGCATAGTGCCAAACCCCGGCTCCCGTGTAGGTTAAAATCCACAGTACCGTGTCCTCGAGGAACGGGATCGGTCGGCCGCCGAGGCTCTTGATGAACTCGTTGACGCTGCCCGTATTGGTTGCGAGTAATTGAAGCACCATCCCGCCGACAATGACCCAGGAGATGAAGTGGGGCAAATACAGCAAGGTTTGGCTGACGCGTTTGTACCAATGAACCCGCAGCTCGTTGAGCATAATCGCCAGGATAATGGGAACCGGGAACGTTAGCAGAGAGAAGACGTTAAGCATCAACGTGTTGCGCAGCGCCTTGTAGAATTGCGGCATCGCAAAGATCTCGCGAAAGACGTCCCATCCGACCCACTCACTGGCCCAGATCCCTTGAAAAATGTTGTAGTCCTTGAAAGCAACCACGACGCCCGCCATTGGAATGTACTTAAATACGATAAAGAACGTCATCGGCAATAGCATGAGCAGATACAGTGGCCATTGCCGTTGGAAGGCAGCCATGCTGTTCCGCCGTTTGACGGGGAGCGGGGCACGGGACTGCCTGGTTTCCGTTTGCATCGGCATCCTCCTTTCGGGTGGTAAGTGCATGGCTTGGTTGCTGCTTACTATACAACAGGGGGAAGCGGGGGGGAATTCTCCTTTTTTGGGGGCTTCTTCTCTTTTTCTTGCGGGGGGTTTCACCTTTTTTATATGACTAACCTTAATTAATATCGGGGGCTGAAAGGAGGCGGATCGGCAAAAAAAATCATCCCAGAAAGGGAAGAACCCTCTCTGGGATGACTGGATTGCTCCCAATTCATGAGGGGGCGGCTTACGGTGCTCCGCCGTTGTGCTTCTGATAAGCCAGATGCTTCTCTTCACGAACCTGCTGTCCGCCGATAGATAAATACTCCGCAACTTCCTCGTCGTAAACGGCATCAAACGCTTCCGGAGACGCGGTAATGACCTTCACGAAAATTTCGTCGTTCTTCTCATTTAAAGCAGCGGCATATCGAATTTCGGAAGGCAAAATCGCATGAATGCGCGGGGTTTCGATCCCATCATTCATCCCGTATTCCACGCTCTTGCGCGTAAACTCTTCAAAGCGCTTGTTGTTCGCATTGGCTTTCAGATTTAAGCGTTCGTCCTGGCTGCTGACATATTTCCCATTTAAAATGATGCAGTAGTCAAAATAGTTAAATAACAAACGGTTGGCATCCTCGTTCTCCAGCGTCACCGGCACGCCGTCTTCCATCCGGTAGGTCACGCCTTCCACGCCGTTCTGCAGTGTAATAATGTTCTCCGGCTGTGCCATCCAATTTAAATATTTCATCGCCGCTTCGGCGTTTTTGCTCGTTTTTGGAACCATGATGTACATGCCCGTATCTTCCAGTATCGGCTTCGTCTTCTTGCCGTTGGCGCTGGTGAAGGGATCGATTGGCGTTAGGATGGCATTGGGGTCATTCTTTAACAGTTCAGCCAGATATCCCATATAAACAGGCTCATTTGTATTGGGGGATGCGGCTCCAACGCGACCGTTCACCAGGTCTTTCTGAAATTGTTGGGCGAACCGGTCCAAATGGAATTCGGGATGAATCAACCCCTCGTGATACAGACGGTTCAGGAATCGGAACGCCTCCTTGTTCCCGGGCATCGTCCAACCCGGCTCAGCGTATAAGTCCTCCTCGGTGATCTGGTCCCAATCCCAAAACGAGTACTGCAGCGGGGCAGTATGGTAATAATCGATTTGACCGAAAGGATAGATGACCTCTCCGGTCTTCTGCAACCGATTCTTTTTAAACACTTGGAGCGCCCGGTAAAACTCCTCTGTCGTTTCCGGCAGGGAGAGTCCAGCTTCGCGGAGCCAATCCTCACGGATAAAGGTCGTGGTTCGGGCCGTCAGCACCCGCTTTGCAGGAATCGCAAACTGTGTTCCTTGCATACGTCCATAACTCAAAATCTCTTCCCCGAGGAGCTCCTTCAACCTGGATCCGTACTGGTCCAGCAGAGGCGATAAATCGGTCAATTTCCCTTGGGTGTAGAAATTGTAGACGGTCGGCAGATCATAGGTGAACACGATATCCGGCGCTTGATTAGCGGCCATTAACACCTGCAGCCGCCGGACCTCCTCCGCCCGA
>Ga0310825_101163_pt1 | contig 11553 bp, 10 predicted proteins | sample WT_ome_9_FD_202243 | JGI IMG/M metagenome (GOLD analysis project Ga0310825, IMG submission 202243) | Sorghum-adapted microbial communities enriched on wild type (WT) sorghum from Joint BioEnergy Institute, Emeryville, California, United... ... | reverse complement strand
CGTTTGAAGGCGATTTTATCCGAGCTGGCCGAACTGGATTACCGGATGAAAAGCGGGCAAATCGACAAAGTGCTGGGGCTGGAGCTGTTTTTGCTAAAACTCGCGGCTTGAAGCCAGAGGCTCGGCCCAAACGGCAACCAAAAAGACCTGAACGTAATCGTTCAGGTCTTTTTGAGCTTCGTATCATTTAACGAGACTTACGCTTGGGACGTAAGTTCGTTTAATTTTTTAGCCAAGCGGGATTTCTTACGGGCAGCTGCATTTTTGTGGATCAGACCTTTCGTAACGGCTTTGTCCAATTTTTTGGTAGCAGCCACGAAAGCAGCTTTAGCTGCTTCAACTTCGTTGTTCGCCAGAGCGGTGTCAACTGTTTTCACAGCTGTACGCAGGGCGGATTTTTGCGAAGCGTTCAACGCGCGGCGTTTGTCGCTCGTTTTTACGCGTTTGATTGCGGATTTAATGTTAGGCATTGCATTCACCTCCTGTAAAGCATATATCAACCCAGATGATTCACAACTTAAAGTATTTTATCACGCAAGATACCAAAAAGCAATAAATTCATCATACCGAATCTCTTGATTTCGCGCAAGTTTTTTAGCCTTGCGGAAGGGATGTATAAACCCATTCCCTCTCCCGCACAATAAAGGCAATCAGAGGAAATGGAGGTCTTGTGGCATGAACTTGGACTTGCGGGAATATTCCGTACGCACCGACTTGGCCGTGGAATCGAAGGAAATTGCGGAGACGATCCATGGCGGCCCGGTCCCCGGGCTCAATGAGCAGATCGAGGAACAGGACGGGATCAAGATTATCCGTTTGGATGTGACCAATGAGGCAGCCTCGCGGCAAATTGGACGAATTCAGGGGCATTATGTAACGCTGGAGGTTCCCGGTCTTCGCAATCAAGATACCGAGCTGCAAGAGAAGGTGGCTGCGGTGTTTGCCAAGGAGTTTACCGCATTTTTAAATAAAATCGGGGTTGGCCCGGAGGCTAAGACGTTGATCGTTGGCCTCGGTAACTGGAACGTCACACCGGATGCGCTGGGACCGATTGTGGTGGAGAATGTGATGGTTACTCGGCATTACTTCGAGCTGACCCCGGACCAGGTTGCGCCAGGTTACCGCGAGGTCAGTGCGATTGCCCCCGGGGTGCTTGGTATTACCGGCATTGAATCCAGCGAAGTGGTGCAAGGGATCGTGGAACGAACGAAACCGGATCTGATCATCGCCATCGATGCGCTCGCTTCGCGCTCCTTGGAGCGGGTGAATACGACGATCCAGATCGCCGATATCGGCATCCATCCCGGTTCAGGGATCGGCAATAAGCGCCGAGGGTTAACGAAGGAAATTTTAGGCGTGCCTTGTATCGCTATCGGCGTTCCAACGGTGTGCTACGCATCGACGATCGTCAATAATGTATTGGATCTGATGAAAAATCATTTTAACCAGGAGAGCGACGACGGGAACGCTCCGACGAAGCAGATCATGGGCATGCTGAATGACCTGAATGAAAACGAGCGTCTGGGTCTCGTCAAAGAGGTGCTTGAACCGCTTGGCCATGATCTGATCGTTACGCCGAAGGAGATTGATGAATTCATCGAGGACGTAGCTAACGTGATTGCTAGCGGACTTAATATTTCGCTGCATGAGGCAGTTACGCCGGATAACGTGGCGTCCTACACGCATTAACAATCGCACGCCCCTTCTAGCTCCCTCCGAAAATCTCAAGGAAATCCGCGAATCTAGCGGATTTCTTTTTTTGTGTGAGAATTTGAGGTTCTAGCCTTTCAACTAGGTTCATAGATTTGGAATATAGTTTGAAAGCGGCTGGAGGAGGACATGCATATGAAATTCAAGGCTTGGAATCTAGGAAAAATAAGAAGGAATCTGCTTCATGTGTTGGCGATGGGACGCACCTTTTTGCTGCTATCGGCCATGTCGGTAATCTTCTTCGTCATGCTGGGGGTGCTGGGGATAGCTGAGAAACAGCTGAACACCTCCCCTGTCTCCTCGATGAAAGGACTGGCTGCCTCGCTGTCGAGCGGATTCTTCATGGATATGGTTGGTATGGAGCTGCCGCATGTGGCTAGCGAGAAGCAGACCCCGGCGATTTCCGGGAAGCAGGTGACGAACTTCGTCTTTCAGCTATTAACAGACGTGAATCCGTCCGATCCGAAGAGCTTGGTTGCCCGGGAAGTGCCAGGGTTAGGGGCTGACAGTCCAATCCTGCTACGCACCGGCTCCGGCAACGGGGCGGCCCAAGCTCCGGAAGACTATCGACCGGGCGCAGGAGCGGATGGAAGTGCGCCGGATCACCCGGAACCGGATGTCCCCGATGACGGAAGTAACGCGGACCCCGGGCAGGAAGGTAACGATTCGGACACGGCACAGCCGCCAGCAGAGGAACCGGGGAAGACGGACGGCTCGACCGGGAATCAAGAGGAGCCTTCCATCAAGCCGGGCAACAAAAATATCGTGATGATCTATCATTCCCATCCGCAAGAATCTTTTAATCCCGTGCTTGGTACAAATGTAGATAATCCGAGCTCGGCGGAGGATAAGAAGAACGTAGGCTTAGTTGGAGAAGCCTTAGCGAAAGAGCTGGAGCGCAGAGGAGTCGCAGCCTTACACAAGTTCGAAAATTATGCGGCCAAGGTGAGCAATTACAACTATAACTACTCATATAAATATTCCCGAGAGACGGTCAAACAAGCGATGGCCGAAAACGGTCAGCTGCAATATTTTATCGATATTCACCGCGACTCGCAGCGCCACGACAAAACAACGACGACCATCGACGGTGTGAATTATGCCCAGGTCTATTTCATTATCGGACATGGGAACAAGAATTGGCGCGAGAATGAGAAATTCGCAAGCTCCATTCATGAACGGTTGGAGAAGGCGTATCCCGGGATATCTAGAGGCATCTGGGGCAAGACATCTTCCCAAGGCAACGGGGAATATAACCAATCGCTGTCGCCGAACAGCGTGCTGATCGAAATCGGCGGCATCGACAACAGCCAGGAAGAGCTGGAGCGTACCGCCAAGGTGCTGGCCGGAATTTTGGCCGATCTGTATTGGGAAAGTCAGGACGCGGAGAAAGCAGGCAAGCTGTCGAAGAGCAGTACGAACGGCATCGCTAGCGGCAGCGCAAAGAGCACGGACAAGTCCGCTGGCACCACGAACAAAGGCGCGGGCAGTTCCAATAAGTCTTCGGACAGCGCGAACAAAGGAACGAACAGCACAAACAAGAAATCTTGATTTGAATGGGGGATGGACATGGCTAAAATGCTGCGAAAAACATTGGTATACGGTTTATTGCTGGCGACTGGGGTGACGCTGGGGATGCAGCTTGCCGAAAGCGGAACCAGCTCGATCCTCGGCCCCGGATTTCAAACCGGAGGGACGACTGCAGGCATGAACGGACAATCCATGATCTATCCCTATCCGCAATCGCAGCAGCCGCAACAATCGCAACAGCAATTACAGCAGCAATTGCAGCAGAACAACAACGGTTGGACCGCCGGATCCCCCCCCATTTGGACAACCGGTCAAGGCAATGCCGCGCCGCAAGGAACGACAGGCGGTTATACCCAGGTTCCCGGCTACGGAACCTCCCCATCCGGGACCGATGTGCCAAACACGACGGGGGGCGGTCAGGCGCTGCAGACGCCAGCTGACCTGCTGATGCCGCCGCCCTCGCCGCCGGCCATCGACCGATTTGCCGACAAAGCGGCTCACCTATTGCAGCAGGCGTCGCAGAAGAGCATTCATTGGGTGGCCTCCTGGTTTGGTCCAGGCGAATGAAATAACGATTTATAACGAATGGCGAGTTTGTTATACTGTTGTTATATTGTTATGAACCCGTTCGTTATACGTTATTTCGGAGGTTAGAGTCCTTGAAAAAAATTACGATGCAGCAAATCGCCGACCATCTAGGCGTCTCGAAATTCGTTGTATCCAAAGCTTTGTCCGGCAAGGGAGGGGTCAGCGAGCAGACCCGGGAGCGGGTCATTCAAGCTGCCTCCCAGCTTGGGTATTTTAATCAGAAGAACGGTTATGTGAAGAACGTCATCCCTACGGGAACCGCGCTGCCGGCACCGGCCGGCAAGCAGTCAGTGCTGGTGCTGATGCCAAATATCCGGTTTCAGAACAAGGAATCGCTGTATTGGGGTAGACTGCTGGAAGGCATCTCCCGGGAGCTGGAGGCGCAGGAGCTGGGGATGATTATCGTATCCGAACCTTGCGGTGACAACTTCATGAGCATCCTGAATCCTGACGGGATTCTGGGGATGATCGGGGTGGGGCAGATCGCCACCCCATTCCTGCTGGAGGTACACCGGATCGGGCTGCCGATCGTGCTGGTCGATCATGAGGACCCGCTGATTCCAAGCGACACGGTCTTCGCTAACAACGTTGATGGGATGGCCCGTTTGACCAATCACCTGATCGGCCTGGGGCATCGGAAGCTGCATTTCTTAGGCAATTTAACGTTTTCCCGCAGCTTTCGGGACCGCTGGATTGGCTTCCGCAGCGCCTTGGAGGAGAACGGCTTGACACCGCAGTCCCTGGAGGATCCGATGCTGGAGCTGGAAGGTGTCGACACCGGGGCTTACGGCGACGTGCTGCGCGGATGGCTGGAGGGGCAGAAAGCGGAAGGGACGCTCCCGACCGCGCTTGTGTGTGCGAACGACTCCATCGCGATGCATGCCTGCTCCGTCCTGAGTGAGATTGGCCTTCACGTGCCCGGGGATATCACGGTCAGCGGGTTTGACAATATCGACGATGCGGCCCGGTACACTCCGGCCATTACCACCATTAACGTGCCGAAGGAGAACCTTGGCCAGCGGGCGGTGAGGAAGCTGCTGGAACGACTGGCCCAACCGGACGCGCCGCGGGAGAAAATCATGATCTCCGTCGAGACGGTATACCGGGATTCCACCGCCGAGCCGCATCGAAAGGCCGAGTAAAGAAGTCAACTCAAACAAACGAGCTGCCAAGAGATGAACTCCTGGCAGCTCGCTTGTTTTACTTGTTCAGAAATTGGATATTCCGCTCGATCAAATCGATTCGTTGCTGTACGCAGGCATAGGAGCGCAGCGGATCCTCCGGCGTGTTCAGCACGTAGTCCAGCAGCCGGTCGACCGTCGTTGTGGCGACGTGGATGCGCGTATCAGAGGAAGCGTAATAGATGAAGACGTCGCCGTTGTCGCGGGCGATGATGCCGTTACAGAACACGACGTTGGACACATCGCCGACACGCTCCTCGCCTTCCGGTGCGATCAGATGGCCGCCCGGCCGATGCGTCACCCGCTGCGGCTCCTGCAAGTCGGAGAGGAAGGCGTACAGCACGTAGCGGAGCCCGGCCGCCGTTCCCCGCACGCCATGGGCGATGTGCAGCCAACCTTTATCCGTTTTGATCGGGGCGGGACCTTGGCCGTTCTTGACCTCTTTGATCGTATGGTACTTGCGGTCGTCAACGATGATTTCCTCGTCGATGACCGCCTGCTCGATCGAATCAGACAACCCCCAGCCGATGCCGCCGCCGGAGCCGGCGTCGATGAAGCCGTCCTGCGGACGGGTGTAGAACGCGTATTTCCCGTCTACGAACTCGGGGTGCAGCACCACATTGCGCTGCTGCGGAGATTTCGTTTTCAGGTCGGCTAACCGCTCCCAAGTGACGAGATCCTTCGTGCGGGCGATGCCGCACTGGGCTACGGCGCTCGACAGATCTCCCCGCGGCGCATGGGGGTCTTTCCGCTCCGTACAGAACAGTCCGTAAATCCAGCCGTCTTCATGCCGCACGACCCGCATGTCGTAGACGTTGACGTCCGGATCTTCGGTTTCGGGCATAACCACCGGCTTATCCCAGAAACGGAAGCCGTCGATGCCGTTATCGCTCTCGGCTACAGCGAAGAACGATTTGCGGTCTACGCCTTCAACGCGGGCGATCAGATAAAATTTTCCATTCAGCTCGATGGCTCCCGGATTAAACACGCCGTTGACGCCAAGGCGTTCAGAGAAATACGGATTCGTCGCCGGATTGAAATCGTATCTCCAAATGAGCGGCGCATGCTCCGCCGTCAAGACCGGATAGCGGTAGCGGTCGTACACCCCGTTGCCATAGGGCATTTTCTCGTTGCGGCGCGCAATCAGCTGTTCGTAACGTTCGGTCAGCTGCTGTTTTCTTTCGTCAAATAGGCTCATTCTCAATTCCTCCGATCCATCAAATTACTTCTCACGTTCCAGACGCTCCAGCATTTCCAGACACGCGCGGCTGTTATGATAAGGGCATTTCCAAGGGCTGACCTTTGGTTCGCCCGGCAACGGTGCGCCGCCTCGATCCACGCCCCAGAACCATTCGCCGTGTTTACGATCCACCAGATACGTTTGAATAAAGCTCCAGGAATTTGCTGCAGCCGCCCGGTACTTGGGGTCTCCGGTCAGTTGGTACGCATTGTAGAAACCAACCATCGCTTCCGCCTGCGGCCACCAGTCTTTGTTATCGTCAGTCAGGCCGTTTGGATCGGCTTCGTTCCATATCCCGCCGTCCCGGTCAACGCCTTCCGCATACACAGCCTCGGCCATCTTTAAGGCGGTTTCCTTCACGCGCTGCAGCAGAGCGGGCTCACCCAGCACCTCGGCTGCCTCGACGAGCAGCCAGCTGCCCTCGATATCATGGCCATACGAGACATGATGTCCTTTGACCTGCCAGCCGTCATCGAAGAACAGCAGGAAGTGGGCAGTTTTCGGATCGATGATTTGCTCTAGCGTCACTTCGATCAGCTCGGACAAGCTGCCCCGCAGCTCAGAGGATTTCCATACCCGGTACAAATTGGTGTACGCCTCCAGCACGTGCAGGTGCGTATTCATCGATTTCTTTTCGTTTAGATCCTTGTTGCTGAGACTTAAATCCCCGGTGGGTTTCCAGTCGCGGGACAGAGCCTCAACATAGCCTTTATGAACCGGATCATAGCTGTGCTGCTCCAGCAGGCGGTAGAGGTTGACCGCTTGCTCCAATGCCTCTTCGCTGGAGGTTGCGCGATAATATTCAGTCAAAGCGTAAATGACAAACGCTTGCCCGTAGACCTGCTTTTTGTCTTGAACCGGCCGTCCTTGGACATCCACCATCCAATAGAAACCGCCGTACTGAGGGTCCACAAAATGCGTCTTCAGGTAATCATAAGCCCGCTCGGCGATTTCCAGGTATTTGGGATCGGGAAATCGACGATAGGCCGAAGCGAAGGTCCATAGAATGCGGGCGTGCAGCACCAGCCCTTTATCGGCCTCGGGGTGCTTGTTGAGCTGCTCATCGATGTATCCGACAAAGCCGCCATGCTGCCAATCGATTGTATGTTCGATCCAAAACGGGAGAATGTTGCCTTGCAGCTCCTGCTGCAGCTGTACCTTCCAATCATGGATTTCCACGTAAAAAACCTCCTTATCGCTCGATCGCGTTCAGCTTGGCGGCATAAGCTTCAGCTACGACCGTCTCCGCTTCCTTGCCATAAATGCAGTAACCATCATTTGTTGCAGCCTGGCTCCGATCGTACAGCCGCGCCGGCCAATCCCACAGCATCAAGCCGCGGACCCAATCGCGTTCTCCGCATTTCTCCAGCATCGTGCGGTAATATTCCGCCTGTTCTGCCTCATTCACTGCACCCTGCAGCGTCCAGTCATTTGGGACGTTCGCCGACCCGGTGCGGCTCGGGCAGCCGGCTTCCATAAACAAAAACGGCTTACCGTATCTCCGGACAACGCTTTCAATTCGATCCAGCTGACGATCCCAGTCTCCGATCGGGTAGTAGCCGCTGGAACTGATCACATCCAGGGCATCCCACCACATCACATTGTCCTCTTGATATTTGTCGCAGTTATACGTCAGCAGTCCGTGGTAAACCTGGCGAATGTCGGCGATCAAAGCGCGCCATTCCGCTTCCCGCCGGTCGGTTTGCACCATTTCGCAGCCGATACAGAACATCTCGCACCCGGTTTCCTCGGCGATTTGCGCGAAATGAAGGAGATATGCGCGATACGAGGCAAACCAGTCAGACCATTTTGGTTCACAAGGGACGTCTCGATCAAAAAAATTAATGTGCGCTCGCCAAGTTCCGTCCGCGCAGTTCACGATCGGCTTCAGACATACCTTCAACCCCAGCGAATGCGCCTTACGAATGGCCCATCGGACTTCCTCGTCGGTCACCGTCGGCGCCTCCCAGAAGGGGATATCCGTGGAGAAGGCTGTTGCTTGCAGTGCGGCAAAAGCAATGGCCGTCCAGTTACTGCGGGTCACCTTCGCCATCATTTCCATGGAATGAGCTGCGGCCTCGTTGCCCCAGGTCCCCCTGACGCCCATAAACCCCCAGGTCATTCCGGCAATATAATGTTCGAGCGATTGCATACTTGCATTTCACCCCACGATCTCAAAAATTTAAAATTTGTTATCATTTGTTATATAAATTAAGATAACAAAATACTAATTATGACATAACTATATAACGGCTAAACGGTGGATTCAACCTTTTTTATTTTGAATTTGTTAGCGTGAAGTTGTCCTAAAGAAGCAAAAAACCGCCGATTACTCGGCGGGTTCGGTATTAAGGTTCTTAACGGAATCCCGGTAGATGATCTTGCCTTGCACCAGCATGCGGCCGATGCGGCGATGGGGGTTGGACACTTTATCCATAATCGCCTTGACGGCGGATCGGGCCATCTGCTCAATATCCACCTCAACCGTAGTTAGCGGCGGATTTGCCAGCGTGGCGTATACGTCGTTGTCGAACCCGACAATCGAACAGTCATCCGGGATACGGTAACCCATGCTGGTGAGGCGCTCGCCCAAAAGATAGGCGACTTGGTCGCAGTTGCAGACGAACGCGGTAGGCATTTGCTCCGGAAGCTCGATATCGATATAGGTACCGTGTTCATCACGGTCATTGATCAGATAACGCTCGTTAAACTTCAACCCGTGCTCCAGCAGCGATTTGTAGTAACCCAGGAAGCGGTCTTGGATACTGCTGGTGGAATAGACGTTGCCAACATAAGCGATCTCGCGGTGGCCGCATCGGATCAGATAGTTCGTGATCTCGTAAGCGCCGTAAAAGTTATCGGTAACGATTGAATCGATCGCGGCATGCTCGTCATAAAAGTCGAGAAACAGCTTCGGCAGCTCCATATTTTGCACCGTTTCGATGTACTTCTTGCTGACCTGCCCCAAAATGATGATGCCATCCACCTTATTTTCACTGTATACCCGCGGGAAATTGAGCTGTTCCTCATCTTCGCTGCTTAAGATATTTAAGATTCCGAAATAGCCATAGTGGTCCAACTGAATGGCGATCTGCTGATAAACCTGCAAATAGAAGGACTCTCTAAGACCCGTAAAACGCTGCGGAATCATCACGCCAATATTATAAGAAAGCCCGTCCTTGATCGATTTGGCCGCCGAGTTAAAGCGGTAGCCCATCTCACTGGCCACCTTCTTGATCTTCAGCTTCAGGCTGTCGCTGACGCCTTCCTTGTCATTCAGCGCTTTAGATACCGTAACGCTGCTGACGCCCAGCTTGTCGGCGATATCTTTCATCGTTATGTTGCGTTTCATGAACTTATATTCACCATCCCGTTCAATCTATCATCCAGAGCCAATCGATCTAAAATCCAGTATACCGATTCTGTTGGTAAATAGGAAGATGAGCTAAAAATTAAACTTATAATTCATAAGTGATAACTTAATATATTACTTTATTAACCGAAAATAAATGGATTTAGCCATTGACTAGTAAGCGTATACATTATAGAATCTTAGTTAGTTTATCGATAACTTAATTTATAAATTGAAAGGGGAAACGGATGTGAAAAAGAACAAAGCTTTCATCGGTTTGCTGGCCTTGATGCTTGTTTTGACTCTGTTGGCTGGCTGTGGAGGGAACAACCGTAATAACGCGGCACAGAACAATGCAGCCGGAAATGCCGGAACCGCGAACTCCGGCACGGAACAGACGGCGGGAAGGGACATCTCGGGAGAGATTACCGTCATTACGCAACGAACAGACATCGTCGACACCGTATTCAAGGATTATGCCGCCGAATTTAATAAGGAATACCCGAACGTGAAAGTAAACTTCCAAGCGCTTTCCGATTATGAAGGACAAATCACAGTGCGGATGAACTCTGACGATTACGGTGATGTTCTGTTGCTGCCAACCAGCATTCCGCTGGCGGATACGCCGGAGTTTTTTGAACCGCTGGGTACGTTGGAAGAGATGAGCAAGCAGTATATCGGCCTGGAGGAAAGAACCGTTGATGGCAAAGTTTACGGGATTCCGATCGCTGTTAACTTTTCCGGGATCCTCTACAACAAGAAAGTATTTAACGACGCCGGCGTAACGACGACGCCGAGAACACCGGACGAGTTTTTGGCCGCTTTGCACAAAATCAAAGAAAAAGGCGACGCGATTCCTCTGTACAGCAACTATGCAGACAGCTGGCCTTTGACGCAATGGGAAGCTGTATTAACTACCGTTGCCGGCGACGTCGACTATGTCAATGTGATCCAGCCGAACACCGATGACAACTTCGTTCCTGGACAGCCGCACTATGAACTGTACAAGGTGATGTACGACACCGCCAAACAAGGTTTGATTGAAGATGACCCGACAACGACGAACTGGGAAGCTTCCAAAGCCGACATGGCCAATGGCAAAATCGGTGCGATGGTGCTGGGCTCCTGGGCGATCGGGCAGGTTCAAGGCTTAGCTGAGAATCCGGATGACATCGCTTACATGCCTTTCCCAACGAATGCTAAGGAAATCATTATGCCGCTTGCCGACGACTATACGCTGGGCATCAGCAAGCACAGCAAGCACAAAGAGGCGGCAAGAGCTTGGGTGGACTGGTTCATCAACAAATCCGGATATCCCACGGAACAAGCCGGCGGCATGAGCCCGGTGGTCGGCGCTCCTCTTCCGGAATCGCTGAAGCAATTCGAAGGAACTGACGTGAAGTTCGAACTGCAGACTCCTGCAAAACCGGGGCAAGAGGGCCTGGTGGACAAAATCGACAAAGACGCGGAAATCGGCTTGTGGCAGCCGGAATTCAAGAAACGGATCATGGAAGCCGCGATCGGTAACCTGAACGAATCCTATGACGACATCATGAAGGATCTCAACGACGCTTGGGTGAAATCCCGCGCCAAATTCGTGAAATAACACCGGTCACAGGGGAGGACAAAGTTGCAGGGGGAACGTGCCGGATGCGCGTTTCCCTTGTGATTTTAGCCAAGGAGAGACAGAGATAGGCATTTTGCAGGATTTTTGGAGGTGTGAGTGGTGTTCAAAAATTTAAGCTACAAAACCCAGCGGAAAGTGATCATTTTTGCCTTCTCGCTGATCCCGGTCGCCTTGTTGTTCACTTTCGCCTACTTGCCGGTTTTTAATATGTTCAAATACAGCTTCACCAACTGGAACGGCTACAGCAAGCATTATGATTACGTAGGGTTTGAGAACTACAAGACGATCTTTACCGACTCCAAATATTTCACCGTCTTTAAGGTCA
>Ga0310825_101162_pt1 | contig 11563 bp, 7 predicted proteins | sample WT_ome_9_FD_202243 | JGI IMG/M metagenome (GOLD analysis project Ga0310825, IMG submission 202243) | Sorghum-adapted microbial communities enriched on wild type (WT) sorghum from Joint BioEnergy Institute, Emeryville, California, United... ... | reverse complement strand
TGGAGTGGATCAGGGCGGGCAATTTCGTGTTGGAGATGGGATTCGAAGTCAACCCGCTTAACGCTTTGATGCTGGCGATTGTCAGTTTCGTCAGCCTGCTCGTCAATCTGTATTCGATCGGATATATGAAGGATGACGCCCGCATTACGGTGTTCTTCTCCTATGTCGCGCTGTTTACGTTCGCGATGCTCGCACTCGTCATCTCCGAGAATGTCGTGCAACTGTACATATTCTGGGAGCTTGTCGGGCTTTGTTCGTTCCTTTTGATCGGTTTCTGGTACGAAAAGCCGGAAGCAAGGGCGGCGGCTAAGAAAGCGTTCATCGTGACGCGGGTGGGCGACGTGGCGCTTCTCATCGGCATTCTCCTGCTTGTGTGGAACATGCCGGGTCACGCCCTCGGCTTTACGAATATCGCGAATGCGTTCGCCAACGGTGAGATTGCGGGAGGCACGGCCACGCTGATCGCGATCCTGATCTTCATCGGCGCCGTCGGCAAATCGGGGCAATTCCCGCTTCATACATGGCTTCCGGATGCGATGGAAGGTCCGACGCCGATCAGCGCCTTGATTCACGCCGCAACGATGGTTGCCGCGGGCGTGTATCTGGTGGCGCGCACATATCCGGTGTTCGAGGCGTCTTCGGATGCGCTGCAGGTGGTGGCGTATGTCGGTGCGTTCACGGCGATTTTCGCCGCGATCATAGCGCTCACGCAGCGTGATATCAAGCGGATCCTGGCGTACTCGACCATCAGCCAGCTCGGCTACATGATGATGGCGATGGGGATCGGCGCTTACGCGGCCGGCATCTTCCATCTGTTCACGCACGCGTTTTTCAAGGCGTTGCTGTTCCTTGCCGCAGGCAGCGTCATCCACGCGCTGCATGAGCAGGATATTTTCAAGATGGGCGGTCTGTGGAAGAAGATGAGGCTGACGGGATGGACGTTCGCGATCGGCGGCCTGGCTTTGTCCGGCATCATCCCGCTGGCGGGATTCTGGTCGAAAGACGCGATTTTGGCTGAAGCCTACCATTCGCAGCCTGTCTTGTTCTGGATCGGGCTCATCACGGCGTTTCTGACGGCATTTTACATGGCAAGATTGTTCTTCGCGGCGTTCACCGGTCCGGCGGAAACGGATGATGCCGCGTGCGCTCATGAGTCTCCTGCCGTCATGACGATCCCGCTCGTCATTCTTGCGCTGTTCTCGATCGGAGCGGGCTTCGTGAACATTCCCGGCAGCGAACGGCTGGCCGCATGGTTGACGGGCGAAGCGCCGTCGGATCACAGCAGCGTGCTTGTCATCGTGCTGTCGAACGTCGTGGCGGTCGCGGGGCTGCTTCTCGGATGGCTGATGTACGGGAAGAAAGCCGTTCCGCAAGATTGGCTCTCCGGCCGCGCCGGATGGTTGTACCGGCTTTCTTTCAAAAAGTTTTATATCGACGAATTGTATGAATATTTGATCGTCAGACCGCTCAGGGTGTTCGGTTACTTCCTGCATTTGTTTGACGAGTTCATCATCGACGGCATCGTTCGATTGCTGGCGGGCATAACGGTCGGTCTCGGCAGAACGGGCACCAGATTACAGAATGGACAGCTGCAGACGTATGGGCTGGTATCTTTGCTCGGTATCGTCATCCTGGCTGTCGCATTCGTAGGATGGAGGTTTGTCGTAAATGCTGGATAATATCCCGATTTTGTCACTGTTGGTGTTCTCTCCGCTCGTCGGCATACTGGCTTTGATCTTCGTCCGCAGCGAGGCCGGACGTGTCATCCGCATCATCGGCGTCGCCGGGACCGTGTTGCCGCTGTTGTTTGCGATCTGGCTGGTTGCCGGATTCGATTATTCCGCGGGTCGGCAGTTCGAGGAGCAAACCGTTTGGATTCATCTTCCGCTCCCGCAGGAATTCGTGCCGGATGGCATTACGAATTATTATCTGGAGTTCGGGTATTCGCTTGCGGTTGACGGCATATCGCTTGCGCTCGTCTTTTTGACCGCTTTGATCTGCGTCATGGCGGCGCTGGCATCGATCGTACATATCAAAAAGCGCTGGAAAGCCTTCTATATTTGGTTCCTGTTGCTTGAGACGGGCATGCTCGGCGTGTTTCTGGCTCAGGATCTGTTCCTGTTCTTCGTCTTCTTCGAGGTTACGCTTGTCCCGATGTTCTTCCTGATCGGCATTTGGGGATACAAGGAACGCGAGAAGACCGCGAACAAGTTCCTGATCTATAACGGCATCGGTTCGGCCCTGATGTTGATTGCGTTTCTCATCCTGATTACGACGGGCGGCTTTGCGGTTCGCGAAGCGACGGACGAGAACGGCTACATCATGCAAGACTATGTGTACAGCGGCGATATTCAGGCGATCAGAGCGAACATGACGACCTCCGGTTCCTTTGTGAACGGATCGGAATTCGCCGCGAGTCCGTTCCACTTGAGCGATGGGATGATGATCTTCACCTTCTTCCTGTTGCTCGTCGCCTTCGGCATCAAACTGCCGATCTTCCCGTTCCACACCTGGATGTTGAGGGTGCACGCGGAGGCGCCGCCAAGCGTCGTGATGATCCACTCGGGAATTTTGCTGAAGATCGGGGCTTACGGGCTCATCCGCTTCGGCATGTCGTTCTTCCCGCAGCAGACAGCGGATTACGCTTGGCTGATCGCGCTCCTCGGTGTGATCAACATCTTGTACGGAGCGGTGCTCGCGCTCGTTCAGAGCGATTTCCGATTGGTGCTCGCATACTCGAGCGTCAGCCATATGGGCATCGTGCTGCTCGGCATCGCTTCTCTGAATACGACCGGTGTGGGCGGAGCGACGTTCCAGCTCGTATCGCACGGCTTGATCTCCGCGCTCATGTTCCTGCTCGTCGGCAGTTACTATGAGCGGACGGAGACGACGATGCTGGAGAAACTCGGCGGTTTGGCGAAATCGATGCCTTTTATGAGCGGCATTTTGCTCACCGCCGGACTCGCGCTGCTCGGACTTCCCGGGTTGTCCGGATTCGTCAGCGAATTTCTCGCCTTCGTCGGGCTGTTTGAGAAGATGCCTGTCATGACGGTATTGGGGGCAGTGGGCGTGCTTCTCGCGGCGGTGTATGTGCTTCGATCCGTGCTCAGCATCACCTATGGTCCGATGGATCCGAAATTCGCCGAGGTGAAGGATGCGCGATTGATCGAAGCGATCCCGATGATCGTGCTCATCGCATTTATCGTTCTGATCGGCATCTATCCGGCTATACTGAGCGAGACGGTAATGCCAGCCGTGTCGGATATCTTGAATGGGATAGGGGGTTAGACCGATGGAACGGCTGCAAGCAAGTGATCTCATCTATTTGGCGCCGGAGCTGACATTGGTGATCGCGGCCATCGTCATCAGCTTGTTGGATCTTATGCTGCCCAAACGCGTGAATCGCGATCTGTTGGGTTGGTTATCTTTGCTCGGTATTGCGGGTGCGGCTGCATTTGTCGTATTCCACGCGATACCTTTGGTGAACGGTGAAGTGTCGAGGGCGATTTCCCTGCTGAAGGGAAGTTACCGGATCGATGATTTTGCGAATATGATGAAGCTGATATTGCTGGGCGGCGGTGCCCTGATCACCTTTATGAGCATCGGTTCTGTGAAAGATGACGAAATACCGCATCGCGGAGAATATTATTATCTGTTGTTGCCGGCTTTGATCGGCGGGATGATCATGGCGTCATCATCGGAGATGATCACGCTGTTCGTCGGTCTGGAGCTTCTCAGCATCACATCGTATATTCTGGTGGCGATCCGCAAGACGCGCGTAGAGTCGTCGGAAGGCGCATTTAAATATCTGGTAACGGGGAGCATCGCATCGGCGTTTATCCTGTACGGCATGTCTTTCCTGTACGGTATGACGGGTTCCACGAATTTGACGGAAATACGGAGTTTGCTGGGGGATTCTTCATTCTTCCCGTTGATCTATGTGAGTTATGTCATGATGGTCGGCGGTTTCGCCTTCAAGGTGGCCGCGGCTCCGTTCCATACATGGGCGGCTGATGTTTATCAAGGTTCGGCGACGCCCGTGACGACGTTCCTTGCCACTGTATCGAAGGCGGCGGGTTTTGCGATCTTGTTCCGCGTGGTTTATCTCACCTTCTATGGGCTTGGCGGAGCGATGGGCACGCCGATCCATAACGACTTCTTCTTCGTGCTCATGTTACTGGCGGCTGCCGCGATGATTCTCGGCAACGCCATGGCGCTGAAAGAGAAAAATGCGAAGCGGCTGATGGCATTTTCGGGTGTGGCGAACGCCGGATATTTGCTCGTTCCGATTTTGAACGATCCGTACTACACCCAATCTTCGATGCACTATACGATGGTGTCGGAGTTCATGTACTATTTGATCGCCTACGTGCTTATGAATATCGGCATGTTCGCCGCGATCATGATCGTCACAAACGCCGACCGCAACGAGGAGATCAGCGCATTCGCCGGACTGTATTACCGGGCGCCGGGACTGGCGATAGCGATCGTGATCATCATCCTGTCGCTGGCCGGCATTCCGATCACCGGCGGATTCTTCGGCAAGTTCTATATCTTGTTCGGAGCGCTGCAATCGCAGATTTATTGGCTGGCGATCGTCATGATCATCACCAGCGTCGTGTCGTACTATTATTACTTCGCGATCGTTCGGCAGATGTTCATGCGAACGGCGCTGCAGTCGTCCGAGCTGGTTCGAAGCGTGCCGCTCGTCGCGACGTTGTGGATATGCGCTGTCCTGAGCGTCCTGATCGGTCTGTTCCCGCAGAGCGTGGTGGGCTGGATCGAATCGATCTTCGTGTACGAGATCGACATGTTCGGCTGATCGGCCCGGCGTAAAGAGCGGTCATTTCAACAACGAACATTCCGTCGATTTCCGCACATGTATCCATGCAGACTCTGGCTGCCCGCCAGGGTCTTTTTTTCTTCCATCTTGACGATCTTGCGGGTGCTCCTCAATCCGGGGTCATGAAGGTGAGAAACGGCGATAACCCCCATTTATTTGATCTCGTCTTGTTGATAGATGGATTTTATTTGTTTGAATGATAGTCTTCTATGGAACATGAACTTATTTTGAAGCCTGGCTTCCAATCGCTCCTGTCTATTATGAAATATTTTTATATAATGAAGATGAGAGGATGACGGCCGGTCGAGCTCAATGCAGAACACAGAACAATCAACCGACCGGTGAAGAAATTTTCCGTCACTTGGAAATGTATTTATGATGTATCGATTCTTGCAATTTGATATGATAGAGTTGATCAACAACCAGATGGAATCGGAATGCGCTGCGAATGGAACCGATTGGACTAATTGCGTCTACAGGATTGCGAAACTTTCGTCTATCGGACCGGAAGCGCTGTGAAGAATATGGACGAGAAAAAGGTAGAACACAAGATGAGTCAAAAACAGAAGACCGTCATCTCTTATTTCATCATATTCTTTCTGATCATATATTCGGTTCCGGCTCAACCGTTGAACCCGGGTGACGCGCGGTCTTCGGGCGCATTAGAGGAAGAGGCGGGCTATTTTGTGCTTTCCGAAGACGTCGATACATGGATCGTTCGCTGGGAAGATGAGATCGATCCGGAATTTGTGAAACAGAGCATCATTACGGGGGAACAGGATTTTCTGAATGTGACGGTGGCAAAGCCGCGCGACGGCATTGATCTGTCCGCATGGCTGGAACGCTGGAAACAATCTCCCAAGGTGCGGTACATACAACCAAACCAACAGGTGAAAACCGCCGCGACGACGAATGATCCGCTCCGTGCGGAGCAGCGTTATCTGGATATGATCGGAGCGTATGCCGCGTGGGATCATGTGAGGAGCAACACGGCGATCACGATCGCGGTCATCGATACGGGGATCGACCTCGATCATCCGGATCTCGCGGCCAACCTGGTGGCCGGGTATAACTTTCTCGATCGCAATAAGCCGCCGGATGACGATAACGGTCACGGCACGAATGTTGCCGGCATCATCGCGGCAATCGGCAACAACCGGACCGGCACGACGGGGATCTTGTGGAACGCGAAGATCATGCCGCTCAAGGCGCTTGACAAAAACGGTTCCGGAAGCGAAGACAAGCTCGGCGAAGCAATCCGGTATGCAGTCGACCACAATGCCAAGATCATCGTCATGTCGCTGGGACTGCACCGATATTCTCCTTACCTGCATGACATTGTGCAATACGCGGAAGAAAACGGCGTGCTTCTCGTAGCGGCGGCCGGCAACGAGGGCAGGGATGTGAAGTATCCGGCCGCATACCCGACGGTTCTCGCCGTCGGCGGAATAGGCTCGAACGGCGCGATCATTCCGGAATCGAACTTCGGTCCGGAGCTCGATCTTGTGGCGCCGTGGGAGGCGTATACGACTGCGATCGACGGCAGGTACCAGACGAACATCGGCACTTCGATGGCCGCACCGCAAGTTGCGGCCGCAGCCGCGCTGATCATGGCGAAATATCCCGATTGGAATCCTGCCCAGGTGCGCAACATGCTTCGGCAAACGGCCGAGGATATCAGCGTCAAAGGCTGGGATGCCCGTACCGGGTTCGGTATCCTGCGGATCGACCGGGCGTTGACCGCCGCCTATAAGCCGGACATGTTCGAACCGAACGACGAGCGGCAGTTCGCCGCGGAGTTGCCGGTGGAGTTTCAGATCATCGCCGAACTGTCGGGAGGAACCGATCAGGATTGGTTCGTGGTTCAGCCGGCTTACAAAGGGACGCTGACGGTGAAAGTAACCTCGCGCTCGCCTTCGGCTGCGAACACGCAGGTGACGCTTGAGCACTATGACGAGAACGGCAAGTTGCTGAACACGTATTCGAACATCCTCGGGAAGAGCCTGTCGATTCCGGTGACCGGCGTGCGAAGTTATCTGAAGCTGTCTCAGACGAATTCGCGATCGATGGTGACATTGCCTTATGAACTGATGACTTCTTTTCTGATATATGCCGACGAATACGAAGATAACGACCGTCAATATAAGGCGTACAGGCTGCAAGCCCGCAGCCAGGTGTTGACGGGCACATTCCATCAGCAGGATGATTTCGATTGGTTTCAACTTCCGATCACGCAAAACGGTACGCTGCGCGTAAAAGTTTCGACCGACACGTTCCGCATCGATCCGTCGATCGTCATCCAGAGGCAGGGAGGCGCTCCGATTACGACGAATAAATGGGATGAAGGGAAAACGGAGTACACCGACCCGATCGAAGTAACGCCGGGCACCTACTATCTGTTAATCAAAAATGTCATTTCCGATACGACGTATCCGGTAACCGGAACGTATACCATGACGATCGAATATACACCGCAGTATATCGATCCGAATGAGCCGAATGACAGGGCTTATCAGGCCGTCATGATGGCTGTGGGCACGATGTACAACGGCGTGATCAGCCATGCGGCGGATCAGGATTGGTTCACGTTTATGATGGAACCCGATTCGGTCGCGGAACTGTATATTGAACGCATCCCGAGCAACCGCACGATCAGTCTGGCGATCTATGACTCCGCTCAGAAGATGCTGGCCGTGCATACGTCCAAGCTGGGTGCGCAGGATATGCTGGTCCGCACGCAGTTGAACCCGGGAATGTATTACATCCGGTTGACTGCCAATGAGGCGTTCCAAAATCAGATGTACGGAATCAAGGTAGATTTGAAGCCATTAACCGCCGGTTTCATCGACATACAGTCAAACTGGGCGAGAGGCGCGATTGAGGAACTGGTGAAGCTCGGCGTCGTTGAAGGATACGGGGATTACACTTTCCGGCCCGACAATCCGATGATGCGTTCGGAAGCGGTGGCGATGATCGTGCGGGCATTCAAACTGGAGCAGCAGGGTCCCATCTCATACTCGGATGTCCCGGTGCGGCATTGGGCCTATCAGGAGATAGCAAGGGCGACCGCTGCCGGCATCATTCGCGGTTATCCCGATGGAACCTTCCGTCCGAACGATTATATAACGCGCGTGGAGATGGCGCAGATGCTGGGCAATGCGTTGAAGCTTCTGCCGCTGCAGCAGGACCCCGGTTTTCGGGATATTGCGGCCGATTACTGGGCTGCGGGGATGTTGGCGGCGCTGAAGCAAAGCGGTGTGCTGACCGGTTATCCGGACGGCACGTTCCGTCCGAACGCGACCGCCACCCGGGCGGAATTTGTGAACTTGTTGTTCAAAGCCTTACAATTATAGCATGCATTCTCCATAGACATGCCTGGCGGACATTTGGATGACGCCCGAACATCATGTGATCCAATGATCCGACCCTCCTCGTGGAAGAGTGGTGAGTAGGAGCTTGTCCGGCATCGCGATTAGCACAGGATCCCAGGCCATTGCTTATATGGTCGTGATCCTTGCATCGATCATGTTGACCTGGTGGGCTATGCAAGCTTTTCGTTTCGATGTATTCCTGAGAGAACCCCGCAGCTTCAGAGCGAGAGTATTACAGCTCATCGTGGCTGTCGTGATCGGCTATAATCTTGCCCGGTTCCTGATGGATTACACGCATTTTGCGTCACTCTTGCGGTGGGTGTTATGACGGCCGGAACACGATCGCATAACATGTGTTCGATTAGTGAACAATGGAGATAGTGCAACCGACATAGATTAGACCGGTATTTCGAATCTTATGCGTGAAAAGACCGATGTGACGCATCCGTAACTTCAGATGCTCAACAAGAATCATGAACGCGGAGGGAATCCCAAGATGAGCAGATTTATCGTCCGCGGTGGCCAGCGCTTATCCGGAACAGTTAAGGTACATGGCGCCAAGAATTCGGTATTGCCGATCATCGCTGCTTCCATTCTGGCTACGGAAGGCCAGAGTATCATATATGACGTACCGCTGCTCGACGATGTGATCACGATCGGCAAGGTGTTACAGTCGATCGGCGTGAACATCTCCTATGATCAGGAAAGGGCAATCATTGACGCCAAGCATATCGAAAGTTGCGAGGCGCCTTACGATCTCGTGCGGCAGATGCGGGCATCTTTCCTTGTGATGGGGCCATTGCTTGCCCGGTGCGGGGAAGCCCGTGTCGCGCTCCCCGGCGGATGCGCGATCGGCACGAGACCGATCGATCAGCATCTGAAAGGATTCGAGTCGATGGGAGCGACGATCAGCCTCGGTCAAGGTTATATTGAGGCGCATGTGAACGGCCGGCTGAAAGGGGCGAAGATATATCTCGATGTCGCCAGCGTCGGAGCGACGGAGAATATCATGATGGCCGCCACGCTGGCCGAGGGCACCACGATTATCGAGAATGCGGCCAAGGAACCGGAGATTGTCGACCTCGCCAACTACCTGAACGCGATGGGCGCGAAGGTTCGCGGCGCGGGCACCGGACTCATTCGGATCGAAGGCGTTGAGAAGCTTCGGGGAGCCGAACATACCGTGATACCGGATCGAATCGAAGCGGGTACATATATGATTGCTGCAGCGATTACCGGCGGAGATGTGTACGTGGAAGGAGCGATCGCCGACCATCTGAAACCCGTCATCTCGAAAATGCAGGAGATGGGCGTCGACATACAGACGGATGAGAACGGCGTGCGTGTCACGACGCCCGGCAAATTGCGCGCGGTGGATGTGAAGACATTACCGTATCCCGGATTTCCGACGGATATGCAGGCGCCGATGATGGCACTGCTGTTGGTGTCTGAAGGCACGAGCATCGTCACTGAGACGGTGTTCGAGAATCGGTTCATGCATGTGGATGAATTGAAGCATATGAGTGCCGACATCAAGGTGGAAGGCCGGACGGCGATTGTAACAGGCGGTGCCCGTTTGACGGGAGCCAAGGTATGCGCCACCGATCTGCGCGCAGGCGCGGCTCTTATATTGGCCGCATTGGCCGCGGAGGGCGAAAGCGAGATCACGGGCGCTCACCATATCGATCGCGGATATATGAACATTGCGGAAAAACTTCAAGCGTTGGGCGCGGACATTCAGCGCGTCTACGATGATCGGGATGCGGAAGCGGAGACGGCCAAGACGGCGGCGATCAGTCTGGGCATACAGCCGACGCTGGCATAAACCTGGTAAGGCTTCCGCGACCGGATCAAACGCACGTGTTGACGGGCGGAGACAAGTGAACAACAGACGAATGAAAGCCTCGGTCGGGCGCGGGAGCGCTTGGTCGAGGCTTATTGTAATATATCTTCACATTTTCATGTAACGGGATGAGAAGATTGAATTTCAAAGAATGATAACTTCCTTATTCCTTTACCGGACCCGAGAATAGAATTATCCGGCATCAGCATCCGGGTTTCCGCGCGTCTGAATACCGACCCTTTTATGCTATGTCTGTGGTATAATTAATGACATATATAAGACATAGCATGGAGGGTTATGGGATGGAGAAACCGAAAATAGCGGTTGTCCCTTTGATCGACAAAGCCAGGCAGAGCTATTGGATGCTTCCGGGCTATATGAAAGCCGTTGAGGCCGCCGGAGGGATTCCGTTCATGCTGCCCTTGACGTCGGATGAGTCGGACATCGCGCGAATGTCCTGCATGTTCGACGGATTTCTCTTCACGGGCGGCCAAGATATCAATCCCGGGCTTTATGGAGAGAGAGCGGAAGAAGTATGCGGGGAAGTGTGCCATGAGCGGGATGCCATGGAGTCGGCGCTGTTTAAACGAGTCCTGGAATTGGATAAACCGGTGTTCGGCATATGCCGGGGGCTGCAAATGATCAATGTGCTGCTTGGAGGTACGCTTTATCAAGATATTCCGACCCAATTTGTTTCTTCCGTCAAAATCGGACATTCGCAATCGCCCCCGTATTCGAAGCCCGTTCACGATGTCCGCATCGAGAAGGACAGTTTGCTGCAACGCATCATCGGGAAGGAAGTCTACAAGGTGAACAGCTATCATCATCAGGGGATCAAGAGATTGGCTGAGCCGCTTGTCGCCGCCGCCGAAGCGGAAGACGGACTGATCGAGGCGGTCATCATGCCGGATAAGAAGTTCGTTCTGGCGGTGCAATGGCATCCGGAGTTCAATTATGCGGAAGATGAGGGAAGCTTCAGGTTGTTCGAAGCGTTCATCAGATCGTGCGGACAGCAGTGACAGGGAATGAATGGAGATGGCGCGAAGATGGCTGGAGGAGCGAATCAGACATTGCTGCTAAAGTGGGGGGAAGTCCTTTCTTGCCTATGACCGGACAAAAGCCGCCGCTTGGGAGGAAGGCCGTTCACCTGAATTCGGTGATGCCGCGATGGTGTGTAGCGGTCAGGTTATGCGCCGCGATCGACGGCGGTATGATCATACAATTGAACGGCAGGACGAGCCGGATTCCGCGATGATGTCGCCGGATCTCCGTAGCATCGTCCTGCCGATTCGGTTTAGGTGCGCGTTATTTTGCGAAGCTTGGCGAGGGTGCGGATATCCCCGATGGATTTATAGCTCTGACTCAATTCCCGTATGGCATCCTGTTCGATCCCCATGCGCCGCAGTTCCTTTTCGAAGGCGGACAGCCCTTTCCGCCTGGAGATCGGATATCGGATGGAGAGGATTCCCAGCTTCCCGATCAGCCCCAAGATGCGGGCGAATACGT
>Ga0310825_101155_pt1 | contig 11630 bp, 8 predicted proteins | sample WT_ome_9_FD_202243 | JGI IMG/M metagenome (GOLD analysis project Ga0310825, IMG submission 202243) | Sorghum-adapted microbial communities enriched on wild type (WT) sorghum from Joint BioEnergy Institute, Emeryville, California, United... ... | reverse complement strand
ATAGCGGCGACGGGTGATGCCCAAGATAAAGCCGCGGCTCCGGGCCATCCTACATCGATGACTGAAAGATGAAAGCCGAAACGTTGAATCATTTGTTGTGCAGCTGGACCTAAGTTATCAGTGAGTACGCCAATAACAAGGTTTATTCCAACAAAACCAATACCGATCGTAATCCCTGATCGAAAGGCTTTTTTGAAACCTGTTTTAAAAATCAAGCCAATGATGATAATGGCAATTGGCAAAACAACAGTTGGCCCTAAATTAAGGACGTACTGGACAGCATCTAATAGTTTGTTCATGTTTTGCTCCCCCCTAAATTTTGTAAAATCGGGTTATTTAAGGTGATCAATAATTTTTTGATCAAGCGCTTCCATATTAATACCGGTAATATAAGCAGTGGCAATGACGGCTGGAATCTTATATTGGGTCGGCAAGATCGTCGTAGAGACGATGAGGTCGGCATCGTCTTGGCGAGTAGCGACTTCGGCAATTTTGCACTGAATGACCTCGGCCTCAATGCCATTTTCTTTTAAAAGATTTTCGACACGGTTACAGACGACGGTAGAAGTCGCAATCCCCGCACCACAGGCAACGAGTACTTTTTTCATGTATTAAAACCTCCTTAATTTTTAGCTTCTATTTTTTTTTAAAATCTCTTGAACTTCTATTGGCGTTTGAGCTTTTAGTAATTGTTCAATTTTACTTTTGTCTTGAATGAGGGTCATGATCTCTTGCAACATCTTTAACTGACTGTGAGGTTCGTTTAGCCCGAGCATTAAAATCATGTTCACCTCGGTTTGTTTTGATTTGTCCTCCATTAGGTGAAACGCCACGGGCTTTTCTAGCGTGGCTACAGCAATGAAAGGATTAATGATAAATTCCGGGTCAGTATGCGGTATGGCAACGCTATATTCTCCCATCGAAAGCCCTGTAGGAAAAACCGCTTCACGTTCCTTCAGCTTTTGCAAGTAGTCCTTTTTGACATAACCCCTTTGGTAAGCTTCGATAAAAAGGGTTTCGAATAACTGATCCTGATTGTCAACAGTTAAGTTCACTTTAATTAGGTCTTCTCTAATAAATTCATATAAACTCATCCAAATCTTCACTCCAGACCAGTTCTAGAATAAGCGGCAATCATTTCAACGATCTTGTCCCGGTGTTCGGCTTGTATGATTTTTTGCACATCTTGCTCTGAATCGGATAGTTTCATTAATTGCATCAATGCATGGATGTGTGTTTTTTTGTCTACGGCTGCTATGACAACAATCAGATGGACTTTATGAATTTCTTCAAAAACAAGCCCTTCTTTGATAACTAATAAACTCATCCCAACTCGGTTTACACCATCTTCGGGTGCAGCGTGGGGGATAGCGATGCGGTTTCTTAAGACGACATAAGGCGATAATTCCTTAAATTGGCGCTTCATTGACTCAACGTAATTTTTTGTTATGGCTCCCTCGCGCACAAGCGGTTCGGATGCTATATCAATGGCTTCTTGTAAGTCCTTGACATGATCACGAATCATGATGTGTTCCGGCGTAAGAAAATCTGAAAGCTGATAGGACGCCTTTGCTTTTTCATCAGTCTTTTGCGGTACCCCTGTGACGATGTAATCTTCCAGCGCGCGAACTAGGGCAGTTTTATCTTCCACTTTTGCATATTTTTCAACAATGTTGGCGATATGTTCAGCGCTAATCATTGAGGAATGAAACCCGAAAATCTCTTTCATCACCCTATGGCGGAGAAGCATCTTTTCATAGTCCGTGATAAAACGCTCAACGATAAAAAGGCGTTTATCCGTTTGCAAGGGAACGGGGGAGAAAACAATATCAAACTCTAGTTGCGACCGTTGAAATTCTCGAATGGATAGTGGTTGATAGAAATGAAACTCCGGAAATAGGTCCCTAAGTGTTTGATCCATCAGTTCTGAGATTGAAACACCGTTCGGACAAACAACCACTGCTTTTTTCTTCATGTTGATGGTCTCGCCGCTGCTTAATAAGTGGCCGCCCAATATGATAGTCAGAAACATTAATTCGCTTTCGGGAATTTCGCAACCAATGTAATCTTCCAGGGGTTTGATTGACTCCTTAAGGATAAATTCCACTGCCTTATATTGATCACTCACTCGATCGATTAAAGCATAATCGGTCGTTAAGTTGTACTTTATCCGATAATAGGCAGATTTCATATGGAGGATGATTCTTTTGATGAGATCCTCTTTCTCCTTTAGCGTGACGCATGCTTTCTTTTCGAACAGATTCAAGCACATCTTTATGGATTCAGCCATTTCCGACATTTTTTTGTCGGTTAAGTGTTCTGAAGAAAATATCTTTGAGGCAAGGAGCTGTAATGTAATAAATAGACGTTCCTCTTTTGGAATGTTTTTGATATCTCGAATAAGAATCTCCGCAGCCACATACTCTTTTGTATCGGAAAGTTCCTCGTAATCGATATGATAAAGGTTTTTGATGACTTTACCTTTTTTAATCCTTCTTAATAAAATGGCAATGACGTAAGGTAAGAGCTCCATTCTTTCATCGATGAAGGTCAGATGCAACCGCTCTTCAATTTCCTCCATTTGCTTTCGAAGTTTAATGATTTCAATTTCCGGTAAATCGATGAGCTTGTGTATGAATGTGCGACCATTGAACATATTTAGGATTGACTGAATGAGGTCAACTAATAGTCGTCTTATATTCCATTCATCACCACCAATGTCATAACCGTTTGACCGTGAATAAACGATTTCCAATTGATAGGCACTTAAAATGCTTTGGATATATTTTAGATCCCTTAAAATAGTATTTTTGCTGACATCTAAAGCAGAGGTAAAATGGACGAGCGATAATTCGCTTTCACTGCTTAGAACCATTAACAAAATTAGGTTAGCTCTTTCTCTTTCGGAAGGTATATAAGTGCTTTGCGCTTTATCAGGTCGCCCGGCATATAGATCGATAAGTATGGAACTAACGATAAATTTTCCGCTGTTTGTCCTTTTGATAGGCGGTAAATGATTTTCTTCGAGCCAGCTGTTTATTTTTTTTAAGCTGTAGCTGACTTGCCTTCTGGTTAAATGAAATTTTTCTTCAATCCGGGCGCTGGAAATATAGGGGTTATTAATAACCTCTTTTAATAAGGCGTTGCTCCTTTCGTCCAAATACATTGTTGCATCCCCCTTGACTTCATTGTAACCGCAAACAACGCATTTAGAATGCGCTTTCATAACCAATTATTGCACCAAAATTGTTCAACATGGTGATTTAGTACATATAATACCCCGATTTTATCATGCTTCATGTGGAATACTCTTTAAAATTATCACTCAGCTACTGGTTGTTAAGTCTCCCAAAGTTAGAAAGTGATGTGGGTATGCACTGTAGAAAGTACCATGACAAATCTTCATTTATTGAGGAACAAAATGTTGAAGAGGTAACAAGAAAAACGGTTGTGGCAATCCCGACACCTACTTGTGCTTTATTTGTTTATTATAGCATTATTTCCTAATAAGTGGAGGCCGTGGGAAGAACATTCCCACGGCTGCCTTTTATCTTTAAAGTCGTCTTATTCTTAATTGGTCCATTTTTCTTGGAAGGTTGTGATCGGCTCATATTCTTTTTCAAGCGTTCTGGCAATCCGTATATAGATCGGAATCAAATCTTCGTAAATCGCAGCGTTGTCCTTTATCGGTTTATGGGAATGCGTAAAGCCTACCCAATCTGAAACAATGGAAAAATCTTTGATATCCCCGAGCGCATACATGCCGAGAATGACGGCTCCGAGGCAGGAGCTTTCAAAACTTTCCGGGATAATGACTTCCTGGTTAAAAATATCAGCCATCATTTGCCGCCACAGTTCTGATCGGCTGAATCCGCCAGTGGCTTTAATTTGCTTCGGCATGCCGATGATTTCTTGAAGGGTCAGCGTAACCATGTAGAGATTCAGCATGACGCCTTCCATGACCGCGCGGATCAAGTGCTCTTTTTTATGATGCAGCCCCAGCCCGAAAAACGACCCCCGGGCATGAGCATTCCAAAGCGGGGCGCGTTCTCCTGCTAAATAGGGGTGGAAGAGCAGGCCTTCCGCTCCAGGGCGAACACGAGCCGCCATGTCCGATAAAATGTCATAAGGATCCTTGCCAAGCCTTTTGGCAGTGCTCACCACACCGTCAGCGAGCTCATCCCTCGCCCAACGAAAAACGACGCCGCCATTATTAACCGGTCCGCCAATCACCCAATGGTCTTCGGTTAAGGCATAGCAAAAGATGCGTCCTTTCGGATCGGTTGCTGGTTTGGAGGTGACAGTTCGAATCGCTCCGCTTGTCCCAATGGTGACGGCGATAACCCCGGGGCTAATGGCATCGACACCAAGGTTGGACAGCACGCCGTCACTGGCCCCAACGACAAAAGGCGTGTCCTTAGATAAGCCAAGCTGCACCGCTAAATCCTCACGCAGACCGCTTAAAGAAAAGGTTGTGGGAACCGGTTCTGAAAGCTGCTCGGGTTGAATGCCTGCCACAGCCAACGCTTCTTGATCCCAACTTAATGCTTTCAGATTGAAAAGTCCTGTTGCAGAGGCGATGGAATAGTCGACGACGTAGCGGCCGAAGAATTGATAAAAAACGTACTCTTTAATACCAATAAATTTATGAGCCTTTTGAAAAATGTCTGGCTGGTCATGGCGAAGCCACGTGATTTTCGCAAGAGGTGACATCGGGTGGATCGGTGTGCCCGTCCGTCGGTAAATATCCAGTCCATTGAAGTCCCTTTTTATGCGATCGGACCATCCGGCGGCGCGGCTGTCTGCCCAGGTGATGCAGCGGGTCAATGGACGGCCATTAGCATCGACGGCAATGACACTGTGCATCGCCGAACTAAACGCAACCAAGCGAATGGAGTCGGGCAGGACATTGGCCTTTGAAACAACGCCCGAAATGACCTCAAGCACGGCACGAAAAATTTCGTCAGGGTCTTGTTCCGCAATCACGGGTGTCGGACTGTGAAGCGGGTATTCCTTATGGTGTATCGCGAGGACTGACCCCTTTTCATTGAAAAGGACGGCTTTGGTACTTGTCGTCCCGATATCAATACCTAGATAAACCTTTTGTGTCATGGATGTTTTAACTCCTTTGTTGTACTAAGGGAAGGCTGTAAAAGGATGCGTCATTTTAAACGGGGAAAAACCGTAGGTCCCGCCATCATTTATTGTCATCGTCACGAAAAGGCGTTTTTCATGGGAGCAAAAGATGGGTGATGTCAGCCATCTTTTAACCGGAAATGCTGTTTAGCATATGTTCATACCCATTTTACAACAAAAACCGCTGCACCGCATATTTCCCACTCAGGAGGGTAGTGACTTGAAAACCATTGGTGGCTCGCCATTTGAAAAACGCTTCGGTCCCTTAGGGTGAGTTGTGATGTCGCGCCATCAAAAGTCATGACTTAAGTTTCATCACCAAAACGGAGTGGGGGGAATTGCTCTAAATATATAAATATAAAAAAATCCGCTTAAAAACGAAAAGGCTGAACTCAAAGTCATCCTTTGAATCAGCCTCTTTTGAACCTGTCCTATAATTTTTTCATTTCAAACTGGGAAGCATTAGGCTTCAACTGTGGGTCCGCTTAATCTGTAACCCACCACGCGTGGGGAATCCCAATGAATCCATGGTTTGAGCATGGCGGTCATTCAGTAAATGCTTCTGTAAGCGGCGGCACGATTTGTTTTTTACGAGAAACAACGCCTTTAAGGAGAATCGTGCCGTTTTCCAATTTTCCATTAAACGCTTTTTCCACTTTGCTCGTTTCTTTTCCTAGGGCCAAACCGGTGGAGTCGTTTTGGAGAATATCGGTAATGACGAAGAAAAAGAGATCAAGGCCTTTTTCATCGATGGTCCGATTTATCGCTGCTTCAATATCCGCCCGCCGTTTTAACACATCGTTCACATCGACCGTATTGACTTGAGCAATCATCACTTTGTGTGAACCCATGCCGAATTCTTTGGCATCGAGGGAAATGAGTTCTTCAGCGCTTTTATCATCCAAATTGGCCCCGGCCTTCAGCATGTCCAGCCCGTAGCTTTCAGCATCCACTCCGGCAATTTCGGCCAATTCGCGGGCAGCTTGGACATCCTCTTCCGTGCAAGTTGGGGATTTGAATAAAAGCGAATCCGAAATGATCGCTGACAACATCAAACCGGCAATATTTTTGGGAATGGCTACCCCATTTTCCTTATACAATTTTTTTAATATGGTCGCCGTACAACCAACCGGCTCTGCCCGATAATATAACGGATCAGCCGTTTCAAAATTTGCAATGCGATGGTGATCAATGACTTCTAAGATTTTTACTTGATCAATATCATCCGCACTTTGCTGGCGTTCATTATGGTCAACCAAAATAACCTCTTTCGCCTCAGCGGCAACGCTCTCAACCAGACGGGGGGCTTCGATTTGGAAGGTTTCCAAAGCAAACCGGGTTTCGCCATTAATGTCTCCAAGGCGAACGGCTTCGACATTTTGCCCCAGTTCTTTTTTTAAATGCGCATAACTGATCGCTGAACAGATCGTATCGGTATCTGGATTTTTATGGCCGAAAATAAGTACTTTATCCATTTTCATCTTCCCTTATGTATAGTTTTTTCTTGGATATAGTATAAATTTTAAGTTTTAAGCTTTCAAGAGGCACGATTTTTCCAACAACCTTTTACCATAGTTTTCTAAAAAACAGGTAGAGATTTGTCGTAAACCATAGTACAATAAAACGAGGGGAGAATATACACTTTGGGGGCAATGTATGTGAAGCATAAAAGAAAATCAAAAGCCAAACGCATCCTATTGATTGTCGGCATCATTTTTGCGATCCTTATCCTTGGTACCGGAGGGTTTGCTTATTACGTTTACCATTCCATTCATAAAACGGCCGACAAGGTGTACAAGCCATTAAAAAATGACAAAAATAAAGATTTGCCGCTAAAAAAACAAACGGCCCCGTCCATTAATATTTTACTTTTGGGCGTTGATGAGCGGCCCCATGATAAAGGCCGTTCGGATACAATGATTGTCGCAACCCTCAATCCTAAGACGCAAAAAATGTTAATGACGAGCATTCCACGTGATACAAGAGTTCAAATTCCGGGGCGCAATGGACATTCGAAAATCAATGCTGCTTATGCCTATGGCAACGAGGAATTAGCCGTTGAAACGGTAGAAAAAATTTTTAACATCGATATCTCTTATTATGTCAAAGTGAATATGGAAGGGCTGAGGGACCTTGTTGACGCTGTCGGCGGGGTAACGGTTAACAATGACATTACATGGGCTGATGAAGGTTTTTACAAAAAAGGTTATGTTTATAAAAAAGGCGAGATTTTCCTTGATGGGCCGAAAGCAATTGGTTATGTGCGCATGCGCCATAAAGACCCTCGTGGCGATTTCGGACGGAATTTAAGGCAGCGCCAAGTCATCGAGGCCGTTCTCGAAAAAGGCATGCATTTGTCGTCTGTTACTAACATGCAGCGTATTTTGAATGTGTTGGGTGATAATGTCTCGACAAACCTTTCGTTCGATGACATGAAGCGGTTGGTCACAGACTATCGAGGTGCGGCTAATCATATTACCGATTATGAAACGAAAGGCACGCCGAAATACATGGACGGAGTAAGCTGGGTCATTGTTGAAGATCAAGAGTTCCAGCATGTCCACGATTTGATTGTCAATTTCGCTAATGAAAAATAAAAATGACAAAAAGACTTGCCGGGTGGCAGGTCTTTTTTGTCAACTTTTCCATTTTATCAAGATTGCATATCAGTTTTAAGAGTTCCGAGCTTGAAAATAATATGCAATTCTGGATTGCGTATCAAATTGCCGGCTGTTGAGGCGAGAAATGATATGCTTTTTTGAATTTTGGTGGAAAATGCGCCCATATATTTCCATATTTAAAGATTGCGTATCACTTTTAAGGGTTTTGAGCGAGAAAATGATATGCAATTTCGGATTGCGTATCAAATTGCCGGCTGTTGAGGCGAGAAATGATATGCTTTTTTATGTTTATTTTTCCAGAAAAGCATAAAGGGAACTAGATGTTTGACTCGCTGAAAAAGGCTTGGTAAGGCCAAATTTTCTTTAGTTGCGCTGAGTTTTTTTATCTATGATCGACCTTTTTCTTTGTCCCTTTTTCTAAAAACTCAAAAATGCATATTGATTTTGTCAATGATTCATGCGTATAATAGCCTTGTAGAAATATTTCAAATTATCTAAAAGGAGGAAAAATATGTCAGACCAAGGGAAATTTAAAAAGAAGTTAACGCTTCTTGACCTCACCTTCCTTGGTTGCGGATCGATCATCGGCTCTGGATGGCTATACGGAGCGATGAACGCTGCCAAAATTGCTGGCGTCCTCGCCTGGATTCCGTGGATTATCGGAGCCGTTATCTTTTTGCTCATCGGTCTCGTCTATGCCGAATTAACCTCGGCAATGCCAAGAAGTGGGGGATTCCTGCGTTACCCTGACTACTCACACGGCACACTCGTCGGCTATTTAATTGGCTTTGCGTCGCTCCTTGGTTATACGAGCGTTATTGGTGTCGAAGTTATTGCCGTCCGTGAGTATGCCACTTATTATTGGCCGGCACTTACGAACAGTGATGGTGGGCCGACCGCACTTGGATTTATTGTTCAATCCGCACTTGTTGTTATTTTCTTCTTAATCAATTATTGGAGCGTAAACTTCTTTGGGAAAACGAACACCATTGTGACGTTCTTCAAATTCGTTGTGCCGCTGTTAATTGTCATCATGTTGCTCCTTAATATGGATGTGAGCAATTTCAGCGCAACAGGGGCTGACCCTGGCGGCATTCATGGGGTCTTCCAATCCGTCGTCGCCGCGGGGATTGCTTTCGCTTTCTTAGGCTTCCGGCAATCGGTGGACTTTGCCGCTGAAGCGAGAAATCCGCAGCGCGATACGGCATGGGCAATTATTATTTCTATTTTCCTTTGCCTTGGACTCTATGTTCTGTTGCAATTTGCCTTCTTGGGGGCGGTACCGGGCGATGTCCTCGCCAAAGGTTGGGCGAGCATTAATTGGGAGTCGCCATGGGCAGAACTCGCTAAAACACTCGGTATTATCTGGCTGGCAAACTTGGTTCTCGTGGATGCTGCGATTTCCCCGGCTGCAACCGGTAACATTTTCCTATCCGGTACAGCACGCGTAATGTTTGCTTGGGCGAAAAACGGTTATTTCTACTCCATTTTCGCTAAGGTGGATAAGCGCACCGGCTTGCCGCGTGCTTCTTTGTGGCTCGCATTGATCATGGGTATTGCTTGGACGATTCCGGCAAACTTCCAAACTTGGGCCGGCCTTGTCGGGGCGGTAACAACTGCGTTCGTTCTGACATATATGACTGGTCCGGTTTCAGCAGAAGCCTTAAGAAATCGCGCGCCTGAACTGCCGCGGCCGTTTAAACTGCGTGGCTTGAGATGGATTTCGCCGCTCGCCTTTATTGCTGCAACGTTGTTAATTCTTTGGAGCGGTTGGAGCGTCATCAGCTTGCTGGTTATTCTCCTTGTCGCTTCGCTCGTCTTTTACTTTGCTTTTGTTGATAAAGATGAAACGTTACGCAAGAATCTGAAAGAAGATTTTAAAGCATCCATTTGGTTGTTTGGTTACTATGCCTTCATGTTGATTATGACCTACTTCAGCACATTCGGCCCTGGAAAAGCGATCCCAGGTCCGTGGGACAGCATTCTGACAGGCGTGCTTTCCTTAGTCTTCTATTACTGGGGCGTCCATTCCGCCTTGAAGGTACCGCGCATTACGGAAGACGAAGAGCTGGAGTTGGACATGGATAAACCTGTGGCATAATTCACTGAAAAATCGGGCATGCCTTTAGGGTATGCTCGTTTTTTTGTACTGGTAAGAAAGTCTATCATTTAACAGACAAGCATAAAGATAACTAAGGCACAGCTTCTTGCCAAGGAATTGGCAGAGCAGGTTAACTTTATTCCTCACCTGGCCGCGGTATCCTTTGTGATTTTGATAAGAGAAAAAACCGAAAAAAGGAGATTTTCTGCATGGACATTCAGCAACTATTGGGCGTCAAACCGATAAAAGATGTTCGCTCGGTGCTGTGCGTTCAGCCACACCCGGATGATAACGAAGTGGGCATGGGAGGGACCGTAAAATATTTGTCCGAACGCGGGGCGCGGGTTGTTTTTGTTACGGTGACGGACGGACGATATGGGGCATCGGACACGCGCGTCAGTCCTGAGCGGTTAATCCAAATTCGCCAGAACGAAAAAATGGCCGCCGGAAAACTGCTCGGGGTTCACCATCACTATGACTTAGGGTTTGAGGATAACGGGGACTATTCGGAAAGAGAAGTTACCGAAGCGTTGGTTTCGATTATAAGAGAGGAAAAACCGGAACTGGTTGCAACTGTTGATCCTTGGATGCCTTATGAAGCGCATCCCGATCATTATAAAGTAGGACGGGCCGTTGCTGCCAGTGTGCTCGCTTCCGGTAACATTAGTTTTCCAAGCTTAGGTCGACCATATATGGTGCCGCAAGTGGCTTTTTACTCAACCAGCTTTCCCAACGCCTTTGTCGATGTGACCGACTACTGGGAGGTTAAAATGCAAGCGATCCTCGCCCACAAGAGCCAATTCGACCATCCAGAATGGCCCCTGCTCTCGCAATATTTTACCTATCAGGCAGCAAAATGGAAGCAAATGGATCCACAGCAGCCATCAGACTCCACCGAACACCAAAGCCCGCGTTTGGCTGAGGCTTTTAAAGTGCTGTCAACGCGCCAACTCCATTTCTTCCCGGATGCGATAAATAGCTGAGGCAGGACATTTAAAGTTTTATTGTTCAATCAAGAAGACGATGCTGGATAGCTATTTAGGCGGTTATTTCAAATGGCAAACCTAAGTAAGGGTAGCGGTGGAGGCTGAAACGTCATGTCTAATGGCGTACACATTCTTCGCGCTAATTTTTATAAAGTGAGGCCATTTTTATGAGTGAACCAAACAAAGGACTCAATGCCATAAAAGAACCGGTTGCCATTCCGTTGAAAAAGAAACTGGCATATTCCGCGCATACCTTAGGGGTCAATATGCTTTGGCAGGCATTTAACACCGTTGTGGTCTATTTTTATGTCACCGAGTTGAAAGTGCCAGGGGTGCCGATCTCCGTTGTCATGATTATTTATGGCATAGTCAACGCCTTTTTGAATCTCATCGCGGGTTATGTCAGTGACCGCACCCGCACGCGCTTTGGACGGCGCATTCCGTATATTGCTTTATCGGCTTTGCCGTTTTGCCTTTCTTTTTATTTGCTCTTTTCACCACCAGCGATAGGTGAGACCGGACTCCTGATCTATTTTATTATTTTTACGTTTCTTTTCGATCTGTTTTTTACCTTTACAGCACTAAACGCCGGAGCTTTGTACCCTGAAATGTATACGGAAGAACGCGATCGCGCTTTTGTTTCAGCCCTCCAGCAGGTATTCAGCATTGTCGGCATGATCGCCGGTGTCGCGCTGTCCAAATCTTTAGGGATGGCGCTTGGTTGGCATACAATGGCTTTTATTTTTGCGGGAATCGGCTTGGTTTCCCTCTATACAGCGCTTTACG
>Ga0310825_101148_pt1 | contig 11729 bp, 10 predicted proteins | sample WT_ome_9_FD_202243 | JGI IMG/M metagenome (GOLD analysis project Ga0310825, IMG submission 202243) | Sorghum-adapted microbial communities enriched on wild type (WT) sorghum from Joint BioEnergy Institute, Emeryville, California, United... ... | reverse complement strand
GGATGAGGCGGCCTTTGCTGGTTATGCGGCTGTACTATCCTCCGTGGAACGCGAGCTTCCGGGACCGATAGATGAGGCAGCCTATCGGCAATCGATCATAGAAAAGCTTCCGTGTGCAAGGGAGAGGAAGGCGCGCACCGGCAGCCGCAGAGCCTGGAGTCGTCATCCGTTGCTGCACTATATGATTGCGGCAACTTTGACCGCATTGCTGCTGGGAAGCGGTGTTTTTGATCATATCGCGTTAAAAAGCAATCAACTGATCCAAAGTCCGAACTCATCCTCTCTGAGCGAGCGGATGATGAAGGCAACAACCAGCTGGCTTGACAGCTGGCAACGATAACAAATTCATTTTCTATAGGAATGGTATGAAGCGATGATCGAGGAAAGGAAGAAAGCATATGCCGTATGAGCGAAATCGACTGTTAGCTTTACTGTTAAATTTTATCCCCGGTCTGGGACATCTCTATTGGGGCAAAAAAGGAAGAGGGATCACCTATCCGATCCTGTTTTTTGGCGGAATTTTGTTTGGATTGGTTGTAGCAATGGCTGCGGACAGCGGGGAGATGGCCATGTTCACCTTGGTCGCGTCCATTATTCTCTGGTTGATCTCGATGTTTGACCTGTTGATCACGATGCTTCGCGAATCGCCGGAGGAACGGGCTTACCGGGAGCATGTTCGTCAGATGACCGGCGAAGGAAGAGAGTCGGAGAAATTCTTTACCATCTTGCTGTCGTTTGTACCCGGTCTGGGTCATTTTCAACTTGGACTTATGCAGCGCGGGCTTTCGTTTTTGATCGCCTTTTTTGGCTTGATCACGATGATGTTTTTTGTATCTGGCCTTACACATGATTCCGTGTTTCTGCTGTTCCTTGGTCTGCTGCCGATCATTTGGCTGTACAGCATGTTCGATGCGGTGCAGCTCGTGCACCGGAAATTAGCGGGCGAGCCGTTGGTTGACCGAACCCCCTTTGACGACTGGGAAGCCGGAAGAATAGAAGGTCGGCGCAGCAAAGTGCTGGCGACATTGTTATCCGCATTTCCTGGGGCAGGTCAAATGTACCTCGGGTTGCAGAAACGCGGCCTGCAAATGATGGTCCTGTTCCTGGGCAGCTTCTATATCATTGATGTGCTGCGGTTGTCGGTGTTTTTGTTCATCCTCCCGATCATCTGGTTTTATTGTTTCTTCGACGGTCTGCAGCAGACGAGCCGCTACGGTATTTTACCTATGGAGGATCAACCGCTTCTGGAAACCCGCGGTGAATACCAGCATTGGCTGGGCATTGCGTTGATTCTGCTAGGAATTTATTTCGTGGGGATGGAACTGATCATTCCAGTACTAGATGCTAATTTCCCCGAGCTTCATATCTACTATCGAATTGAAAAATACCTCCGTCCGACGATCGTCGCCGTCTTGCTGATCGGCGGGGGAATCAAGCTGCTTGCCCGGCCGAAACGGCGGGATGTGTTCTGGAGCGACGAGGAAATCTAACACATTGATGCGGTTAAGAGAGGTGACAGCTTCACGGCTAAGCCTCTCTATTTTATTTCTGGGGGGATTATTTGCTACAATGCAGGGAGTGGGATTGCTAGAAAAGGAGAAACACGATGTTCAAAATCTTTATTGTGGAAGATGACAAGCCGCTTGTGGAGCTGCTGGAGCAATATTTACAACGGTTTGGCTACGAAACGTTGGCGGCCTCGGACTTCAGCGAAGTGAAAACCGAGTTTGAGCGCTACGCTCCGCATCTTGTGCTGCTGGACGTCAACCTGCCGAAATACGACGGCTACTATTGGTGTCGCCAGATCCGCAACTTATCGACCTGTCCAATCGTGTTCTTGTCGGCGCGTGAAGGAAAGATGGATCAGGTGATGGCCTTGGAAAATGGAGCTGACGATTATATCACCAAACCGTTTGATTACGATATCGTGATTGCCAAAATCAAAAGCCAGCTGCGCCGCGCCTATGGAACTTATGCCGGGAGTGGAGATGACCGTACGGTAACGGTCGCCGGGCTGCGGTTGGACCGGGACCGCCTGTCCCTCAGCTTGCGGGATCAACGAATTGAGCTGAGCTTAACCGAGGTTAAAATTTTGGACGAGTTGATGAGTAAAATCGAGCAGGTGGTCAGCCGGGACCGACTGCTGGAGAAGATTTGGGATGACCAGGCGTTTGTCGACGACAATACGCTTAACGTTTACGTGACTCGGGTGCGAAAGAAGCTGTCCGCTCTCGGGATTGATAATGCGCTGCAAACTGTTCGAGGTCAAGGTTATCGGCTCGTGCCTCTTTGGGGGGAGTGAGCCCATGCGTTTATTTTGGCGGGATCAACGTCCGTATATTATCGTGTATTTGCTGCAACTCGCTGTATTGACTTTGGTGTACTGGCTTGACGGTTACCGCCATGCGGCGATCAGTGTATACGGGGCGCTCCTGAGCACGTGCATCTTGGCTATCTTTCTCATCGTCCGTTATTGGACCAACCGCTCGTTCTACCGCTTGCTGGAGCAGATGCCCGATTCGCTGCGCTCCTTTGCCGAAATGAAGCCGGGCTCGCCGCTGGCCGACTCCCTGCAGCACTTCTTGAAGGCGCAATATCGTCTGTACTTGCAGGAAATCGGCGAGCAGCAGAGCAAGATCGAGGGGCATCGCCATTTTATCAATCAATGGGTGCATCAAATGAAAACGCCGTTGTCCGTCATCCATCTGATGGTGCAGCATGAAGATGACACTCAGTCTGTGGCAATTGCCGATGAGCTGGATCGGTTGCGCAAAGGATTGGAAATGGTGCTTTATACAGCTCGGTTGGATACGTTTGAGCATGATTTTGTGGCCGAAACACTCGATTTGGCGGTCTTGGTACGTTCCGTGACGTCAGCCCAGAAAAGATTGTTCATCCGGCGTAAGGTTTATCCCATGATCGAAATTCCTGAGGGACTTCAGGTTACTACGGATGAGAAATGGCTGTCATTCGTGGTGACGCAGCTGATCACTAATGCTGTGAAATATACCGTGAAGGAACGGGCGAATCTGTATTTCCACGGCTTTGTACGCGGACGTGAGACGGTGCTGGAGATTGAGGATGAAGGCATAGGGATTCCAGCCAGTGATCTGCCGCGGGTATTCGACGCTTATTTTACGGGAGACAACGGTCGGAGCTTTCCGGAATCCACCGGGATGGGGTTGTACTTAGCGAAGGAAATCTGTACGAAGCTAGGGCATCGTCTGGAGCTGGAATCGCAGTACGGTGCAGGGACGACCGTGCGGATTATCTTTCAACCGAACCCGTAAAGCTTACAAGGGAGTAAGGTAACTGTAAGGTTAAGCGATGGAGCGCAGGCTGACAGCTTTCCTATAATCGAGATAGATGGACTGAATAAGAAGGAGCGCTAGATCAGCATGGCGGTATTGGAAGTATCGGCGTTAACGAAAATCTATGAAGGGAAAATTGCGACCAAAGCCTTGGATGGTGTAAGTTTCCGAATCCAGGAAGGAGAGTTCGTTGGCATCATGGGGCCGTCCGGCAGCGGCAAAACAACGCTGCTTAATGTTATCGCCACCATCGACGAACCCACTTCGGGGACGGTTACTTTGCAGGGGCAGGACCCGCAACGGATGAATCGGGAGCAGACGGCGTTGTTCCGGAGGCGGGAGCTGGGGTTTATTTTTCAGCATTTCAACCTGCTGGACACGCTGACGGTGGAGGAGAACATCGTATTGCCCTTAACGTTGGATGGGGTTTCTGTCCCGGTCATGAAAGCCAAGGCGCTAGAGATGGCGCGGCGACTTGGGATCGAGGGAATCCTGTCCAAATATGCTTATGAACTGTCGGGCGGGCAAATGCAGCGGACAGCGATTGCCCGCGCGATGATCCATCAGCCTTCGCTGATCTTGGCCGATGAGCCGACAGGCAACCTGGACTCGAAGGCTTCCCGAGATGTGATGGAGGCGTTCGCTGCCATGAATGAATCGCATCGGGCGACGATTCTGATGGTCACACATGATGCTCTGGCGGCGAGTTATTGCCATCGGGTCATTTTCATCAAAGATGGGAAGCTGTACAACGAAATGTATCGCGGGGACAATCGGCAGGCCTTCTTCCAGAAAATCATCGACATGATGTCGCTGCTGGGAGGGGACAGTCATGACCTTTCGTCAATTCGCCTATAACAATGTCCTGCGGAACAAACGAACGTACGCTGCTTATTTTCTGAGTAGCGCGTTTTCGGTAATGATCTTTTTCGTCTGCGCTTTGTTTCTGTTTCATCCCGGCCTTCAGCAAGAAGTGATGTATCGTTCAGCTGTGTTAGTGCTCTGGTCCGCCGAAGTGATCATGTACGTGTTTGTATTCTTCTTCGTGATTTACTCCGTGGGGTCATTTCTACGCTCGCGCAAGCGCGAGTTTGGGATCTTGCTGCTGCACGGCATGACCGAGAAGCAATTGCGCAACCTCGTCTTCCTGGAGCATCTATTGATTGGTGCAGGGGCGCTGGTGTGTGGAATTGGCGGGGGACTTCTGCTGGCCAAGCTGTTTCTGATGGCAGGCTCCAATCTGCTCGGTGTTCCACAGCTATCCTTTCATGTGCCTTGGCAAGGTTTGTTGCTGACATTAGGGGCGTTCTCGCTGTTGTTTCTGATCATTTCGCTTTGTACGACCATGCTGCTGGGTTCGCACCGGTTGATTGAGTTGTTCCAGGCCGAGATGAAGCCCGCCTCTCCGCCGCAGGCTTCCCTGATTTTATCGTTGCTGGGGGCAGGGTTGCTTGGTATCAGCTATGGGCTGGCGGCTACAGCTACGGCGTCCAACGTGCTGACCCGTATGCTGCCGGTGACAGCGATGACGATAGCGGGTACGTATTTCTTCTACACGCAGCTAAGTGTGTTTCTGATTCAACGGATCAAACGGCAACTCGATTATTATTGGAATAAAACAAACTTGATTACCGTATCCAGTCTCGCTTACCGAATGAAAGAGAATGCCCGGATGTTCTTTCTTGTGACGATCATTTCGACAGTCACGTTCTGTGCGGTAGGCGCCTTCGCCTCGGTCAATCGGCTCGCGGATCAATTTGAACAGGATTATCCGGTGGACATCGCCTATGTGGCCAAAGGAGATAGCGAAGCAGAGGATGAGCATCTGGAGGCGATTCGAAGTGAGCTTGGGTCACGCGGAATTGCGTACCGTACACTAAGCCTGCCTATCATTCTCGCGGAAGTGGTATCTTCAAGCTCTTCCAACACGCTGGATCGGCTGCCGCTGATCTCGTTCACGGATTATAAACGGTTGCTGGAGGCGGCGGGGATCGCAGTGTCCGAGAGTTCGCCGAAAGACGGAGAGGCGCTACTGCTGCTTGGTTCGGAGCGGGAGAGACCGCAACTCCTGCAGCGCAAGCCGGTCTCCTACACCTTTGCGGGTGCACCGGAGCTTACGGTCCACGAGATCGGCATTAGTCAGCATGTCGCCCTGCCCGAGAATCTAACACCTACGACTGGCGATGATCGGGAGGGTTCGTTTTCCGGGCTGGTGGTCAGCGATCCCTTGCTGGAGCGGCTTAAGGCGGCTTCGGCAGAGGAGGGCGAAGGGTTGGGGATGGACCGGTTTACCGGGTTTTACGTGGATGCTCTGGAATCTACCCGCGGCCTGGCGGCGGAGCTGACCGACAACGGGAGAGTCAGCTACGAGTCGGACCGGCCTTACGCCATGACCGTCAGCGGCACCTTGGCGGAAGTGCAGCGCACAACGTACCGAGCCTTGCTGTTTTTCGCTTTACTGGTGGGCACTGTCTTTTTTATCGCAGCGGGGAGCTTTCTGTATTTTCGGTTGTACAGTGATTTGGCATATGATCGGCGGCAGTATGGGGCGTTGTCGAAGCTGGGCCTCACGGATAAAGAACTTGCGCGAATCATTACTCGCCAGGTTGGGGTGTTGTTCTTCGTGCCGATCGCGCTGGCCATCGTCCATAGCCTGTTTGCGTTTAAGGCCATGCAAAGCTTGTTTAACTTTTCGGTCGCTTGGCAAACCGTGTTGATCTTGGCTAGCTTTTTGCTGGTGCAAGTCGTTTACTTCTTCTTTATTCAGGCCCGTTACTTACGCAACGTCAAAAAAGCGATTCGCTAAATACGGGAGGTACAACGTGGAGAACTGGATTACAGACTTTATGGAGAGGTTTGGCTATTTTGGCGTCTTCCTGCTGATTGCCTTGGAAAACGTATTTCCCCCGATTCCGTCGGAAGTAATCTTAACCTTTGGTGGCTTTATGACCACCTATACGAGCTTAACACCGTCAGGGGTGATCGTCTTCTCGACGCTTGGTTCGGTGTTTGGCGCCGTGATCTTGTATGGGATCGGGTATTTGGTGAACGTTGACCGATTGGAAGGGTGGATCGATCGTTACGGTCGGTTCCTGCGCCTGAAAAAAGAAGATGTCCGCCGCGCGGATGCCTGGTTTGATCGATATGGCTATTGGACGGTACTGTTCTGCCGGATGGTTCCGCTGATTCGCAGCTTGATCTCGATTCCGGCCGGCATGTCGAAAATGAAATTTGGTCTGTTCCTGCTGTTTACCACGATCGGGACGCTGATTTGGAACGTGGCGCTCGTCTTGCTTGGAGCGGCGGTAGGAGGTTCCTGGGCAGAGATCGTCGCCTTTATGGACGTGTATTCTAACATCGCCTATGCTATGATCGCTTTAGGAGTATTGTTGGTGGGCTTCCTCTGGCTGCGTCGGAGAAAGAAGGAGCTTCGCGACAACATCAAAACAGAGAGATAAGGAGAAACCTACGAAATGAACTTGTTGGAACTCATGAAAGCTATTATTCTTGGCCTGGTGGAGGGACTTACGGAGTTTGCGCCGGTGTCCTCCACGGGACATATGATCATTGTGGATGATATGTGGCTGAAAACCGAGGAGCTGCTCGGTTCAAAGTATGTGGCGAACACGTTTAAAGTCGTGATCCAACTCGGCTCGATTTTGGCGGTCTTGGTCGTGTTCCGCAACCGATTTATCGATTTGCTGGGGCTGTCGCGCTGGATGCCGAAGGCCAAAGGGGAAGCGGCCAGACAGAGCGGACCGCGGTTGAAGCTGATGCAGGTGATCGTAGGGTTGATTCCTGCCGGGATTCTTGGTGTGTTATTTGAGGATTTTATTGATGAGCATCTATTCTCCACCGCAACCGTGTTAATTGGCCTGGTGATCGGAGCGCTGCTGATGATCGCTGCCGACCGGTTTGCGCCCAAGCGCGCAAGCGTGGATACTGTTGACCAAATTACGTACAAGCAGGCGCTCGGCATTGGGTTGTTCCAATGTCTGTCGATCTGGCCGGGCTTCTCCCGTTCGGGTTCGACGATTTCCGGCGGGGTGCTGCTAGGTTTGAGCCACCGGGCCGCGGCTGACTTCACCTTTATTATGGCCGTTCCGATCATGGCTGGGGCCAGCTTGATCTCCCTGATGAAGAACCTGGAATATTTCACGATCGATGCACTGCCGTTCTTTATTGTTGGATTTATCAGTGCTTTCGTGTTTGCATTGTTGGCGATCCGATTCTTCTTGAAGCTAATCGACCGCATCAAGCTGGTGCCGTTTGCGGTATATCGCATTTTGCTGGCGCTTGTGATCTGGGTGGTTTATTTCTAAATCATTGATGGAACAAAGAAGAGATGCTGCTATTTAAGCAGCATCTCTTTTTGCTTGCATGATCTTAGCCGCAAGCGCAATTCAACACTGGCTTCCGGGCGGCGCTGGTTTCGTCCAGACGCGTCACCGGAGTGGTGTACGGAGCGTTCCGTAACATTTCCGGATTCGTTTCGGCTTCTTTCGCGATGGCGATCATGACGTCAATAAAGCCGTCCAGCGTTTCCTTACTTTCGGTTTCCGTCGGTTCAATCATGATACATTCCTCTACGTTCAGCGGGAAGTAGATGGTTGGCGGATGATAGCCGAAATCGAGCAGCCGCTTGGCGACGTCCAGCGTGCGGATGCCGTACTTCGCCAGCCCGCTGCCGGACATGACGAATTCGTGCTTGCATGGTTGATCCGGGTACGGCAACTCGTAATAAGGCGCCAAGCGTTTCATCATATAGTTGGCGTTTAACACGGCATTTTCCGAGACTTGGCGGAGTCCATCAGGGCCTAAGCTGCGGATATAAGCATATGCGCGAACCAGGATGCCAAAGTTACCGTAAAAAGCTTTCACTCGGCCGATCGAGCTGGCCGATCCACTCTCAGCGCCGCCAGCGGCCTCTTCGGAGCGAGCACCGCGGATGGCGTACCGCCCGGATTCGTCCTTTACGATTCGGGGTTCAGGCAGAAACGGTATGAGCCGCTCCTTGACGCCAACTGGACCGGCGCCCGGACCACCGCCGCCATGCGGGGTGCTCATCGTTTTGTGCAGGTTGAGATGCACGACGTCAAAGCCCATATCGCCAGGGCGGGCGATCCCCATGATGGCGTTGGAGTTCGCGCCGTCATAATACAGCAATCCGCCGGCTCCGTGCACAATGTCGGCGATCTCCAGGATCTGTTCCTCGAACAAGCCCAGCGTGTTCGGGTTGGTGAGCATCAGCGCAGCCGTGTCCTCGCCAACGGCGGCGCGCAGCGCGTCCAGGTCCACCATGCCGCGCTTGGTGGACGGAATGGTCACCGTCTCGAAGCCGGCGACCGAGGCGCTGGCTGGGTTCGTGCCGTGCGAAGAGTCCGGCACGATCACCTTGGTGCGTTTCTCGCCGCGGCTTTCGTGGTAAGCGCGGATCATCATCAGGCCGGTCCATTCCCCGTGGGCTCCGGCCGCCGGTTGCAGTGTCACGGCATCCATGCCGGTGAGTCCGGCTAAATCCTGCTGCAGACGGTACATCAGTTCAAGTGCCCCTTGCACACTTTCCTCCGGTTGATAAGGATGGATTTTTGCCAGGCCAGGGTAACGTGCAACATCTTCATTCACCTTCGGGTTGTACTTCATCGTACAGGAGCCCAGCGGATAGAAACCGTTGTCTACCCCGAAATTCCGGCGGGACAACGCGGTATAATGCCGAATCACGTCCACTTCATAAACTTCGGGAAAAGCGAGGCCTTCGCTCCGCAGCATGCCCTGGGGGACGAGCTTTTCCTTCGGGGTGGTTGGAACGTCGCATTCCGGCAGAGAATAGCCAATCCGCCCAGGGCGGCTGCGCTCAAATATCAACAATTCATCAGATTTCGTCGTCTCTTTTATTTCGAGCATATTGATTCCTCCAGTACGCGGGCGAATTGGTCAATTTCCGCTTTGCTGCGCTTCTCCGTCACGGCGACCAGCAGATGGCCGGCGAGTTCAGGATAGCTGCGTCCCAGATCGTACCCGCCGATAAATCCGGCGGCAAGCAGATCCCGCTGCAGTTTGGTCAGATCAGTCCCCTCCGGCAACTGAAGCACAAACTCGTTGAAGAACGGTGACTCAAAAGCGGCGCTTACGCCAGGGATAGCAGTGAACACCTGTTTGGCATAATGGCTTTTCTGCAAATTCAGCTCTGCCACTTCAGCCATGCCTTGCTTACCCATCACGGATAAGTAAACGGAGGCAGCCAAAGCAAGCAACGCTTGGTTGGAGCAGATGTTGGAGGTCGCTTTCTCGCGGCGAATATGCTGCTCACGAGCTTGCAGGGTCAGGACGAACCCGCGCTTGCCGTTGCGATCGGTGGTCTGCCCAACGATCCGGCCAGGGATCCTGCGCATATACGTTTCCGATACAGCGAAGAAGCCGCAGGTTGGACCGCCAAAGGAGGGAGCCAGCCCCAGAGGCTGGGCGTCACCAACGACGATATCGGCACCAAGCTTCCCTGGCGCTTCCAGCAGGCCCAGAGCGAGCGGATTGCTGCTGACGATCAGCAAGCTCCCTTGGGCATGAGCTAGTTCGCCAATGGCTTGAAGATCCTCCAGGGAGCCAAAGAAATTCGGGTTTTGGATCAAGACAGCTGCGGTGTCCTTAGTGATGGTCGCAGTAAGTGCTTCGCGATCGGTCACACCTTGTTCCCAACCAACCTCAACGATCTCCAGATTCAAGCCGTGGGCGTAAGTGGCGAGCACCTCGCGTGCTTCCGGTAAAGCGGTGGCTCCGTCATACATGCTCGCATTAGCGACCTTAAGGCCAGTCAGTTCGCAGATGTACGACTGGAATTCAAATATCGCCTGCAGCTCGCCTTGGCTGATTTCCGGTTGATACGGTGTGTACGCGGTATAAAATTCCGATCGGGACACGACGTGCTGAATGACGGAAGGGATGTGATGATCATAAATTCCGGCACCTAGAAAGCTGGTATACCGGTCGGTGTCGGCGTTGCGCCCGGCCAGTTCGGATAAGTGCCGGATCAGCGCGTATTCGTCTAGACGGGGAGATACCGGGAGTTCCCCTTGAAAGCGAATGTTCTCCGGGATGTCCTTGAACAGTTCCTGGACGGAGCTTACGCCGATCGTTTGCAGCATCTCCGCTTGATCTTGTTCGGTTAATGGTAAATAGCGATGTTTAAGCATCTGATTTCCTGTTCTCCTTTCACTGCTTGGCGGCAGGGTTTCGGCGATAGAACGGCAACGGGACGACCTTGGCCTGCAGCCGCTTGCCACGGATGTCGACCTCTACGATCGTGTCCGGGGCGGCATAACGGGTGGCAAGGATCGCCATTCCGAGATTTCTTTTCAGCGTAGGCGATTGCGTACCTGTCGTCACTTCTCCGATCGGTTCCTCTGAGCCTTCGGCAAATACCGGGTAATGGGTGCGCGGAATCCCGCGGTCGATCATCTCCAGGCCAACGAGCCGGCGAGGAAGGCCTTGATCCCGCTGCTTGATCAACGCATCGCGGCCGATGAAGTCGTCATTTTCCAGCTTCACGAATCGGTTTAAGCCGGCTTCGAGCGGGGTAATCTCAGGGCCCAGCTCCTGACCATACAGCGGCAGGCAAGCTTCAAAGCGCAACGTATCTCTGGCGCCCAGCCCGGCCGGGAGAAGGCCCTGGCTCTCCCCGGCTTTCATCACAACGTCCCAAAGCGCTTGGGCCTGCTTGGCCGCGACATACAACTCGAACCCATCCTCACCGGTATACCCGGTTCTGGACAGCAAGACGGGGATCCCGGCAATCCGAGCTTCCCGAATAAACGTGAACGGACGCAACGCTCGAGGATCCTCCCCTTCGCAAAGCGGGGAGAGGAGGGAGGCGGCGAGCGGCCCTTGAACGGCAAGCAACGCAGTCTCGTCAGAGGCATTCCGCATGGTTACCCCTTCAGCGGGAAGGTGCTGCTGCAGCCAGTCCCAGTCTTTGTCAATATTCGAGGCGTTGACCACCAGCATGTACTTGCCTTCTTCCAGATGATAGATCAACAGATCGTCCACCACACCGCCATTGGGATAACAGAGCAAGGTGTATTGGGCTTTTCCTGGTTGAAGCAGGGTCACGTCGTTAGTGGCCATGTGTTGCAGGAAGCGTTCCGCCTCAGGGCCCTCCACGTAAAATTCACCCATATGCGATACGTCAAACAGACCGGCGCGTTCGCGCACGGCTTCGTGCTCTTTCTGGATGCCGCTGAACTGCACCGGCAGCTCCCAACCGCCGAAATCGATACAGCGGACTCCTTCATAACGCACATATCCGGGATAGAGCGGCGTACGCCGCAAAGCGGATTCGGACATTACCATCACCTCGTAAGGGCCGGATCGGCCAATTTTTGAGAACAGCAAAAAAAGGACAGGCCAAAGAAAACCCGCTAACCT
>Ga0310825_101145_pt1 | contig 11771 bp, 14 predicted proteins | sample WT_ome_9_FD_202243 | JGI IMG/M metagenome (GOLD analysis project Ga0310825, IMG submission 202243) | Sorghum-adapted microbial communities enriched on wild type (WT) sorghum from Joint BioEnergy Institute, Emeryville, California, United... ... | reverse complement strand
TGTAAACTCCAGCGTTTCGTACATGAGTGGTTTCGGTTCACCGACGGATAAACCGCCGACGGCATAGCCCGGAAAATCCAATGAAGTCAAATCCATTGCGCTTTGCCTTCGCAAATCTTCATAGACCCCGCCTTGGACAATGCCAAAGATCGCCTGCTCATCTGGCCGTTGGTTCGCCTTTAAACACCGTTCCGCCCAGCGGCTCGTCCTTTCCAATGAATTTTTTAAATAATCGCGTTCTGCCGGATACGGTGGGCACTCATCAAACGCCATCATGATGTCGGAACCTAAGGCATTTTGGATGTGAATGGATTTTTCAGGTGTTAAAAACAGTTTCTCACCATTTAAATGGTTGCGAAACCGAACGCCTTCTTCATCGATTTCCCGCAAGTCGCTTAAACTAAAAACTTGAAAGCCGCCGGAATCGGTTAATATGCCGCGGTCCCAGTTCATAAACTTATGCAGGCCGCCGGCTCCTTCGACGATTGTCTCACCGGGACGAAGCCACAGATGGTAAGTATTTGATAAAATAACACCCGCTCCGATTTCCTTTAATTCATCTGGACTCATCGTCTTGACTGTTGCGAGTGTCCCTACCGGCATAAACATCGGTGTATCGAACGTCCCGTGAGGCGTATGGAGCTTGCCAAGGCGGGCTCCGGTTTTCTTATCGGTCTTGATGAGTTCATAAGTGACTGGTGCTGTCATTCGCTTTTTTCCCTTCCAAAATGAGCATTGCATCGCCGAAACTGAAAAAGCGGTAGCGCTCTTTTACAGCCTCCTGATAGGCTTTTAAAATAAATTCTCGTCCGGCGAAAGCCGAAACAAGCATGATTAACGTCGATTTCGGCAAGTGAAAGTTTGTAATACAGGCATCCACGCCTTTAAACGAATACCCGGAATAAATAAAAATATCGGTCCAACCGGACGCTTCTTTAAATCGGCCGTTGTTTTCTGTCGCAATCGTCTCAAGCGTGCGAATGCACGTCGTCCCAACCGCAACGATGCGTTTTCCGGACGCTCGCGTTTCATTAAGTATATCGGCGGTTTCTTTCGACATGCGATAAAATTCCGCATGCATGGCATGGTTTTCGATCTTTTCTTCCTTAACCGGCCGGAATGTGCCAAGTCCAACGTGAAGGGTAATAAAGACAATACGGACCCCTTTTTGAGCGATTTTGTCTAATAGTTCTTCAGTAAAATGGAGGCCCGCCGTCGGAGCGGCTGCTGAACCTTCGTGTTTGGCATAGACGGTTTGATAGCGTTCCCTGTCATCTAACTGTTCGTGGATGTAAGGCGGTAAAGGCATCTCGCCGAGCTCGTCCAACCGCTCATTAAAAATCCCTTCATAATGGAATTTTAAAATCTTCCGCCCTTCATCTAATGATTGCACACAAACAGCGGACAATTTACCTTCCCCGAAATCAATGGTCGTTCCCTCTTTAATGCGCTTGGCGGGTTTCGCCAAACATTCCCATTGATCGTTTTCCAGTTGTTTTAACAGCAAGACTTCAATTTTGGCACCGGTACCAGTTTTTGTGCCAAAAAGCCGGGCGGGGATGACGCGCGTATCATTCAATACGAGTGCATCCCCCGGGTTCAGATAGTCAATCACATCCGTAAAATGCCGATGTTCGATCGTTTCTTTATTGGGATTAAGAACCATTAAACGCGAGGCCGTGCGGTCCGGTAGCGGTGTTTGCGCAATTAATTCTTCCGGCAAATCAAAATCAAATAGGGATAAATCCAAAGATGTCCACCTCTTTAATTAGCGAAAACGATTGATGATATAAAAAACGAGCGATAACACGATGCTGATGACGATGGAGGTGACAATCGGGAAATAGACCGTGGTGTTGCCTTTGCGAAAGACGATGTCACCGGGGAGTTTCCCGATAAATTGCCAAAGCATCCCTACAAGAAAAAGGACAACCCCTAACACCATCAGGATTCGACTGAATTCCGGCATCATACATCAGGCCTTTCCAATCCCAAGTGTTCGTATACCTTTGAGGTCACCATCCGCCCTCGAGGCGTTCGCTGCAAAAAACCGATTTGTAGAAGATACGGTTCATAGACATCTTCAATCGTTTGAGCTTCCTCGCCAATGGCGGCCGCGATCGTATCCAAACCGACCGGACCACCGGCAAATTTTTCTATAATACAAGTTAACAACTGATGGTCAATATGATCCAAGCCGAGCGCATCGACTTGCAGACGGTCCAGTGCTTCCTGGGCCACAAGGCGGTGAATATGCATGGTCCCGGACACCTGAGCAAAATCTCTGACCCGTCTGAGCAAGCGATTGGCAATCCTCGGCGTTCCCCGCGAACGTCCGGCGATTTCAAGCGCCGCCTCGCTGTCAATGGTCGTGCCAAGGACGCCGGCCGCCCGCTCGACAATTTGGGCGAGTTCATTGGTCGTATAGTATTCTAGACGGCTGATGACGCCAAAACGGTCGCGCAAAGGCGGGGAAAGGTAACCGGCTCTAGTTGTTGCCCCAACTAACGTAAACGGCGGCAAGTCGAGGCGGACGGAATGTGCGGTTTCTCCGCTCCCCAACACGATATCTAAACAAAAATCCTCCATGGCCGGATAAAGGATTTCCTCAACGCTTCTTGGTAACCGATGAATCTCATCGATAAACAGCACATCACCCGGCTCTAATGCCGTCAATAATGCCGCCAAATCGCCAGGTCTTTCAATGGCTGGTCCTGAAGTGGTGCGTATCTGAACGCCCATTTCCTGTGCGATGATCATGGACAGCGTCGTCTTCCCTAATCCCGGCGGGCCATAGAGCAGAACGTGGTCAAGCGGTTCTTCACGCAGTTTGGCTGCCTCGATAAAAACGGACAAATTTTCTTTTACCTTTTCTTGACCAATATATTCCGATAAAGTTTTGGGCCGCATCGACCGTTCCGCCGATTCTTCCTCCGGACGTGCGTCTTGCGAGACTAAGCGATCGTTCACGCATCGCACCTCCTCAACCTTTTAACATTAATTGCAACGCTTTTTTAATATACTGATCGGTCGTCATTTCCTCCATCTCCAGTTGCGGTAAAATCCGAGCGATTTCCTTCTCGGCATACCCCAGTGCCGCAAGCGCTTGAACGGCTTCCTCCAAAGGTTCGGGCCGCACGGTTTTACGATTAACCGCTCCTTCGACTCCCTGGGCGAACCCTTTCAGTTTTCCTTTTAAATCCAAAATGATTTGACGAGCCGTCTTTTTCCCAATCCCCGGAAACTTCGTTAAAAACGCTTCATCTTCTGCTTCAATGGCCTGGACGACGCGGCTTGCATCGCCGGAAGCCAGGATGGCGAGCGCCCCCTTAGGTCCAATCCCAGAAACGCTTAAAAGATGAATGAATAATTGCCGTTCATCCCGTGTGTGAAAGCCATATAAGTGAAGGGCATCTTCACGCACGTACTGATATGTATATACCGTCTTCATCTCATCCATGGGTAAAAAGGAAAACGGATTCGGACAGTAGATCAAATAACCAATATGTTGATTTTCTAAAACAATGTAAGTGCTTGTCACCTCGACAAGCGTCCCGCGAATAAATTCGTACAACGAGCTTCCCTCATTTCTCCGCCGATCCCTTTCCCACATGTTATCATACCATAATTCCAATGGATAAAAAATGAAACAACAAAAGAGAGCGCCCAACCGTGCTTAGGCCGGCTTACGCCCTCTCGAGGACACCCTCTATTAACTATTTCTTTGCACATCTCTTATATGATTCACGGCATATTTGGACAAAGCATCTAGCAAAAGCTTGTATTGCTTTTTATCCGTTATGCGAATCCCGCGATTCAGTCGTTCGGCGGCATCGGCTTCTAGGGCATTGATATCAATCTGGAAAAAAGTTTGAATAACTTGGTGATTTTCCGGATTGCCGTTGTATAGCGTCAGGACATTCCCGTCTTTTAAACCCATGACGCCAGCCGTTTTCGATACGGGGGATATATCATCAATCTTTTTGGATAAATAAACGTCATTTCCGTTGCATTTTGCGAACTTCCAACCGCTGTATTTCATCATGATGTTTTCAGGTGAGATAAAATGATCGGTCGTCACGCGGACGATTTTCACACCGTCGATATAGGATTTTTCCAAATGAACGGAAACGCGCTTCGGCGCCTCTAAAGTCATCCGCCCCATTACTTGATGTTCCTTTGGTTGTTCTTCAAGGCAAGATGGTTGTGTCTTTTCTGCCTTGGCGATCGGATGCATGCTAAAGAAAAGGAGTACGACAAATAAAACCTGTATCCCCGTTTTCATCGATCATCACCTTTTATCAAGAGGACGTTGGGATTCACTTTCAGTATCCCCAATTCCTCAAACATTATCCGTTTTATGTAAAAGGCGGTTGACCCATTCGGCCTGAAAGTGATGGTTTCGGCCTCTTCGGAGTCAACCCCTATGAATTAGCGAGCGTTATTTTGGAAAGGGCGCTGAATGATGTTGCCGATGTCGTTAAGAATTCCTCGAACATCGGATTGCACTTCCCTACCGGCCGAACCGTTAGTAATGCGTTTATTAACATCCATGATCCGGCCGACGATGTTCCGGTCTGTCACGACACGAACGTGTTTGTCACCAACGATATTTTTTGTCACGATGCGGACTTGTTCATCCAGTTGTTGAAGGTTTTGGTTATAGTTTTCTGGAACTACACCGACAACAACCGTATTACCGCTGATGAGCACACTGGAATCACGGACACCTTTTAACCCGTTGACGCGTTGAGCAATTTGCCGCGCCGTCCGCGTATCCCATTGATAATATTGATTAGCGTTATCATTGACATCGGCGTTTCTCATATATGGCCGATTCGGATAGACGTCGCGGTCCGGAACTAAGTTGGGTCTACCTTGATTCGTGTAATAGCCAACATTGCGCGTCCCATCGTAATTGTCCGCCGCATTGCGGTCAACAGCGGCACCACAGCCGGTTATAAGCGAAAGCGCCATGACACCGGAAGTTAAAGTCAACAGCACGTTTTTCAAAGTCAAAAGCCCCCTTTCACACATTAGGATGTGTGATCCCGCAAGCGCTTAAACTGACAGTTCGAGGAGGGCTTGTTAATATTTTGTCGTCACGCAAAAAAATGGTTTAAAAAGAAAAAGTCCGACTCATTTCGTAGGAGTCAGACCGATCGGTATGTGTCACTTTATTTAACCGTAAACCACGCTCGCTTGGTTGCGAGCGAAAGGCCTTTTTAATCCTCGTCGCCCCATTTCGGAGCAGTCGGTAGGCTTTGTTGACTCGCTGATGGACCGTCATTTGTCCGCGGATAGCCTGGTTGGCCGTAGTAAGGCATATGGGTCGGTGAATAAACATAACCTGGATAGCCCGAAGTTGGTGACATTTCTTGCCCAGAATAACCGGTCGCAGGCGCCCCCGTTGTCCACTGTCCCGGAAGCACCTCACCATCAGGTAAAGAAGCCGTTGGATAAGTTGTACCTTGTTCGTAAGCATACTCCGGTCCCATTGAATAGCCGTAGGGAGAAGGCGTTTGTCCATATGCGCCATATGCCCCACCGTAAACATAGCCTGGGCTATAGCTATAGGTACTTCCATACATATAGCTCGTTCCTTCACAACCGCAAGGAGAATACGATGTAGGCATGGGCTGTACAGGAACTGGGTGACCAGAATAAGGGGAAGTATAAGCCCACGGATCAGCACCTGAAGGCGAAAGCCCGGGATAATAAGATGGTGACATTGGCATTTGCCCATAAGCTTCATGTGGATAGGTCCACGACGGCATGACCGATGATTCGGTTTCTGTTTGATAATAAGGGGTAGGCATTTCTTCTGGTTTTAATTTTGGCGTCATCATGTTCGGGAACGGATCATCCATCATGGGAATATCCACATTGCCCTTTCCACTCGGCACATTTGCCTTCCCAAGGGGTTCCTCATTGACTGGCAATGTCGGCGGCAAGATATTGGCCGGCTTAAATGCCACTTTTTCCGGTTCAGTCACCATTTTTTCTTTCATAACCGGCTGTTTTTCCTGCTTCTGGGGCATTTTCTTTATTGGCTTTTCGCTTGCCGGTTCCTTTTTCATCATTTTTTCTTTTTTAATCTCAATTTCCACATTAATCGGTTTTTCCGGAACCGGTGCTTCTTTCTTAATGATATTTTCTTTCTTAGCCGGCATTTCTTTTTTCATTGGTATTTCCTTTTTCGCCGGCATTTCCTTCTTGATGGGCATTTCCTTTTTCATCGGCATCTCTTTTTTGACCGGCATTTCCTTTTTCATCGGCGCTTCCTTAACCGGCATTTCTTTCACTGGCATTTCTTTCACTGGCATTTCTTTCACTGGCATTTCTTTCACTGGCATTTCTTTCACTGGCATTTCTTTCACTGGCATTTCTTTCACTGGCATTTCTTTCACTGGCATTTCTTTCTTCACGGGTGCTTCTTTCTTTTTTACATGAACGCCCCCCGTTGGCACTTTAATTTTCATGCCAGGCATGATTGTATTCGGGTCCTTTAGCTGTGGGTTCGCCTTTTGCAACTCGCTAAGGGCGATGCCATGTTTTTTGGCAATCTCATACAATGTGTCGCCCTTTTGGACGGTGTAAATTTTCAAATCACGATCCCTCCTGCACAAATTCATTACATTATATTGTTTCAGGAGGGCTCTTGCCACACATTTTTCCTTTCGGCAATGACTTCAGGATAGGCCTTCGATTTTATTCAGTGAATTCGAATTCAAAATCCAAGATTCGAACAGTATCGCCATCCTCGATCCCGCGTTCGCGAAGGGCATCATCAACACCCATGGCCCGCATTTTACGAGCAAAGCGACGAACGGATTCGTCTCGGTTAAAATCGGTCATTTTAAACAGCTTTTCAATTTTTGGTCCGCTTACGACATAAGCGCCGTCATCATCCCGACTGATGCGGAAGGCTGGTTCCTCTTCCTCGAGACGATAAGTCACTTGTGAAACTTGGTCCTCTGCTGCTGCGATTGGAAACGCCGGGGTTTTCTCAAGCAAATCCGCGACATGGTATAAAAGCGGCTTTAATCCTTGTTTTGAAGCGGCCGAGATCGGAAAAATATCGACTTCTTGATGATTTTCGCGTAATTTTTCTTTAAATGCTTTGAGGTTAGCTTCTGCGCCAGGGAGGTCCATTTTATTCGCGGCTATAACTTGCGGCCGCTCCATCAATCGCCACTCGTATTGGCGCAATTCGTCGTTAATTTTGACATAATCATCATAGGGATCGCGCCCTTCGACGCTCGCCATGTCGATCACATGAATGATGACCCGCGTGCGCTCAATATGCCGGAGAAATTGGTGACCAAGCCCCGCCCCGAGATGAGCGCCTTCAATAAGACCAGGCAAATCGGCGATGACAAAACTGCGGTCATCATCGAGAGCGACGACACCGAGGTTAGGAACGATCGTCGTAAAATGATAATCAGCGACTTTCGGTTTGGCCGAAGACACGACAGATAAAAGCGTCGATTTGCCGACACTCGGAAAACCGACGAGCCCAACATCAGCCAGCAATTTTAATTCAATGCGAATCTCGCGTTCCTCGCCAGGCTCTCCATTTTCAGCATGATGCGGCGCAGGGTTGGCCGGGGTGGCAAAGCGGGTATTGCCTCTTCCGCCGCGTCCTCCTTTGGCAATCACGGCCCGCCTACCATGTTCTGTCAAATCGCAAATCATTTCATTCGTTTCCCGATCATAAACGACCGTTCCTGGGGGGACGCGTACAATCAAATCCTTAGCATTTCGACCATGTTGGTTTTTTGGACCGCCATTTTCGCCGCGCGGTGCTTTAAAATGTTTTTGGTAGCGAAAATCCATCAGCGTGCGTAACCCTTCATCCACCTCGAAGATGACGTCCCCGCCTTTTCCGCCATCCCCACCGGCAGGACCGCCCATCGGCACATATTTTTCTCGGCGAAAGGCGACCATGCCATTGCCGCCGTCTCCGCCTTTTACATATACATTGACTTGATCGACAAACATAATCTCACCTCAACAGATCCGTCAGTTCCACGATAATGACGGGATCTTCCTTTTGTATGTATTGTTTTACGGTTATACCGGATTGATGCAGCTCGTCAAGTTGCCGCGCTAATCCTTGAGGATCGCGGAAGCTTCCGGAAAACTGAAAGCTTACCTTTGGCGTTAAACGATCCGTAAAAATAGTGAGATTTAGGACATTGTTGCCCCCTAAATCACAGGCTTTTTCAATGGCCGAAAAAACGCCGTTCAACATCATATATAAAGGCTCATCGACATTCGACCAATCGGCATGGGGACCGTCGATCTTCACCTTTAGTTGAAACGGTTTCGGCGCCCAGTTATAACCTATTAGAAACAGCGCTGTTTTCGGCACATTCAGATTCGAAAGCTTCGCTTCGTTCTTAGCTTTCTCTGTTAGGCTGTCTAGAATGCCTTCAAAGCGATCCAATCGTTTTAAAGAGGCATTCGCCTTTAGCAGTTGAATATGATTTAAAAAATCATGCCGCACCGCCCGCAACATTTCAATCACTTGTTTTTCGTCATACGCCAAAAGCCACTCCCCCCTTTACTTTTACTTCGATAACACCTTCTTAAAGTATAAAGGATTTTGGGATATTCAAGAATATAAAAAAATAGCCGCTGCATCAAGTTATGAAACCGTAAAGAAAATGAAAAAACCGACCGAATGGCCGGTTTTTATGTCATATAAAAATTAAGCTTCTTTGGCAACAGGATAAACGCTCACTTGCTTTTTGTTGCGACCGAGCCGTTCGAACCTTACAATGCCATCAACTTTAGCAAAAAGGGTATCGTCACCGCCGCGGCCAACGTTTTTACCCGGATAAATTTTTGTACCGCGTTGGCGATACAGGATGGAACCGCCGGTAACAAATTGACCGTCAGCCCGTTTGGCACCAAGGCGTTTGGCGATGGAGTCACGACCGTTTTTCGTGCTGCCGACACCTTTTTTCGAAGCGAAAAACTGAATGTCAAGTCTCAACATGAAAGACACCTCCTTCATCATTGACTTTTATATACTTTCCGTAAGACATTTCAATCGTTCGTAAAGCAACGACCATGCCCTCAAGTAACAGTTCGGCTTTCTTGCGTTTTCCAGCTTCAAGTCCATCTGGCAAGCGGCCGTGCAGATAACCACCATTGGGATTCTGGTCGATCAGGAGCGAAAAACCGCATAATGCTTCAACGGCATTCACAGCACCAAAGGACACCGAAGAAACACCAGCACAGACCAAATCGAATCCGGCAGGACCCGCCCCGGCGTGCCCGCTGATTGTAAAAGCGTCAATATGTCCGTTTCGATTGCGCGTGACTTTGACTTGGATCATGGCAATCGGCCTTAAGCGTTAATTTTTTCAACCGTTACTTTTGTATATGGCTGACGATGACCTTGTTTACGACGATAGTTTTTTCTCTTTTTCAATTTAAAAACGACAATTTTTTTGCCGCGGCCGTGTTCAACGACCTTTGCCGTAACAGAAGCTCCATCTACAAGAGGGGAACCGATTTTAACGTCATCTGTGCCACCGACAAAAAGCACTTTATCAAAAGTGACCGTTTCACCGGCTTCGGCATTTAATTTTTCGACATAAATGGTTTGTCCCTCTTCAACTTTTAGTTGTTTGCCACCTGTTTCGATGATTGCGTACATGACGATGCACCTCCTTAGAACCTCAGACTCGCCGATGTCGGGTGGCTTTACGCGCTTATTAACCCTTATCGTGCGGTTGGAGCGGGTGCTCCATAGACTAACAGATGTATATTACCACGATATTATGGCATATGTCAACCGCATATAGAGGCTTAAGTAAACACCTCACCAATGGACTTGTCGGTTAGTTTTCCAGAAAAAAACGCCTCCAAGAGTGTTTTTTCATCAATTTCCCGCTTCCATCCGCGCCCTTTGATTAAGATGCAGTGTTTGACACCTCTCCGAAATTCCGCAAAAATTTTCCAAGCCGAGGTCTCCGGTGTCACGATGATCTTTCTCGTACGCGACCTTTTATCATCCCCGCTCGCATGCCACCGCTCCAATAAAAAGCGCATGAAAACATATGGCTGCGCCCTCCACTCCTTTAATATGGAAATAACCAAAAAGAGCGCCACTATGGAATAGTTTAATAAAAAAGTGGTGTGCCAGACAATCCAGCCTGTGATGATGAGCAAAAATAAAGCGCTTAACAATAGTGCCAGACGATACGCTTTTTGGTAGGGGAGTTTCAGCGATAATAAAAGAAGCAAGATTTTTCCACCGTCCAATGGCCAAATGGGCAACAAGTTAAACATTAAAATCATCCCATTTCGCTGCAGAAAAATCTCGTGATTTTGCTCGTTCCAAAAAGAGCATCCGAGAAGCAGATACGAAACGATCGGGAGCCAAAGATGCTGAATGGGTCCGGCCAATATCACCCACCATTCCTCTTTCATCGGCCTTGTCCCGTGTTCATTGACGCGGGCTATGCCTCCGAATGGTAAGATTTCGACCGATTCAAGCCGCCAACCGTAATGAAGGGCCATAAAAGTATGACCACATTCATGAACAAGAACAATAAAAAGGACCGTTAGAACTTCCCAAAAATGACCGGTCAAAATACCTGCACCAAGAACCATCCAAAATATCGGGTGAATCCGAAACTTTTTAAATAACCATTGGAATCGTTCGTTTGCATCCACTGGGTTTCTCGGAACCGTAGATCTTTTAAAGACTCCCTTATTCAAACTGTATCACCTGAATAGGATCGATAAAATGATCACCCTCTTTGATCGCAAAATAAAAGATCCCTTTATTTTCGCTACTGTTTTTGGTAACCGTACCAATGATTTGCCCTTTTTTAACAAAATCATATGGTTTGACATTCACTTTATCTAATTTGCCATACCAAGATTCCGTGCCATCACTATGGCGAATGATGATGGTCTTACCAATTTCTTTTTTTTCGTTAACGGAGACAACAAAACCACTTTCAATCGCCTCTACTTTTGCGTCCTTTTCGGTTTGAATGAAAATACCTTGATTGGTATCGGAAAAATCCTTTGTCACCGTCAGTCCGCCGCTGACCGGAATCGAAAAACCTTTATTTTTTAATGAGACTTTTTCGCTAGGTATATCCGATGGTAAGAGGGCTAGCGGCTCGCCGAATTTTTGTTCATACCAATCCGAAACCTTCGCGAAGTTGACATCTTCGTTTAGGGCATAATGGATGATCTTCTCTGCCTCTGGGAAGGCATTGGCATAACTTTTATAAAAAATGCCAGCCCCAAACACTAGCGCCGCTGAAATCACACATTTAATTAAAAATGTTTGTGAAGCACTCTCCCGTGGCTTCATCACTGAACCGTTTAGCCCTGACTTTTCGGGTGAAAACACGTCGTTGGGGATGCCCCAACCTTTTGACCTTACAGATTGGACGAAACGTTCGCGCCGCTCCCTATGCCTTTTTCTAATCTCATCAATTCTGGCCATATCACATCATCCCTCACGTTGTAATCCTTAATCCAATTTATGAGGCGGAGGGACAAGTTATGACATGTCCAACTTACAGTCTTCGGATTTATCAATTTATGGTACTGCTTTTTCTGCATGGTTGGCCAAGACGATTTTGTTACTTCTGATCTTAAGGATTTTCGCTATCTTTTGTAGCTTTATCCTCTGGCTATTTGGTTTTATACGCGGAATTCCGGATTTTACCGCCATCTTATCTTTTACACTTCTTGTTCTGGAGAAAAACTTGGCTCTACCCGCCCTTTTC
>Ga0310825_101143_pt1 | contig 11797 bp, 10 predicted proteins | sample WT_ome_9_FD_202243 | JGI IMG/M metagenome (GOLD analysis project Ga0310825, IMG submission 202243) | Sorghum-adapted microbial communities enriched on wild type (WT) sorghum from Joint BioEnergy Institute, Emeryville, California, United... ... | reverse complement strand
AAGTGCTGCACAGGAGCCTCCTCCTTTGAGTGTGTGTTTTTTGCCAAATTCTACTCTACCAAAGGAGAGGCTCTCTTTCTATGCCCGCTTTTTCCAATCTTTACCCCAACACAAATTTTACTCTAACCAGCATCGCGGCCAGCGCGTGGCGAATGACGTCCGCGAGACGCGGGCGCTCCCGCAGACCGCGCCAGCCGAGGGTGAATGCGCTTACCACCGCGATGATGACAAGAGACACCCAATGAGTCGGCGAATAGAACGTGAAAGGAGCCGTTTCGGAGCCGAAAAAAGGCACCCGTTCCATACCGTCAACCCCCTTTTCTTTTTTTCTCTGTTTCGTTCACCATTTTTTCACAAATCAACCCGTTCTGGCAACAAGTTTGCGCGCATGAAAAAGGGCCCGCCTGGAAGGCAAGCCCTTTTCCTTTCCAAATCCTATGAATTATATGAACCGGGACAGCGAGAAGGAGCCGAGATCGAACCGGGTCGAGCCGTTCAGCAGCAGATCCGCGGCGATCTCGCCGAGCGCGCTGGCGAATTTGAACCCGTGGCCGGACAAGCCGCCGATGACGAGCACGTTCGGATGCTGCGGATGACGGTCGATCACGAAATCTTCATCCGGCGTAAACTCGTACTTGCAGACGGAGCTTTGCAGCAGCGGCCCCGCCGCCCGCGGCATATACTTCTGCACGACCTGGCGCAGCGACCGCTCGTCCGTCTCGTAATGCCCGAACGGATGCAGCGGCTCGCCGGGCCGCCAATCCCGGCCGCCGTCGTGCTTGCCGATCTTCAGGCCGCCGCCCAAGTCGGGGAAACCGTAAAACCCGCCTTCCGCGGTATGCAGCGTGAAGCCGGGAAACTCGCCGGCGCGGTATTCGGCCGATTCCGTCCCGAACCAGCCGACCGGGATGCGCAGCGGCCGCAAGGGGAAGCGGACGAACGGCTCCAATTGTTCGAACCATGCGCCGGCGCTGAGCAGCGCCTTCTCCGCGCGGAAGACGCCCTCGGCGGTCTCCGCGGCGACACCGGCCTGATCCGCCGTCACGCGCAGCACCGGCGTGTTCGTCACGAGCTTCGCGCCCGCCGCCTCCGCCAGCCCGCGATAAGCGGCGATCGCACGCTCGCTGAACAGATAGCCCGCTTCCGGCTCGTACATCCCGATGAAATGGTCGGGCAGGTCAAGTCCAGGCCATCTTCTGCGCATCTCGGCCCCATCGAGCATTTCCACGGAGACGCCGAACGCCCGGGCGTCATCCGGGCGGCTGCCGAAGCTGTAATGCTCCGGATCGGCGATGTTGATCACGCCGGAGCGGACGAGCAGCGTCGTCCCCGCAAGCTGCTCCAGCTCCCGCCACAGCTCGTCCGCCCGGAGCGAGAGAGAGATATAGGCGGAGCCTTTCTTGTACGCGTGGCGGATGAGCCGGGTCTCGCCGTGATGGCTGCCCTCCCGGTGGGGCGGGTCGAAGGCGTCGATCAACAGCACGCGCGCGCCGCGCCGTGCAAGATGATACCCGGCGCTCATGCCGGCCGAGCCCGCACCGACCACCATGACGTCATAGATCGGCGCGCTCATCTGCCCGTCTCCCCGCTTTCCGGAAGCAGTTCCTTCTTGTAGAAGATCGTCGTATGCCCTTTGCCCAGATCCTTCTCCATGATCGGCACATACCCCCTGCGCACGTACATGTCGCCGAGCCACGGATGCTCCTTCGCGGTGCCGAGCGACACGGCCGGACTTTTCAGGGTGTCGCGGACCATCGTCTCCTCGCACCAGCTGAGCATCGCGGAGCCGATTCCTTTGCGTCCGAGGTCGGGATCGACCGCGAACCACCAGATGTGCGGCACGCCGAACGGTCCGGGCTGCGGCCCCCAGGGCATCCGCAGCGTCAACGTCGCGAGCGGCTTCCCGCTTTCTTCCATAATAAAGCACATGTGGTTGCGGATGTTGCTTTCCACCAGCGCCAGATCGGCGGTGGCGGCCGCGAAGTTGATGCCGAGCTCGCGGATCGGCTTGTAGGCCCGGAGCGTCAGATCGAGCAGCGCAGGAGCGTCCTCCTTGACGGCGAGCCGGTAAGTGAAGTCAGACATGCGGGGTCACCTTCATCTCTCGTTCATATGGGAAAAAATCAACGCATGAACCGTCACGCCAACGTTTCAAGCGCAAGTTCCGCCGCATGTGCGAACAGGGCGGCGCTGACCGGCAAGGCATCCTCGTTCAGCGTGAACTTCGGGTGGTGCCATTCCTCGGTTCCGCTTGTGCCCATCCAGATGAAACATCCGGGGACATGCTCCTGGTAGACGGAGAAGTCTTCGCCGGCGGTCGTCGGCCGCGCCTCGACCACCGTTAGGCCCAGCTCTTCGGCAGCCCGCGTCATCAGGGCGGCCATCGCCGGATCGTTGTTGACGAAGTGCTGGCCTTCCGTCCAGATCAGCTCGGCCGACGCGCCGTAACCGGCGGCGACGCCCTCTGCCACCCGGCGGATCTGTTCCGGGATGCGCCGGCGCACGTCGGCGTTGAAGGTGCGCACGGTTCCTTCAAGTTCGGCGCAATCCGGAATGACGTTCCACGTCGCGCCCGATTGGAACCGGCAGACGCTGATGACCGCGCTCTCCAGCGGGCTCACGTTCCGGCTCACGATGGTTTGCAGGGCGCCCACGATGGCGCTGGCGGCGACGATCGGATCGACGGCGGCGTCCGGGATCGCGCCGTGGCCGCCCTTGCCCGTCACCCGGATCTCGAAGCGGTCGACGCTGGCCATTAGCGCGCCCGTCCGGATGCCGACGGTCCCGACCGGCAGCTCCGGCTTGTTGTGCATGCCGAGAATCGCGTCGACGCCTTCCAGCACGCCGGCCCGGATCATCGCGCGGGCCCCTGCCGCGATCTCTTCAGCCGGCTGGAAAAGCATGCGCACGCGGCCTTTCAATCGATCCCGCCGCTTGTGAAGCAGCAGCGCCGCGCCGATCATCGAAGCGGTATGGAAATCGTGGCCGCACGCATGCATTTTGCCCGGCTCGCACGACGCGAAGGGCAGGCCGGTCTCTTCCGTGACGGGCAGCGCGTCGATGTCGGCGCGCAGGGCGACCGTCGGACCGGGGGATGCGCCTTCGATGTCGACGACCAGGCCGGTCTTGAGGCCGAACGTCTGCACGCTCAGGCCGGCTTCCTCCAGCCAGCCGCGGATGCGCCGGGTCGTCTCGAATTCTTCCAGCGACAGTTCCGGATGCATGTGCAGTTCGCGTCGGATGGCGACAAGATGCGGCGCGAGGGCTCCGGCCGAATCTTTCAAAGCTTGAAGCGGCATATCGACCATCCTCCTTTTATAGAATAGGTTGTCATTTCAGTCTTCCCTGAGCCACGGCGACTGTTCCGCACGGGCCAGCACCCGGTCCACGATCTGCGGCGCCGATCCGAGGTAGGCGGCAGGGTCGAGCAGCTCTTCCAGCGTCTTCTCGTCCAGCGCTTCGGCCACCCGCTTGTCCGCCAGCAGCACGTCCTTGAACGGCGTGTTTTCCTCCACCGCCTTCATGGACAGCTCATAGATGACATGGTGCGCGGTCTGCTTGCCGAGGCGGTCTGCCAGCGCGAACATGACGCGCTCGGACAGCAGCAGTCCGCCGAGCCGATCGAGGTTGCGCCGCATGTTTTCGGGCTTGACGACGAGCCCTTCGAGCACCGCCTTCGTCGAGGAGAGCTGGGCGGAGAGGTAGATGCACGTCTCCGGCAGCGCGATCCATTCGCCCCGCCAAGACATCGCGTCCCGCTCGTGCTCGACGATCATTGCCTCTTGTACGAGCGCGACGTTGTAGCGGACCGGCTTCGCCAGGCTGGCGATGCCTTCGAGCGCCGCGGGATTGCGCTTGTGCGGCATCGTGGAGGAACCGATCTTGCCCGAGGTGAACGGCTCTTCCAGCTCATCGATCTCGGTGCGCATCAGGTTGTAGAATTCGTTCCCCAGCTTGCCGAGCGTGGCGCTGATCATGCCGAGGATGCCGATGTATTCCGCCTGCCGGTCGCGGGAGGAGTGCCAGCAGATGTCGGGCGCGTGAAGCCCCAGCTTGCGGAGCGCGAGCGCCTCCACTTCGGGGCCGAGCGGACCGAACGCCGCGTACGTGCCGACCGCGCCGCCGATGACGCCGGTGAACACGCGCGCTTCCGCTTCCTTCAGCCGGTCGAGATGCCGGAGCACTTCGCTCAGCACGACGGCGATCTTGAAGCCGAACGTCGTCGGCAGCCCCTGCATGCCATGCGACCGGCCGGCGATCGGCGTGTCACGGTATTCGCGGGCGAGCCGGGCGAGCTGCCGGGCGACGGCGGAGAGATCGCGCACGATGATCGCGTGGGCTTCCTTCAATTGAAGCATCATGCCGGTGTCGACGATGTCCTGCGTCGTGGCGCCGAAATGAACGTACTCCCCGGCCTCCGGCCCGCAGAGCGCCTGCAGCGCCCGGATCGTCGGCATCAGGGAGTGCTTCGCCTTCAGCACTTCGTCCGCGATCGCCTGCAGGTCGAGCAGTTCGACCCTGGCCTTCTCGGCGATGACCTTCGCCGCATCCGCGGGAATCAGTCCGAGTTCCGCCTCGGCGAGCGCGAGCGCCGCCTCGACGTCGAGATGTTTCTGCAGCCGGTTCTCGTCCGACCAGACGGCGCGCATCTCGGGCGTGCCGAACACATTGCGAAGCATGACCATGTCAATGACGTGTGAGGACATGTTGGTTCCCTTCTTTGCTGATTGGTGTGGGTTTCGTCGCCAAAATCCGACTTAATCACTTGGTTATCGCTTATTGTACTACTAGCATTCCCGGCGGTCAATGGATATCCGCTCCCAGCTCTTGCGCAGCCGGCGGCAGGCACAGTATAATGGTGGAAATCTGTTAGCGACGATGACCGGGAGAGTACTCCGCTGATCAAGCCCCATGCAGCGAGCCGGGACGGTGGAAGCCGGCGGGTCCCAGCGGAGGAAGCGCACCCGCGAGTTGGTTCCCTGAACCGCTGACGCCGGATGACGTCGGCGCGCGTAGGGGAACCCGGCAGAACGCCGTTATCGCTTCAAGGGGAAGATGCCCGTCCCGATCTCAAGCACGATGGCGTGCGGAGACGGGAACGATGAGGCGCGTCTTCCAGAAGAGTGGCACCGCGGATGAACCTCCGTCTCTTTCATGGGACGGGGGTTTTGTGATGATCGGGCTTCTTGAGCTTTGCGCGGAGGTGCAAGACATGGTACTGGCTGCGATTCCGGCTGAGGGGCTGCCCGTGAAGATCGCGCTCGAAAGCCGGCAGGACGGCGGCGAGACCGCGCGGTCGGTGCTCGACGGCAGGCTCTACGCCAAGGCCGGCGCGCTGTATCTCCGTTATGCGGAAGAGGACGGCCGGATCCGCTCGACGCTGCGCTGGGACGGCCGGACGCTGCGGCTTGTCCGCACGGGGGACGTCGAGAGCGCCCAGACGTTCGAGCCGGGCGTTGAGACCGGAGGCTATTACCGGACGCCGCTCGTCCGGTTTGATCTCCGAACGAGGACGCGCCGGCTGCGCGTCGAGGCGGACGGCCGCAGCTTTCCGATGGTGTGGAGCTGGGCTTACCGGCTGGAAGCGGGGGGCGCCGATGCCGGAGAATTCGTCATCAACCTAACGATACGGGAGGCAGATGAATCATGAGTGATCATGTATTGGAACGCATCCATCAGCGGGTGAAAGACGCCATCGCGGATGCGGCGGTCGCCGCCGGGATCGCGGCGCGCGACGAGCTGCCGGCATTCGTCGTGGAGGTGCCGAAGGACAAGGCGCACGGCGATCTTGCGACGAACGCGGCGATGCAGCTCACGAGGCTGGCGAAGCGGAATCCGCGCCAGATCGCGGAAGCGATTCTGGAACATCTCGACCGGGGCGCCGCCATGATCGAATCCGCCGAGATCGCGGGGCCCGGGTTCATCAATTTCCGCCTGGACAAAAGCTATCTCTACCCGGTCATCGGCGAAGTGCTCCGGGCGGGCGAATCTTACGGCCGGGTGAATATCGGCCGCGGGCAGAAGGTGCAGGTCGAATTCGTCAGCGCGAACCCGACCGGTTCGCTTCATCTCGGCCACGCCCGCGGCGCGGCGGTCGGCGACGCGCTGTGCAACGTGCTGGACTTCGCGGGCTATGACGTGACGCGCGAGTATTACATCAACGACGCGGGCGCGCAGGTCACGAACCTCGCGAAATCGATCGAGGCGCGCTACCGCCAGCAGCTCGGCCTCGAAGCGGAGATGCCCGAGGACGGCTACTACGGCGAGGACATCGTCGGCTTCGCGAAGGAGCTGGCGGAGAAGGAAGGCGACCGGCTGCTCTCGCTGCCGGATGACGAGCGGCTGCGCTTCTTCCGCGAGTACGGCCTGACGCGCGAGCTGGACAAAATCCGGCGCGATCTGGAGCGGTTCCGCGTCAAGTTCGACAACTGGTTCAGCGAGACGTCGCTGTACGAGACCGGCCAGGTCGAGGCCGCGGTGGAGGCGCTGCGGGAGCGGGGCATGGTCTATGAGGAAGACGGCGCGGTCTGGCTCGAGTCGACCCGGTTCGGCGACGACAAGAACCGCGTCCTCGTCAAGCAGGACGGTTCCTACACCTACCTGACGCCGGACATCGCCTATCACCGGGACAAATTCCGCCGCGGATACGACCGGCTGATCAACATCTGGGGCGCCGACCACCACGGGTACATCCCGCGGATGAAGGCCGCGATGGCCGCCCTCGGACACGATCCGGACAGGCTGGTCGTCCTGATCGCCCAGATGGTCAGCCTGTATCAGAACGGCGAGAAGGTGAAGATGTCGAAGCGGACCGGCAAGGCGGTGACGATGGAAGATTTGATGGACGAGGTCGGCGTCGACGCGATCCGCTATTTCTTCACGATGCGCAGCATGGATTCGCATCTCGACTTCGACATGGATCTCGCCGTCTCCACGTCGAACGACAACCCGGTCTATTATGTGCAGTACGCCCATGCGCGGATATGCAGCATTTTCCGGCAGGCGGAGGAGCAGGGGATCGCCGTCGACCACGACAAGGCGGACCTGACACGGCTGACCGCCGAGGCGGAGTTTGAGCTGCTGCGCAAGCTGGGCGAGCTGCCGCAAGAAGTGGCGGATGCCGCGGAAGCCTATGCGCCCCACCGTCTCATCCGCTATGTGTATGAACTCGCTTCGCAGTTCCACAGCTACTACAAGGCGGAGCGCGTCATTACGGACGACGCGGCGCAGACCGGAGCAAGGCTTGCGCTGCTGGCCGCCGTCCGGACGGTCATCGCCAATGTGCTGCGGCTGATCGGCGTTTCGGCGCCGGAGCGGATGTAAGATTCAGCCGAGCCGGTCGGCGGCCGCCAGCATGCGCATCACGTCGATCTCGCCGGTCCGTTTCGGCGCCTTCGCGCCGCGCAGGGGATTCATCGAATTGCGCAGAATCTCCTTGATCTCGGCCGGCGAAAGTCCCGGCCGGTAGGCGAGCAGCAGGGCGATCGCTCCGGTGACGTGGGAGGTTGACATCGACGTGCCGCTCATCTCGTTGTATTTGCCCCGCAGCCAGGCGGAGATGATTTTGTCCCCCGGCGCATAGATGTCGACCAGACTGCCCCGGTTGCTGAACGGTGCGATTCTCCGCATCCGCGTCGTGGCGCCGACGGAGAGCGTCTGCGGGAACCGGGCGGGATAGTCGATCGCCTTGCGCTTCGCGTCGTTTCCGGAAGATGCGACGATGATGATGCCGGCGCGCCAGGCGTTCTGCACGGCGGCCAGCAGCGCGCGGCTGCGCGTCTTCATGCCGAAGCTCATGTTAATGATGTCCATCCGGTTGCGGATGCACCATTCGATGCCGAGAATGATGTCGGAGACGTAGGCCGAGCCGTTGTGGTCGAACGCCTTCACCGGGTGGATGACCGCGCGGGGTGCGACGCCGACCATGCCGTGCAGCTGGTTCGCGGCCGCGATCGTGCCGGCGATGTGCGTGCCATGGCCGTTGTCGTCATGCGGCAGCATGCTGCGCGCCAGCAGGTTGATGCCCCGTGAAATGGAATGACGGAGATCGGGATGGCTGAAGTCGACGCCGGTGTCGATGACGCCGACTTTGATGCGGTAGCCGGTCGTCAGGCGCCAGGCCATCGGCGCGCGGATCTGTTTCACGCCCCACGGAATGCCTTGTTCGACGGCGGGCGCACTGCGAACGGTGCCGTGGACAGCGATGCGGGAGTCCGGCTCGAGGGCGCATCCCGCCCACGGCAGACCGGTCGGACGGCCTGCCGGAAGCATGAAGCTGACGCCGCGGATGAGCGGAAGGAGCCGGATGGCCGGACCTTCCGGCCGCCCGGGAGGATGCCGCGCCGTCCACTCGCGGACGAAGCGGCGATAATCTCTGGGGTGGCGAAACCTGAGCATGCAGCGGACTCCTTGACGGTCCGGGGCGGTCAGCGCCCTCTCCTCCAGCCATCTGAGAACCGGGCTTAAGTCCATCGGCGCATTCCTCCCGGGTGGAACATGCTGGACTTATACTATGAGGGCGTCTGGACAGCGGCATGAGCAGATGTCCCGCTCTCCCGAATTGGGCGGCCGGCGGGCGGCGATCCCCCTTTCGCGTTGCTTGCTTTTTGAAATGAAATGAGGTTTACTATAGGTTGACAATGGATAGAACTATGCTGGTTAGATGACTTGCGCGAGAGGATGTGTTCGATGAGCGGCGAGATTCGATTGAAGCTCGATCCCGAACGGATTGAAGAAATGCCGATGGTCGATCTGGCCTTCGAAATTCTGAAAACAGCCAACGAGCCGATGTACTACCGGGATTTGATCCAGGAGATCGGCAGGATCCGCGGCTTTTCCGAGGAGAAAATCAACGAAGTCATCGCGCAGATTTATACGGAGATCAACATCGACGGCCGGTTCGCCTGCGTCGGTTCCAACGTGTGGGGGCTGAAGCGGTGGTACCCGGTTGACCGGAGCGAAGATCCGTCCCTCGGGGCGTCGCGTCCGCGCATCATCAACGATGATGACGAAGAGGAAGAGGATCTGTACGGCGACGAGGAAGAAGCATACGTTACGGACGAAGAAGATTACGACCTCTACGACGAGGACGGCGAAGAGCTGTTCGACGACGCCGACGACGAAGCGGATGTGGACGAGGAAGTTCCGATCGACGACGAAGAGCTCGACGAGCCGGATATCGAAGTCGACGACGAACTGGAGACGGAGGACGAGGAAGAGTTCGAGGACGACGCGGAAGACCTCGAGTCCGAAGACGAAGACGACCTGTGACGGGACGCCGGCTTGTGCGCCTTGTTGCACACAAGGCGCCGCCCCGATTCACTTGACTTCCAAGCGCAAGCCGGACCAGAGCTTGCACAGGCTTGTCGGTCGACGGAATCGGACGCGCCGGCGGGAAGTACGCGGCGCTCTCCCGATTCACTTGACCTCCAAGCGCAAGCCGGACCAGAGCTTGCACGGGCTTGTCGGTCGACGCGAAACGGGATTGCCTTTTCGATGGAAGGCACAGGCCGTTTCACTTGACACAGGCGCGGACACACGGGTAAACTATTGCTTGGGCTATAGATCGCTTTATACACGGCAAGCGTATGAAAAGTGCCCCGCGGCGCGGGTGTCACTTTTTTTGTTTTTTCAACCAACTCACCTGGAGGGCATCTGCAAGTGACGAAATATGTTTTCGTAACCGGCGGCGTCGTATCGTCGCTCGGCAAAGGCATTACGGCGGCATCGCTCGGCCGGCTGCTGAAGAACCGGGGGTTGAAGGTTACGATCCAGAAATTCGACCCTTACATCAACGTCGACCCCGGCACCATGAGCCCCTATCAGCACGGGGAAGTGTTCGTGACCGACGACGGCGCGGAGACCGACCTCGATCTCGGCCATTATGAGCGATTCATTGACATCAACCTCACGAAGAACAGCAACGTGACCACGGGCAAAATTTACTCCACCGTCATCTCGAAAGAACGGCGCGGCGAATATCTGGGCGGCACCGTTCAGGTCATTCCGCATATTACGAACGAGATCAAGGAACGCGTCTTCCGCGCGGGCCGCGAAGCGGGTTCGGACGTCGTCATCACGGAAATCGGCGGCACGGTCGGCGACATCGAGAGCCTGCCTTTCCTGGAGGCGATCCGCCAGATCAAAAGCGACATCGGCCGCGACAACGTCATGTACATCCACGTCACGCTCATTCCGTACATCAAGGCAGCCGGTGAAGTGAAGACGAAGCCGACGCAGCACAGCGTGAAAGAACTGCGGAGCATCGGCATCCAGCCGAACGTCATCGTCTGCCGCACGGAATATCCGATGGGCGAGGATCTGAAGCGCAAGATCGCGCAGTTCTGCGATGTCGACCAGGGTGCGGTCATCGAATGCCGCGACGCGTCGAATCTGTATGAAATTCCGCTCAACCTGCGGAAGGAAGGGCTGGACGACATCGTCGTCAACCATCTGAAACTGGATGCGCCGGAACCCGACATGACCGAATGGGAGAACCTGGTGCGCCGCGTGAACGCGATCACCGGGTCGGTGGAAATCGCGATCGTGGGGAAATATGTGGCGCTGCACGACGCCTACCTCAGCATTGTGGAGGCGCTGGGCCACGCCGGCATCGACGCGGAGCGCGAAGTGAAGATCCGCTGGGTGAACGCCGAGGACGTCACGCCGGAGAACGTGGATCAGCTGCTGGCCGGCGTGCACGGCGTGCTCGTGCCGGGCGGATTCGGCGACCGCGGCATCGAAGGGAAGATCACCGCGATCCGCTGGGCGCGGGAGAAGCGCGTGCCGTTCTTCGGCATCTGCCTGGGGATGCAGGTGGCCGTCGTCGAGTATGCGCGCCACGTCGTCGGCATGACGGGCGCGAACAGCTCGGAGATCGATCCGTCCACGCCGTATCCGGTCATCGACCTGCTGCCCGACCAGAAGGATATCGAAGATCTCGGCGGCACGATGCGCCTCGGCCTGTATCCGTGCAAGATCGCGCCGGGCACGCTGGCCGCGCAGGCGTACGGTCAGGAACTGATCTACGAACGCCACCGCCACCGCTACGAATTCAACAACGAATACCGCGAGCGGATCGAAGCGGCGGGCCTGCGCGTATCGGGCACGTCCCCGGACGGCCGGCTGGTCGAAATGATCGAACTGCCCGACCATCCGTGGTTCCTGGCCGTCCAGTTCCATCCGGAGTTCACGTCAAGGCCGAACCGGCCGCAGCCGCTGTTCCGCGAGTTCGTGGGTGCGGCGATCCGGCACGCGGAATAATGTAACGGAGGAAATACTTTTTTCCAGTTGATGAAGGATATTGACGAAGCGGCGTCGAATACCTCCCCTGCTGGGCGTGTTGTCTCTCAGCCCGGGTGAAGCCTGGCCGGCCGAATGCAGGCTGAGCCGCGGCATTCGCTCACGAGGAGGGATCGTGCGTTGGATGACAAGAAAGTGCTGATCGTGGATGACCAGAACGGCATCCGCATGTTGCTGATGGAAGTGTTCAGCGGCGAAGGATACCGGACATTCCAGGCTTCCAACGGCAAACTGGCGCTTGAGATCGTCAAGAATGAATCGCCTGATCTTGTGCTGCTCGACATGAAGATCCCGGGAATGGACGGGCTCGAGATATTGAAGCGGGTGAAAGAGATCAACCGCGACATCAAGGTCATCATGATGACGGCATACGGCGAACTGGACATGATCAAAGAGGCGACCGAGCTCGGCGCGCTGATGCACTTCACGAAGCCTTTCGACATCGACGAGATGCGGATGGTCGTGAATATGCAGCTGCGGGGCAGCGAAACGCGCA
>Ga0310825_101141_pt1 | contig 11814 bp, 16 predicted proteins | sample WT_ome_9_FD_202243 | JGI IMG/M metagenome (GOLD analysis project Ga0310825, IMG submission 202243) | Sorghum-adapted microbial communities enriched on wild type (WT) sorghum from Joint BioEnergy Institute, Emeryville, California, United... ... | reverse complement strand
ACAACCATCAGTTCTTCCAACTGGTAGGCTGCTGTCCCGTCCACTGTTACCCGCTCCGTATTTCGGATGCTGTTACCTACATGAAACTCATAGTCGCCAGCTTCCAACACATAACAGGATTTATGCCCGGTATAGCCGCCATCGTCATAGGACGCCATCCGCCGTACCGGCAGTTGCAAGGTCAGCACATCGGACTCCCCGGGCTGAAGCAGCTTCGTTTTCGCGAACGCTCCAAGCGCCCGGGCCGGTTTGCCCAATACGCCCTGCGGGGCTTCATAGTATAGCTGAATAACTTCTTTCCCGCTAAACTCCGAGCCGGTATTCGTTACCTCCACTTGGACCTCCAGTTGGGCATCTGTACCTGCTCCTTCGAGCTTCACCCCTTGTACTTTCCAGGCAAAGGAGGTATAGGAGAGCCCATATCCAAACGGGAACAGCACCTTGTCCGGACAAAATGTTTCGAAGTAGCGATAACCTACATAAATATCTTCTTCATAGAGATTCCGCTCTTCGCTGCCAAAGTTGGCTGTGGATGGATAATCTTCAATGTGATGGGCAATGGTATCCGGCAGCTTACCGCTCGGCGTGACATCCCCCGAGAGCAGGTCAGCTACGGCGTGACCGCCAATCATCCCGCCCTGCCATACGAACATCACTGCCCGAATCCGACCTTGATGGACGGGATCGTTGATCCAGCTCATATCGATGACATTGGCTACGTTCATCAACACAGCCACTTGATCGAAATGCCGGGTAACCGTTTCCAGATTCAGGCGCTCTTGTTCCGTCAACCGGTAACTTCCCTCGGTATCGGCGTTATCCTTATCCTCACCGGCCGTCCGGCCGATGATAACGATTGCCTTGGATGATGCTTGCTTCGCTTGCGCTACGATTTCGTCGGTTAAAGGCATTTCCTTCTGACACCAAGGCTCCGCAGCCCAACCGCCTCCGCCGTTATCAAACGGATTCTCGGCAATCCACTGCTCATATTGCTTCGCCAGTTGTTCATTCACTTGGATGCGAGGATTCGCCCGTAGTCCGTCCAAAATGTTGACGACATAAGGGACGTTCACCGCACCGCCAGAGCCTGTCCCGCTGCGATAGTAATCAATTTGGCATCTGCCGAAAACGGATACAATTTCATGCGCTCGAATCGGAAGCATAGCGTTTTCATTTTTCAGCAGGACGCCGCCTTCCGCTGCCGCAATTCTGCTGTACTCGGCGAAACCTTCCAAAGGAACGCCTAACATCGATTTGCTCATCTCTCTCTTCTCTCCTATCCGTTAGTAGATCCCAGCTTGGGATACATCAATAATAGTCCTAGTTTTTACTATACCAAAACCAACGTGAGGTTGAATAGAATAACGTACATTGGGATTTTGAAATTTAAGCGAAAAAAATTAGCATAAATAAAGATGCCCAGATAAGGAATCACCCATAATAGCGGCAGCAGATTCCACCAAACCGCCGGTTTGTACTTGCCTTTGGCGAAATAAGTCCAGCCCAGGATCAAAGCGAGCAGCAGACCACCAGGATACGCCTGAAGATACGCGAATAACGCTCGCATGCCTGGGTGGACCCCTCCTGAATCATGGAAGAGGTAGGCGGAAATGCCAAGCACAATCAACCATGCCACGGAAAAAAACGCATAAATGAGCTGCGACACAATTAGAAAAATGAAGGTTTTTCGTTTAGGAGACATGGGAGTCCCGCCTTCCGTTCAGGAATCGCCTCACGTTAGTCGAACCATACTTCGGTGCTGTGCCGCATCTCAAACAGGCGTTGAATCTGTTTGGGCGTATTTCGTTCAAGCGATAAAGGCGGAAGCTCGTCACGACCGAAAAATCCGACCTCCAAAGTTTCCATTCCAGCTTCTGCCTGACCTCCGCCGATCTCGCACAAAATAAAGATTTTGTAGATATGGTACGCCTCCGGGGGATGATCGTGGAATTTCTTGTCCAACACCGCCATTAACCGCACCGGAAAGACGGTAAGACCGGCTTCCTCCTTCACTTCTTTAACCGCAACCTCTTTAGGCGATAGACCGATGTCGGCCCAACCTCCCGGCAATGACCACGCCCCATCAACTCGTTCTCGTACGAGCAAAATTCGGTCATCCTGAAACACTACGCCGCGCACATCCACCTTAGGGGTAGCATAGCCGGTTTCATTGGCGAACAGCGCTTTAACCTTCTCCGTCTCCACTTCGGTATAACGGCTGACAATTTCCACGCTCAGCTCACGCAACATCTGAAAGCGTTCAAGATCGTACATGTCTTTGGAATAGGCCAGCCCAGCCTGACTAATGGCCTGAATTTGCTTAGCCCACTCCAGCCATTGCAGCTGCGGAATCGAGTCCGACATCTGAATCGCAACCTTTCGGATAGAAGTCTAAATCCACTGTACCACCATAGAAATCATATATGCAGCAGGGAAGATGATCAGTTGCGCCGCTAATGTTCCGAGAAACCTCGCGCCCATCAACATATATAGATCCTCCCCAGCATTTTATTCAGCTTCACACCGGCATAGCGTATGGAATACGACAGCGTCTCCGCCGCATGAATAATCAACGTTAAGATGCATACGATTACCAGATAGGTGGTCACTTTACTTCCCTCTCCAATAAACTTCCGCTATTTTTCGTTGCCATGATTTTTCGTGATTTCATAAGTGAAAATCTCTTCATCCAAACGATTGCGTTTATCAACGTTCCCCAAAATAAGCCTCCATGAATGAGTTAGATTATTTTCACATATTTGGCCATCATGGTGCGATAATCGAACAGAACTTCTTCTTTTTCTTCGGTATATACAAATCCATTGGATTTATAAAAGAGCGTGCCGATGTCGTTCTCACGTTCACACCAGGCGTAAATTTCAGTGATTAATGGGTTCAGACGAATTAATTCATTCAGCAACTTCTTGCCAATGCCCTTGCGCTGATGCTCTTTTAAGATATAAAGTCGAGTCAGCTCACTAACCCCTTCATCATCCGCTTCCGACAGTTGGCCAAACCCAACGATCTCTCCTTCCCATTCCGCGACCAGGAACTTCCGCGCGGCTTGGGCTTCGTCCAGTGTGATGCTTTGCTCCAAGCTGCTCTTGGCATAGGCGTGGGTCAAATACGTGGCGATAAAATGCTCCGGATAAATCATTTCATAAGTGCTGTTCCAGGTTTCCACAGCTACCTCTCGAATGCCGTCGATGTCGTTCAGTGTTGCCGGACGGATCAGCAGTGAATCCATCAGCTTCAATCCTTTCTGTTTCGTAAATAACGGGACCCAGCTTCGGATATGGACCTATCTCCAGCCGGGTCGTATATCAATAACGTTTCACTATACAAATTACTTCTTACAAAAACTATGATACACTGACCTCAACCGAGAAAGCTACCCCTATTCATGAAATCGCTTTCTTTAATACCAATGTAGTCGGCAACGCCTTGTCTGATGCGTTTCCAAGCTAAATTTCATCTTCAGGATATCGACGAATGTTGTCAGTTTCACAAACCATATACATAAGAACAAAGGAACATGATCAAAAAGCTGGTATTCCCAACTTAATACAGAATTGAAGAACACGTGCTACGCTTATCTGGTCACGAATCCCATTGAAAAATAACTGGAGGCGATTAACTTGCTGGTGAACAATGTGAATTGGCGGGAATTAGCCTTTCATCATATCCCGCGTATGCTCATTGATGAACACGAGCCGTTCCGTCCCATTCGGGTTGGCGTTACGGTGCTGACGGAAACCGGTCCGTCTCCTTCATTCAAACGAATGTTGTTAGTGGACGGGGAGCGTGTTGGATCGGTTATTGAATATGCCGTCTACTGGGACTACGATATTACACATCTTTACGATCTGGAGCATATGTGGATCTTCCTGTCTCCACAAGGTGCCGTTGTCGATTGTGAAGCCAGTTTTCATGGTAGATACCTCAAAGGTATCGCTCCCGGCAAAACGAACGTAGGGCCAGATGGACGTATCAGCTTATATTGCCAGCCGGGAAAACACGCCTTCTCTCCAATCCGCGATCTGTTCGAGCTGCTTCCCGACCTGCACCTGGCAACCGGAGCACATGCAGGAAAAGACGGCGTTCTGGAGCCCGACATGCTGCACGGCATGTATAAGACGCTGCCCGAGGCGGACGCACTCGCAACCGAGCATCTTCGCGGCTTCCAGTTTAATATTGCCGGCACCTACCATCCTTTTGAGTGGTCCCTCGACATGCTCGTTACCTGGGAAGAGCTGAAGCGGGAAATCCCCATCCGGATGAGGGATTTGCTGAAGCGGCTACATGAGTTGAAGCAATCGGGATCGTCAGTCCAAGAAGCGATCCACTAAGCTAAAAAGCCTTCCTGTCCGTGGTAACCGCTTGGACTGGAAGGCTGTAACAACAATTCCATTGCTGCAAGGGCGGCCGAACCTATTCTTTTTTGTTCTTCGGCACGGTAGTCGAGTCCGGTACTTCATCCGCTGTCTCCCGATCATCGCGTATGCCCGTTATCTCCTCAGCAGCTTCCGTTAGCGGAGCAGGGATCGGTCGTTGGCTGGACGGAGCCGATACCCTTCCCCTTCTTTCTTTCACCCAATAGATCCCGGCAAGCAGTGCAGTTAATCCTAACCCCACCACCAACCCGGTCCCTTGTCCGGAAATAAAGGGCATGCTCACGATAATGGCGATCATCCCGATCAGACCAACCCAGGACGTATAGGGGTAACCTGGAAGCTGACATGTAGCTTCCGGAGAGCAGGGCGTTACCCGCCGCCAGCGATAATGGGAGGCCAAAATGATAAAGTAGGAGAACAAGAGCGAATATCCTCCGCAGCTGACCAGAAAGAGGTACACCTGCTGAGGCAGCAGGTACCCCATCGCCAAACCGAGCAGCATAGCGGCTCCCGAGAACAGGATACCCCTATACGGGATATCATGCCGGTCTTTCAGCCATGCCGGGGCATGGCCTTCCGCTGCCAACGAACGCAGCATCCGGGCAAGGCCAAATGTCGAAGCCAGCATCGTAGACAGAATCGCCGTAATCATCACAATATTAATCAGCGTCCCAGCCCATCCCATGCCCCAGCGGGTTAGAGCTAAAACTAACGGACTTTGGTCCGCGATCATCCCCTGTGTTGGATACAACATCAGAATCACTGCGATCGCAGCGATATACAAGGCGAGCAAACTGATCAGAGTCATATTAATGGCCCGAGGAATCGTCTTTTTCGGGTTCTCCACCTCTGAAGCGGCTAGGCCAATGACCTCAAATCCCGAATAGCTGAACATCACGATAAGCATACTGCCCGCTATCCCTGCAATCCCCCCGGGAAACCACGCTTCATTTTGCAGTTCGCCTCCCCCCGCTGCTGGAGTCCCCGGAATCCAGCCCGCTATCAAGGCCAGCCCGATGACGATGAACCCGACGATGGCCAGCAGCTTCACCGCTGCCAGACCGCTCTCCAGCTTGCTCAGATAATCGGCACCAAGCAAATTAAGCAGCGTGATTCCGACGATAATGAGCATGCCCATCGCAACCTCCGAAAAGCTCGGGAACCATTCCCTAAGAAAGGTGGACGCCGCGATCGATTCACTGGACATCGCCAGAATCAAGCCCACCCAATACACCCAACCGGTAATAAAGCCAACGCTGCGTCCCAAACTCCGCTCCGCATACGTACGAAACGAGCCTGGCACAGGGTCAGCCACCGTCATTTCCGAGAGGGCATAGAGAATGATGTAAACCAGCAATCCGCCAAGGATAAACGATAGCAAAATGCTGGGACCCGCTGCTTGAATCGCCACGCCGGAACCGAGAAAAAACGAACCCCCGACGATCGTCCCCAGCCCCAGCATCGTTAAATGAAACGTCGAGATTCCTTTTTCGCCAGTCTTGCCATTGCCCATAAGCCAAGCCTCCCTCAAGCTCTTCGTAAACTATAGGGAGTATTGGCGTAAATTAACGAAATTATGTTGAATAAGTTTAGATATGGACTACATAGCAGCTTCTTTCCGCCATCGTTCCGCTTGTTCCCGAACCATCAAGACGAATTGCTCCAATGCAGGGGATCGCCACTTCTTCCGGTGTAATGCCAACTGTGTCGCCACCCGCTGCGATTCGTCATTCCAGTTCAGCTTCACCAGCTTGCCTTCTTCAAGCTCGCTGCGCACGGTGACCCGCGGCAAGAAGGAGACTCCCAGCCCGGAGATCACACACTGCTTGATCGCTTCGATGCTCCAAAACTCCAAGTTCGAGTCGCTCGCTTTTGTTTCTGATGTTTTGCTTTATAGCCGTCATGCTGCTTTACGGAACCGGGACAATGTCACTCAGCACGCTGATCCAATTTCCGAACGCAACCTTTATTCTCACGTACATGGGCGGCTGCGCTGCCGGAATTCGGCTCCTCAAAGGCAGCCGTATCGGCGTTGTCCTCAGCTGGATTTCGTTTGCGGCTACAGCCGTCGTATTCCGTTCACCGGCTGGGCCATGCTCTACCCGCTGCTGATCGCGCTGTTATGCCTCGGGATCCAGCTGCGCTTCAGCCGGCGGAAAGCCACTTCTCTGGATATCTAATTTAATACGGTCGTCACGAGGCTGCGGCGAAACAGCATCTGGTCTGTCCATCGCAGCCTTGCTTAAATCCGTCCTTCATCAAAATAGGTGACTTCCACCCCTCTGGCCACAATGGAGCTAATCCCTTCCGGATAATAGGGCATCAGTTCGTCTGCGCGCTCCACGTCAACCCATGCGATATCCAATATCTCCTCTGGACGGGTAATCTCCGGCTTGCCCCCCGTAATTTCCGCGCGGAACGTCAGCAGGATGACATGCTCCTCGTTTTTTATATGTACAAATTCATTCACAGCCACGATCCCGTGAACCTTCACATCCAGTCCTGTCTCCTCTTTCCCTTCGCGGATCGCCGCGATCTGCAGCGTCTCGCCAGGCTCCACCGCGCCTCCAGGCAGCGTCCAGGCTTCGTTTTCATTTTGCACCATGAGCACTTTGGTTCTCGTCTCATCGGGGATTAGCAAATATACCACATCTGTTCGTTTCATCGTTAGCCTCCAAATAATAAGTCCAATATCGTCGAAAATTTACCCGATGGCTGTCCCCGAAGCACATCTGGATCGTAGATTTCCACATGACCACAGTTCAGGCAGGAGACGAATAAATAATGGTTGTGCTGGATGTCCATCAGTTTGCTCAACCCGGTGCCGGTCATGGCCACTTCTTTCACCGCAGCTTCCCGTTTTCCACACTTGCTGCATTTGAAACGACGCTCCAGCACCTCTTCCAGATCGAAGTAATCCCCAACCCGAGGAGGATCAACAAGGTCCCCCGATCCCGGCCCGGGGAATCCCTCCAGATGCTCAGGCAGCACCTCATGTTTGCATTCAGGACAAACGTCAGCAACCAATATGACCTGTTCTCCGCACCAAGGACACTGAATCACGCTTCACGCCTCCTTTAGGATTAGGCCTCAAATATTTTGCCCATATAATACTCATCGACGTAATTTCCATCCACTCGAATCGAATTTCGTTTGACGCCCTCGACTTCAAAGCCAACTTTCTTGTACAGAGCAACGGCCCGTTCATTAGGGATCATCACCGTTAACTCGAACTTGGTGATCTCCGTCTCCGCACGCCATGCCTCAGCAGCCTGGAATAAGCGGGTTCCGATCCCTTTGCCCGAGTAGGCTTGAGTGATGCCGACCACGATGTAACCGACATGCTTCGTTCGGTTGGCTTGACCGCCAAACACGGCCAAATAACCAACCAACTTCCCTTGATCCTCCGCTACCAGAATTGTGGAGCCGGCTTCGGACAGAATCGATTGAATCCGCTCCCGCTGTTCTTCAGCCGTCGTGTTACGTTCTCCCGGTTCATAGAGCATAAATTTCGTTTCTTGGTCCAGTTGCAAGCATAGATTCAAAAAACGCTCAGCGTCGTCCACTCGAATTTCTCGGATCTCAATCATCAAGATCTCTCCACCTTAAAATGATAGATATGTTGCATTCCTATCGGGCCAAGACGAGTTAAGCCGTGGTCTTCAAAACCCGTTCTAAGATAAAGTCGCTGCGCGGTGAAGTTCCGTGCGTTAACGGCAAGTACGATTTCATCGACTTCAGGGAAGCATTCCCTTACAAAGGTGGGAAGCTGCAGCATTGCTGCTGTGGCATACCCTTTTCCCTGTTTTCGATAATCAATGGATAACGCCCGCAGGAGGATGGCCTTGGGATTGTTGACCAACGAAGTGATGTCCGCGTTCAGATGCAGCACGAAGAATCCGACCGTTTCCCCTTCCTCCGACTGAATGACCACCGGATATCGGTTAGGATCCTGAATCGCCGCTTCCAAAGTTTCGCCAGGCAGTGCTGTAAACATGACCTGCTCGGAAGGGAGTTCAAAATGCTGGAGTGCTTCGAAATCCTCCTCAGAATAAAAACGAAGGCGTGTCTGGTTACTCATGCTCTTTTCCATTCTCCTTCGCTGCCCATTTGGCGGCTACCTGATCCTCACCTTTGAAATAATCAACTTGGCCGGCGCTCTCGTAAACTTCTTGGTAGGGTAAAATATTGATCTTCCCTGAATCAGGATATTCACAAACGTCCAGCCCCATGTTCGTACGAATATCCAGGTACTTGCACGGCTTCTCCGTATGGTTAAATAGCTGATGCGCCCCCGAGGGCCCCATTTCGAAGAACACGATATCCCCGGTATGTACTTCCTGATGCCCTTCCGGCGTCCGAAGCATCGCACTGCCTTCCAGAATGACGAAGAGTTCTTCTGCATTACGATGAAAATGATAAGGAAAAGAGTACTTCCCTGGATCCAGCGAACGGATATCAAACGTTAAATGCTTGGAGCCGGCCAGCTCTGCCAAGCGCTCGCTTGTATGCCAAGCGAACTCTGGCACGGGCGATTGCTTCTGATGATACTTCACACGGTCTGCATGATATAAATGTGCCATGTCTCTCCCCCTAATAAACAAATACCCGGCCGCCGATCATTGCTTCCTGGGGCCGGGTCATACGTTGGTCTTCTCATTATACATAATTTCAGACCGATTCGAGTATTCGCTTTCGTCTACAACGAGAAAGTTTGAGCTAGAACCTCGTGAAGGCCGGGCAACCCTTCGATTTCCACGCGTTCGATCGTCTCAACGAAAGAGATGCCTTGCTTCCGGTAAATTTTCTTCCAGAAAGCTACGGCAACAGCGTTATTCTGCAGCTGCTCCACCCGGATTTGGCCCTTCAAGCGCCGCATAATTTCGAAGACGGCCGTCTCCGCCGTTTTACCTCCGCGATATTTATGAAGCACGAACATCTCCTGCACCGTAAAGTCAATCTCCTCGGGCACAAACGGTGGGGCGCAAACCAGGATGAAGCCGGCTACTTTCCCCGAACAATAGATGAAATAAGGATGCAGTTCTTCCCGCTCCAAGTAAAGGGAAGTGTTCGCCAGATCAAATCGCCCGTCTTCCCCCGGTTCCTCGCCAGTAAACGCCGATAAATCATGCAAGTACAGCTGAAACAAATTAAAAAACAGCGAGCTTTGAGACGGTAAAATAGGTGCGATTCGAACGTCCATGCACTAGCCCTCCTTGGTTTCGCGATTTCGAATTACCTTCCTCTTTTGTCCCGGAGATAGATATCTAGCGCTTCGATGCCCCGGTGGGCCAGCCTAATAAACAAGATCAAGGCATATAAAATTAAGCCAGCGAGAACAAGATAAAACAAGAAAAGGAGAGCGGGTAGCACCCCAATCACTCCTACACCGGTCATACCTATCAACTCCTCACCTTAATCCATTTTGAACAGCTCGTGTTCTCAGAGGTCTACCGAAGGACTACCCCCGACTCCGACCAGCGTCTTGACCTCCGCCAAGTGGCGAATCTCATAAGTCGGCTGTTGGTTCAGTGTATTCGGGCGGTCATTCGGGTTATACCAACAGGTATCGATCCCGTAGTTTAGACCACCCTTTATGTCAGAAGTCAACGAATCCCCAACAATTAACACCCGGCTTTTGTCCGCTGGCCGAAGCCCCAATGCTTCAAACGCATAGTCAAAAATCCCCGGATGCGGCTTCGAATACCCCGTGTCTTCAGAAACGATGACAGCCTCGAACATTTGCGCCAATGCCGATCCGGCAATTCGGCTCACCTGCACCTTTTTGATGCCGTTGGTGATGATCGCCAGGTGAATCCCAGCTTCCTGCAATTCGCGGCAGAGCTCAGTTGCGCCTTCCAGCAGGAAGGTCCCCTCCCCAAGCAGCTCCAAATAGCGCTCACTAATCTCCTCTACCTGAGAGCAGGGAGTTACGCCGAGCTCCTTCACCAGTCTGGCGAACCGTTCCGTCCGCAAAGTGACCTGCGTCACCAGTCCCTGCTCCAAATCGCGCCACAGCTGCTGGTTAATGGTCTGGTATGCCCGCATCACGTCGTCGGTACAAGGAATGCCCGCCTCCGTAAGCGTTCGGCTTAAGGCGTGGTTTTCCGCCTTCGGGTAATCAAACAATGTGTCGTCCGCGTCGAATAAAAGATGCGTATAAGTCATGGGGCTCCTCCTGTTGCATTCTCTATCCTCAAAAAATATTTACTGGCATCCGCTCAGGATCATTATTCACTTCCACTTATGCCCTTGCTTTAATCGGAATGTATAATTCGACCTTCGCCTTGCCCTGCGTGTCCTGCGCCGGATCGTTCATACTGAACTCCAGACAGTACCGATCATCCGGGTCGTATCCGCTGTCCGGCAGCCAATTTCCGAATATGCTCTGGTACAGCAGCGCAAGCTTTTCCGATGTATCATAAAAATAAAACTTCGCATAAAGCCCGCCCGGCAGCGTTTGGAAGCCGATCTCCGGCGGGGCATCCGCACGGCTAAGCATATTCGGCACGGTGACGCAGGCATCGTACCGGCATTCCTCCTCCTCGGTCACGGCTGGATCGTCCAAGGAAATCCCGATAAAAGATTGCTCCGGCGGAAATAGCTGATGATGCGCCGCCCACTTACCTAACTTTGTCCAGGCCTGATAGGTTTCCAGATAACTTCCGACATGTCTTACATACGCTACTTCCATCATGGGAAGCTCTACAATGTTGGCTTGCATTTGCCAAACCCTCCTTAACAAACTGTTTTTTACAGTTTGATCATAAAGGTTTGGCGCGGCATCAGCTTCCTGCCGATTGCGGTCCGATTGCGAAATATTGCGATCTTGCCGAGCTTGCCGAGCTTGCTCTCGCATCGCGGTTGGTGTACTACCAAAGTGCTTCTTGAACGCTGCATTAAAGCTGGAAGCAGACTCAAACCCGCAACTCAGCGCAATTTCCAGCACAGGTTGGTTGGTCTCCCGCAAGTAAGCTGCGGCCCGGGTTAGACGCTGCTTCATGATGTACGCAAACGGCGTCTCCCCCGTCACCGAGGTAAATATCCGCGAGAAATGATACTTCGAGAAGTGGGACAATTCGGCCAATTGATCCAAGTTTAGCTTCTGATGCAAATGCGCATCGATATACTTACAGACCTGACCCACCCTTTCCCGGTAATCGTTCATCTCGCTTCTTGCCTCCCCGAAGTCCCTTCCCAATAGAAGGGCCGTTCGAGGAGAGGAGGCAGCTTGGTGGCACGGTCTCCTTTGGCAGCATTGATCTGGGCTTGCGTCAAGAACAAGCTCTCCGAAAGATCGGCTCCCCTTACATCGGCATCTCGCAGATCCGCCCCAATCATATCGGCACCGCGCAGGTCCGCTCCCCGCAGATCCGCAGCGATCAGGTAAGCGCCTCTTAAAAATGCGCCTCGCAAATCC
>Ga0310825_101136_pt1 | contig 11911 bp, 7 predicted proteins | sample WT_ome_9_FD_202243 | JGI IMG/M metagenome (GOLD analysis project Ga0310825, IMG submission 202243) | Sorghum-adapted microbial communities enriched on wild type (WT) sorghum from Joint BioEnergy Institute, Emeryville, California, United... ... | reverse complement strand
AACTGAGGGATTTGAAGTACGTCACTTTCTGCCTGCTCAAGAATATCCATGGCTTTCGGGAACTTCCCATATGGCTCCCCTTATTTTTGGGAGTATAGCATTTTTACACAATTATACGGACTCAACTCAGTCACAGTGGGTGGGTCTTTATGTCTAGCTCATTAGATGTTAGTAATGTTGCAGACATTGTAAAGAAATTATTAACTCATACCGATTCTTTAATGAATCACGTTTATTGGGTGAAACAAAAGTTTGATATATTACCTGATCGTGATCACATAGCTACAAGTATTAATTATGTAGATTTGAAGGAATTTCGACATGAGTTTCTAAATGAAATTGTTAAGACAGTTTGTGAATGGGTTTACAGTAATAAAAAGGCAAAGAAAATTATAGATGAATATATGAACGAAGAAAAAAGAAGTTATTTAAATGCACATTCTGCTTTAATAAATTTGGCATTTAGCAAATTCAGAAAGGTGGATGGACAGGAAGTTTATTCACAAGGTCAGTTTGGAGAGCTTCTACTTTTTAACTTTATCCAACATTTCTTTTCTGCGGTACCCTTACTGAGGAAAATGTCAATTACCACCTCATACGGGCATGAACGATTTGGAGCAGACGCTATTCATTACAAATATCAAGATAACAAGAATATCATAATTCTAGGCGAATCAAAGGTTTATAAAAGTAATTATCAATTTAAAAAGGCATTTAAAGATTCACTAGAAAGTATTATTTCTACCTACAACAAGCTCACAGAGGAATTGGATTTATACGTTTACGATGATTTCCTCGATGAAGATTTAGTGTTGATTGCAAAAAGTTATAAAAGAGGACTGCTTAAAAATGTTGAGATTCAATTGGTATGTTTAATTGCTTACAACGAAACAACCATCTTCGAAAAAAAAGATGAAGCACAAATAAAAAAAGAAATAGTAAAGATCATTGAGGATAGATGTAGTTCACTTGAAAAACAAATATTTGAAGCTGCTAAAACTCAAGGTTTGCTACCCCGATTAAATTATATAATATTCCCTATTTGGGATTTAGAAGAATTATTAATAAAGTTTCAGTGTTTGATAGGGAGATAGTTAAAAATGCAACTCGATGCTGTTCAAAAAAATACCATTGAACAATTACTAAAAGTCGACCTTCAGAAGATTGCTAATCAATTGGGTTTTACAAATAAGGAACCTCTGTCAATAGATCAAAAGTTGCTATATAAAGCTGTTGGTTTAATTGATGAATTATCAAGATTAGATGATGAAGAAGCTCGAAAGGTTGTCACAACTCTCTCTGCAATATTATGGGACAATAGACAAGAAAACTGGGGAGGGTTAAAAGACTTTCTTATTCTTGTTCTTAACAGAATAGGTTTATCCCCGACTGCAATAATGATTGACGAAGGTTATGACAAAATTGAACGGAAACATTCAAGTTTAAACAGCATTTTTAATGAAATAAGTGTGGCAATAAATCAATTTACTAATGAAGTTAAAATCAAGGATAAAAGATACTTGTTGACTGATTTCCAAAAAAATATCTGGTATACAATTGATTCGCAAAGAGTAACAGGTATTTCAGCACCAACTTCAGCGGGAAAATCTTTTGTTATTTTACTTAAATCAATGCAAATTCTATTGGAAAAAGGCGGAACAATTGTATATATTGTACCTAACTTGAGCTTAGTATCCCAAGTTTCTTCGGATTACAGGATGCAACTGGACAATTTCGGGTTAAATGAATATCAAGTCATCAATACATATAATGCAAATTATACAGATACTAGAAAAATATTTGTATTAACACAAGAAAGAGCAATAGCTGCATTTTCGCAAAAACCCAATCCTTTTCCAGATTTACGTTTACTAGTGATAGACGAAATACAAAACGTAGAGCATATGCCTAGTGAAGATGAGCTGCGCTCAAAAATTTTGTATGACACATTAATTGAATTTAGATATAGCACTAATGCGGAAAAGATTATTATTGCTGGACCAAGGATTGAAAACATTGATGAACTTGCGTCGAATATTTTTGATCAATTTTCAGAAAAAGGAGAAACTTATCATTCGCCAGTTGTGAACTTAACCTACTCCGTAGAAAAAAGAGGAAAAACATACTACTTTAAACAGTATAGCGATTTGATGAATGACCCACTAAAAGAGAAAATAACCAATTATAGTAATATTTCTGGTTTAGGTCAGAGCCAATATACAGAAGATTATCATCAGTATCTTCAATCCATTTTAACAGGTTTAGGAACAGATTCGATAAATATTATTTTTTCACCTACTCACATTCAAGCACGGAAAACTGCGATTGCAATATCTAAGCAATATAAGAGCACAAACAATAGTAAATTGCATTCTTTAATAAAATATATTAAAGATAGCGTTCATGATAATTATAGTTTGTGTGATTGTCTAGAGAAACAGGTTTCTTATCATCACGGTAAATTACCTCACCATGTCAGAAAAGTGATTGAAAGAGCAGTATCCGAAAAGTTAATAAAAAATATTGTTTGCACTACTACCTTAATGCAAGGGGTGAACCTGCCAGCACAGAATGTAATAATTAGGAATCCAAATCTATTTATTAGAAAAAGAAAAGGTATTTCTCCAAAAAAGTTAACTAATTATGAATTAGCGAATTTAAGAGGCAGAGCAGGAAGATTGCTAAAAGATTTTATTGGTAGAACTATTATTTTGGATGAAGGTTCCTTTGAAATGGAGGAACAACAGATCACCCTTTTTGAAGATACTACTAAAGAACTTAAAGCAACTTATAAAGATCGGTTTCAAGAATACAAAGATGAAGTTGTGGCGTCATTAATTAATGAGGATTCAACAGAAACAGAAAAACCCTATTCTTTCCTACTACCATATATTAGGCAGACAGTGCTAAGATTTGGAGATAAGTCTAAAGAGAGATTAAGTGCTGTAGGAATTAATATATCTGATGATGAACTAGACAAAGTTGTAAACAGTATGAAAAAATTAAAAGTACCCCAAAACATATGTATTTTGAATCGTTATTGGGATCCTATTGCTTTAGATAAATTATATAGAATAAGACAAAAGCCCAACATACCTTCATCAGCAAGCGATAAAAATATAGCGAACAGATTAAAGGAAGCTTTGTTATTTATGAAAGAACATTTTCCGTATTACTATAAGAAATATTTAAATATTGAGGAAGTCGATGGTGTCGATATGTTGCTATCTGTTTGTATTAATGCGGAAAAATGGTTAAAAGAAACGAGTTTAAAAACAATACTTAGTACCCCTTATCATGATGATCAAGATAAAATTGAAAACACGATAAGTCTTTTACAAAATACAATATCTTATAGGATACCTTCACTCTTAAAACCTTTGTACGACATGATTTATCCAGGAAATATGTTTCTAAATTTCATCGAAATGGGAGCCTATAAACCAGTAACTCGTAAGATAATTGAACTTGGTGTACCTAGAGAAACTGCAATACGAATAACTAGTTTAATTAATGATTCAACAATACCAGATACAAATGATGAGAAATGGATAAGATCAGCAATTGAAAAAATAAGTGGTCGTTTGAATTATTGGGAAAGAATACAACTAGATAGTGTTATTAAAATTACACATTAGTTGGCAGCACATTCCGCATTGAGACTGTCCTAATTGATTACTCCTCACATGTGGAGTGTGTGGCGAAGTTGGTTTTCCAATGGGAAGCAGGCTCCTGGTAAAGGACGCCTGCTTCGTTTTCCGTTTTTTAAGCATCGAAGAGCAGCTATTTTCGTTTTGTGGATTCGATGGAAACGCGTCGATTTCGAGAGCTTCGAGCGCTTGGGTTGCGTGGGTTGCATGCCTGATTAAACGATCAGGTATCCTTTGTAAACTACGATCTGTGAGCCGTTAACAAAAGATTCTTTTTGAGCTTGTTAAAAGTTGCATAGTCAAGTTTATACAACCGGTAATAAATTCAGCACAAACATCTGCCAGCCGGTGCTGTATGAGATGTGGTGTTGTTGGTCTGGAAGGAATTAAAATATGCGTGATTTATGGACATTTTGGACAACATAGATAATAATGGGGATAGCCACATTGTACAATCAAAATCTTTAAAATAGTAAATTTGATTAATTTTTGGCGAGGGCACGAAAAATGCCATAAGAGGAAGGCGGGGAAATAACCCCAAAATAGATATGACAGATGATGATTGGTGGGCACTTGGACAACACCATGGTTTGGCAACACCATTGCTTGATTGGACAAACTCTCCATTTGTTGCTGCTTATTTTGCATTTTATGAAGAGAAAGTTGAGGAAAATGATGAATATAGGGTTATTTTTGCCCTACATAAAAAACAAGTAGAAGAAAAATCAAAAAAACTATTAAGTAGCTCCAGTACGAAAAAAGAAGAAATAGTAGAATTTGTTAAGCCATTAACAGATGATAATCCTAGGTTGGTAAATCAAAATGGATTATTTTCTAAAGGACCTTGACTAGATCTAATTCAGCAACATCTGACAAGGTAAAAGGGATACTTTATCCAGTGCCTTTCAAGTAGTGATCTCCGCATTAATGGCGGAGTTTCTTTTTTTAGAAGCATTCTCACAGTACAGAGTAAATACTAACCATATTTTTGTAGGAATCCCACTCAATCGTTCGGTAGGTCTATGGTATAGTAAGCTTAGGACACAGGTTCGATGGAAACAGGGGATCATCACGCGATGAAATTATTCGAGGTATTGCCGGACAACTTTTTCCGTTTGTTGACGGGATCGAACAAGGAATTGTACGCCGAAGCGGGTTTGCTAATTTATGAGCAATCACAGCGAGATCGTTTCGGCATCCGATATGACGTCATGCGGGATGCGCTGCAGGAACTGATCGAAACGCGGCAGGAGCTCGGACTGGTTTATGCGCCAGATGACGACGAACTACCGGAAGATGAAGTTCCTTCGTCGGGCGGAAGGACTAAAGGCGCGCGCCGGGGTAGCGAGTCCATGCGATTTGGCGAATCGAAACCGCAGCAAATCACCGTGGAAGAAGCGGCCAGAATGCAGGCGAATGCGATGCTGCGACGACTCGAAGCTTTGAAATGGATCGATGTCGAAGATCGCGATCAATTTCAGCGCTATATCGTATTGCCGCATTATGCAAGCCGAATGTTGGGCTTGTTCAAGGAATTGTGTGAAGCCCGGTCGGTTGAGTATCAGCGGTTCGCCTTCACCACCTTTCAAATTTTGACCGGCGGCGAGGCCGAGCGGCGACCTTGTTTTGCCGTGCGTGAAGCGCTTCAGATTACGCTGCAATTTCGGCAAGAATTGATCACCCTGTACAACAATATGAAGCACCACATGGAACAGGTCGTACAGAAAATGTCCATCCAGGAAGTGCTTGATCATCATTTCGACACCTATAAATCGCAAATTGTGGACAAAAGTTACCATCGTCTCAAGACATCCGACCACGTATCGCGATATCGGCATCACATTTTGCAGAAAGTGCAGGACTGGCTTCTGGATCGGGACTTGATGGAGGAGACGATTGCCGACGGTTTGCAGAGCGATTTTTACCAGTCGCGGGAAGAAGCGGAAGACGACATTCGACGCTCCCTGCTTACGATCGAGGAGATCTATGCCGGGCTGGACGAGATTTTCTATCAAATTGATGTGCGGCATAATCAGTATTTGCGTTCGTCCTACGATCGGGCGCGTTATCTAAGTCAGCATCAGACCGGCGTGACGCAGCAATTGGGCATGCTGCTAGAGCATCTGTCACAGCGCGCCATCGATCTCGGCCTGGAGACGAATTTCGAAGAAGCGTTGGGGATGCGCCTGTTTCGTATGCAGCAGATCGGACAATGGAGCGAAGGTTCCCTGTTTACGCCCCGCAAGCGCCGCCAACCTCATCAGCCGGAACGCCATATTGAGGTTGACATCCCCGAAGAATGGAAAGAGCAGCTTCATCAAGAGAATCTGGAGCGTATGCGGCGATCTATCACCCGCAAGAAGGTCGAGCGATTCGTTTTGGACAAGATGGGGGAACGCGACCAAATGGAGATACGCGAATTGGCGCCGAACAGTGTGGAAGAACTGCTGCTTTTGACCTATGTATATCTGTACGGACAGGACGGCTACTCCGCCTTTCGCTTGCAACGGAACGAGGAGCGAGTCATTGTCCGGATCGGACCGTACCGATTTCATAACCATACCGTCGTGCGAGCTGCCGGGAATTCGGACCGCGCGGCATTGAATCGATGAACAGTCAAAAATGAAGCCGGGAGGTGCGAACGCCATGTCCGTGAATGGCGAAAATCCCTCCGCCTCGGCGGTCGGATTGTCCCTGCTTGGTGCGTTGGGTGAATCGGACAAGCAGAAAATGGGCGCCGTGCTCAATCGGCTGCTTGCGAACAATCTATTAGTCAAGGAACGGGACAGGGAAACTTACATGTTCCTGCGCAGAAATCGGGAGGCCGCGCAAGCTTTTTTTCGCTTTTTGCAATGGGAATTCATTCTCGATGACCGGCACGAGGTCGTCTTTGTACAAGGGCCGGACAGCGCGATTCGCCGCGCATTCAACCGGGATGAGACGATCTGGATGTTGATCCTGCGCCTGATTTACCAAGAAAAGCGGGAAGCTTTGTCACTAAGCGAATTTCCGGTCGCGACGCTGTACGAGATCCGGTCGAAGTACGACACATTCCGTCTGCCGTGGATCAACATGACGACGCTGGATCGGTTGGTGAAATTGTGCGCGCGCCAGCAACTGCTCGACGCGTTGGACGACGACATACGCTCCGATGACTGCCGGTTCCGGCTATTTCACAGCTGGATTTACTTCATCGACATGGACGAAGTCCGGGCACTGGCGGAACGGATCGAGCGATACCGTCAGAGGGAGGAGGATGACCTGTTCGATGAAGTGGATGAAGAAGCTTCGGCTTATTAATTGGCATTACTTCGTCGATGAGACGATGGAATTCGGTAGGCAGACGCTGATCACCGGCCAGAATGCTGCCGGTAAATCGACGATCATCGATGCACTGCAGGTGCTCCTGATTGCCAACCAACGCCAAATTCGCTTCAATCCGGCAGCTCACGAAGAGGCAAAGCGGTCGATGATCCACTATTTGAAAGGGAAGATCGGCAGCGATGACCGCACATTCTTGCGCGACGGGGACTTTACCACGTACATTGTGGCGGAATTTCGCGATGATGTGAAGAAAGAATCGTTCGTGATCGGCGTAGTCATTGATGTGTTTTCCGATCAGCAACACGAGGAAGAATACTTTATTCTGGCCGATTGTCGTCTAGATGATCTGGATTTCGTCAAACCATCAGGCCATTTGCGCAATCGGGACGAATTCAAGCGGAGGCACGCGGTTTCCTCCGATCGCTCGCGGGCGAGATCGGTTTTCGAACGGAACAAATCGGTGTATCAGAAAGCGTTGCTTGCGAGACTGGGCGGGCTGAACGAGCGTTTCTTCCGCATTTTCCTGAAAGCTCTCTCGTTCAAACCGATCCAGAATGTTCGGGATTTCGTGTACGACTACATTCTGGACAAAAAAGAACTGCAGCTTGACCTGATGAAGCAAAATTTCGACATTCATGAAAAATACAAGCGTGAATTGGAACAATTACAGATTCGAAAAGAGAAGCTGCAGCGCATTCGCGATGTGTACGACCAATATGACAAACTGCGCGTCACAGTACAGGAGCAAGAGTATGTGATCCGGCGGCTCAAACTGACGCTGGAGGAAGAACAGCTGGAAGAATGCCGTGGGCAGCTCGCCGCACTGGAGGACAATCTGCGTGGTATGGAAGACGAGATGGATCTCACCGCGAGAAAGTACGAAGAAGCGAAGGTAGAAGCGGAGCAGGCGCTGACACGCTGGAAGAGCCATGACGCGGTGAAGCGCGCGGAGGAACTGAAACGCCGGATCGATGAGTGGAGCGACGAACGGGAGCGCTTGAGAGAGGAACTGAATATTGTCGGGAGGTCATTGGAAAGAGAACTGCTGCTCGTCACGCAATTGGCGGATTGGCCGGGAAACGACGGGTGGACATTACAATCGGATGAGCGCGCCGATTTGACGGCAGGAGCGGAAGCGATGACGACGTCCGTTCACCGGCTGGAAGATTTGTTGGACGCCGATCAGGAAATACCTGAAGACGATCTCGCGGAACTCATGCGGCGCATCACGGATTTGGGGGCGCGGCTTGGCCGCATCCATGAACGGCTGCTCATCGAACGGGCACGTGCGGAAGAGCGTGTTCGGAGCCTAGCCGATCGCAAGCGTGAACTGGAACAGATCATTCGCGATCTGGAGAACCAAAAGCGTTCCTACCCACCTCCGGTTGTCCAATTGAAACGTGTGCTCGAAGAGCGGTTGAACGGACGATCGCCGGTGTGGATTTTCTGCGAGGAGATGGAGGTCGAGGATGAGGAATGGCGCGACGCAGTCGAAGGGTATCTGAATACGCATCGGTTCGACCTGCTCGTGCGGCCTGAAGTGTTCGCCGAGTCGCTGTCGATTTATGAACGTGAGAAATTTCGCTTGCAGCTTGAAGGCGTCGGACTGGTCGACACGGAGAAAGAGCGGCGGTTCGCTCATACGGCCGAACCCGGATCGCTTGCCGAGACGCTCAGCGCGAACAATCCGGTCGTTCGGGCGCATATCGATCATTTGCTCGGCCGCGTCATGAAGGCGTCGGACGAACAGGACCTGCGCCGACATCGGACAGCCGTAACGCGCACGTGCATGGTGTATCACAATATGGTGGCGCGGCAGATGAGACGTAAGCAGTACGAGGTGCCTTACATCGGCGCCAAGGCGATCGCGCGCCAGCTCGAGCTGAAGATACAGGAACTCGCGGAAACGTCGAAGGAACATGCGCATTGGACGGACATCCACAGGGACATTGCCGAATGGACGGAAAAATTGACCGACAAGAAAGCGCTCCTGGAACGACTGGGCGGGCAACTGGCCATGGCGTCGCATTTCGTCGAAACGAGACGGCGGTTGGCTGAGGCGCAAAGCGAGCTTGAACGGCTGGATCTGAGCGAAGCGCTTCGATTGGAACAGGCCTATCATGACTGGCAATTCGAGGCGGAACGTTGGAACAACCGGCGAATGGAACTTGGCAAAGAAATCGGCAAGAAAGAAGTAGAACGGAAACAGCTCCACGCCAAGATATACACTCAGACCAACAAGGTGCAGGAAGCGCGGCTTGTGCTCGACAGCTGGGAAGCGGAGTACGATCCCGGACTGTTGCAGGGCGCACTCTCCCGTTGGGCCGATGCCGAGAAACAGGACATCCCGACCTGGCGCAAACTGGAAAACTGGCAGAACAACCAGAAAGGCAATGCGACCCGCCGTGACGACACACGCAACGAACTGCAAAAACTGCGCGTGCATTTCAATGCCGAGCATCTGTTCGACGGCCCGGAGACGGCGGAGGACAATGACGCCTATGACGCGGCGCTCAGGACCGTCGCCGATATCAACATTCCCGATTACCAGGACAAAGTCGAAAAGGCGCTGAAGGATTCCGAGGAAGAGTTCAAATCGCATTTCGTCTTCCGGCTCAGGGAAGCGATCGAGATGGCGAAGCGCGAGTTTTATGAGCTCAATTACGCATTGCGGAATTTTCCGTTTTCTCAGGATCGGTATGTCTTTGAGGTGACGCCAAGGGAGAAATATCGCCGGTTTTACGACGCGGTCATGAACCCGTTGTTGGCAGAGAAAGGGTCTCTGTTCGACCTGCCGAACAATGACTCTTCGGAGACGTTGCACGAATTGTTCGAAATGTTGGTCCGGGGCGAAGCAGGGGATATGGAAGAATTCACGGACTATCGCAGTTACCTGGATTTCGATATCCGGGTCCACTCGGGCGATTCCAGCTATTCTTTCTCCAGGGTGCTGCGTGAAAAATCCGGCGGCGAGACGCAGACGCCGTTCTATATCGCGATTCTGGCTTCTTTTCACCATTTGTACAGGACAAATAAGACATCGCGGCTCGTCGTGTTCGATGAAGCGTTCAACAAAATGGATGAACAACGCATCCAGTCGAGTTTGCGCCTGATCAAACAGTTGAATCTGCAATTGATCGCTGCGGTTCCGGATGAGAAAATGCAGCACATGGCGCCGGAGGTCACGACGACATTGATTGTGACGAACCGGAATTATCGTTGTTTCGTCGACATGGTCGACCGTGCGGATATTGCGGAAATTTTGAGCGAAGAGGAAGGGGGCGAATCCGCCGCCGTCGCTGTTGAAGAAGCGGATGGAACCGGGGAAGAGATGAGGCAGGACGAGTTGTTCTAGCGATGGAGCGGACGCGTTTCCTTGCGTTTTTCTCTGACAGGAGGAATGCAGACGTTGACGGATAGAGAACCTTTGGGCGAGATGGAATACAAGAAGAGCTTCGGGCAGCGACTGTTGGCGCAATTGATCCGAAAATACGAGAGCAGCAAGGCGTTCGCAAGCGGAGAACCGGTGAAACAGAAACCGCAGGTTTCCTTTGCCAACGGTCCGTTTCAGGTGGAATACGAAGATGAGATGGATTTCCGCAAGAAGGAATGGATCCATGAAGTGATCGAATCGTTGGCCACACAGGGTATCGTCACGGTGAAGTGGGAAAGATTCCTGGAGGGCCGCCAATTGGCCAAAGTGTATCTGGAACCGGACCGCATCAAGGCGGCGTATGAGCTGGCGGGGGTGACGCCGCGAGGAAAGAAAATGGAGCGGCTTCGCAATATTCTGGCGACATTGGATCATCACCCGTGGGAATGGGTTGCCCAATGGGCGCGGGAAGCCGTGAGTGCATTAGTCGAACGCAAATCTGCCGGTCTCGATCTCGATGATTCGGAAGGATATGAACTGCTGGCGGATGTGCTGCGTGAGTTGCCGAAGCTGGAGGACAACATCCCGAAACGGGTACTGAGCCACCGTCTGTTTCAGAATACAAAAACGTTCGAACGCCTTGTGGAGCGGCGTCTGGTCCATCTTGTTCAGACCCGTTCCGGGATAGAATTCGATAGCGATGCGGACGCGCTGGAAAGTATTGGAATTTCCGATCAACCCCGCAGCGTGTGGATCGCCGGAACATTACGGTGTTCCATTGGGTCCGACAAGTTCTCGCTCGCCATGTTCCCCGGCGGCATAGGCTTGTCGCGGGATACGGTTTGCTTGTTGACCATCGACGAGATTGAAGGCGAACGCATCGTCTTGATCGAAAATCTGACTTCTTGGCACCAGTGGGTGAAGGAGCGGCAAGGGGCGAACGAAATCGTCGTCTATACCGGCGGTTTCCCCAACCGCACCGTGCAACAGCTGCTGCATAAACTCGGCGATTATCTGCACGTCGATTCTCGAGGGGAAGGCCGGCGATCCGGCGCCGTCGGCAGGCTGCCGGTTTATCATTGGGGAGACATGGACGCCGGCGGCATACAGATTTTCGAATTTCTTCGCACACATTTTTTTCCGGAGCTCAAGCCGCTTGGAATGGACGAACAGAGCTTTTTGCGGAATGTCCACACCGGAATGGATTTTGGACGTTCTTATGAAAACAGGCTGAAGGAGATGCTGGCGAGCGAACGGTTTGATCGTTGGCACAGCCTTCTCAACCTGATGCTGCTCCATGGAAAGCGGATCGAGCAAGAGAGTATGGCAATTCCAGCGGAAAATTTCGGATGAATAGTGATGCACCGAAGCGGTTGAAGCGGATCGTTACAGCACAAAACATTGACGTCAGGACGTACTTCCCCTGACGTTTTTTGTTTGAGCCTTTTGCATAATTTCGTTTTGAAGCCAGCTTCATAGGGAGTCCTCAACTAGCAGCAGTTAATTCCTGGCTTTAACGTTTAAAAATGTGTAATTGGAGTTTATTGGTCATAAAAATGGGCAG
>Ga0310825_101122_pt1 | contig 12104 bp, 19 predicted proteins | sample WT_ome_9_FD_202243 | JGI IMG/M metagenome (GOLD analysis project Ga0310825, IMG submission 202243) | Sorghum-adapted microbial communities enriched on wild type (WT) sorghum from Joint BioEnergy Institute, Emeryville, California, United... ... | reverse complement strand
TACAACACCGGCAACAAGGACTTCCGGTACAACGACCGGCTCATCGACAAGGACGACGCCTGGCGCCACTCCGCCTGGCTGTCCTTCATGAACCGCCGCCTCCGCCTCGCCCGCACGCTCCTCAAGGGGGCTGTCGCCGCGACCTGCCACGATCAGCGCCCGCATCAGCGAGACAGGAGGTGGTCGGGTGGGCGCATCGGTGGTCGCGATACGGCCCAGCCGGCTGGCCGGCGCGCCAGCCACCCAGCTGGTGGAAGCGTGGCTGCGCGAGCTGGACGCGGCCGGGCGTGCCCCGGCGACCCTGGCCGGGCACCGGTGGCACCTGACCGACACTCTCACCGTCCTGGCTGCCGACGCCGGCGTGCCGCTCGAGCGCTTGAATCTGACCGACCTCACCCACGGTCACCTGGTGGACTACCTGGCCACCTACCGGCACTCACCCGACCGGCGGTACACGACCGACGCCCGGTCAGCACCGCAGGAACGGTCGGACTACACGGTCGCCCGCCGCGCGGCGACCCTTCGGGCGTTCTTCGCCTGGGCCGCCCGTCACGCCCACCTGCCGGCCGACCCGGCCGCCGGGCTGCCGGCCCCAAAGATCCGGGGCCACCTGCCGCGGGCGCTGGAGGTGGCTGACGCCCAACTGCTGTACACCGCCGCCGCCACCTCCCGCTTCCCCGAACGGGACACCGCCCTGGTCGCGCTCGCGCTGGGGTCCGGACCGCGCCTGGGTGAGATGGCCGGGATGCGCCTGCCTGACCTGACCGGCCGGCCTCCTACCCACATCCGGGTGGTCGGCAAGGGCGGGCGGCAGCGCCGGGTCCCGCTGACCCCACGCGCCCAGGACGCCCTGGACGCCTACCTACCGGCACGGGCTGCGCGGCTGGACCGGTGGAGCATGGCCAGCGACCACCTGTGGGTGCCGCACCGCCTCCTGCCGCACCGGGTGCCCGGCCCGGTCCGCCTGTCCCGGACCGGGCTGGCGGACACCTTCGACCGGCTGCTGGACGCCGCCGGGCTGCGCGCCCCGGGGTTGCGAGCCCACGTGCTGCGCGGCACCGCCGCCACCGCACTGCTGCGCGCTGGCCGGTCTGTCCGGGAAGTCCAGGCACTCCTCGGGCACGCCGAGCTGGCCACGACGGCCAAGTACCTGCTCGTCACCGAGGACGACCTGGCCGCCACGGTCGCTGCGAACCCGCTCGGCTGACCGGGGCCTGGCACCCGGGTCAGGTGCCGACACGGTCGGTTGGGACACCACCCAACGAAAGGAGGCCTGATGCGCTTGGAGATCATTCCGCGCGACCCGGCCGAAGTGGCGGACGACGCCACCCTGCTGGTCCGCTTCAACGATGATGTCGACATCACAGCCGTGCTGCGGCTGGCACTGACGAACGCCCCGGCTTACGGGGTGCTCCCTGGATACGAGGACGCCGGGGCGCTCACCGTGTCGGTGTTCCTCGTGACCGGCGAGTCCGAAGCCATGACGCTCGCGGCCGGCACCGGCTTCGACCGGTACGGGCTCGCCACCGCCGGGGAGATCCGTCGAGCCGGATTCGACGTCCTGCCAACGACCGTGCTCGAGGATGGCGCGCCGTTGCCGTTCGCGGACCGTCACGCCGACGTCGTCGTCGGACCTTACCCACCGGGCTACCCCGCCTACACAGCACAGGTGCCCAAACAGTTGCGCCGGTTCATCCGGCAGGCAGCCCTTCCGGAGTTCGAGCGGGCGGTCCGCCTGTTCGACCCACGTCGCCTAACCCCAGGAGGGATACAGTGAGAACCATGAACGAGCTGCCGGTGCTGGCCGCGGACCTGACCTGGGTCAAGGTCAACGGTGGCCGCTCCTACGGGCACCTGGCCAACTGGGACGAGGACGAGCCACCCGTCGTCGGCCAGCGGGTGCTGGCCACGGACGGTCGCTCTGAGCGACTCGAGGCGGTCATCACCGAGATCCGGGACGACGAGCGCATCATGCTGAGCTTCCCCGCATTCGAGAACCGCCTGTCGGCGACCGGCTGAAGGCGATAACGCCTCGGCCTGAACTGAACCCAGCAGCCCCCGGCACACCGGGGGCTGCTGCCGTGTGCGCCCCGTAACCGGCAGAGACCGGGGTCTGGCTGACGGCGGACGCTAGGAGCTGTCGCAGCGCGTCGTGGCGATGGCGGCCTCCGTCTCCAGCCGGGACCTGACCAGTGCGGCGGCCACCGCGGCGCTGCCGGTCGCCCTGCTCGTGGTCACCCTCGCGGTGTACGTGGCGCTCAGCACCGTCCTGCTCCTCGCCCTCGCTGGGTGGTGCTGGCGCGCCGAACGCGCCGACGCCCTCGCCAGGGCCTGATCGGTCCGTCGACCTGACCGGGCTGCACCACTGCTGGGGGCGGACCGGCCGGCACTGTGGAGGGCATGACCACTCCCCCGCCCGCACGCACGGCAGTGATCGGTGACGTCGGCGGCCACGCCGAACCGTTCGCTTCCCTCCTGACCGACCTGGGCGCCGACACCGGCACCGGCGTCCTCCCCGAAGGTCTGCACATCGTCCAGGTCGGCGACCTCATCCACCGCGGACCCGGTTCTGCCGCAGTGCTGGACCTGGTCGAACGGTTCCTGACCGGCAGCCCCGGCCGGTGGCACCAGCTGATCGGCAACCACGAAGCCCAGTACCTGCGCCCCGGCGGCACCACCTTCAGCTGGCCGGCCGAGGACACCCTCTCCCCGACGGACGCGGACCGGCTCCGGTCCTGGTGGCAGGACGGGCTGATGAACGTCGCCGCGCACGTCCCCACCGACGGCCCGGGCACGATCGTCACGCACGCCGGTGTCACCCCCGGTTTCGCGTTGATGGCCCATCAGGGGGTCGCGACCGGGTCGGTGAGTGCGGCCGAGATGGTCCATACGCTCAACGACCTGCCGCGCGCCCACCGCGACGACCTGCTGTGGCAGGAGGGCCTCATGCTGACCGGCGAGGTCACCCCGTACGCCGGGCCGCTGTGGGCCGAAGCAGCCCAGGAGCTGTACACCGGGTGGTTCTGGGCCCAGGGTGCCGGGCCGGTGCCGTGGGACCAGGTGCACGGCCACGCCAACCCGGTCGACTTCGACCGTCGCGCGTGGTGGCCGATCAGCCAGCTCGTGGCCGACCGGTGCACCGTCGACCTCCAGCGGCGCCACGTCACCTTCCGCAGCTACGCCGGTGCGACCATCACCTCCATCGACCCCGGCCACCAGGGCACGCGCAGCCCGCAGTGGGCCCCGCTGGTCCTCGACCACGCCTGATCAGCCACCCATGCCGGCGGGCGGCTCGGGCACCATGGGGCCTATGCGCCCAACCCTGACGTCCCTGGCCGCTGCCCTCGCCTTGCTCACCCTGCCCGGGTGCGGTGGCCCGCCCGAACCCACCGAGGAGGAGATCGCCACCGAGGAGCAGGCCCGGCTGGAGGAGATCGCCGAGGCGATGGGCTATGACTCGGTCGAGGAGTACCTCGCGGCCACCGAGCAGCAAGCCCAAGCCAACCCCCTCATCTCCCAGGTCGAAGCCGCCTGGGAGCAGACCTACGCCGACCTGGACAACTGGCCGCTGGAGGCTTTCACCGCAGACAACGGCGACCGGAACGTCACCGTCGTCTCCACGTTGGCCGCCAAACCCGAGAACGAGAGCAGGGCAATGGAGCTGTGCCGGGCGGTCGCGTCGCTGGCCACCGGCAACTCGATCACCGCCCCTTGGGACGGCGTCATCGTCACCGCCGGGCACCGCGGAGCGTTCCTGGCCGAGTGCGACCCGATCAACTAGGAACGGACCCTCAACCCGGTGGGGTTGAGGGTCCGTTGCGTGGTGAGCGGGTCAGGCCGCAGCGGCCTTCTTCGCCTTCTTGTGCGCGTAACGCTCCTTGAGCGTGAGGTCCAAGCCGCAGCCGCAGTCGCAGTACCTGAGCGACGGCGCCGGCGGAAGGTAATCGAACACCTCCTCGGTGAACGTGACCTGCTCCCGCGGGATGCCGAGAAGGTCGGCCGCCACCACGCGGACCGCAGCCCGGATGACCGGCAGGTGCTTGGCTCGGTCGGCGCTCTTGAACTCATCGCCGACACCGCAGATCTCCAAGCGGGTGCCGCGGTTGTCGACCCACAGGTACCTGGGCAGGTTCACCTGCACCGCACCGGAAGCCCGGCGGGGCAGCATGTTCTCCAGGTTGAACCCCGAGATCATGACGATGGCCTCGGTCTCGTGACCGGGGGCTCCGATGGCGATGCGAACGTGGTTGGACACGGTGTCCTCCTGGTGGAGTGTCGAATCGGTTAGGGACGTATCGCCTCCCACCATGCGGGCCGGCCCTCCGCTGCCAACGCTCCCGGCGCTAGTGCCCGGCCCGGCCCGGCCGGCACGCTGCCGTGGTGTCCGAACCCGAACAGTCAGAGGGAGACACCATGGAGGACCTGCGCCAGGCCACCGTCACCACCACAGCCGGGGAGAAGGTGCCCGTGTGGGTGCGGGGAGCTGACTTCCGGCCCGGTGGGGTGGCGGTCATCGGGTCACGAGCGGCCAGCTCGTACGGAGACTTCGTCGCGGGCTCCCATCGCTGGAGGCTTCGCCGGCCAAGGTGTGCCGGTGTACGCCGGGATGGCCTACGGCATCGACGCCGCCGCCCACCGTGGCGCCCTCGCCGCTGAGGGGTACACCGCCGCGATCCTGGCCAACGGCGCCGACATCCCCTACCCCAGCGGCCTGGCCGGCCTCACCGACTCGTTGCTGACCGGCGGCGTCACCCTACTGAGCGTCTACCCGCCGGGGACGAGACCGGCTCGCAAGACCTTCCTCGAGCGGGCTTCGTTCCTGGCTTCGCTGGCCCGCGCGGTCGTGGTGGTCGAGGCAGGGCTCGCGAGCGGCGCCCTGCGGATCGCGCACGCGGCCGCCGAGGCCGGCATCCCCGTGTTCGCCGTCCCCGGGCCGGTCACGTCCGCGGTCTCAGCTGGCGCCAACCAGTTGCTCATTGACGGGGTCGCCCGCCCCGCGGCCGACTCCCACGACGTCCTGACCCGCCTGTAGTCCTCCCCCGTCCCGGGCGGGGGCACCGTGCGGCGGCCCGGGACCAGGACCGGACCGTCAACGAGCATGACGGACACACCGGCAGGCCCCGCTACCCCTGACACCAATGGCACGGTCGACCACCGCCTGGCTGCCCACCGGGCGGCGGTGGCGCACCTGGAAGCGTGCCTGGCTCACCTGGACCAGCAGGCTGAGGTTGACGCCGGCTACCTCGAGGCTGAGCTGTTGGGTGAGGACCCCTCCAGCGCCCCGTTCGACGGGTGCGAGGACTGCCTGGTCCGGGAGGTGCTGCACGCCGCGTGGCCGCACCTGCTCGCCGAAGCGCGACCGTCCGGTTCAGAGGGTGGTGGCGCGGGCGACCTCGAGCAGGTCTGACAGCGGTCCGGACCAGCGCGGCCCCAGCGCCTGGACCACCTCTTGTTGGTGGGCGTCCAGGCGTTCGGTCTCGAGCAGCAGCCGGGTCAGCTTCTGCCAGGCCCAGGTGGTGTGCGACATCGCCGAGTGGTTGGCCAACGCGCCCGGCTCCTACGGCTGGGCGTTGGAGCGCTGGACTGGCCCGTACCTCCACTGGCCGACCTCGACCGGTTGGGTACACGCGGTGGACCGGTCCCTGACCTGGCACCGCAAGCCGGACGTGGCGCTGGCCGCGGCTGCTGCCGCCGCGGTCCGCCGGGTCGGTGTGGTCGCGTTCAGCGCCGCCTGGCGTGAGCTGTACCGGCAGGACCGGACCCACGCGTTCGACCCCTCGACCGAGGAGGTCACCGCGGCGTTCACCGCGCTCGCCGCCACGCACCCCTGAGAGGCGGCGTCCCCGGGGACGTGAACGGCTCCGGTCCCGCGGGTGCGGAACCGGAGCCGGTTGGTGTGGTGCCCTCAGGCGACGTCTTCCGTGGCGGCTGCCGCCCACACCTTCGCGCGGGCCGCCTCGGCCGCCTTGAGGTCGGCGGCCTCGGCCTGGCGGACCTTGGCCGGGTCGAGCTGGTCGACGAAGCTCAGGTCGGTGCGGGTCAGGCCCAGCCGGGCGACCTGCGCCCGGACCCTGTCGGCGTACATCTGGAGGGTCTCCTCCAGGGCGGTGAGCTCGGCCTTGGCCCGCATCACCTCGACGACGCTGTCGGCGGGGCCGTGCTGGGCGAGCACGTTCGACATGCGTGAGTTGACCAGGCCCTCGGCCAGGTCGAAGTAGGCGCGCACCGTGACGTGCACGTCGTAGCTCAGTGACCGGGCCGGGTGGTGGTGGCCGCCGGCGACGCTGCTGAGGACCTCGGCGGCCGCGTCCGCGTCGTCCAGGACACGCAGGGACTCCACGGCGCCGGCGGTGACGTACCCGTACTGGTCGTGCTCGATGATCTCGATGTTCATGGGCGCTGCTCCTTGGGTGGTTTGGCTGGTGGGTCGCGACGCTTCGCGATCGACACCAGGGCACCGTCGCCGCGCACCGCCAGCCGGCAATCACCGCCCGTGAGGGCAGGCCAGTCTCAGGAGACGTGGACCGGGGTCCCCATGCGCATCAGGCCGGTCTGCCACAGCATGTCCATCGCGGCGACGGACAGCCGGGCGCACCCGTGGGAGTCCGGGTAGGGCGGGATCGAGTTCGACCCGTGCACCGCCACGTCTCCCTTGAAGAACTGAGGCCGGTACAGCGACCCCAGCGGGCCGTGCTGCCACCCGTTGCTGTGGGTGTAGTACACCTCGAACGCACCGGTCGGGGTGACCGCCCGGACCTGCCGGCCGCGCCACAGGTACGGTTCCCCGTTGCCGGTGGAGGTGTTCAGGGTCAGGGTGGACCCCTCCGGGCCGGTCGCCAGGAGGATCTGCCGGTGGAGGTCGATCTCGATGTGGCGGTGGTGGCCGTGCCGGGGTGCCGGGGCGGTTCCGCGGGACAGCGCGAGCAGCGACCGGTGGCCGAAGACGCCGTCCGGGGTGAGGTCGTGGACCTTCTGCAACGCCCAGACGGCCTGCTGGGTGAGGTGGCCGAAGTGGCCGTCGGGGGTACCGCACCAGTAGCCGGCTCGCCCGAGGGCCTCTTGCAGGGCACGGACCACTTCCCCACGGTCACCGAGCCGGCGCACCGGCCAGGCCGCACGGGCTGGTTCAGCGGCTGCCACGGACAGTGCCAGGAGGGCTGTGCTCCCGGCTCCGGCGGACAGCAGCGCACGACGGCTCACGACAGCGTTGGGCAACCCATTCCCCCTTGATCTTGCCCGGCGTGGTGCGCGAGCTGCAGCGGCGACCGTCCGGTCTGCCCGGTGTGACGCTTCCAGGCCCGGCTGGTGTTGCACCGCCCCCGGCCGTGCGACCCAGTATCCCCGACCGGGGGGGCGTCCCCGTCCAGCGGGGCGTGTCCGACCACGTGCACGCCAGACTTCGGCACGGCGGCGGGGCGATCAGGGAACCGGGGAATATGGTCTGCTCATGAGACTCCCCTTGTGCGCGGTCGGCGCCGTGTCCGCCGCTGCTTTGCTCGTATCCGCGTGCTCCTCAGGCCCCTCCGAGGGGGACCAGCAGGCCTGCCAGAAGGCCGGTCAGGCGGTCGAGACCATCATGGCCTCCGGACAAACCTCGACCGTGAGCGACTTCATCGACCTCACCAACGCCGCGAAGGCCGAGCTGGAGGATGCGTACAACGCCGCGGACGACACCGCGCTGTCCGACTACCTCACGGAGGCGGCCGACAAGCTCTCCGAGGCCAAGATCGCCGGCTACACCACTGGCGGTAGCGAGAGACAGATCAACCAGATGTTTGACGCGCTGGACAACGCCGCCAGCCGGTGCGACGAGCTCGGCGTGAACGGCTGAGTCCGGGCACGCACGCAACGTCCGATGACCTCCAGCGACCCGCCGCGGCCAAGGGCCGGCTTCTGGTGGTGACGTCCCTGACGTTCCCTGTGCCAGCGGGGTCGGGACGCTGGGGCTCGAGCACCGGGACGTCCGGTGCGTCGCCAAGGCCATCGGACTAGGCACGAGCTATGGGAACGCGATCAGGCCACACCTAGGTAATCTCCGGACATGCGCATTCCCCGGAGGGCGGCCACGGCCATGACCGCAGCCACCGCACTGATCTTGTCCGGCTGCGCCGGCTCACCCAGTGCCACCCAGGCCGATCGTGACGCGTGCGCGGTCCTGCGGGACGTGAGCTCCTCCCTCGGAGTAGACGCCGGGCCGGACCCGTTGGCTGCTGCGGAGAAGTTCGGAGACCTGTCCGACCAGCTGGACGGCGCCTTCAGGAGCGCAGACGATGAGGACCTGCGCATGGCGTTGCTCACCGCCTCGGTCGAACTGCCCGCCTCCCTGGTGCGCGGGATGGGCGGGGGAACGGCTGAGGAGTCGCTCGCGCCGTTCTATGAGGCTATGGACGAAGCTGGGCAACGGTGCACCGCCTTGGGAGCAACCAAGTAACCGGGGAACACCTGTGGCCCGGGTGGACTGCTGACACCCGGTGCCCGGCCGGGACCGTTCGGGACTCCCCGTTCCCGCATCGCATGGAGGTCCCACGGTGGCCACCGCCGTCCAGCACCGGGTCATCGCCCGTCTCATGGCCAACCCCACCACGAGCCGCGCCACGTCCAGCCACACCAGCTCGCCAGTGACGGCCCGCCCGAAGGACTGCCCCCGCGCGCAGGTGCGGCACAGTGCAGGGCGTGGACCAGGACGTGCGCGAGAAGCAGGGGTTGTGCCTGGGCCTGTCGTGGGCCGGGCGGCACCCGGCGCTGGTCCTGGACTCCGGGACCGGGCAGGTGCGTGTCCCGCTGGCCGGCACGGTGGGGTTCCGGGTCGACCCGGGACGTCGCTGCACCGGGCACCTGGCGGTGCGGGGCTCCTGGAAGGGGCGGGTGCCCTGCCCGACTGGGACGGTCGTGACCGGTGCCGCCCAGTGCCCCGCGTGTGCGGCCGCTGACGTGTTCCGGTTCGCGCATTCCTTCCACCGCACCGGGTACGCACCGCAGGCGCTGGTGGCCTACCTGGGTCAGCCGCACTGGGTGTACCTGGCCACGTTCGCCGACGGGACCACCAAGGTCGGGACCGCCGCTGACAGTCGCCGCACCGAGCGGCTGGACGAGCAGGGGCCGGTGCTGGCCACGTTCGTCGCCCTGGCCGCCGACGGTGCCGCAGCGCGGGTGCTCGAGGACGCGGTCACCGCCCACGCCGGGCTGCCGCAGACGGTTCGGGCGTCAGCCAAGGTCAACGGGTGGGTCCAGCCGGGAACGAGCAGTGGCCTGGCAGCCCGACACGCCCGCAGCGTCGACATGGTTCGCGAGGTGGTGGGCCGCGCGCCCGGAGCCGCACCGGTCCAGGAGGAGTGGCAGCCGCCGCCGGCGAGCGCGGCCCTGGTGGGTGGCCTGGCCCCGGCGGTGCGCTACCCGCACCCGTTGAGCTGCGGTGAGCACGGCCTGACCGTGGTCGCGGCGGCCGGGCCGGTTGCGCTGGTGCGGGCCGGGACGAGGGACCGGGCCGTGGTGAACCTGGCCGAGCTGACCGGGCACACGGTGCAGCTAGGGTGGTTCGCCTCCCCGCCGTTCCCGGTCCAGGCTGCCCTGTTCTGACCTCGCCCGCGGCGCGGTTCGCCCACTGCGGGCGGGCTGTCAGCTGCCAGGGCAGAGGGCCGGGGTGCCATCGTCCAGGGTGTGCCGGTGCGCCGGGTGCATTCCGCAGACGCGGACACCGCACCTCACGACCGGGAGGTTCGGCGGCTGGGCGGTGCTACTGGGCTGGTTCACGCAGGTCACCACTGGGCGCGCCTGCGCCTCATCCGGAACCAGCGCCGCGGCAGGCTCGTGGCGTCGGCGGGGTCCGGCGGAACGGTGTCGGTGCGTGTCCCGTCCGAGGCTGCGCGTGCTGACGCTCAACATGAACTGCGACGTCATCGCCCTGACCGACCGGATCGCCGCGGCAGCGGCGCATCTGGGAGCTCTCGCCCCTGACGTCGTGTGCGTGCAGGAAGCCCGGCACCTGCCCGGCGGGGACACCACGGCCCGGCAGCTGGCGGACCTGTCTGGCATTCCGGTCGTCGCCGAGGTCGCGCACGACCCGCACCCCGCCCTGGGCATGGTGAACGGGTGCGCGATCCTGTCGAGGCTGCCCTGCCAGGGTTGGGACACGCTCACCCTGGCCGACGAAGGTGACTACACCCGGCGGGCGGTCGCCGCCCACCTCCAGGCGCCGTCGGGCCGTCCGGTGCTGGCCGCCACGGCGCACCTGGCCTGGGGCGGACACCGCGAAAGGCTCCGATCCCGCGAGGCCAGGAAGCTGGACGAGTGGTGCGCCCGGCTCGCCCCCCGCCGACGGCATCACCGTCCTGGCCGGCGACTTCAACGCCACCCCAGCCTCCTCCACCGTCCGCTACCTGAAGGGCCTGCAGGCCCTCGAGCAGGACAGCACGTACTGGGTGGATGCGTGGGAGACCGCTGGAGACGGCGGGCCCGGGTGGACGTTCGAGCCGGACAACCCGTGGGTGATCGCGACCGAGCGGCTCGTGGGGATCACCGGCAGCGGGATGCAGCCGGCTCGACGGATCTACTACGTCCTGGTCCGCGGGTGGGCGCACGGCCGCCCGGGCAGCCCCCTGTCCGCCAGACGTGTGTGTGACACCCCGGCCGGGCCGGCCCAGGTGCTGCCGTCGGACCACTACGGCGTCCTCGCCGACCTGTGGGACCCACCACTCGAGCGCAGCTGACGGGGCCAACGGCCGACCAGGCGGCGGTTGCCGGCCAGGTCGCGGCCCTCACGGTCGGCACCGACACACCACCCAACCGACCCGAGGAGCACCATGCCCACCCTCGACCACCACACTGGGACCGAGCACGACGCTGGCCGGTACGACCGGTACGACACCGACGCCGAGGTTGCCGAACGGGACTACCCTCCACCACCTCGGGTCGATCCGCTGACCCACTCCCCCGCCCGCCTGGCCCCACGGACCGGGCGGGCGCTCCCCTGCCCCCGACCCCAGCCGCGGGGCGGGCGCCGCGCGCATGCCCAGCGCTGGAGTCGGATGGGCGACACGGGCGTAGGCTCGGCCGCATGACCGGAGCGTCGGAGCAGGGGCCGCGCGGGCTGCAGGGGGAGTTCCTGGCCGTGCTGGGCAAGATGGACTACTACCTGGTCCGCGGGATCCCCGACCAGGCCTCCCGGCAGTGGCGGCACCTGGAGGCGCTGGTGGAGCGGGCCGGCAACCCCGAGGCCGGGGTGCCCCAGCGTGACCAGGATCAGATGCGCGCCATCCTCACCACCCAGGCAGCACGCCTGGAGCAGGCGCGAACCGCCCGAGCGGCGCTCCAGGTCAGATCAGCCACCCGGCGGCGTCGCAGCGGGAACGCAGTGTGCACCCTGTGCGGTGACCCGTTCTGGCGCAAGGAGGGCGAGCGGCGCCAGATGTGCCTGGTCTGCCGGCCAGCCGGGAGCACCTCGATCCGGACCGTCTCCGGTGGGCTGCCCACCCTCGGCAAGGACACCTGACAAAGGTGGCGCGTGGCGCCGGGCTCATCGGGCGCTTTCGCCGCTACGCTGCCCTGGTGAGCTCCCGGGACCCCTGGTCCCACCACCGGCACCCCTGCAGCCTGCACCGAGGCGGGTCGTCCTCGCGGCCGGGGTCGCCGCCGCCGTCCTGGCCGGGTGCGGGCCAGGTGAACCGGCCGCCTCCGACGGGGACGTGGCCGCCTGCTCCAGCGTCTTGGAGGCTTGGGTGGCCTACGAGAAGGACCCCGGTGCCCGAGAACCAGACCAGGCCGACCGGATGTTCAAGGTGTTGGCCGATGGGTACCGGCAGGCGACCTACCCTCGGCTGCGCGGCACGCTGGAAGCGGCCGGGATCAAACTGGCCGAGCTGCCGCTGCCCTCGGGCTACTACCTAGTGGCCATCATCGACGACCTGATGGTCGACGTGCGCTACCTGTGCCAGGCCGACCTGCACCTGGACTGCGACCAGGGCGTGCATGGGGGTTCGACCAAATGCATCCGCCAGGAGCGCCGGGGGCACGCGGCACGCCGGCACTCCTGAGCCCGCCGAAGACCCGCGAGGGCGGGGGCGCGATCGGCGGCCAACCCCTACCGGTCGCATCTCATGCGCGGTTGC
>Ga0310825_101109_pt1 | contig 12229 bp, 7 predicted proteins | sample WT_ome_9_FD_202243 | JGI IMG/M metagenome (GOLD analysis project Ga0310825, IMG submission 202243) | Sorghum-adapted microbial communities enriched on wild type (WT) sorghum from Joint BioEnergy Institute, Emeryville, California, United... ... | reverse complement strand
GATCCTTGACAAATTCACCGCTCATTCGGAAGGGTCGTTCCATTACGCCCTCTACATTCACAAAGATGAAAACGGCGAAGAGGTCAAAGGTTTGCCGCTGTATGTCTATATTCACGGCATGTCGCGCGGCGGCACGCAGGCGCATATCGACCAGAAAGCGTCGATGAAATCCGCCAACGGTTCCGTTGCCCTGATGAAGAGAATGGAACAAGACCCGGACAAATATGCCAGCCATATTCTGAATATTTCCTATATCGGAACTTCCACTCCACCGATTGGAGATGTCAAAAGGAAGATCGACGAACTGATTGCCTCCGGATTGGCGGACGCGAACCGGATTTATGTGTCCGGCTTTTCATGGGGCGGCATGTATACGAACAACTTGGTGAACACCTATCCCGACTTCTTCGCCGCAGCCGCGCCTTTGGCCCCGGTATCCGGCTTGTCGAATACGATCGATGAAGAAGCGGTCAGAGATCTGGCTTATTGGATGTTCGTAAATGCTTATAACACTGGAGTATACCAGACCAATCTTAATAACTTCGTAAACAGGCTTATGCCGAAGATGACCAACGCGAGAGCTTCCCGTTTTGACAGCAACGAGGCTTTCACATGGCCGTACAATCAGTTTGATCAGCCGAATCAGAGACCGAATCCCGACCTGCCGGACTATATCGCGCACGAAATCGAAGCGGCGGTTCTTTACAATCAATTTACGATGGAGAATCCGCTTAACGGCAAGATCTGGAGCATGGCCCCGAACTATCAGTCTCCGAACTTGCCGCCATGGAACAATGACTACACGGACATCTTCGATTGGATGTTCTCGCAGAGCAAATCAGGCGAGATCCCCGACGGCCCGTCCGGTCCGACCGCCATGTTCGGAACTCCGGAACTCGGATCGGGCGACCCGCTGTGGTTCAAGACGCCGGAGTATCCGATCGACAAGAGCAACGCGCCGTCTGTTGATAAACCCCATGCAACGGGCACGGTCAGAATTCTTTGGGACTATGACTACGTGTACGCCCGCGTCGTGGTGCACGACACCGATCTGTATCAGGGGCCCGGTGCCAATCATACTTTCGACAGCCTGGAATTTTTCGTCGGTCCGGGGTCCAACGGCTCCAACCAGTGGCGCGTCAGCGCGTCGGGCGTATTCTCCGGACAGTTCCATCCCGACAGAGTTGCTTGGCACGCACTCACCGACGACGGATACATCGTGGAAATCCGGATTCCCAAACGCGACCTGGAGCTGAAACCCGGCAAGTTCACCTTCGAGGTGTACATCAATAACTCGACGAAACAAGGCGGCGACCGATATGAAGTCGTGTCCGCTTTCGGAGATCCGGACACCGGTTACACCAGCGATGCCTCATTCCGCGACGTTCTGGAACTCGTGGAGGCGGCGGAAGACGATCCCCGGTACTCCATCACCCTCTCAACGGGAACGGGCGGCAGGATTACACCGAACCCGGTCGGCAATGTGAAGAGGGTCGACCCAGGGTCGGACGTCACGTTCACCGTGATTCCCGACCGCGGCAAAGTCGCGGATACCGTAACGGTGGACGGTGTGCCGGTGGAAATCAACAGCGATAACACATTCACATTGACCAACATCCGCGCCAACCATAAGATCCATGTGACGTTCAAAGATGATCCGAACGCCGACCAGTACCCCTTCATCGTATGGAATGACAACTTTGCCAGAGGCGAGTACACGACGGCCATCATCATTGACTTGGGCGAAGGCAAAGAAGCGTCAGGTTCCGAACTTCATCCGGACATGTTTACGGTAACAGGCAGACATACAAGCATAGCCGACAACCGGGTCGTGTTCGAAGGAACGCGCAAGATCACAAGGGTCTACGCCAACAACGAGCCGAAAGTGCGCGGGTACGCCGGGCAGGTCTTCAATTCGCCGGATTATCAGGAAGGGCTGGAAAGCGGCCGCTACATCGTCATCGAGCTTGAGTTTTACACGGAAGGCGGCGGCAGCACGACGCTGGACGGCAGTAACTCGACCAGACAGCATTACAACGTCGCGCAAACAGACGACATCGTGTTGACGGAAGGCCAACCGATCACCCACGCCGTTTTCTATCAAACCGGTGTGGTGAATCCGATCCTTGACAAATTCACCGCTCATTCGGAAGGGTCGTTCCATTACGCCCTCTACATTCACAAAGATGAAAACGGCGAAGAGGTCAAAGGTTTGCCGCTGTATGTCTATACGCACGGATTTTCACGCGGCGGCACGCAGGCGCATATCGACCAGAAAGCGTCGATGAAATCCGCCAACGGTTCCGTTGCCCTGATGAAGAGAATGGAACAAGACCCGGACAAATATGCCAGCCATATTCTGAATATTTCCTACAGCGACGGCAACACCCCGCAAATCGTTGATGTCAAGAGGAAGATCGATGACCTGATTGCCAGCGGACTCGCGGATCCTAACCGTGTGTATGTATCGGGCTTCTCGTTGGGCGGCATGTACACGAACAATTTGGTGAACACCTATCCCGGGTTCTTCGCCGCAGCCGCGCCTTTGGGCATTGCATCCGGCTGGCCGGTCTCAAGCGGTAACAAAAATCTGGCCTACTGGATCTTCGTCAACAGCTATGATACTCGCGTGAGGGCAAGCGACCTCGATAAAATCGCAGAAGATATCAATAAGCTGAACAACGCGAGAGCTTCCCGTTTTGACAGCAACGAGGCTCTCACATGGCCGTACAATCAGTTTGATCAGCCGAATCAGAGACCGAACCCGGCCAACAATCCTCCCCTGCCGGACTATATCGCGCACGAAATCGAAGCGGCGGTTCTTTACAATCAAATTACGATGGAGAATCCGCTTAACGGCAAGATCTGGAGCATGGCCCCGATCTATCAGTCCTCCAGCCTGCCGCCCTGGAACGATGACTATACGGACATCTTCGATTGGATGTTCTCGCAGAGGAGACCAGGCGTGCCGGATGTTCCGCGCGACTTTACGGCAACGGCGGATGACGGACGGGTCACTCTGAAATGGGCCGCCCCGGCGCACAACGGGGGCAAGGAAGTATTGGGATACAAGATCTGGCACGGCGATGAGGAACCGGTTACCGTGGATAAGTCGACTTACGAGTATACGTTCACGGGCCTGACAAACAATCAAGAGTACACGTTTAAGATCGCGGCGTTCAACGAGATTGGCGACAGTGCGGAAGCAAGCGTGAAGGCAACGCCCAGGAGCGGCGGGTACACTCCTCCGGTTATCGTGAATCCTGACGATCCTGGCGACAGTGCGACGGAGGATACGGACACCGAATCCGATGAACCATTGCCGCCGCTGCCCTATACGCTCCTCACACCGGAAGATCAGCCCGCAGTCACGGATGAGAACGGCAACATCACCCTTCCGGGCGGCGGCGTGATCGTCACCGGGAACGGAACGAAGATACAATTGCCCGCAGGATCGATGATAGACGCCGGCGGCAAGATCACCGCAGGGCCGGAAGGCGCGACAGTCAGCCTGAACAGCGGCTTGACGTTTAACATCCGAAAGGGTGCCGAGCTTGTGCCCGATGACGAAGCCGCACTCGGCTTCACCGTCGTGACAGGCAATCCTTTCAACGATGTTAACGAAAAAGCCTGGTACTACACATCCGTCAACCTGGCTTACACATTCGGCCTGTTCGACGGCACGTCATCCGCAACATTCGCGCCGGAAAGCGCCATGACGCGCGCGATGTTCGTCCAGGTGCTGGTTAATCTTGAGAACATAGACCGCACCAAGTACACGAAATCCCGCTTCAGCGACGTCGCGGACGGACAGTGGTACACGGCGGCGGTTGAGTGGGCGGCTGAAAACGGCATCGTCAAAGGCATCAGCGAAAGCCTGTTCGATCCTCATGCTCCGCTGACGCGCGAACAAATGGCGGTAATCCTTTACAACTACCTGAAATACAAGGGCTATCAGATTGCTCCGAACCAGATTCAATCGTTCGCGGACGAAAGCGCGATCAGCGCATGGGCGTTGGAGGCCGTTAGAGCGCTGCACGGCATCGGCATTGTGACGGGAAAAGGAAACAACATGTTCGATCCGAAAGGCATCGCCAGCCGCGCCGAAGCGGCAACCGTCTTCGTCAGACTGATCGCCTGTCTGGCGAAATAAGGCGCATGCGATGAAAAACGACCCTTCCGCTGGGCATTATCCCGCCGGAAGGGTCTTCTATTGACCGGATTTTATCCCCGTTTCTTACAACAAGCGCGGCAGAAAGCCGGCATCTAACCGTTAAAATTCAAATTCAACGGCGCCGCTCTCCGCCAGTTCGAACGGACCGGGCGTAACATCCGCATCGGGTCTCCTCTTTCCGAAAAAGTCGGAGTCCAGACGATAAGGACTGCCGTCCGGGTTTTCAAAATGCATGTCGGCGTGATGGGTTTTCCCGAGCAGATCGGTGGTGACCACCATGGAGGAAGCTCCGCGAATGAGTTCGGGCTCGGTGATCCGGATGCGCACCTTGCCTTGCGCGGGATGAACCTCGACATGAATCCCCTTCTGCTCATACTTCTTCGCGTCGGGTTCATGACGGCCCGGAACCGCACGGTTCAGATACAGATTTCCGCCCGCCGCCACCGGAAGAGGCGCTTTGCCGGAAAAGATCTGCTTGACGAGATCCCCGAGCTGGGCCAGTTCCTCTCTGGTGTATTCCCACCATTTCTTGTCCTTGACGTTGGGATGCTTGTCGTAAACTCCCAGTCCCACGGGGTGCAGATAGCAGATGGCATCTTCCGGAACGCCGTCCATGACGGGCTTTCCGTCTTGTCCGACTTTCTCCCTCGGTTTGAGCGGAAGGTGCTCGAAGAAGGTGATCGGCACCGGCTCAAGATTCGGATCATCGTCCCCCAGAAAGATATTGTTGTAGAACCGGTCGTCTCCCCCGGTAATATGATGATAACCCGCCACCGCCGTCTCATGCGGGAAATGGTAAGGCGTCGTGCGGGTAAGCTCCGCCTGTACGACAAATCTGCCCGCAAACAGATTATGAACATATGCTCCTCCCTGCGACATGTTGCGGAAGTTCATCAGGGAGAGGAAAAGATTATGGTCGACCATATACGGACCGTGGCAGACTTCCACGAAGAAGTCCTCGGACAGATTATCAAAAAAGATATTGCGGCTGATGCGGGTGCCCTGCGCCTGCCAATCCAGCCACAGCCCGCGGTAGCAGCTGTAGATGATATTATCGTGAATTTGCGTGTCCAAAGCGGCATGCAGCTTGATTCCCGCCACTTCGGCGCCGTGTCTGAGGCGCTTGTGGTGGATATTGTAGATCCGGTTTTGATAGATCCGGCTGAACGCGCCTCCCATATGCCCGACGATGCCGGCCTGTTCGCAATCGTGGATCACATTATTCCGGACGATATGGCCGCCTACGAGATCCTTGTGCCAACCGCCCCGATGCACCGCCCGGAAGATGACTTCCTGCTCGCGCTGCGTGCCGCCTTTCGTATGTCTGCCGTTCACCAGTTCGTGACCCGTGCCGATTGGAGTGCCCAGGCTGATCCCGACGCTTTTGGATTCGCAGATGATATTGTTCTCGATAATCCATCCCTTGCTCCAGTGCGGTCCGATCAATCCTTCCTGGTACGCGGTCGGCGGCGCCCACTGCGGGGATGCCTGACGGAGCGTGAATCCGCTTACAGTTATGTAGTTAATTCCAGGTTTATCGGGCCAGAAGCAGTAGGGTCGGACACTGATTTCGACATTTTCCTTGCGCGGGTCTTTTCCGCCGAAGTTGGCCCAGATCTTCGTCGTGGTGGAGTTCACTTCGGCATACCAGGTCAGCAGTGAATCATCGGGATATTTGGCATCGGGCCAAACTTCAGGCTTGAATACTTTCTCCAGACTGCCGCATTCATACAAGGATTTGCCGTTCAAATAAACATCGCCGAGATGTACCGTGAAGGGTCCGCCAAACAGCCAGTCTCCGCTCAACTCCACTGCAAAGGGATTGCGGACGGAGAATATGGAATTCGGCACTTCCGTGCTCCATACATGGTTCCCTTCGTCCTTCCAGTCGGTAATGCGTTCGGCCCCCGTGATGACGACTTCCCCGTCTCCGGCGGATCGGTACACGATCCGATGCTCTTCGGTTCCGCTGTGAGCCGGATTCACCCATTCCCTGTAAACTCCGGCATGCACGATAACCGTATCACCGGCCACGGCGAGGGACGCGGCGCGTGAGATGGTGCGGAAAGGCTGATCAGCTGTTCCTTTCCCTTGGTCGTTTCCGTTAACCGACACATGATATTCCATAGAACCACTCCTTCTTCCCGCTAGAGGGGGGTATTTTTTGGGAGGAAACCCGGTTTCATCATGAGATTCGATTCGAATCCCATGACGGAAGGGTGCACTATCGTCATTATACCTGATTAAACTATCGCGTCACAGCATTTGCTTTTTCACCATTCTGATATACGCCCTGATCCCGTCTTCTTCATCTTGCCGATACGTGAAGCAGAAATGCGCCGCCACCGCCGTCGCCAGCGTATGGAACAAGTCGCACATCACATCAACCGCCGCCCAAAGGTTGGCGTAATGGGCGTCTGAATACGTGGCGGCATATCGGGCATACAGCTCCGGAGGCAGATACTTCTTGAAATATTTCCCCTGTTTCCCTGTGGAAAGATCGAATCCGTGCAAAGTGCCGATGTACCAATCGATCATATCGTGCAGTTCCGCCCGTACCACCTGGTTCAACATGTGCATGGCATACGGCAGCTCGTCCCGCGCTATGCCTTTTGCCACGTTATTGAGACACCACCAGAAGTTATTGCAGCAGGAATAATAGAAAAGCGCCGACGGCGGTTTGATATGCCAACGCTTGTCGTCGGGGACGGGCAACGGCGGTAAAAAGCCTCTGCCGTTGTCCTTATCGAGCAGCGCCACGGCGGGTTCTCCGTCATCGATGTACGGTCTAAACTCGAAAGTAAGGTCAATGCGCACTCCGTCAGGGTAAATCATCATATAGTTAAAACGTCCGTCTCCAACCGGATCGCGCATCGTCTCCGGCATCTGCATGATCAGCGGTTTGCCGAAGTGTTCTTCGACCCAGGCGGGATTGTTATAGAAAGGCGTCATGTCCTCGACAAAATACATGATGTCGTAATCCCGGTACTTATCTTTCGGCGCGGCGGGGTTCGCCCGGGAACCGGTCAACAACACCGCCCGTATGCGGTCATCGGCCTTGGCCACGTCCAGGATCAAGTTCATCACTTCTTGTTCCGTTCGCAAAATGGTTTCCTCCCGTTTCCATTCGTTGATGGCATTTATGATGGAATCTATGCGGACACGCTTACGTCACGTCCATCAGCGGCGATGCCAACGGCATATGTCTAAATGGCATCTTATCTTGTATCGTTCTGATCTGTTCTCCAGTCCCAGTCTACCATAAGGCCATGACGAGCAGCCACAGGAACTGAACACCTCAACCCCTCCCCTCGTCAGAAAAGAAAACGGCCTTCGTCCCGTCGCGGGGCAAAGGCCTTCGTCTCATCTAAATCTTTTCATCTAAATCTTTTCATCTAAATCTTTTGGGGTTCATGAAGTGAAGAAAAACGTGCAGCGTCAGGCTTTTTTGTCCATTCTTCGTACCGGTACTATGGCGGCAAACTCCCTCACCTCATCATCGGACCAGCTGTAATCCGGAGCTTCGAGCATATGGGCATACCCCTTGATCGACGTAAGCGGCGTTTTCAGATCATGCGATACGCCGGTAATCCATTCTTCTCTTGTGTGTTCCAATTGCCGGCGCATTTCCTCGTTTTGCCGCAGGGTGCGGGTCAAATGGGTCAACGACGCGATGACGTTGGAGAACAGACGGAACCGGCGGCGCAGTTTTCCTCCGGCGGTGCGGCTGGGAGAACGCCCTCTGCGGTTGAGCGGCTCGCTCAGTTTCCCGTCCGCCAAATGCTGCAGCCAATGAATGATATGCAGCACCGGCGTGCCGAACCGGTTGGCGTACCAGACGGACAGCCCGCTGAACAATGCGACGGATGCCGCAAGCAGGACGAGAAGAGCGGTCAGCAACACGCCGAGTTCGGTATTCCATATGCCTGCTTCCGTGCCGGCTTCCGCATAGGGCGCCGTCACCACCCACGTCATACCGGTGTCCGGTTGATACTCAAACACGACCCTCGCCTGATACCGTTCGCTGTAAACGGAGCGAAGGGCAAGCTCCGACAGCGTATAGGCGTGGGGAAGCCGCGCATCGAACCGGTTAAACGACCGGACCTCCCTGCCGGCGGCATCCAACAGCTGCACCTGCAGACCGGATTGGCGGATCGCATCCGCCAATTCGTCGCTCAGCACAATCTGCCGGGCATCGGACGCGTCGATTTCGCCGAGCAACCGGAGCACCCGTTTTGCCTCCGGTTCAATCCCGTACAGCAAGGTGAACCGCCGGCCGTCAATTTCATTGACCCACAGGTAAAGGTCGTAGGGGAACGGAAAGTTGTACGGGTGCTGCCAGTAGGAGACGATCTCTCCGATCGAATAGGCGCCGGGAAGTTCGGGAGGGGCGTACAAGGAGTGGACGACGTTCCCTTCTTCATCCAATACCTGAATCCAGCCGTTTTCGTTCCGCACCCGCTCCAGCATCTGCTCATCGAAATAAAACGAACCGTCCGCCCATCGCATCGATTGTCCGAGCTTCGATACTCCCGCTTTGGAAAAGTCGCGGTTCATCTCGATCTCCAACACCTTGCCGGACATCCAAATGAAGATCGCGATGGTGCACAGGACAAGGGCCACCCCCGCCAATACGAGACGAAGACCAAAATGGGCGATCAGCCGGCTCCTCACATGTTTGGTCATACTCCGGAACCCGTTTCCCGCGTCACCCGCCGATTCATCCGCATGGTTTCCTGTTCCCGCGCCGCCGGACGCATCCATCCTTTTATTCGATTCTCTCACGCGGGCCGATTCAAGTTCCTCCATACGCTCATCCGCTCGGTTCATCTGCGATCGCCCCGCACGAGTTTATAACCGATGCCCCTCACGGTCAGCAAATATTCCGGCTCAGCCGGATTGTGTTCAATCCGTTCACGTATGCGGTAGATATGCACCATGACCGTATTGTCGTCATGCATGCCGTCCTCTCCCCACACCCGTTCATTCAATTCCTGTTTGCTGAACACCCGGTTCGGATGTTTGCAGAAAAACAGCAGCAGCTGGAACACCTGTGCCGGACAAGGAACCGGTCTGCCTTCCACGATCAGTTCCCCCGCAAGCTCGTCCACCTGAAATCTGCCGAAGTCGTAAATGTGCCGCTTCGCGCTCTTCGCGGCTTCGTTGGCCGACTTGTAGCGCCGCAGGTGCGCTTTCATCCGCGCCGCCACTTCCAGGGGATTGAACGGCTTGGTCATATAATCATCGGCGCCCAAGGCAAAGCCGTTCAGCTTGTCGAGATCAGTCGAACGGGCCGTCAGAAACAAGATCGGGGCATCGGTATACTGCCGGATTAACGGGCATATGTCAAAGCCGCTCGCTCCCGGCAGCATCACATCGAGGATAATATAATCGTAAGCGTGCCGCCGGCATGCCCCCAACGCTTCCTCACCCGTGCCTGCGGTGTGGATATGCCTGAATCCCTCCTTCTCCAGCACCTTCTTCAGCATCTGCACGATCGAATGCTCATCATCCACAATCAGCACCGACACATCCTTCATCGTCCAACCGCTCCCGTTTGCTCCTGTTTCGCCTATCCTCATACGGTTTCCTTTCCGCAACGTTGCCGAAATTTTATCCCATCATTAAGGTTCTGTTAAGATAATGGTTTATCCCGTTTAAGAATCCCGCTTTATACTAAAGCTAACCCATCTTCCATACGATCGCAATCCTAATTTCGGAAAAGGAGATGATGGCTAGTGTGGCTTCAGTACATTTCTCTGATCGGCACGCATTTTCTCGTTCCGTTCGCCTTTGACGTATCTGGGCAAGTTTGCAAGAAATAAACTGGAAAGTTTGGGCTGGGCGTTCGTCACCCTGTTTTATATCGCATACATTTATTTGGCGGGTAGTTGGGACTGGTTCGGTTACTACATTCGTTATGTATGGATCGCCGCGCTGCTGTTTGCGATGTACCGGGCATACCGGAATAACGGGCAGGCTCCATGGCGGCCGGAACGCACGATCAAAGCCTGGGGGAATGTCGTTTTCCTGTTCGTCCTGGGCGTCGTGTTTATGATGATCACGGCCGGTTCTCTCTCCGGCCGGTATTATTCGGATGAGCCGCTGAATCTTCACTTTCCATTAAAAAATGGAACTTACTACGTGGCTCACGGCGGTAGCCATCCCATCGTGAACTATCATAACGAATACTTGCCGCAGCAGTATGCGCTGGACATTGTGAAGATCAACGCATGGGGAGTACGGGCGAAGGGGCTGTATCCGGACGATCTTCAACGGTACGACATCTACGGGGACCCGCTGTACAGCCCTTGCCGGGGAACGGTGAAGAAGGCGATTGACGGATTCGACGACCGGGTGCCTTCCGATTTTGCAAACGGGCTGCCGGAAGGAACGCCCGCCGAGGGAAACCATGTCGTCATTGATTGCAACGGAGCGGAAGTCTACATCGCCCACATGCAGAAAGGCAGCGTCCGGGTTCAGGAAGGCGATGCGGTCGATGAGAACAGCTGGATCGGCAACATGGGCAACTCGGGCAACACTTCGGAACCGCATCTGCACATCCACGCGGAGAAAGAAGGCGTCGGCGTCCCGATTATCTTCGGCGACCGCTTCCCGGTCCGAAACAGCCTGATTCGTTCCGCCGGATAACGGGCAGGCGGAGCCGGAAATATAAACAAACACACGCGTACAGGAACACCTCCGGGGATTGCACCCCGGAGGTGTGGTTGTGTGAATACTGATGATCGGATAATTCCCTGCCTTACCTCTACCTCTATTTGTTCATTTCGTCAACAATCTCCCGAGGCTTTACGGTCATCTCCACCCATGCCGGGATAAAACCGCACTTGACCGCGGTTCGTACCGACCGGATGTTTGACCAGGCGGAGCAATAGAAGGGCACCTTGCCGCGTTTCAAGATCTCGACGGCCAATCTGCTGGTGATCGCGGCTGCGATCCCTCGCTTCCGGTATTCAGGCAAGACGTCCACGCCGATTTGCCACATCCGTTCGCAATCGGCGGAGCAACCGGCAAGCCCGACGAGCTTGTCTCCGACATAGGCTCCTACTCCAAGCACATCCAAGTGCTTTCGCTCCTCGCACAACGCATTGCTCCACTCGGGTTTGTACAGGTCTGCGAAGTCACGCGGTTCCAGCACCCTGGTTTCGTATTCACACGGCAACGGCCTCAACCTGTTGACATCCGGAAGATAATACTCCGCCATAAAACAGATTTTTTGCCCTTTCGGAGCCAGCCGCTCATTCAGCCAGTATAGATTCGGCGTTTCAAAACAACGATAGAATTCGAACTTGTTGACGTATTCCGTCACAATATTGCGATACTCGTCTTTCGTGGATGCCACAATATTGGACCCGTATGAAATCAGATGGCACGCAACGGGCTCCTTGTAAAATTTTTTTGCCTTCGGCCCCATTTCCAGCCTGACCACAACAGGACGGCTTTGCAAAAAATCTTCCGGCTTGCAATTGATATCCTCGGCCGACTGCTCCATGGCAATCCGCAAGATTTCCTCATTGGTCACGATTTCGTCCTCCGGTTTCTTCATGCAGAATGACTTCATCTAAAATGATTATTCGGTGCGGTTGAGCGCTTTTTTAATGGTCTCCAACTTCATTTGATCTTTATGGCCGCTCTCATCCGCACGGTAACGATCTTCTAATGAACGTGTATATACTTTATAGTACTGTTCAAGCGTCAAAAGCCTATAGTAAGCTCCATCGGTTTCCATGATGGGGATGTCCTCGTCCCATTTTCTCGCTATTTCGCATGTTTTCATCTTTGACGCACGAAGCGCTTGAGGATAATATTTGACGAAGAGTGAATATATGGGATCGACCTGTTGGCTGGAATAGAGGTGGTGCTCACCTCGTTTTAAAAACCGTATGGTCGCATATGGATCTCCACATGTACCCTTGCGGTTTACCCTCCCATATCTCCCTGGGTCGATGCCCTTACATTCCTTCGTTCTACCTCTCAAGGGGTGGAGGCCTGGCAAGCTCCTTAACGGGTCGATGCCCTTATGGTGATGATTTC
>Ga0310825_101108_pt1 | contig 12234 bp, 9 predicted proteins | sample WT_ome_9_FD_202243 | JGI IMG/M metagenome (GOLD analysis project Ga0310825, IMG submission 202243) | Sorghum-adapted microbial communities enriched on wild type (WT) sorghum from Joint BioEnergy Institute, Emeryville, California, United... ... | reverse complement strand
TTTGGAAAGGCGCAAAATCTCCTCCCTGGCGGATTTGATGTCGATCGTTCCGCGATGCACCGGCTCTTTTCCCAGGACGATATTTTCCGTCACCGTAAAGGTGTCGACAAGCATGAAGTGCTGATGGACCATCCCGATCCCCAAATCGTTGGCCACGTTCGGATCGGTGATTTTGACCGGCTTTCCGTGAACCCGTATCTCGCCCCCGTCCGGCTGGTATAAACCGAACAAAACGTTCATCAGGGTGGATTTCCCCGCGCCGTTTTCGCCCAGCAGGGCGTGGATTTCCCCCTTTTTCAGCTGGAAGGTGATATCATCATTGGCGACCAAATTCCCGAAAACTTTCCGGATATTCAACATTTCAATCGCATATTCCACAAAGAGTCCCCCTAGCGCTTCTGCTAATTTGAATGAAAGATGAACGATTCCATTTAAAAAAAAGCAATTGGTTTTCGCCAATTGCTTAACTCCCGCTGCCGCACCCTTGCGTCCGCTTCGGGCGGAGAAAGGGGGTCAGGGGATCGGCAAAACTCGTCAGCGCATTGCAAAGATGGCACAAAAGGCATACATAAAAAGTTTTAATCGGACGATCGCCAATTAAAGCCTTTTATGTATCGCTTTTGGCGGACCCTTTTTATGGGAGGGGATGCGGCGGCCCGTACCGCCGCATCCCCGGTTTGTCCATTAAGGTTTTACCCCGAGATCGCTCAGGAATTTTTCCATTTCCTCTTGGGTGCCGGGAGGCGTGATTTCCCCGTTGATGATCTTGTTTTTGTAATCTTCCACGGCCTTCAGCGTTTCAGCGGAGAGATGGTTTCCGGTTTTCGCCAATTCCACGCCGTTGTCCTTCAGCCCGTAGGTGATGGTCTGCCCTCCCGGGAATTGCCCGTTTTTCGCCTTTTCGGCCACGTCATAGACGCCCACGTCGACCCGTTTCATGGCGGACGTCAGGGTCACGTTATATTCCTTGCCGTCCACTTTTACCGTACCTTCGTCATATTGGTCGCTGTCGACGCCGATCACCCAGATATTGGCATTCGGATCCTGTTGTTTTCTCTCTTTCGCTTCGGAAAACACCCCGTTGCCCGTGGCGCCGGCCGCATGGAAGACGATGTCCGCGCCGTTGGAGTACATTTGGTTGGCGGCGGATTTGCCGAGATCGGGTTTGTCGAAGGCGCCGGTGTAATTGATCAAGACCTTGATCTTCGGATCGACGGAAGCGACGCCTGCCCGGAATCCGGCTTCGAAACGTTTGATGACGTCACTTTCCATCCCGCCGACAAAACCGACAACCTTCGTCTTCGTTTCCATCGCCGCGGCCACGCCGGCCAGGAAAGACACTTCCTGTTCCTTGAACATAATGCTCGCCACATTCGGCTGATCAACGACCATGTCAACAATGGCAAAATGGTTGTCCGGCCGTTGCTTCGCGATCTCTTCGATCGGCTTCGCCAACATGAACCCGATTCCGAAGATCAGATCAAAATTGCGGCGGGCGAGGGTGTTCAAGTTCGGGACATAGTCGGCATCGGATTTGGACTGCAGATAATCATAGCCCCCGTTGCCCTTTTTCAGCCCGTTGTCCTTCCCGAACTTTTGCAGGCCTTCCCAGGCCGATTGGTTGAAGGACTTGTCGTCTACGCCGCCGACGTCGGTGACCATCGCCACCGAAAACTTGTCTTCGGAACCGCTTTCACCGCTATCCTTGCCCCCTTCCTCCTTCGAGCTTCCGCAGGCGCTTAACGTCATGGAAAGGACGAGAAGCGCGGCCAAAAGCATACTGAATTTTTTCAGTTTCAAGAGAGAAACCCCCTTCAAATTTTTTAGCAGAACCCCCGGCAGCCCGAACTGTGGCGGCCAAAGTGAATTCTACTTTAACTAAAGTAAATATATCATGTCTTACTGAAGAAAGGAACATTCTGATTGAAATTTCCTGCAAAAAATTCGGGATAACATGAATTTTATTTTACAAAATATTTACAATATACGTATTAAGATCCGAAACACGAACAAATTCATCGGCTTGGGTTGCTAACTAGGGGCAAATCACGAACTTTTCAGATCGTCCTCGGAAGGCTTGGGAATGAGCACCGCCCGCGGTTTGCTGCCTTCATAAGGACCGACGATCCCCCTCCTTTCCATTTCGTCGATCAGCCGGGCCGCCCGGGTATAGCCGATCCGGAACCGCCGCTGGAGCATCGATACGGATGCGGTCTGCATTTCGGCGACGAGCTGGACGGCCTGTTCATACAGTTCGTCATCCACTTCCTCCCCGTCTTCCGTCGGATCGTCCGGAATCATTTCTTCCTGGTACCGGGCCCGCTGCTGGGAAATGACGAACCGCACGACTTCCTCCACTTCTTCATCGGAAACAAAGGCCCCTTGAACCCGGATCGGTTTCGACGCGCCGACGGGGAAAAAGAGCATGTCTCCCCGCCCGAGCAGCTTTTCCGCGCCGCCCATGTCCAAAATGGTGCGGGAATCGGCGTGGCTGGAAACGGCAAAAGCGATGCGGGACGGGATATTGGCCTTGATGACCCCGGTAATGACGTCGACGGAAGGCCGCTGGGTGGCGAGGATCAAATGGATGCCGCTCGCCCGCGCCATTTGGGCAAGCCTCGTGATCGCTTCTTCCACGTCCGAGGAGGCGACCATCATCAAGTCGGCAAGCTCGTCCACGATGACGATAATATAGGGCAGGAGGGGCTCTTGTTCGCCGTTTTCCAAATTCTTTCGGCGGATGTATTCATTGTATCCTTCGATATTCCTCGTCCCGGTATGGGAAAACAATTCGTAGCGCCTTTCCATCTCGTTGACGACTTTTTGCAGGGCCTGGGCCGCCTTTTTCGGGTTGGTGACGACGGGCGCCAGCAGATGGGGGATGCCGTTGTACACATTCAATTCCACCATTTTCGGATCGATCAGCATCATCTTGACTTCATGGGGTTTGGCCCGCATCAAGATGCTCGTGATGATCCCGTTGATGCAGACGCTTTTCCCCGAACCGGTGGCCCCCGCCACCAGCAGGTGGGGCATCTTGTTCAATTCGGCAAAAACCGCCTCACCGGTAATGTCCCTGCCCAGGGCGATCAACAGCTTGGAGTCGGATTGGTCGAGGCTTTCCTCCAGCACTTCCCGCAGGCTGACCGTGGCCACCTCCGAATTCGGCACCTCGATGCCGATGGCCGACTTTCCGGGGATCGGAGCCTCGATGCGGATATCCTTCGCCGCCAGGGCGAGGGCCAGGTCGTCCGTCAGGCTGACGATCCGGCTGACTTTCACCCCCACATCGGGATGGACCTCGTATTTGGTGACGGCGGGCCCGATATGGACCTGGGTGACGCGGGCTTTGACGCCGAAGCTTTGAAAGGTGCGTTCCAATTTGGCCGCGTTGGCGTGGACCAATTCATATTCGCTGCTTTGATCCACGGGCCTGGGCGGCTTTAACAAATGGATCGGGGGCAATTGATAGTCCTCGTTCTCCACTTCGGCCACATTCAGCGGCTCCCCGGAAAGGTCGTCGGAAGGATGGCCGCCGTCTTCATCCGCCGTTTCCGGAATGCGGGCGATGGTCGGCGGAGATTCCCGGAAAGATTCTTCTTCCCGGTTGGTCCGCTCCAAAAAGTTGGATATGATCGGTTCGGAAACCCGCTCTTCCCCTTCCGGTTCCGTTTCCTTTTCCGCAGGCGGCAGCGCCTTCTTCCTCTCCGTTTTCGACCGGTTTTTCTTCAGGCGGGAAAGATCCTTCCTCGCCTCGGTGTACGTGTTTTTGAAAAAGCGGGCGATCCAGCCGAATACCTTTTGCAGGTCTTCGCTCAACGAGCGCCCCGTCAAGAGAATGGCCCCGACGAGGATGGAGAACCAGGCGATGATCCGGGTTCCGGCCGAGTCGAATAAAAAATGGAACAGGGAAAAGAGGACGGCGCCCGCCATTCCTCCGCCCAGTTCATAGCCGGAAGTCTCCCCCTTTAATTCCGCGAAAAACAGGTCCCATGTATTGAGAATGACGCTCGTTTTCCGGTAGGCCCCGTCCTCCGCCATTTTTTCAAACAGCCCGACATGGCTCAAAAGGAGCACCGCCCCCGTCATGAAATAAACCCCGATCAGCTGGCGCCGGAAAAAGTCCGGCCAGCTCCTCCGGAAGACGAGGGAGATGCTCAAAACCGCCGCTCCCAGGGGGATGAGGACGTACCATTCGCCGAACAAAAAGCGGCAAAAAAGCTTCAAGGCCGCCCCCACCTTTCCGAGGGAGGCGATGGTGATGACGGAAAGGGCGAGGGTCAATAATCCGAACGCCTCAAACTGCAGCGTTTCCTTCCAAAGCTTCTTTTTCGTTCTTCTTCTCCGTTTTCGTTTCGCCATTATGATCACCGTTCGTTTTGGATGAAAATGAAAAGAAAAGCAGCCGGGTTCTGGGCTGCTGGATTCATTATATCATATTTCATCCAAGGATACGGAAGTTTTTTCCCGAAAGGCCACATATGCCCCCGGCTTCACTTCATCGGACAAATAATGATAAGGATTCGTACTTACGATGCGGGAAATTTTCCAGCGGTCGTCCGTTTCCCGCCGGACGGCGACGGGTATTCCTTTGCAGCGGACGACCATCTCCATCTGCCCTTGTTCCTCCCCCCGGAAAACCAGCTCATGGGGCAGCGGGGTGTACAAAATCATTGGACGATCCCTTCCTTTCTTTTTTTGGCAAGTTCGATCAGTTCATTCAGTTTGCTCATCGCTTCGCCGATGCCGCCCACTTCGTCGATCAGGCCGTGGCGGACCGCCTCTTTTCCGATGACGTTCGTGCCGATGTCCCGCGTCAAATTCCCCTGGGCGAACATTAATTCTTTAAACTTTTCTTCGCTGATTTTCGAGTGCTTGATGATAAAATTGATCACCCGGTCCTGCATCTTGTCCAAATATTCAAAGGTTTGCGGGACCCCGATGACCAGCCCGGACAAACGGATCGGATGGATGGTCATCGTCGCCGTTTCCGCGATGAAAGAATAATCGCAGCTGACGGCGATCGGAACCCCGATGGAATGCCCGCCGCCGAGGACGATGGAAACGGTGGGCTTGGAGAGGGAAGCGAGCATTTCGGCGATCGCCAGCCCCGCTTCCACATCCCCGCCGATCGTGTTCAACACGACGAGCAGCCCTTCGATCCGCGGATTTTGTTCGATGGCCACAATCTGGGGGATGATATGTTCGTACTTCGTCGTTTTGTTGTGGGGCGGCAGCTGCAAATGCCCCTCCACCTGGCCGATGATCGTCAAACAATGGATGTTGGAGTCCTGGAGCTGGGGCACGGCGGTTTGGCCGAGCTCCCGGATTTTTTCCAACAGGCCGGGCGATTTTTGTTCCTCGTTTTGTCCTGACTCATCCATATGGAAAGCATTCATCGGATTATCCCCTTCCGTTTCTTTCCCCCATAGTATTCCCGATTTTTCCCCGGCCATGAGAAATTAACGTCCGGCAGCCGGAATGACCCACCCCGCGGGATTTCCCCAGACAAAAATTAAAAATCCGGGAATCCCGCGTTTGCAGGATTTCCGGACTTTTCCGGGGAATCAGGGTCATATTTCCATAACGATCGGAATGATCATCGGTCGGCGTTTCGTTTCATCAAACAGAAAGGCGCTGAGCTGGTCGCGGATTTCCTGCTTCACGTTCGTCCAGTCGAAGGCCGGCCGGCGGAATCCCTTTTCCGCGATCTCCCGGACCATCTTCGTCGATTTTTCGATCAGTTTTTCCGACTCCCGGACGTAAACGAAGCCCCGCGAGATGATCTCCGGACCGGAGACGATCCGCCGCTCGTTCCGGCTAATGGTCATCACGACGATGAAAATCCCGTCCTGGGACAAAAGTTTCCTGTCCCTAAGCACGATATTTCCCACATCGCCGACGCCGATGCCGTCGATCAAAACGTGGCCGGCGGCGACGCGGCCGTTGAGGGAGATTTTGTCCCGCCTGATCTCGACCACGTCCCCTTTATCGGCGATGACGATGTTTTCCTCCGGAACGCCCATGCTCATGGCGATTTTTTTATGGGCGTTCAGCATCCGGTATTCGCCGTGGATGGGGATGAAAAATTTCGGCTTCATGAGATTGAGCATGAACTTCAGCTCTTCTTCCCTGCCGTGGCCGCTGACGTGGTACCTCCCCTGGTTGGTAATGACGTTCGCGCCGGCGCGGAAGAGCATGTCGATCGTTTTGATCAAAAACAATTCGCCGCCCCGGTGGGGAGATGCGGCGATCAAAACCGTATCGCCCTTTTGGATATGGAGCTGTTTGTGGGCCCGCTTCGCCATTTGCTGCAAGGCCTCCAGCGGTTCCCCTTGGTTCCCCGTCATCAGGATGACAAGCTCCTCGTCAGGGATTTTGGAAACGGAGGAGAAGGGGACGACGACCGACTGGTCCAGGTGCAAATAGCCGAGTTTATGCGCGATGGAATAGACGTTATGGAGTTCCCTCCCGGCGATGGCCACCTTCCGTCCCGACTTGGCCGCCGCATCAAAGACCCGCTGAATGGCGTTCAGGCTCGAGGCATAGCAGGCGAAAATGATCCTTCCCGGAGAATTGAGGAAGATGCTCTCCAGCTCCCGGCTGACGGAGACTTCGGGGGTGGTGTACCCCGGCTTTTCCGCCTCCGTGCTGTCGGAGAGAAGGCATAACACCCCCCGGTCACCGATATCGGCCATCCTGCTGATATTGGCCCGGTAAAGGGGATGGGTGCTTTGGTCGAATTTAAAATCCCCGGTGTAGACGATGGCGCCGATGTCCGTATGCATGCAAATCCCGACGGCATCGGGAATGCTGTGATTGACTTTAAAAAAGGTGACGCTGCAATGGGGAAACTCCAAGACGGTATCTTCATCGACGATGTGAAAGGAAACCTTCTGCTTGAACCCGTTTTCCCGCATTTTCGCTTCCGTTAAGGAAACGGTCAGGCGGGTTCCGTAAACCGGGGCATCCACTTCCCGCAATAAATAGGGCAGCGCTCCCGTATGGTCCTCGTGTCCGTGGGACAGGAAAATGCCTTTGACCCGGTTTTTGTTTTCGATCAAATAGGTGAAATCGGGGATGACGATATCGATGCCGAACATTTCCTCTTCGGGAAACATGAGGCCGGCATCGATCACGTACAGGTTTTTCTGGATCTCGATGACGTACATGTTTTTCCCTAATTCCCCTACGCCGCCCAAAGGAATGATTTTCACGGACTGATGTTTGTTTTTAGCCAATTTCAACAATCCTCGCTTCTGCTTTCTTTTTTTTCGGCGGAAAGCCGTTTTTCCTGCGCCAGAGAACGGGAGGCATCCCCCGCCGTTCCCTCCGGAAAACGGGCGGGCCTCCCGGGACTTTCCCGAAAGAAAAGACGGCCCCAGGCATCGGCTTTTAAAAATTATCCTATATTTTTCCCCGAAAAATCAAGGTGCCCGACAAGCGGAATGCGAAAGACCCGCAAAGAACACGCGAAGGCGAAGGCCGGTGCCGGCCCTTCCTCCGGATCCGTCCGCCTTTATGGTCTATTGTACCACAATTTCCCGGTTTCCCACACGGGACCCGCGGAGCGATCCCCCCCTTTGGACAAAACTGAACCGATCATCGACAAAAGTGCCTTGATTTTAGACAAACCGTACCATATGTTGGACACCGGAACCGATGATGGACATTTTTGTCGCGATGATGGACATTTTTTCGGCGATGATGGCTATTTTTTCTTTCATGTTGGACATATTTTTTCCCATGTTGAACATTATGTTTAAAATAATGGACAAACGATTGAAAATGTTGGACAGTCAACCGCGGAATTGGACAATTTTTTATCGATATTGAACGATTCCGCCGCCATTTTGGACATTCCGGCGGAAGTCCTCAAAGGAATGTCGGCCAATTCTTTCATCATATCGTTTCCCACACGAAACCCATTTTTCGGATGCTTATCCCATTCTTGCGGGGCCGCCGCCTTCCCCGGCCGGGAACATCCTTTTTCGGCATGGCCTGTGAACGCCGAATCCGGACAAAGTGCGGGACGGCCGCCAGGCGAACCCCGCTTTACGTCTGATGCCCATGGGAGCATCCGCCCCTTTTGGCCGAGGCGGCCGGTTGCGGGTTCAAAAATCCCGCCCGCGCGATCATTCCTTTTCCTCGCTTGCGGGTGACGAGTCAAATTTTCCCCGTCGGTTTTCACCGCATGGGTCATTTTTTCTTATACGGACACGACGTTCCCATCGGAAAAAGTCACCCGCGATTTCGGTTTTCGGGAAGGGCAGGATCTTCTGCGCCGGAACGGGAAAGGGGGGAAACCCGCCGGAAGAAGTTTCTCCCGCCTTGAAATTCGCCGCGTTTTCCGTCCGTCGGATTTTGAAAGCCAAACGGAAGTCGCTCACCCTGCCCGCAGTTTTTCCGTTTGCGGGAGTTTGTCCGTCTTTGCCGCAAGTTTCACCGTCTCTTTCCGGGTTTCGAGTTTGCCGCCCGGCTTCACCATAGGCGTAACCAGCAATCCCGAAGGATACCGGCCTTCGATCGGAAAGCCCGAATCCTGCGGTCAGGGGGCGGTCTCACACCCGAACGAACGGCTGTAAGACTCTCCCCCGATATATCTGCTTATTCCGCGGTCAAAAGGCCGGTTTCGGCCCCTCCCCGAAACGGTGCGGCCGCATCAAGTTTTTCGGACAGGGCGCCTTTTCCCGCCGGAAAATCGCGGCGCTTCTTCCGGATCCGTTGAGCGGAGGGATTTCCCGGCTCTAAGGATGGGCATTCGCGAAATGCCGGACCGCCCGGAAACGAATTTGGGATCGTCCAAACCCTTAAGGAGCATTTCCGTAAAATTCGGGCTGCGCTCCATCCTGCGTTCGGAGGAGATTTTCTGTTCCAAGAAAGAAGTGCTTTCCCTAAAAATCGGACTGCTTTGGGAACGAATTTGTGATCGTCCGTATCCGGCGTGAAGAGCATTCCCGGAAAATTCAGGACGCTCCCCATCCGGCCATCGGAGGAGATTTCCCGCCCAAAGGAAGGGGAGCATTCCCGAAACATTCGGGCTGCTCCCTGAAGATACGAAGGTACTCCTTTTCCGGCCGGATGGGAAATCCATCAAATTTTGCCGACTTCTTTCAACAACTCCATGAGCCTGTTTCTTTCTTCCGCCGTCAGCGGAACTAAAGGCAATCGGACGCTTCCCACGTCCAGGCCGGTCAGCTGCAGGGCCGTTTTCACGGGAGCGGGGCTCGGGGCCATGAACAGCCCTTTCATCAGGGGAAGCAATGTATGATGCCATTTCTGGGCCGTCCGATAGTCTCCGGCGAAAAAGGCCTTGATCATTTTTTGCATCTCGTCTCCGACCACGTGGGAGGCCACGCTGACGACCCCTTCCCCGCCGATGGAAAGAACCGGAAGGGTCAGGCTGTCATCCCCGCTGTACAGGGCAAAATCATCCGGGGTGTTGGCGATGATTTCCGACATTTGGTTCAGATCTCCACCCGCCTCCTTCACGGCGCGCACATTGGGGATCTCCGCCAGACGGATGACGGTTTCGGGGAGCATATTGACGCCGGACCTGCCGGGGATATTGTAAAGCATGACGGGGAGGGACGTGGCTTCGGCAATGGCGCGGAAGTGTTGGTAAATCCCTTCCTGGTTCGGCTTGTTGTAATAGGGAACGACGAGGAGAATCCCGTCCACGCCGATTTCCTCCGCCTTTTTCGTAAGCTCCACCGATTCCTTCGTATTGTTGCTCCCCGTGCCGGCGATGACCGGGACCCTGCCGTTTACGACTTTCACCACATGCTTAAAGAGGGCGATCTTTTCTTCCTTCGTCAGCGTCGGAGATTCCCCCGTCGTGCCGGCGACGACAAGGGAGTCGCTCCCGTGCTGGATCAGGTATTCCACCAGGTAGGTCGTTTTTTGGAAATCGATATACCCTTTGGCGTCAAAGGGGGTGACCATCGCAGTGGAAATGCGTCCAAAGATCGACATAGGCTCACTCCTTCATCTTTTTACTGAGGATGCTGATCTCATCAATGGCCTCCCGCTCCCACTGTTCTTCATCGAGGCGGAAAGCGTCGTGAAGGGCGTTGACCGCTTTCGCCAAATCCTTTTGTTTGACGAGCACCCAGATCGTCGTGTAGCTGTCCGCCGATTGCAGGATGCGGATTCCCTGTTCGGAAAGGGCGGTTACGATTTTTGATGCGACCCCGGGAACTCCCGTGATCCCCGCGCCGACGACGGAGACTTTGGCGCAACGGTTTTCAATGACCGGATCGTAACCGAGGGATTCCAGAACGGCACGGGCCTTTTCCGCCAGATGATCCTGGACCGTGTAACAAACATGGTTGGGGGAAATGTTGATGAAGTCGACGGAGATTTGTTCCTTGGCCATCGCCTTGAAGACATCGACTTCCAGGTTGTACTGATCCTTTTTGGCGTAAACCTTGATTTGGCTGATGTTGCTGACGTAGGCGATCCCCGTCACCAGCCGTTCACGGATCTCCCCGCCCCGGTTTTTCTTCGCCAGTTTCGTGACCAGCGTCCCCGGGCTGTCGGAATAGGTGGAACGGATGCGGATCGGTACGTCGGCATGCATGGCGATCTCCACGGCCCGCGGATGGATGACCTTCGCCCCCTGGTAAGCCAGATTGCTGATTTCGTTGTAGGTCACGACGGAAAGCTTGCGGGCTTTGTCGGTGATCCGCGGGTCCGCGGTCATCACCCCGTCCACATCGGTGAAAATATCGATCCATTCCGCCTGGAGGGCGGCCCCCAATGCGGCCGCCGTCGTATCGCTTCCGCCCCTGCCGATCGTCGTCACTTCCCCGTCTTCCGTTTCCCCCTGGAAGCCGGCCACGACGACGGCGTCATGGGATTCCAGTTCCTTCAGGAGCCTTTGGCAGTTGACCTCGATGATTTTGGCATCGGTAAACTCGCCGTTCGTCCGGAATCCCGCCTGCGCCCCGGTGAGGGCCGTCGCGCGGATGCCGTTTTTCAGCAGCAGATTGCTGAAGACGACGGCGGAGATGATCTCGCCGCAGGAGAGCAGCAGATCCATTTCCCGTTTAGAAACCCGGGCGTCGTTTCCGCCGACGAGGGACAACAACGTGTCCGTGGCGTACGGATCGCCCATGCGCCCCATGGCGGAGACGACGATGACGGGCTTATATCCTTCATCCAAAGCTTTACGGACGTGTTTGAGGGCCTGTTTGCGGTTTTCTTCGGTTCGGATGGACGTTCCGCCGAATTTTTGTACGATGATTTTCATGTCAACACCTCGGTTACAGCCATTGGTTGCGGATAAGGCTTTCGGCGATTTGGATGGAATTCAGCGCGGCGCCTTTCAGCAGATTATCCGATACGACCCACATATGGAAGCCGTTGGCCACATCCAGATCACGCCGGATTCTTCCGACGAAAACCTCGTCTTTTCCGGACGCAAAATAGGGCATCGGATAAATTTGCCCGGCGCGGTCGTCCTGCAAAAGGACCCCAGGGGATCCGGCGAGGACGCTGCGGATTTCCGCTTCGGTCGCCCGATCCGATTCCACCTCGAAATATACCGATTCCGAATGGCCCCGTTCCGCCGGAATGCGGACGCAGGTGGCTGCGATTTTTAATTCGGGGAAATGCATGATTTTTCTCGTTTCATTGATCATTTTCATCTCTTCAAAGGTGAACCCGTTATCCTGAAAAACGTCGATTTGCGGAATGGCGTTAAAAGCGATCGGGTAATGTTTTTCCGCGCTCTTTACCGGCAAAATTTCCGCCTGCGGGCGTTCGCCGGCAAGTACCGCCTTCGTTTGTTCGACCATTTCCCGGACGGCCTGCGCCCCCGCACCGCTGACCGCCTGATAGGTGGAGACGATCACCCGCTTGAGACCGAAGGCTTTCCGGATCGGCTGAAGGGCGACGACAAGCTGGATCGTCGAACAATTCGGGTTTGCGATAATCCCTTTATGATCCTTTAAGTCCACTTCGTTCACTTCGGGAACAACGAGAGGCACGTCGGGGTCCATGCGGAAGGCGCTCGTGTTGTCGATCACCACCGCCCCCCGTTTCACCGCCTCGCCGGCCAAGGTTTTGGAAATGGCGCCGCCCGCGGAAAACAGGGCGATGTCCACGCCGGAAAAACTTTCCGGTTTGGCTTCCTCCACGATGATCTTCTCGCCTTTAAAAACCATTTCCTTCCCTTTGGACCGGCTGGAGGCGAGCAGGGTGAGTTTTTTCACGGGGAAATTCCGTTCT
>Ga0310825_101101_pt1 | contig 12293 bp, 9 predicted proteins | sample WT_ome_9_FD_202243 | JGI IMG/M metagenome (GOLD analysis project Ga0310825, IMG submission 202243) | Sorghum-adapted microbial communities enriched on wild type (WT) sorghum from Joint BioEnergy Institute, Emeryville, California, United... ... | reverse complement strand
GCTGCATCCGGATTGCATCGGGATGTACCGGCAGCATGGATGGGACGCCGTTTATTTCAACTTCGCGCTTAATCCTCGCTTATTTCCTCCCAAGACCGATTCGACACAAGAAATCTACGATGTATCCTTTGTCGGTACGACTCATCTGGAAGTGCGCACTTATCGGTATAAGAGTCTTGAGCATTTGCTGTTCCCGCTCATCAGAGCCGGCATCCGGACTGAGGTGTGGGGGCGGAATTGGCAACGCATGAAAGAACATCTCGAGCAAGAATTCGGAGTGTCGGTTCCGGCGGATTGGGATCACGGGTATCTTCCGTTTGAACGGACGGCGGAAGTCTATCATTCAAGCAAAATCATGCTGGGCGTTCAGAATGCCGAGGACCAGGTGACGCAGCGGACCTTTGAGATTCTGGGCAGCGGCGCGTTCATGATCGCGAGCCGGACTGCGGAATTGACCCGTTTGTTCCGCGAGGGCGAGGAGATCGTGCTGACTTCTTCACCCGAGGAAACGTTGGAGCTTGTCGATTACTATTTGCGCCATCGCGAGGAAAGGTTGGCGATCGGCCGCCGGGCCAGAGAAGCGGTGCTGAGGAAGCATACCTTCGCGCATCGCCTGCAGGCCGTGTGGCCGCACATCCATGAACGATTGCGTACAAAAAAGGAGCGTTATGCATGATTGAACTGGTTCATTTGCAAAGACAATTTGAATCGATGAAACATGAAGTGCTTGCACGGATCGCGGATGTCATCGATTCCGGCACGTATATTCTCGGGCCGAACGTGCGGCAGTTCGAGACGGAAGCGGCGGAGAAAATCGGCGTCAAGCACGCGATCGGCGTCGGCAACGGCACGGACGCGCTGGTGTTGACGCTGGACGCTTACGGAATCGGGCCGGGAGATGAGGTGATCACAACACCGTATACATTTTTTGCAAGCGCGGAGGCCATATCCCGCGTGGGAGCGACTCCGGTGTTCGCGGATATCCGGCCGGAAACGTACAACATCGACCCGGAAAAGGTGGAAAAGGCGATCACGCCCAGGACGAAGGCGATCATTCCCGTGCATCTGTTCGGTCAGCCCGCCGATATGGATGACATCATGGAGATCGCGGAACGCCGCGGGCTGCTCGTGATCGAGGACGCCTGCCAAGCGTTCGGCGCCGTTTACAAGGGACGGCGGGTGGGAAGCATCGGGCATGCGGCTTGCTTCTCCTTTTTCCCGACGAAAAATCTCGGAACGATGGGGGACGGCGGGCTGATCACGACCAATGACGATCAGTTGGCGGAGCGCATCAGGCAACTAAGGCATCACGGCAGCACGCGCAAGTATTTCCACGAACGCATCGGTTACAACAGCCGTCTCGATGAGATTCATGCCGCCGTCTTGCGCATCGGTCTGGCGCGCATCGATGCCTGGAACGCCCAGCGGGCAAGGCTTGCATTTCGGTATCAGGAGCGGTTGGCGGATCATCCTTTGCTGAAGATTGCGGCTCCCGCTCCGGACCGTTCGCACATTTACCATCTGTTCTGCCTGGAATCCCCGGAGCGGGACCGCGTCATGCAGGAATTGCAGAAGGCGGGGATTCAATGCGCCGTATATTACCCGCTGCCGCTGCATTTGCAGGAGGCCTACCGGCATCTCGGGTACAAGCGCGGGGATTGCCCCGTTTCGGAGAAGCTGTCCGAAACGTTGTTCGCCATACCGCTCAGCCCGTTCCTCCGGGAAGACGAACAGGATGCCGTCATCGACGCGCTGTGGAACATCGAAGGAGGAAAGGCGGGATGATCAGGTTCGGTCTGATCGGCTGCGGACGCATCGCGGATAAGCACCTCGCTTCGTTGGCGGCTTGCGAGGACGCGGAATTGGTCGCCCTGTGCGATATTCGGCCGGAACGGATGGAGTCCGCGGAGTCGAAGTATCGCTCGTTGTCTAAGAACCCGGCGAAAAGTCTGGCTCAAGACCCGTCCCTGGATGACGAGGGCATCCGGCACTACGGCGATGTGGGCCGCCTTCTTTCCGACGCGCGGGTGGACGCGGTCGTCATCAGCACGCATTCGGCGCTGCATGCGGATCTTGCCTTGCGGGCGCTGCGTGCAGGAAAACACGTCGTTCTGGAGAAACCGATGACGCTCGGCACTCACGATGCGGAGGAGATCATCAAGGCGGCGAAGCTTCAAGACCGGGTTGTTCAAGTCTGTCATCAGCTGCGCTACCGCCCGCTTATGCGCCGCGTCAAACAGCTGGTCGATCAAGGCGCGCTCGGCCGGTTGCACCTGGGAACGGTGAAAATTCGTCTCAGCCGGTCGCCGCAATATTATGCGGAAGCAAGCTGGCGCGGCACATGGGAGCAGGACGGGGGCATGCTGCTGAATCAAGGCATTCACCTGATCGATCTGCTGCAGTGGTTTCTCGGCGAGGCGACGCATGTGTACGGACGGATGGCGAGGACGAATATGCCCAAGCAGACGGAGGATGTTGCGGCGGGCATCATCCGCTTCAAAAACGGAGCAATCGGCGTAGTCGAGGCGAATACGATTGCGCAGCCCGGCAATTTCGATAACGAAATCGCGCTGTTCGGCGACAAGGGAACGATCTGTATCGGCGGCATCCAAATGCGCGACATACGGCGGTGGCATGTGGACGGCAGGGCCGGTTCGCCTGGGGCGGGAGATGACTCTCCGCATTCTGCCGATGGTGCTGCGCATCGGTCCGCACGTGACATGGCGTCTGCCGCAGATGATGGGAAGCAGTCTGAACCCGTTGCGCCGCAAACGGCGGATGAAGCGGAACGCGACGAGCATCTGCTCATGTACGAAGCGTTTGTGTCAGCCGTCAAAGGGAACCGCGGCGGCTTGCTCGTCGATGCGCTGGAGGGGAGCAAGGCGCTCGGCATCATCTTCGGGATGTATGAATCGGTTCGCCGTGAGCGTGAGGTGACGCTGCCGATCGCGGATTTTTCGACGAAGACGATGGCTGAAGTGGGGGGGTTGGTCATGACGAGATTCGGTCATGTGCTGGTCACGGGCGGCGCGGGGTTTGTCGGTTCACAGCTCGTCAAACGGCTCGTCCCGATTTCCGACCGTGTGACGGTGATCGACGATCTGTCCACCGGTTCGAAGAAGGCTTTGCCCGTCGCGGATCATCTCCGCCTGATCGAACAATCGTACGTGGACGAATCGCTGCTGGATCGGGTTTTGCCTGATGTCGACGTTGTGTTCCACCTGGCTTGCAGGAATATTGTGATGTCCGCGCGCAATATGGATGACGACTTTCATGTGAATTTGTTCGGCGGATATCTGTTGTTGAAAAAAGCCCGCGAACACGGCGCGAATCTGAAGAGGTTCGTGTACACCTCGACCGCTTCCGTGTACGGCGACTCTCCGATCCTGCCGACGCCGGAATCGCATTATGATACGTCGCTTCCCTATTCGGCGAGCAAACTGTCGATGGAGCATTATTGCCAGGTGTTTCACCGGATGTACGGACTGCCGGTGACGGTGCTCAGACTGTCCAATGTGTACGGTCCCGGTCAGGTGTCGACCAACCCGTATTGCGGCGTAGTGGCGAAATTTTTTGAAGCTCTTCAACGGAACATGCCCTTCACGATATACGGCGACGGGACTCAGACGAGGGATTTTACGTTTATCGACGACGCATTGGAGGCGATTCTGCTGGCGGCCGTCCATCAAGACGCGCCCGGCAAAGTGTTCAATGTCGGCACCGGCATCGAGACTTCGGTGAACGAACTGGCCGACATGATCGGGCAGCTGGCGGGCCGTCCGGATTATCCGAAAGTTCATGTGACGAAACGGCCGATCGATGTGGTGAACCGCAGGTGCCTGGATGCTTCCCTTTTGCGGAAGAAGCTCGGATGGCAGGCTGCGGTCAGATTGCCCGAAGGATTGAAGAAAACGCATCGGTGGCTGCAGGAGGAAGGTGGTGCGAAGTGAAGATTTTTCACGGTCAGGTTGAAATCGCGGGACAGATGGGCATTTTGTGCGGGGAATTGAAAAAACGCGGGTATGAGGCCAAGGCGTACAACAGTTTTCATTCGTATCTCGGTTATGAGGAGCATTTGGTCAATACGACGGAGGAAGAGATCGCGGCGCAATATGAGCGGCTGATCGACGAGTTTGACGTGTTTCATTTTCATTATGCCAGTTCGTTGTTGAAAGATTACAAGGACTTGCCCCTCATACGCGAGAAAGGAAAAAAAATCATCATGCATCATTGGGGCAACGACGTCCGTTTCCACGATGTCGCCAGGATCAACAACCCCTATGTGTACACGGGCGATTCGCCGCCCAATGAAGTGATTCATGAACGGCTCTCGGTGATTTCGCAATATGTGCATGAGGCGATCGTGCAGGACGAGGAAGTGGCTGCATATGTGAGACCTTATTATAAGAAGGTGCATATCGTGCCGATCGCGATCGATCTGTCCAAGTTTCCGCCCCGCCCGGCGCGGCCGGACGGAGAGAGACGAGAGAGGCTGCTCGTGATTCATGCACCGACCAATCCGGAGTTTAAAGGGACGAAACCGATCGAAGAGGCGGTCGCGGCGCTGCAGGCAAAATACGATTTTGACTACCGGCGCATCGAGAAGACGAATCATGAGGACGCGATCCGTCTGTATGCGGAGGCCGATTTGATCATCGACCAGATTTTGTGCGGTTCATATGGGTTGTTTTGCGTGGAGGGGATGGCGCTCGGGAAGCCGGTGATCACGTATATTCGCGACGATCTCGTATCCACGTTTCCGCCTGAACTGCCCGTGATGAACGCCAATCCGGACAATATCGAGGAGAAGCTGGAGGAACTGCTCGGCAACGCGGCGCTGCGCGAAGAGATCGGCGCGCGCGGAAGGGCGTACGCCGAAAAATACCACGCGAAAGAAGTGGTGGTGGATCAATTGGAACGCATTTATCGCGAACTGGATGCGCCGCATGCGGGTTGAATGGCGGGCATCGCCGTTCGCGGGACGAACGTGCGGAGAGATAAATGTGAAGCATAGCGGCTGAAAAAGCGGCCCGTCGGGTAATCAATGAAAGCGGGATGGATAACGAAGATAGAACGGACATTTGAAGCGGGGGGAGGAAGGGTATGTGTCGGCGATGCAGCTGGTGAGCAAGCTGTGATCGCTGACGCATGCTCTTTATGAGATGCGTGCCCATGATGAAACGCATAATCAGACGCATGCTTCTTATGATGGGCTAATGCTGTTTCATGAAGGCGGGGAAACGGTTCGCGCCGGGTTGGGAAATGTTTTGGATACTGAAGGCGAAAGGCCTGAAAGATGCAGGGGGACAAGATCGGTACATACGGGGCTTCTGCATATTTTTATGGATAGAGCGGTCTGTTTCGAAAAAAATGCGCGGATAACCATCTTCATTTGCCGGGACAAGTCTTGTTTTCGCCTCATAAGGTGTAGAAGGTTTCATGCTCAGCATGGAACACTTTACAGCCAAAGGGGTGAATATTGTTGCCGATTGACAATCGCATCATTAATGGCAGCTTCGAAACGGGCTCGTTCAGTCCTTTCGTGCCGTTCAACGCGACGATTACCCGCGATTACAGCCACTTGGGGTATTTCAGCGTGCTGATGCCCGGCGGTCCGGTCAATTCGTATGTGTACCAGATCGCGCCGGTCAGTCCCGGTGAAAACTTCGAGTTGTTCGTATCGCTGGCCCGCCGCGGTCCGGCACCAAGCCCTGCCGTCAGCCTGAGCGTCGAATATTATGATGCTGCGTTCAATTTTATCGAGTACCAGCTGATCGACGTCATTGATGACGGCAGATTGCCGGATGTGGATACGGAAGGATGGACGGAGTTCTATTCGACTGCAGGACCGGCTCCGGCAAATGCGGCCTTTGTGTTCGTGCTCGTGAACAAACTGCCGCGTCCGGTCAGCTCGGATGTGCTGGTGGATGACATCGCGTTGCTGACAGCTCCCGGCACAGGCGTGACAGGACCGACCGGCCCGACGGGTCCGACAGGTCCGACCGGTCCCACAGGTGCGACGGGCAGCGGCGTGACGGGACCGACGGGTGCAACGGGACCGACAGGAGCAACCGGTCCGACAGGTGCGACAGGTCCGACTGGCGCAACAGGTCCGACTGGAGCGACAGGTCCGACTGGCGCAACAGGTCCGACTGGTGCGACGGGACCGACGGGTGCAACGGGACCGACCGGCGCGACGGGACCGACGGGTGCAACGGGACCGACAGGAGCAACCGGTCCGACAGGTGCGACAGGTCCGACTGGAGCAACAGGCGCGACAGGTCCGACGGGTGCGACAGGTCCGACTGGCGCAACAGGTCCGACGGGTGCGACAGGACCGACGGGTGCGACAGGACCGACGGGTGCAACCGGTCCGACGGGTGCAACAGGTCCGACGGGCGCGACAGGTCCGACTGGTGCAACGGGACCGACAGGAGCAACCGGTCCGACAGGCGCGACAGGTCCGACGGGTGCGACGGGACCGACGGGCGCGACAGGTCCGACGGGCGCGACAGGTCCGACAGGTGCAACGGGTCCGACAGGAGCAACAGGTCCGACGGGCGCGACAGGCGCGACAGGCGCAACAGGTCCGACTGGAGCAACGGGACCGACAGGCGCGACAGGCGCGACAGGCGCAACAGGTCCGACGGGCGCAACGGGACCGACGGGCGCGACAGGTCCGACTGGTGCGACGGGACCGACGGGTGCAACGGGACCGACCGGCGCAACAGGTCCGACAGGTGCGGCGGGACCGACGGGTGCAACGGGACCGACGGGTGCAACTGGCGCGACAGGTCCGACAGGAGCGACAGGTCCGACGGGCGCGACAGGTCCGACGGGTGCGACGGGACCGACGGGCGCAACAGGTCCGACAGGTGCAACAGGACCGACGGGTGCGACGGGACCGACAGGCGCAACGGGTCCGACAGGTGCAACAGGTGCAACTGGACCGACGGGCGCGACAGGCGCGACAGGCGCAACAGGTCCGACGGGCGCAACGGGACCGACGGGCGCGACAGGTCCGACTGGAGCAACTGGCGCAACTGGCGCGACAGGACCGACCGGCGCAACGGGACCGACAGGTGCGACGGGACCGACTGGAGCAACCGGCCCGACCGGCGCAACAGGTCCGACGGGTGCGACAGGTCCGACGGGTGCGACGGGACCGACAGGAGCGACAGGTCCGACGGGAGCGACAGGCCCGACTGGAGCAACTGGCGCAACGGGTCCGACAGGTGCAACAGGTGCAACTGGACCGACCGGCGCGACAGGTCCGACTGGATTGTCCTTTACGGAAACGGCCGGTTTTGCCGCGAACACTTCCGGAGGGGGCATCTCAGTTATCCTGGGCGGTACGCCGGTTCCGCTGCCTGATGATCAGAACCTGAACAATGTCACCGCGGATGTCGCCAACGAAAACTTCACCGTCACGGTGCCTGGACGCTACTTTGTCAGCTACTTTGTCAACACAACCGAAACACTTTTGCTCGGAGCGCGCGTCCTGGTCAACGGTACGCCGGTTGATGCCTTGACTCGTTCGCCGGTGTTGTCCGTATCCTCGTTCTCTGCCCAAGCGATCCTGACTTTGAATGCCGGAGATACGCTCACTTTGGAACTGTTCGGCTTGTTGGGACTCGCAACGTTGCAAACCGGTGCGGGTGCCGGATTGACCATCATCCGGCTGGATGACTAAGGTTTCATCTTCATCCGAAAACCGTTTGCACTGTTGAGGAGACGGTTCGCCGAGTCATTCAAGGCAAGTGACGTCGACATGTCTTCCTGACTGTTGTCCATCGATCATCCGACAACCGTTTTCCGATTATTCGCCTCCCGGCCTTCATGCAAGGTTGGGAGGTTTTTGTATGACGGCACGGGTATAACGCGTGGTTTGAAGCGAAGGCGGCCAAATGGGAGAACCGGTGCGGATGGGGCTGCCCCGGCGATAAATTAGGCAAGGCAAGAACAGGTTTGTTGAAAAAAAGATGCTGTGGGCCCGCGGCCCACAGCATCATACGATAAACGGCATTTATGATGTATTTCGAGAAAGTTGATCCCGGATTGGTCAGTCATGTCATCATAGAGTTTCGCCGGCATGGAATGTTGATCTTCATCAGTCCAAAAGAGTTGGTTATAGACTCGCCGTTCAAGGATGTCGGTCTTGGATGATTTCCGTCAAGGTCAATACGGGATACCGGGATAATCCACGCGTTGATACAGTCCTTTGATGAACGTGTACAAACGGATGTAATCGACGAACCGTTCGCGGTAGATCGTCTCGAGCGACTGATTCGGGAATTGGTAGACGAGCATGGAGGAGGTCATATAGTTGTTTTTGTCCGGCAACCCGAGGTTGAAGTAGTCGAGATGATGCGTGTCGTTGTAGATAAGCCCCTTGCCGAAATTGATTTGAATGCCGGTGTGATAATACTTGGCAAATGCGCATGTGTTGTTGATCCACGTGTAATCATAGGACGTATTTCCATAATAGTTGCTGTTCAAAATCGCCATGTCGAATCCGTATTTTTGCCAGTCTATGACGCCTTTGGACCCGTAGTTGGGCAGCCACATGCTGAGATAATTGCGCCTGTGAATGAGGTTGTTCACTTTCTGAACCAGCGTCTCATCCTGTTCATCAATCGCTTCCCGCTGCCAGACGAAACCTCTGAACGTCAGTTTGTCATGCAATTTCGTTTCTTTGTTCCAGCGGGCAAGAAAACGATCCAGCCACCATCCGACCGCCTTGATGCGGTCTTCGTTTTTGCGGAAATTCAGGTCTACGTCCCTCACTTCTCCGAAGTCCGTCTGGAACGTGTGAGGATACGGGATCGACACCCATATGTCCAGTTTTTCGTTGCCGGCCACTTGATGGAGAGCGTGCAGATTGGCGTCTTTCGCAAACAGCGTATCGATCCATAAGAGCCAGTCTTTTTTGCGGGAAGGTTTGCCGAAGCCGACGAACAGCGGATGAATGTACGATTTTTCTCTCATCTGAATGCCGTTGAAAATGAATCCCCCGAACATTCGGTCGATCGGCTTATCTTCCAGAATGTAGGCGGCGTAATATCGCAACTGGTCTTTCGTCCAGTGAAGCGTGCTGTTTTCGGTCAAACCTCCGCATGGAATGACGCATAGATGATTTCTCACATCGTATGCATCCGGCGCCAGGTAACCGTCCGCAGATGTTTTCAACATACGAAGATTCACTCCTTTATCTTGATCCATCCTCGATCTGGTCTTTATATCATATGTTCAGCCTACTGTGTATGCGCCAAGGTTAGATAACCATTTCTTGTTCTCATACAGTCAAGCATTCGCGCGCCAGCATATTACATATAGGAGACGTGCAGGGGACACACAGGCAATGTTGCATGAAACCGCAACGGGCAGGTGTCGCTTGAGACTGCCGGGTACAGAAGATGCCGGACCACGGGGATGCGCATCAGGAAGATGCGCGCTTTCGAAGACGGATGTTTCGGGGTGTTTTCTGTGCCGATCGGCATCAAGACCAATCCTGTATTTTTGGACAAAAACAACTTATGTAAAAGGAGGCGTTTAACGTTGCGCATTGTTCACGCACCAACCGAAATTGCCGGACAGATGGGCATCCTGATTGACGGATTGCGGCAAGCGGGACATGTGACCATCGGGTACAACTGGTTTCATACCTATCTCGACTATCGAAACGACTATGTGATCAGAACGGAAGCTTACGAGTTGAAGAAAATCGTCGACCCCATCATTCATCACACGGATATTTTCCACTTCCATAACGGCAACAGCTTCCTCGTCAACAACGCGGACATTCCTCTTCTGTATCGCGCGGGCAAAAAAATGGTGATGCATCACTGGGGAAATGATGTGCGCACCGCCGAACGCTCCCGCACCCTGAACCCGTATCCTTTACCGAACAGTTACCTGATGGATGAACAGATCATCACCCGGCTCAAATTGCTTTCCACTTATATCAAACATGCGATCGTGCAAGATTACGAGCTGTATCCTTATGTGAGCGATTATTATGAGCACGTTCACATTCTTCCGTTGGCCTGCAGGACCGACCGCATTCCGTTCAAGTACCCGCGTGCGGACAATCGGGAGCCCGTCATTATCCATGCTCCGACAAACCGGGAATTCAAAGGTTCGGAATATGTGGAAAAGGCGGTCGCCGATCTGAAGGGAACGGTGCCGTTCACTTACCGGGTGATCGAGAAGATGAGCCACTCAGAGGCGATGAAGCAGTATCTGCAGGCGGATATCATCGTCGATCAGATTCTTTGCGGAACTTACGGCATGCTCAGCGTCGAAGCGATGGCGATGGGCAAGGTGGTGATCGCGTACATTCGGGATGACGTGAAGGCGCATCTGCCTTCGTCTCTGCCGATCGTGGTTGCCAATCCCGACACGATCCGCGACGTGCTGCATGATTTGTTGCGGAATCCGGAACGGATGCGGAAAATCGGGATGGCGGGACGCGAATATGTGAAAAAAGTTCACGATGTTGGAAGGGTGATTCCGAAGCTTCTCAAGATTTATGCGCAATTGCAGCCGGAGGGGAGTTGATGATGTTACAAAGCCTGAGTGTCGTCCACGCCCCGATGGAAATTGCCGGACAGGTGGGAACGATATGCCGCTTTTTGCGCAAAGCCGGCATACAGGCCGTCGGATACAATTACTTTCCGTCTTATCTGAACTACGAGGGAACGATCGTCACCGATTCCTATGAACTGATCAAGCTCGCTCAAAATATGATCGAACATTTCGATCTGTTTCATTTTCACAACGGGTATACGCTGTTCGACGATTTTCGCGATATCGAGATGATCAGGGAGGCGGGCAAGCGGATTATCATGCATCATCGGGGCAACGATGTCCGTTTTCGGTCGCGTGCCAGAAAGATGCCGCATTATGAGAATCCGTATGTGTACGCGGAAAATTCTCTCCCCGATGAGAAGATCGACCGCAATCTGTGGTATTTCGCCGAACATGTGTCCGCGGCGATCGTGCAGGATCACGAGCTTTTGCCGTACGTGGAAGATTACTATGCGGCGAAGGGCAAGAAAGTATATGTGTTGCCGAGATTGTTCGATATCGGGCGCTGCAGCCCGAAGTATCCCGCACGCGGCAACCGGGAAGTGCTGATCGTGCATGCGCCGACGGATCGCGATTTTAAGGGGACGGAATATGTCAACCGCACGATCGAACGCCTGAAAGAAGAGTTGCCGGTCCGCTACCGTCTGATAGAGAAGATGAGCCATCAGGAGGCTTGGAAAATATTAGAGCAAGCGGATATTGTGATCGACCAAATCTTGTGCGGGGCCTACGGCAATCTCAGCGTGGAAGGGATGGCGCTCGGTAAACCGGTGGTCTGCTACATCAGGCCCGATCTGGTCGACAAATATCCTCCCGGGTTGCCGATCCAATCGGCCAACCCGGACACGTTGTACGACGTGCTGAAGGAACTCGTGCGGCAACCCGAACTGCGCGTGGAATTGGGCCGAAGAGGCAGACGTTATGTGGAGAACCATCATCATGCGGAGAAGGTGGTCAGATCATTAATTGCCATTTATCAAGAGGTAATGGGAGGAGAGTAGGGGATGAGCGGCAGCAGCAAAGGGAATGAGAAACAGATCGGTTCCAATGTGCGTCTCGGCACGGGAGTCGTGATCGAGCCGGGCGTCATGATCGGCGACGATGTGACGATCGGTCATTACGCCGTGATCAGGACGGGTACGTTCATCGGCAACGGCGTTCGGATCGGCGATCATACGGTGTTGGGACAAATGCCGATGAGCAACCGCAAGATGGCGCTTAAGCCCGAGGCAGTGTTGCCGCCATTGATGATCGCCGACGGCGTGAAGATCGGTTCGCATGTCGCGATTTATCGCGGCACCACGATCGACGGGGATGTGCTGATCGGCGATCTGGCCAGCATAAGAGAACGGGTCTCGATCGGCGAAAGCAGCATCATCGGCAGAAACGTCACGGTGGAACCGAAGACCGTCATCGGCCGCCGCGTGACGATTCAGACGGCTTCCTATGTGACAAGCGACATGATCATCGAGGATGAGGTGTTCATCGGACCGCGCTGTTCCACTTCCAACGACAAATACATGGGCATGGGCAATTACAAGCACCAGGGGCCGATCATCCGCCGCGGCGCGAGAATAGGCAACAACGCGTCGCTGTTGCCCGGCATAGTCATCGGTGAAGAAGCGGTCGTCGGCGCCGGCGCCGTCGTCACCAAGAATGTCCCGGACCGTCAGACCGTCGTCGGCAACCCGGCCAGACCGATC
>Ga0310825_101096_pt1 | contig 12320 bp, 9 predicted proteins | sample WT_ome_9_FD_202243 | JGI IMG/M metagenome (GOLD analysis project Ga0310825, IMG submission 202243) | Sorghum-adapted microbial communities enriched on wild type (WT) sorghum from Joint BioEnergy Institute, Emeryville, California, United... ... | reverse complement strand
CCGCGGTGGGCGCGGACGGTCCCGGCGTAGACCGACCAACCCAGTCACCCGCGCACAGGAGCGCCACCATGACCCTGACCACCACCGCGCCGCCCACCACCACGACCGCCTGGCGAGCTCACACGTGGGCGGGCCGGCAGTACCGGTACACCGTCACGCTCGTCGACGGCGTCGCCTGGGAGCACTACACCCGCCCCACCCGGGACCTGGCCGCCGGCCTGGGCGGGCTCACCGAGCACGACCCCGGCGACGAGGGGGTCTACACCCTCCAGGTCGTCCCGATCGACCAGATCGGCCGGGAACCCCACCCCGGGCACTGGGCCCCGGGGCGGTGGCGTGACCCGGGCGCCTGGGCCCTGTGGGCGTACCGGATCAACGACTACGACGAGGACCCGGACGCCCCGCGCACCGACCAGGAGTACATCAGCCGGCTCGCCGACGCGATGCGCGCCGGTGCCGTGTTCCCCCCGGTCATCGTGCACCGGGACCGGCAGGGCCGGCTGTTCTGGGACGACGGCGCCCACCGTCTCACCGCGGCCGGGCTGCTGTGCGGCGCCAGCCACGTCCTTGCGCTCGTCACCGCCTCCCACGACTGACACCACCGCCCAGCGGACACCCCAGCGCCCCCGGTCACCGTGACCGGGGGCGCTGGTCTGCGCGGTGCGGTGGGGCTACTTGGCCGGGGTCAGGTTCGCCAGGGAGGAGAAGTCCGGCAGGGACGACTGCATCCGGGCCAGGGCCAGCTCCAGGGCGGTGAACTGGGCGGTGATCCGCCGCTGGTAGGACTCCAGGTACCGCTCGAGGTCGTCGGTGCGCTTGTCGTACATCTCCAGCCGGCGGGCGATCGTGTCCTCCACCGAGGAGAACAGGCCCTCTGCGTCGCGGAAGGAGCCGATGAGGTCGGCGACCGACCCGGCGACACCCGGGGCGTAGGTCAACGGGGCCAGGGCCAGGGACCCTCCGGCGGCCGCGACCTCCGCGGCGGTGACACCCACCCGGACGATGAGCCCTTCAGCGGAGGTGAGCTGCTGACCTGACCCGGTCGCCGGCTGCCCGTTGATCGTCCCGGCGGCGTCCACCCCGGTCCCGGTCAGACCGTCCAGCCCGGTGCCGGACCCGGTGGAGGACACGGTGAACGACACCGACGACCCGTACCCGTCGGAGGTGATCGCGACCGCCCCGTCGACGACGGTGGCGGTCAGGGTCAGCCCGGCCGAGCGCATCGCCGCGGTCAGCCCGGTGGCGACGTCGGCGGCGTCGGCCCCCGCGCCGGCGGTGTACTCCACGGTCTTGGACCCCGACGAGATGGTGAGGGTCTCGGCGGCGGCCAGGGTGCCGAACGCCGCCCCGGTCACCCTCGCCCGCTGGGCGGCCTGGGTGACCACGATCTCGTGCTCGCCGGCGGGGGTCTTGGACCCGGTGGAGATGAACGCGACCCGGGTGTCGGCTGAGGCGCCGGTCTTGGCCAGCAGGGCGGTGACCGCGTCCCTGTCCTGCTCGACGGCCTTGGTGAACGCGGCCTCGTCGACGCTCAGGTGCCCGTCCCGGCCCAACCGGACCCCGACCTGCGCCAGGGCGGTGTAGGCACCGTCCCCTCCCACGGAGGAGGTGAACGCGCCCCGGAGCCGGTTGACCAGGTCGGCCAGGGAACGGTTGGAGTTCAACGGGCCGACCGCGTTCCCGGTCGGGTCGGACTTGGCCTCCCGCATCGCGGTGTCGTAGGCGGTGTTGTACGCCGAGACCAGCTTCTTCACCCTCTCCAGCAGGTCCGCGGGGTCGACCGCAGCGGTGATGGTGACGTCCTCCCCCGGGGCGGTGACCTTGTTCAGGGTGATGGTCGCCCCGGGCACCAGGTCGGTGATCGTGTTCGAGGACCGGGTGATCAGCCGGCCCCCCAGGACCACCTGGGCGTCGGCGGCGGCACGGACCGTGGTCAGGGTCGGCGCCGCGGCGAACCCGTCGAAGTCGACGGTGACCGCGCCGGCGGTACCGGAGGCCCGGGAGGTGAACAGGATCTCGGTGCCACCGGGGCCGGAAGAGGTGGTGACGACCGCGGCGGACACCCCGGCCCCGGACCGCCCGACCAGGGAGGCCAGGTCGGCCACGGTCATCGACTCGGTGGTGTCGAACACGTGCACGGTCGCGGTCCCGGCGGACAGCCCACCGGTCCCGGCGGTGAGGGTCAGGCCGCCGACGCTGACCTGATCCCCGGCACGCACGTGGGTCAGGGTGGTGGTGACGCCGCCGGCGTCGATGACCGCGTCGGTGCCGTTCGCGGCGCCGGCCAGCCCGGTCGCGGCCGCGAACGACCCCGCGGCGGTGAGGGTGGCGGCGCTGCCGTGGTCGGCGGTGCGCAGGCTGACCGTGGCCCCGTCGGCGGCGGCGCGCACGTCGGTGCCGGCGGCGGCCAGGGCGGTGTTGACCGCCTCGGCCAGGTCCGCGGCGCTGGCGTAGCTGCCGGAGGCGATCGTGACCGTGACCGGGTCCCCGTCGGTGCCGGTGACGGTCAGGCTGTTGTTGCCGGCGTCGATGACGACCGGCCCGGTCTGCGCGGTCCCGGTGAGGGTTGCCGCAGCCGAGGCGGTGGTGACGGTGAGGGTGTGCGCCCCGGCGGCCAGACCAGGGCCTGCTTTCACCCCGGTCAGTCCGAGGGCGGCGGCACCGGTGGCGGTGGTGACCCGGCCGGTGCCGAGCAGGGCGTTGGCGGAGTCGAACCCGGTGGCGGCGACCTGGGCGTTCGTGGCGAGCTGGCGGACGGCCAGGTGCAGCGCGGTCCCGTCGGTCATGCTGCCGGTCACCGACACCGCGTCGGGGTTGGAGGAGGTCAGCACCGGCACGTTGAGCCGGCCGGGGTTGGCCAGCGCGGCGGCGGCGTCAGCGACACCGGTGACCGCGGACCGGACCCGGTTCCACGCGGACTGCTCGGCCTCGACCGCCTTGCGCTGGGCGGTGACCTGGTTCAGCTGGATCGCCTCGATCGCCACCAGCTGGGCGATGATCGCCTGGGTGTCCAGGCCGGAGGCTAGCCCTCCGATGCTGAAGAGGGGACCGGACATCCGGTGTTCTCCTTCGGGTCGGTGCGGGGACGGGCCCTGCGTGCGGGCCACCCCTTCACTGTCCGTGACGGGCCCGCCGGTGCCACGCGGTCACACCCGGCACAACCCCGGCCCCGGGCAGGGTGTCGGTGCCGGCTGCCACCCTGGTCGCGCGTGATGCGGGGTGACTGCACCACCCCGCAACCCGGGCACCGTGCACCCCCGGAACGGGAACCCAAGGGAAGGAGGGGCGGGGATGGGCGACATCCTGGCCGAGCTGGCCAGAACCAGTGAGGCGTACGACCAGCCGACCCTGACCCTGCTGCACCGGCGCGACGCCCGCATCGTCCTGGCGATCTTCCGGTCCTGCTTCACCCGCGACCAGCGCACCCTGCCCACCGCCCGGTTGCACGAGATGGTCCAGACCCACCTGGACCAGCTGCGCCAGGAAGGGGTGGAGAACCTGCCGAACGGGACCGGCAGGGACCTGTGCATGCGTTGGGTGCGGCACAGCTGGCTGGTCCGTGACGTCGAGGACGGGCAGGAGGTCTACACCCTCACCTCCCACACCCAGGAGGCGCTCAACCTGGTGACCGCCCTGACCCGGGAACGGATCTCCCTGTCCGAGCACCGGATCGGCACCATCGTCACCGCCATCCGCAAGTTCAACGCGCAGGTGAACCCCGACCGGGCCCAGCGCATCCGGATCCTGGAAGACCAGATCGCCGCCCTGTCCGCCGAACGTGACCGGCTCGCCGGCGGCGGGGAGATGGTCCAGGCCAGCGAGCACACCCTGCGGCAAGGGTTCGATGAGGTTCTCGGTCTCGTCTCCGCCCTGCCGAGGGACTTCGCGCGGGTCGAGGAGTCCTACGCCCGGCTGCGCGCCGACATCCTCGCCGCGTTCCGCACCGAGGAGCTCACCGGCGGGCAGATCATCGACCGCTACCTGTCCCAGACCAGGCAGCTGATGACCGCCACCCCCGAAGGGAAGGCGTTCGAAGGCGCGCTCGCGCTGCTGACCGACGCCGACCTGATGTCCCAGCTGCGCCAGGACATCACCGCCCTGCTGGAGCACCCGCTGGCCGAGACGATCCTGTCCCCCGGTGAGCGGACCGACCTGCGCGGCACGGTCAAGCTGATCAGTGACTCCACCCAGCAGGTGCTGGACAACCGCACCCGGGCCGCGACCACCCTGCGCGACTACATCAACACCCGGGACGCCTCCCACGACCGGGAGCTGGACGACACACTGCGCAAGCTGGAGGCCGAGGCAGCCACCTGGATGACCCACGCCAGGCCCCGGGAGAACGTGCCCCTGACGCTGCTGCCCGGCCGCACCCAGGTCGGGCACCTGCGCGAGCGGCTGTACGACCCGGACACCGCCGCACCGCCGCCGCCCCTGGCCGACACCGGCGAGGCTGACGAGTCGGAAGTGACCCTGGAAGAGCTGCGTGGCCTCGGCGGCCCCTCGCTGCCCCAGCTGGCCCAGCGCCTGTCCGAGGCCCTAGCCGGCGGTACCCGCCAGGACCTGACCCTCGGGGCGGTGTTCGACCAGCTTCCCGAGGACCTTCGCCGCCCGGTGGAGGTCATCGGGCTCCTGCACCTGGCCACCCCCCACCTGGTCCAGGCGCACGGGGAGGAGATCTACCGCACCCGCCGCACCGACGGGACCACCCGGACCCTGGCCGCCCCGCGGCTGCAACTGACCCCCACCGAGGAGACCCCATGAGCTACGACGACACGCTCACCGCCGACGAGCCCGCCGGGGCCCTCGACCAGGACCTCGCCGCGGAGGGCTACCCCCTGGACGAGCGCAGCAGCCTGGCCCTGTTCGACGGGGACGAGGGCACCCTGGACCGGGACCAGCGGGACGCCCTGGTGTACGTGCTCAAGCAGCGGTTCCTCAGCTCGACCACCCACCCCCGCCAGTACGCCACCCTGGCGGCCAACCCGCGCCCGATCGCCTCCCGCCTCAACGACCTCTACCTCGAGCTGGTCATCGACACCCAGGCCGAGGTCGCCTACAAGCGCCCGGTCACCCCCGAGGCCGGCGGCCGGTCCTTCCCCACCCTCGTCTACGACGCCCCGTGGTCCCGGGAGGAGACCCTGCTGCTCATCGGGCTGCGCGCCCGGTACCGCAACGAGACCGCAGCCGGGGCCGAGAAGGTGTTCTGGGACCGGGAGGACATGTACGCCCACCTCGAGGCGTTCCAGCCCCTGGAGGTCACCGACCGTGCCGGTGAAGCGGCCCGGGCCCGCCGGGCCGTCGAATCCATCTACAAGACCGGGCTGCTCATCGGCCCCAGCGACGGGGACCGGTTCGAGATCAGCAACGCCATCGAGGTGCTGCTCCCCCTGCCGAAGCTGGTCCAGCTGCTGGCGTGGATGCGGAGGCGTAACGCCGCCGTCACCGACGCCCTCGGCCTGGACCAGGCCGGGACCGAACCGAGTAGCCCGAACGCCCCCGGTGAAGACCAGGAAGAGGAGTACCCGTGACCGCCACCGTGACCCCCGCCGAACAGGCCGACCGCGTCGGCCGGCAGGCCGCAGAGACCACCGGGGCGCTTTTCCACCTGGACGGTGCCACCGACGGAACCACCCAGTGGCGCCTGGAGACCTTCCAGCTGGTCAACTGGGGCGGGTTCGAAGGGCACCACACGATCACCTTCGACCCGCACGCCACCCTGGTCACCGGGCACAGCGGCTCGGGCAAGTCGACCCTGCTGGATGCCTACACGGCCCTGGTCATGCCGTCGGGCACCCCGTTCAACGGCGCCTCCAACGACGCCGCCGGGCGCGCCCGCGGCGCCGAGCAGCGCAACCTGCTGTCCTACCTGCGCGGCAAGACCGACGTCCAGGACGGGCAGGCCAAGGTCCTGCGCGGAGCCCGTGGTGACACCTGGGGAGCGGTCGCCGCCACGTTTGTCAGCGACCACCAGGCGCGGTTCACCGCCCTGCGCATCTACTACGTGCCCCGCACCGCCACCCGCAGCTCCGACATCCTCATGCGACTGGCCACCCGGGAGGCCGAGGTCCGCCTGGACGATCTCCAGGAGGCGGTGGCCGAGCGGTTCGCACCCAAGCGCCTCAAGGCCCTCTTCCCCGGCCTGCACACCCACGACTCCTACGAGGTGTTCGCCACCCGGCTGTTCACCCGGCTCGGGATCGGCGCCAACGGCGACGGCCGCAAGGCGCTCCAGCTGCTGGCACGGGTCCAGTCCGGTCAGCAGATCCGCACCGTCGACGACCTGTACAAGCAGATGGTCCTGGAACGACCGGAAACCTTCGACAAGGCCGACACCGCCCTGAAGCACTTCGACGACCTGGTCGACACCTACGAGAAGATGACGGCCGAGAAGGCCAAGGCCGACCTGCTCGAGCACATCCCGGACCGCCACCAGGTGCTGGTCACCTCCCAGGAGACCCTGGAGGACCTCGACATCGTCGGCCTCACCCGGGACGGGGCCACCCCGATCGCGCTGTGGGCCGCCCGCACCGAGGCCGACCTGCTCGAGCAGGCGGTGCAGGCCAACCGCGCCGACCGGGAGGAGGCCAGCGCGGCCCACCACGCCGCGCGGGTGCTGGTCGCCGGGCTGGAGGAGCAGCTGGCGCAGGCACAGGAGAAGCACCGGCCCGCCGGCGGGGGGACGGTGGAGTCCCTGCAGGCCGCCATCGCCGCCGCCGGTGTCCAGCTCGCCGAACGGCAGCGGGCCCGGGACACCCTCGCCGGCCGGCTCAAGCCGCTGGGCCCCTGCCCGACCACCGCCCAGGAGTACACCGCCCTGCTGGCCAAGGCCCGCGCGTTCACCGCCGGGTACGCCCGGACCGCCGAGACCCTCCGGCAGCGCCGGGACGAGCTGGTCCGCGCCCAGACCCCGCTGCTGGACCAGCGGCGCACCCTGCGGGAAGACCTGGCCTCCCAGGAAGGCCGCGACGGGCGAGTGCCCCGCCAGCTGCACGAGATGCGCCTCCAGGTCGCCCAGGCCTCCGGCATCCCGGTGAGCGACCTGCCGTTCGTCGCCGAGCTCATCGACGTCCACCCCGACCAGGAGCAGTGGCGGGTCGCGATCGAGACCGTCCTGGCCGGCACCGCCCGCACCCTGCTGGTGCCGCAGCAGCGGCTGGCGGACTTCTCCGCCCGGATCGACGCCCTCCAGCTGCGCGGCCGCCTGCACTTCCAGGGGACACCGACCGGGCTGGACCACCCAGAACCCAGCGACCCCGGCCACGTCGCCGGCAAGCTGGTCTACAAGGACTCCCCGTACACCGGGTGGCTGCGCGCCCACCTGGCCGCTCCCGGCCGCAACCCCCTGTGCGTGCCCCGGGTGGCGGACCTGGACGGTCCGGGATTCCGGGTCACCCTGTCCGGGCAGACCCGCAACGGCGCCCGCGGCGCGCACGGGCGCACCGACACCCGGCACATCATCGGCTTCTCCAACGAGGCGGCGGTGGCCGAGATCACCGCCCGGCTGGACAGGATCGAGGCCGACCTGGCCGACCTGGACGCCCAGCTGCGCGAACTGGACACCGAGCGCTCCCACACCGAGGCCGCACACGTGGCCTACCAGGCGGTGACCGCCTACGAGTGGGTCCAGATCGACACCGCCACCGTGCAGGCCCAGATCGACGAGCTGACCGCACAGAAGGACAAGATCCTTTCCAGCGACGACGTGCTGCGCGCGCTCGCCGACCGGATCGAGAACCTCACCGTCGCCCTCAACGGCGCCCGGGGGGAGGAGTTCGCCGCCAGCCACCGGCTGGAGGCCCTCGCCAAGGACCACGCGGACCTGGTCGAGCGGCAGGACCGCCTCACCGACCAGATCGAGCAGCTCGAGGCCGCCGGCGCTGTCCTGACCACCGCCCAGGCCCGCGACCTGGACGCCGCACTGGCCGCGATCGTCGGCGACGACGTCGAGGTCACCGACCGGCTCAAGCGGTTCACCCAGGACCTGGCGCTGCTGCGCAGGACCCTGGAGAACCGGATGGCTGACGCCCGGGAGCGGGCCGCCCAGGCCAAGAGCGACCTGGAGCGCACCTTCCGCCAGTACCAGGAGCGGTGGCCGGATGCGAACCTCGGCACCACCGTCGCCTCCTACCCCGACTACGCCCAGATCCTGTCCGACATCCGCACCACCGGCCTGGCCGAGCGCAGCGAGGAGTGGCGCCGCCAGCTCACCCAGTGGTCCGGGCAGGACCTGGTGCCTCTGCACATGGAGATGACCAGCTCGATCGATGAGATCGAGGAACGGCTGAACCCGGTCAACGACATCCTGGCCGCCCTACCGTTCGGCCCCTCCGGTGAGCGGCTGCGGATCGTGATGCGCCGGCTGACCCCGGTGTCCGTCGCCACCTTCCGCCGGCAGCTGCGCGAGCTGTCCTCCGGCGCGACCCGGCCGATGACCGAGGAGGAGATGCAGGCCCGGTTCAAGGCCCTGTCGGCGTTCATGGACAAGATCCGTCACCGGGACGACCCCCGGTACCGGGCCGGGGTGAGCGAGCGGGACAACCTGCTGGACGTGCGCCGCCACGTGGAGATCAAGGCGGTCCGGGTCGACCCGGCCACCGGGGAGCAGGTCGCCGACCACACCCACCTGAACGACAAGTCCGGCGGGGAGACCCAGGAGCTGTTCGCGTTCATCATCGGCGCCGCGCTGCGGTTCCGGCTCGGGGACGACTCCCGCACCCGGCCCCGGTTCACCCCCGTCCTGCTCGACGAGGCGTTCATCAAGGCCGACTCCCAGTTCACCCAGCGGGCCGTGCAGGCGTGGAAGGGCCTGGGGTTCCAGCTGATCATCGCCGCCCCCGTGGAGAAGACGAACGGGCTGGAACCGCACGTCAGCCAGGTCCTGGCCGTGGTGAAAGACCCCACGAGCCTGCGCTCGAGGGTGCTGCGGCTGCGTGACGCCGACACCAGCCAGGGCCAGCAGTTGTGAAGTCCCCGGCGCAGGTGGTCAAGGACGTCACCACCCGGCTGTCCCGCACCTGGGCGGCGCACCTGACCGGGGTGGCCCCGGCGTGGCCGCACGCGTTCCCGATCGGGCAGCCGACCTCGGCCGACCTCGCCGGGGACTTCGCGACGGTGGTGACCCGTTGCCACGACTGGCACGACTTCGCCACCGCCCACCGGCTCCAGCTGCAGGTCCGCACCCGGCGGGTCGGCGGCACCACCCAGGAGCTGCCCACCCACCTGCACGTGCCGACCATCGACGCCGCGGCCGCCCTGGCCGGTGATGGCTGGCCGGCCAGGGTCACCGGCGCCCGGGACCGGGCCAGCCACCTGGCCGCCCGGTTCCCCCACCTGTCCCGGCCGGAGAAGGTCCTGACCCAGGTGGCACCGATGAGCGAGGTCGACTTCGACCTGGCCTGCCGGGCCGCGGAGTGGTTCGCCACCCACGACCCCTCCGGGTACACCCCACGCCAGGTCCCGATCGAGGGTCTGCACGCCAAGTGGCTGAACACCCGGCAAGGGCTGATCGCGACCCTCGCCGGTCGGGAGGACCTCGGGCTGCTCCCACCGCACCCGCCCCGGATCCACTTCACCTACCTCGACCCCGACCACCGGGCCGCCAGCGGCCGGATCCACGACAGCGCCACCGTCGGTGACACCCCCACCCTGGCGTACACCCCGTCGGTGGTCCTCATCTCCGAGAACAAGGACACCGCTATCCACTTCCCCACCCTCCCCGGCGGCATCGCCGTCGAAGGGGTCGGCCGGGGCGGGCGGACCGCCGCGGCGTTCGACTGGATCCGGTGCGCCCCGGCCGTCTACTACTGGGGCGACATGGACGCTGACGGCCTGGAGATCCTCAACGAGTTCCGCGCTGCCGGGGTCCCCGCCACCTCCCTGCTCATGGACACCACCGCCTACCGGCAGTGGGCACGGTTCGGCACCAACACCGCCGCCGACGGCACCCCGCTACGCCCGCGCACACCCCGGGACGTGCCGCACCTGGGCGTCGGGGAGCTCGCCCTCTACCAGCTGCTGTGCTCGGAGGACCTGGTCGGGCCACGGCGGATAGAGCAGGAACGGATCCCGCTGCACACCGCCCACCGGGCCCTGCTCGCCGACCTGGCCCGGGCCGCCGCGGGCTGACCGGGACCCGGGTGCCCCGAAGGGGAGCCGACCGTGTTGGTCGACTCCCCTTCGAGGCGGGCACACGCTGGGCCACCAGCGTCACCAGGAGGACGGCTCAGCCACGCAGCAGCTGCAGGATGGCCTGCGGGGCGCTGTTCGCCTGGGCGAGCATCGCGGTGCCGGCCTGCTGCAGGATGTTCTGCTTGGAGAACTCGGTCATCTCCGCGGCCATGTCGGTGTCACGGATCCGGGACCGGGCCGCGTCGACGTTGGTCTGGGTGACCTGCAGGTTGTTGATGGTGTGCTCCAGCCGGTTCTGCAGCGCACCGAGCTTGCCACGGGCCGCGGTGACCTCGTCGATGGCGGCGTCGATGGTGGCGACGTGACCCTGCGCGGTGGCAGCGTCGGTGAACGCCAAGTCGTTGACACCGAGGTTGGCCGAGGAGAAGCCCTCGCCGGCGGCGCCGGACTCGATGGTCACGTCGACGACGTCGCCGTCGGCGGCGGTGGCACCGATGTTGAACGTGGTGGTGAACGAGCCGTCGAGCAGGTTGGTCGCACCGAACTTGGTGGTCTCGGCGATCCGGTCGATCTCGGCGGCCAGCTCGGTGTACTCGGCCAGGTCGGCGGCGCGGGCGTCCTCGTCGGTGGCGCCGTTGCCGGCGTGCATCGCCAGGTCACGCATGCGGTGCAGGATCGAGGTGACCTCGGTCAGCGCACCGTCAGCGGTCTGGATGACACCGATGCCGTCCTGGGCGTTGCGGATGGCGACCTTGATGCCGTTCACCTGGCCCTGCAGCTTCTCGCTGATGACGAGGCCGGCAGCGTCGTCGGCGGCCTTGTTGATGCGGAAGCCGGAGCTGAGACGCTCCAGCGAGGTGTTCTTCGCAGCCGAGCTCGCGGCGAGGTGACCGTAGGCGGTGGTCGCGGCGACGTTGGTGTTGATCTGCATGATCGGGGGTTCCTCCTGGGAATCTGGGTCAGCGTCCGTGCTGACATCCGCAGGTATCGGCCCGTCGGGCGCAGATGAAAACGAACCGGCCGAACCTTTTCCTCCCCCCCCGGGGGGGCGCCGCTGGGCGCGAGCTGCGTCCCCTTGACGGCCCGGCCCCGGACGGCACGGTCCCCATGCGTCCCGGCCCACCGGAGTGTGGGCCCCGCCACGACGCCAGGAGAGCCCGCCCCGTGCTGAACCCCACCCTGTGGAAGGCGCCCGCCGGTGCCGCCCAGCCCCGCGCCACGGGCGCGGCCGCAGCCCGCTACCAGGCCGACAAGGTCGCCTCGGCCACCCCCGCCGAGCTGACCGGGATGCTGTTCTCCGCGCTCCTGTCCCGGATCGATGAGGCGGACGCGCTCCTGGCCCAGGGCGCACCGGGCCAGGCCAACCCCAAGCTGCAGCGGGCCCAGGCGATCGTGGACGAGCTGCGCGGCTGCCTCAACCCCGAGGCCGGGGAGCTCGCGGTCGCCCTGGACGGGGTGTACGCCTGGGCGACCCAGTTGCTGGTGACCGCGTGCGTCAGGGCCGACCGGGACGCCCTGGCCCAGGCCAGGCAGCTCCTGGAGCCGATCGCGACCGCGTGGAAGCAGTCGGTGCTCGGCGGCAAGGACCCCGCGTGAACCAGACCCCCGGCACCCGGCCGGAGGACACGGTGTGGGAGGAGTGGCTGACCGCGTGGGAGACCTACCTGTCCGCGGTCCAGGCCCTGACCGACTCCCCCGACGCCCCCTCCCCGCACGTCCCCACCGTCCCACAGCCGCCCGGCGCCCCGCCGGCGCACCTACGCACCCGGTTGCTGCGCGCCCAGGCGCTGGCCGAGGACACCACGAGCGCGGTGCGGCGCAAGCTCGCCAGCCGGGGACGCAGCAAGGCGTTCACCACCCCCGCGACTGCACCGACCCCCGGGACCGGCACCCTGCTGTGACATGACCGGTGCACCGGAGCCCCTGACCTCCGCCGAGCTCGCGGCGTTGCGGCAGGCCGGGTCGCTGAATCACCCGATGCCGGCACCGGCCGACCGCGCCTCCATCCGGACCCGGGCACGCACCCGGCAGCTGCTCACCGCCGCGCTCACCGTCGACCAGGCCGCCGCCCGGCTGGGGCTCACCCCCACGCAGGTGGGTGACCTGCTGGCGCGAGGCGCCCTGTACGGGGTGGTCGTCGCGGGAACCTGGCGCCTGCCGCTCTTCCAGTTCACCGGCACCGGTGTGCT
>Ga0310825_101089_pt1 | contig 12372 bp, 9 predicted proteins | sample WT_ome_9_FD_202243 | JGI IMG/M metagenome (GOLD analysis project Ga0310825, IMG submission 202243) | Sorghum-adapted microbial communities enriched on wild type (WT) sorghum from Joint BioEnergy Institute, Emeryville, California, United... ... | reverse complement strand
CTTCGGCGAAGAAGTGCTGCGGGTCGAGAATCTGAATTCCGGAAACGTGTTGCGAAACATCAACTTCACCGTGAGAAGGAAGGAGATTGTCGGGCTTACCGGTTTCGCCGATTCGGGTAAATCGGAAGTGGCCCGGGCCATCTTCGGTCTGGACCGCGAATGCGAGGGAAAGATCTATGTCAATCGCAACAAGCTGCCCTTGCATTCGCCGCTGGAATCGGTGCAGCACCGCATCAGCTACATTCCGAGTGATCGCAATGAGAGCCTCGTCAACCAGATGGACGTTCATCAGAATATTTCGCTCTCCAATCTGAAGACGTTGACGCGGATGGGATTCATCGACAGCGCGCTGGAGAAACGGGTGACGGAAGATTATATTCGCCAATTGAACATTCGCACCGTCCATTCGGGGCAATCGGTCCAAACGTTGAGCAGCGGCAACCGGCAGAAGGTCATGATTGCCAAAAGCCTGCTGATGCAGGCCAAAATCTGCATCATGGACGAACCGACCAAGGGACTGGACATCACCTCGAAGGTGGAACTGTACAACCTGATGAACGAAATGGTGCTGGAAGGCGGCGCCATCCTCATCATTTCGTCCGATCTTGAGGAACTGCTCGGGATGTGCGACAGAGTCCTTGTGTTATACCGCGGCGAAATCGTCAAGGAATTGCGGCGGCCGAACCTTAATGAACGGGATATCATTTACTTCGCGTCTGGCGAGAAATAATTCGCGGGCCGCAAGCAGATCCTTCCGTATGCCGATCAAAGCGCGAAACACGCATGTTTTGCGCTTGTTTTTTGTTCTCGTGCGGCATGGAATCACACAAATCTTGCGCAATTATCGAAAGTAATCAATCAAAAACAATCAAATATCTTGCACAAAACGACAAAAAGGGGTATATTCTAGTTGCATGCCGTCCCGGAATCGAGGGGGGATGACGGAGAGAACAGAACGGAGACGGCGGGAGAAGCATGAATTTCAGGATTGCGGTCACCAGGAGGGGAACAGCTTGTTTACAAAAACGAAAAAAAGATTTCACATTCTTCCAATCGGATTGATGGTTCTGGCGCTGGCCATTGCCGGTTGTTCGGGCAACAAGAACAGCGGTTCCGGCAATGCGAACAGCAATGCCGGCAGCTCGTCTTCCGCCGGCCAGTCGTCTTCGAGCGGCGGAAATGAAACCGCTTCAAGCGAGGTAACGTACGATTTCGTCTTCATCCCGAAGGTTGTCCATCCGTGGTACGAAGCGGTTGAAGCCGGGGCGAAAAAAGCGGCCGAAGAGTTCAAGGCGCAAGGCATCAATATCAACATTTCCTTCGATGCTCCGGCGCAAGCCGACGTCGTCGAGCATGCGCAGAAGATCGAGTCCGTCGTGTCGCGGAAGCCTGATGTCATTGCGGTCGCCGTATTGGACGAAGCGTCCGACGCCGCCGTCATCGATGACGCGATCAACGCCGGCGTCAACATCATCACGTTCGACACGGATGCGCCGAACAGCAAGCGCATCATGTACGTCGGCCATGACAAGAACGAAGAGGACGGCGCAACGCTGGCCAAACTGCTTGCCGAAAAAATGAATTACGAGGGCGAAGTCGCCATCCTGGCGGGCTCCCTGAGCGCGCCGAACCACTCGCAGCGGGTGGCGGGCTTCAAGAAAGAAATGGCGAACTACCCGAACATCAAGATCGTGGCGGAACAGGCGGATGACGACGATCTGGAGAAAGCCGTGTCGCTGGCGGAGAACATTTTGCAGGCGCATCCGAATGTCAAAGGCTTCTTCGGAAGCAACGCCAGCAACCCGATCGGGATTGCGCGAGCGGTGAAAGACTCCGGCAAAGCGGGAGATGTGTTCATCGTCGGCATGGACGATCTGCCGGAGACGATCCAGTTCATCGAAGAAGGCGTCATTACGGCCACCGTCGTGCAGAACGTATCGGACATCGGCTACAACGCGGTGAAATACATGGTGGATATCATGCAGGGCAAGGAAGTTCCCGATGAGCATCCGACCGGGGCATATGTCGTGACGAAAGACAACCTGGACGAATATTACGCGAAAACCGGCAACTGACCGGTAAACATGAACGAGCGGGTCATGTTCCGACGAGCATGGCCCGTTTCAATCTTGCATAAGGGATGGTGCGGATCTTGCAGGATATCCTGGAGCTGCGCAATATACACAAAAGTTTTCCCGGTACGAAGGTGCTGCAAGATGTCCACTTCACGTTGCGCAAGGGCGAGATCCATGCGCTGATCGGCGAAAACGGCGCCGGCAAAAGCACGTTGATGAACATCCTGATGGGCATTCATCAGCCGAACGAAGGCACCATCATGGTTCGGGGAGAGAAGCAGGTCATTACCTCGCCGAGCAAAGCGCAGTCGCTCGGCATCGGCATGGTACCGCAGGAACTCAATCTGGTGCCGCAGGCCACCGTGGCGGAAAACATTTTTCTCGGCATGGAACGGCAGCGCGGCCGCTTTCCCCGCATCGCATGGCAGAAAATGCGCTCGGATGCGGAACAGATCGTGGCCCGGCTTGGCGTCCAGATTGATGTAGACGCTCCCGCGGGGTCGCTGAGCGCGGCATATCAGCAGCTCGTGCAGATCGCCCGGGCGCTGGCCTTTGAGGCGGACATTCTGATCTTCGACGAGCCGACCGCAAGCCTCACGATCAAAGAGGCGGAGCGTCTGTTCGGCATTTTGACGCAGCTCAAGAACGAGCAGCGGTCGATTATTTACATTTCCCATCATCTGGAAGAAATCAAACGGCTCACGGATCGGGTCTCCATCATGCGGGACGGACGGCTTGTCTTGACCCGCGAAACTTCCGAGTTGTCAGTCGATGAAATGATCCGCCACATGATCGGCAAAGATATGAAGCAAATCCACGTCAAGCGGCGGCGGGACAAGGCCGGACGCAAGGAGCTGCTGCGCGTGGAGGGTTTCGGCCGGAAGAAGGAGTTCCGTGATGTCAGTTTCCATATCGACGAAGGCGAGATTCTCGGCATTGCCGGTTTGGTCGGCGCGGGCAGGACGGAATTGGCCAACGCCACTTTCGGTGTCTGCCGACCGGACGAAGGCGAGCTGTACTGGGAAGGCCGGAAGATTCATATCGGTTCGCAGCGGGAAGCGATCCGCATCGGGATCGGGTATGTGCCGGAAGAGAGAAGGAAGCTCGGCATCTTCCCCGTATTGTCCGTAACCGAGAACCTGACCATGCCGCTGTTGTCATCCGTCATGAAGTGGAGCGGCATCGACGGTTCGCGGGAGAGGGAACTCATCGGACGGTATATCGACGAACTGAAAATCAAGACGTCTTCGCCCGACAAGCAGATTCGTCTTCTCAGCGGAGGCAACCAGCAGAAAGTGATCCTCGCGCGCTGGCTGGCCAAAAAGGTGAAGCTGCTCATTCTCGACGAACCGACGCGCGGCATCGACGTCAACGCGAAGCGGGAAATTCATGAGCTGATCCGGAAACTGGCCGACGAAGGCATGTCGGTATTGCTCATTTCATCCGAACTGGAGGAGGTCATCCAATTGTCCGACCGGATCATGGTGCTTCACGAAGGCCGGGTGAAAGGTTTCTTCGACGCCGCCGAAGTGACGAAGGAACAGTTGCTGAGCGCCGCGCTCGCATAAACGACAAGGAGAGAGATCGATGGGACAAACGCAAGAACATCAAGAGGGCGGCTTTCAGACATCGCGCATCGGAAAGCTGCTCCGAACGCCGGAGAGCGGCATTTTCCTTGTTCTGGTCATCATTTGCATCTTGATGACGATCGTCAGGCCGAACTTCGCCGATAGCTACAATCTCAGCATCCTGGTCCGCCAATTCTCGTTCGTGGCGATTGTGGCGCTCGGACAGACGCTCGTGCTGCTCAAAGGCGGCATCGACCTGTCCGTCGGATCGGTGGCGGGCCTGTGCGGCATTCTGACTTCCTGGATGCTGGTCAACACCGGCATTCCCGTCTATCTGTGCGTGCTGATCGGCATTGCGATCGGCGCGGCATGCGGGTTCATCAACGGTCTGTTCATTACGAAATTCAATCTGAATCCGTTCATCGTCACGCTGGCCACGGGCGAGATTTTCGCCGGCATGATTCTGGTGATCACCAAAGGATGGGCCATCCGCAATCTGCCGGAGAGCATCCTGTTTCTCGGTCAGGGGATGGTCGGGCCGTTCCCGGTCCCGTTCATCATCATGGTCGTCTTCACCGTCATCTTCATGTATGTGCTCCGCAATACGCCGTTCGGCCGCTACATCTATGCGATCGGCGGCAATGAATCGGCCGCCCGGCTCGTCGGCATCAAGATCGACAAGGTGAAAATCGCGGTCTACGGCATCTCCGGCGCGATGGCAGCGCTGGCCGGCATTCTGATGGCCACCCGTCTGGCGGCGGGACAGCCGACGATCGGGGAAGGCTGGCTTATGGCTTCCATCACGGCCGCGATCATCGGCGGCACGTCGCTCAGCGGCGGCGAAGGCCGGGTCATTGGTTCGGTGATCGGCGCGGCGCTGATGGGCGTGCTGTCCAACGCCATCGTCCTGCTGAACATTTCGGCCTATTGGGAACGGGTCATCATCGGAGCCGTGGTGCTTATTGCGATCGTGTTCGACAGGATCAGAACCAGCATGCAGAAGAACGGTTGATTCGGGCGCGCGAACCGTTGTCTGCCTATAGCGGGACAGGAGGGTGAGACGAATGGGCAACAAGATCGTCGAGATGAAGAAAAAAGCGGTTCAGATCCGGATGGAATTGCTCAAAATGATTCATCGCGCCAAGGCGGGTCATACGGGAGGATCGCTCAGCAACACCGATATTCTGACCGTTCTGTACTACAGCGTCATGCGGATTGATCCGGCGCGGCCCGATTGGGAGGACCGCGACCGCTTCATCGCCAGCAAAGGACACTCGGTCGAGTCGCTCTGGTGCATTCTGGCAGACCTCGGCTTCTTCCCGAAGAGCGAACTCGAAACGTTCAGCCAGTTCGGCACGAGGCTGATCGGCCATCCGAACAACAAGGTGCCCGGCATCGAAATGAACACGGGGGCGCTCGGCCACGGACTGTCGATCGCGGTCGGCATGGCGCTGGCGGCACGGATGGACGGCAAGGACTATCGAGTTTTCTGCCTCATGGGCGACGGCGAGCAGGCCGAAGGTTCCATCTGGGAGGCGGCGATGGCGGGAAGCCATTACGAGCTGGATAATCTGGTCGGCATCATCGACCGCAACCGGCTTCAGATCACCGGTCCGACGGAAGATGTCATGGGGCTCGAACCGCTGGATGAGAAATGGCGCGCGTTCGGCTGGGAAGTCGTCCCCGTCGACGGCCACGACATCGCGGCGCTGGATGCCGCGCTGAACGGCATTCCGGCATCGCCGGGCAAGCCGACCCTGATTCTGGCCAATACCGTGAAAGGCAAGGGCGTCTCCTTCGCCGAAGGGCGGAAGGAATGGCATCACAAGGTGCCGAGCGACGCGGAACTGGAATTGGCGCTGAAGGAACTGTCCGATGAGCTGGCCCGCTTGCAGAAGGAAGGTGACGAGCAATGAATACGATTCCGAACCGTCAGGTCGTCTGTGAAGTGTTGATCGAACTCGCGGCGCGCGACCGGGACATCGTGGTGTTGACCAGCGACTCCCGGGGATCGGCGGCCATGGGGCCGTTCGCCTCGGCATATCCGGACCGGCTGATCGAGACCGGCATCGCCGAGCAGAACATTGTCGGAATGGCCGCCGGGCTGGCCCGCAACGGGAAGAAGCCGTACGTCGCTTCGCCGGCCTGCTTCCTCAGCATGCGCAGCATCGAGCAGATCAAGGTGGATGTCGCCTATTCCGCAACCAATGTCAAGCTGATCGGCATCAGCGGCGGAATCAGTTACGGCGCGCTGGGGATGTCGCACCATTCCCTGCAGGATATCGCTGTTGCGCGGGCGATCCCCGGACTGAAGGTCGTCCTGCCCGCCGACCGGCACGAGACGCGCAAAATGATGGAGGCGCTCGTGAACGACGATTGCGGAACCTACGTCCGCATCGGGCGCAATCCGGTCGAAGATGTGTACGAGTCCGACGACTACGAATTTGTGCTCGGCAAGGCCGTCACGCTGCGGGAGGGCGGGGACATCACGATCATCGCGGCGGGCGAAACGGTGAAAGCCGCCGTTGACGCTTCGGACGCGCTGACGCGGGAAGGCGTCTCCTGCCGGGTGCTCAACATGCATACGATCAAGCCGCTGGACGAAGAAGCGATCATCCGGGCCGCCATGGAGACCGGACGCATCATTACGGTCGAAGAGCACAGCATTTACGGCGGGCTGGGCGCTGCGGTAGCCGAAGTGGTCGTCCGGCATCACCCTGTGCCGATGCGCATCGTCGGCGTTCCGGATGAACCGGCGATTGCCGGCAAGACGGCGGAAGTGTTTCGCCACTACGGCATGGATGCCCCGAGCCTCGCGGCTTTGGCGCTGCAAATGTTGCGGTGACGGAGGGGCGGCCCGTGGCGAAGCGATACATTCTGGCCGTGGATCAGAGCACATCCGGCACGAAGTCGCTGGTCGTCGACCCGAGCGGCGCCGTCGCGGCCAAGGCGACGAAGGAGCACAAGCAGCACTATCCGGCTCCCGGCTGGGTGGAGCATGACCCTCTGGAGATTTACGAGAACGTGAAATGGACGATGCGCGAAGCCGTCGAGCGGGCGGGCATTTCGGCCGGGGAATTGGCGGCCGTGTCGATCACGAACCAGCGCGAGACGGCCGTCGTATGGGATGCGGAGAGCGGCAAGCCGATTCACCATGCCATCGTATGGCAGTGCCAGCGCACGGTCGATCTGTGCGAACGCTATCGGGAAGAAGGCCATGAGGAACCCGTCCGGAAGCTGACGGGGCTCAGGATCGATCCGTACTTCTCCGGGACGAAGTTTCGGTGGCTGTTGGATCATGCCGCGGGTGCGCGGGACGGGCTTCCGGCCGGCCGGCTGATGGCCGGCACCATGGACAGTTGGCTCGTCTGGAAACTGACCGGAGGCAAGGTGCACGCCACCGATCTGACGAACGCCAGCCGAACGCTGCTGTTCAACATCCATACGCTGCAATGGGACAACCGGCTGCTTGAACTGTTCAGCGTCCCTCGCAGCCTGCTTCCCGTGCCGCTGCCGTCCGACGGCTTCTACGGATTTGCGGAGGACGTCTGGCCGGATGTCCGGGTGCCGATCACGGGCGTCATCGGCGATTCCCACGCCGCCTTGTTCGGACAGATGTGCTGGCAGCCGGGCAAGGCCAAAGCGACGTACGGCACCGGCACTTCGCTGATGATGAACGTCGGCAGCCGGCCGGCCGCGACCGGCGATGGCCTGGTGTCGACGATCGCCTGGGGATTGCGCGGCAAGACGGTATATGCGCTCGAGTCGGTCATCCGGACGTCGGGGGATACGATCCGATGGGTGAGAGATCAGCTCGGGCTGTTCGAGACGTATGGGGAACTGGAGGAGTGGGTGGAGCGGACGCCTTCCAACGACGGCGTCTATCTCGTTCCCGCCTTCGTCGGGATGGGGGCGCCGTATTGGGATCCTTACGCGCGCGCGGCGATCGTCGGCATGTCGCGGAGCGCGCACAAAGGCCATGTCATGCGCGCCGCGCTGGAGAGCATCGCTTACCAGGTTCGCGACGCCGTGGAACTGATGCAGGCGGAGTCGGGGATTGCGCTGGAAGAGTTGTACGCGGACGGCGGAGCGTCCGACAATGCCGCGCTCATGCAGTTCCAGTCGGATATGCTGGGCCGGCGGGTCATCCGCCTCGGCCGGTCCGAATATTCCGCGCTCGGCTCGGCCATGATCGGCGGAATCGCGGTCGGGCTTTGGAAAGCTCCCGGCTTCGGGCCTTTCCATCCGGCGGAGCGGACGGTTTATTCCCCCCGCATGGAAGACGGCGAGCGGGAGCGGCTGTATCGGGGCTGGAAACAGGCTGTCGCCATGGTCGTCAATCGCCGGGCTCAGCCGGAGTGAACTTCATCATGCGGAAACACCGCTTCGAACGTTCGGTTGTTGCCGAACGATCGGGCGGTTTTTGGTTTTTCGCATGCGTTCTCGCCGACCGCCTCCGTCCGGCCCCGCCGTGCATCCCGCCGTCCCGTCTCCCGCGAACCCCTTCGGCCTTCCTCATATTTCCGCGTTCCGCCGCATAGTTTTGTAAGGTACAAGGGAGGGATCGGATCCGCCATGCGCCGAATCAGCCACCGCTTGCGCCATTGGACGGCCCGGGTGCTCGAGCTTCCGCAGGATGTCGTGTTCGACCTGCCGCGCCTCACGATGATCGGCGACCGGCAGCTCTACATCGAGAACCACCGGGGCGTGCTTCATTTTTCGCCGGACAGGCTGAGCCTCAGGCTGCCGAACGGCAGGCTCGAGATCGCGGGCAGGGATCTGGTCATCCGCGGCATCTGGACGGAGGAAGTGTTCGTGGAGGGCGTCATTACGCAAGTTTCGATCAACGGACAGGGGGCGTGAAACGGGTGAAGGTGACATGGTTTCATGCCGTTCGCGGCTGTGTGACGATTCGCATCTTCGGAGACGGGACGGAACGGCTCGTGGGCGAAGCGGCGGGGGACGGGATCGAGCTGCTCGATTTGCGCCGGACAAGCCGGGGGGAGCTGGAATGCGTCGTGACGGCGGGCGACTTTTTCCGGCTGCGTCCGCATTTGCGCCGGACAGGCTGCCGGCTCAGGATCGTGCGCAAGCGCGGGCTGCCGTTTCTGCTGGCGCGGATCGGCCGGCGCAAGTTTTTCGCGGCGGGACTGGCGCTGTTCTTCGCCGGGCTCTATCTGCTCTCGTCCCTCGTCTGGCGGATCGAGATCGAGGGAAACGAGCGGCTGACGGACGAGCGGATTATGGCGGCGGCGCGGGCGGAAGGGCTTTACCCGTTCCAGTGGTCGTTCCGCCTTCCGGACACCGGGGAACTGGCGCGGCGGCTTCAGCTCGCGCTGCCCGGCGCGGCCTGGGTCGGCGTGGAGAAGCGCGGCACGCTCGTCACGATCCGCGTCGTCGAGACGACCGAGCCGGAGCCGCGGGAGCTGCTCAGCCCGCGCCATCTGATCGCGACGGAGGACGCGGTCGTCACCCGCGTCACCGCGACCCGCGGCCGGCCCGTCGTGAAGAAAAACCAGCGCGTCCGCAAGGGCGATGTGCTGATCTCCGGCATCATCGGCGGCGAAGGCAACACCGTGACCGTTCCGGCGGAGGGGACGGTGCGCGGCCTCGTCTGGCATGAATACGACATCGTGTCCCCGCTGGCGCGCAAGGCGAAGACGTACACGGGCGAACGGCGCACGGTCTGGCATGCCGTCCTGGGCGGGCGCAGCCTGAAGGTAAGCGGATTCGGCGGTCCGCCGTTCGCCAAATACGAATCCGTGCTCCTGCAGGAGAACGCGGCCTGGCGCGGCATCGTGCTGCCGGTCGGCCGCATCCGGGAGACGCAGCTCGAAGTCCGGTACGAGGAGCGGCGGCTGACGGAGCGGGAAGCGGCGGCCGAAGGGTTGATGCAGGCCCGCGCGGACATTCTCCGGAAGGCGGGCGCGGACGCGCAAATCCGGGCGGAAAAGATTTTGCATCGCAAGACCGAGAATGGTAAAGTTTATATGAAAGTACTGTTCGAAGTGGAGCAGTCGATCACGGACGAAAAGCCGCTAGTACGACCACAAGGGGAATGACGTTTTGCACGAGAAGACGGGAACCGTCAGGATTCCGCTGGCAAGCGCGGCGGAAGGACTGGCTTTGTTCGGTCCGCAGGACAGGTACCTGCGGCTCATTGAAAGCGGAATGCGGGCCGAGATCCGGTCGCGGGACGCCGAGATCGTCATCACGGGGCCGGAGCGCGAACTGGCTGCCCTCGAGCAGCTTTACAGCGTGCTGCTGGAGCTTGTCCGGGGCGGCTACACGCCTTCCGAGCGGGACTTCGCCTACGCGCTGGAGCTGGCGCGCGAGCTGAAGGCGGACGAGCTGCTCGACCTGTTCAAGACGTCCATCACGACGACCTACCGGGGCAAGCCGATCCAGTTCAAGACGCTCGGCCAGCGCCGCTATGTCCAGGAGATCCGCAAGAAGGACATCGTGTTCGGCATCGGCCCGGCCGGCACCGGGAAGACCTACCTCGCCGTCGTCCTCGCGGTCGCGGCGCTGAAGGAGGGCAAGGTCAAGCGGATCGTGCTGACCCGTCCCGCGGTGGAGGCGGGCGAGAATCTCGGTTTCCTGCCGGGCGACCTGCAGGAGAAGGTCGACCCGTATCTCCGGCCGCTCTATGACGCCCTGCACGACGTCATGGGGCCCGAGCAGTCGGCGAAGGCGTTCGAGCGGGGCATCATCGAGGTCGCCCCGCTGGCCTACATGCGCGGCCGGACGCTGGACGATTCGTTCATCATCCTCGACGAGGCGCAGAACACGACGCCCGAGCAGATGAAGATGTTCCTCACCCGCCTCGGCTTCGGTTCGAAGATGGTCATCACCGGCGACGTGACGCAGATCGACCTGCCCCGGGGCAAAAGTTCCGGCCTGATCGAGGCGCGGCGCATCCTGGGCGGGATCGGGGAGATCGGCTTCGTCGAACTCACCGAGTCGGACGTCGTCCGGCATACGCTGGTGCAGCAGATCATCGCGGCGTATGCCCGCGCGGAGGAAGAGGCGGCCGGAAGAGAGGACGGCCGGTAGAGTGCCGGGGCCGGCGGGCCGGAAGGACGCCCGGCCGCCGAACCGGCTTGTCCGCTCCGGCCGGCGGAGCGCCCGGGCAACGGCGCCGTCCAGGCAGCAAAGGAGGAATTCCGCATGAGCATGAACGGTGCGGCGGCCCGGTCACCGGGCCGCGGACGGCAGGCGGGCTGGAAGCAGAGCGCGGCGGTGCGCTGGCTGCTGCTCATCCTGTTCGTGCTGCTGTTCTGCGCCGTTTTGTCGCCCCGGCTCATTCCGAAGACGTACAATCTCGAACTCGGCGGCGTCAGCACCCGCGACATCGCCGCTCCCCGGCAATGGGAGGACGAGCGGGCGACCGAACTTGCGAAGGAGAAGGCGGCCGAGAGCGTCGAGCCGAAGTATTCGATCGTGGCGCTGCGAAGCGAATCGCTGGTCGACCAGATCGTCGCCCGGATCGGGCAGCTCAACGCGGACCGGGACGTCTCGTTCGACAACAAGGTCGACATTTACCGCCGCGAGATCCCCGCGCGTTACGACGCGTTCGTCGACCGGTTCGTCGCCGACAACCGGGATTCCGAGACCTACAACAACGGCCTCCTCGAGGAGATGGCGCGCAACGTCAAGGAGCAGCGCTACACGATTCCGGAGGAGATGTACTACAAGCTGCCGCTGCTCACGGAACAGCGGCTGCAGGAGATCCGCCAGGTCGCGTCCGAGGCCGTGCGCCGGCTGATGGCCGAGCAGCTGACCGACGCCGAGACCGCGCGCGCGAAGGTCGCGGAGCTGATCAACACGAGCTCCCTCGACGACCGGACCGACCGGGAGATCGCCGCCGAGCTGGCGCGCTTCGCGATCATGCCGAACAAGTTCTACGACCAGGAGGCGACCGAGCAGGCGCGGGCGCAGGCGCGGGAGAACACGCCGCCCGTCGTGATCAAGGAAGGCGACATCGTCGTCCGGAAGAATCAGACGATCACGCCGGAAATCTACGAGCGGCTGGAGGGCCTGGGGCTGCTGAAAAGCTCCACGAACGTCTGGCCGTATTTCGGGCTGGTCGTGTTCGCGATTCTGCTGACGCTCGCGATCTACAGCCATCTCGAGCACGTCGGCCTGCCCGGGGGCGGTTCGAACGCGAAATACGGCAATTCGCAGCTGCTCATGCTGCTCATGATCTTCGCGCTGAACCTGCTCGCGATGGCGATCGTGGCGCTGATCCAGACGTCGGACACCCGGTTTCTCGGCTATCTGGCGCCGGCCGCCCTCGGACCGGTGCTGATCGCGCTGCTGCTCGACCTGAACCTCGCGATCGTGTCGGCGGTCGTGTTCGCGGCGGCGGGCAGCGTGCTGTTCAATACGGAGAGCGGGCGGATTTTCGACTTCACGTTCGGGTTCGTCATCTTGGTCATCTCGCTTGCGGCGGTGTTCGCGGTTCACAAGGCCGGACAGCGGTCGACGCTGCTGAAGGCGGGCGCCCTGTCCAGTCTGTTCGGCGCCGCGGCCGTTCTTGCGGTGATCTCGTTCGGCGAGCTGCCGCCGCGCGCGGAAATCCTCTACTCGGCCGCGTGCGCGTTCGCCGGCGGGCTGCTCACCGTCGTGCTCGTCATCGGCCTGATGCCGTTCTTCGAGCTGTCGTTCGGCATCCTGTCCGCGCTGAAGCTGATCGAGCTGTCGAACCCGAACCATCCGCTGCTGCG